>Ga0209211_10006797_pt1 | contig 16359 bp, 13 predicted proteins | sample RifGroA2_FD_183992 | JGI IMG/M metagenome (GOLD analysis project Ga0209211, IMG submission 183992) | Groundwater microbial communities from Rifle, Colorado, USA - Groundwater A2 (SPAdes) (version 2) | ecosystem: Environmental > Aquatic > Deep subsurface > Groundwater | place: Rifle, Colorado... | reverse complement strand
GGAAACCTATGGCGAAAGACGCGTGAAGGATACTCCCATCTGCGAATCGGCGATCGTGGGGGTTGCGATCGGGGCGGCGATCCGGGGCCTCCGGCCCGTCGTCGAAATCATGTTCGCGGATTTCCTTGCGGTTTGCATGGATCAGATCGTAAACCAGTTGGCGAAGATGCGGTACATGTTCGGAGGAATGTATAAATTGCCTGTGGTCATCCGGACGGCTTGCGGCGGAGGCCTCAACGCAGGTCCCCAGCATTCCCAATGCCCCGAGGCCTGGTTTGCGCACGTTCCGGGGTTGAAGGTCGTGATGCCGGCGACTGCGTTCGATGCGAAAGGACTGCTCAAATCCGCGATCCGGGATGACAATCCCGTCCTGTTCATCGAACACAAGGCGCTGTACTCATCGAAGGGGGAGATTCCGGAAGGGGAGTGCCTTGTGCCGCTGGGAAAAGCGGAGGTAAAGAAAGCGGGCAAAGACGTTACTGTCGTTGCGACCTCCAGGATGGTTCACCATGCGCTGGCCGGAGCGAAGATTCTGTCCGAGGGCGGAATCGATGTGGAGGTCATCGATTTAAGGACAATTTCCCCTCTGGATCAGGAAACCATATTCCGGTCGGTGGAAAAAACCTCGAAATTGGTGATCGCCCATGAAGCGGTGAAGGCGTTCGGCATCGGAGCCGAGATCTCGGCGATGGTCTGCGAGGAGATGATCGATCGCCTGAGCGCACCCATCATCAGGGTCGGCGCACCGTACGTTCCGGTGCCGTTCAACCTGGAGAAGGCGTATCTGCCGGATCCCGACGACGTGGTCGGGGCCGTAAAAAAAGTAATGGAATATTGAGGCGAGCCATCGGGAAAAAACTCCAGGCCTGAGGGAAGTGAAAATGGCGATTCAAGTGTTGATGCCGAAAATCGGCCTCACGATGACAGAGGGCAAAATCGTCGAGTGGAAAAAGAAGGAAGGCGAGCGGGTGGAAACGGGAGAGGTCCTTTTCGTCTTCGAAACGGAAAAGGTGACCTTTGAAGTGGAAGCCGCGCAATCGGGCTATCTTGCCAAAATCCTTGCACCGATAGACGCGACGGTTCAGATCGGGGAAACGGTGGGACTGCTTGTGGAGAAAGAAGGCGAGCGGGCGGATTCCGCCGGAGAACCTCCCGAGGCGAACCTGGGGGAAGTGAAGAATCCTGTCCGGGAGATCGGAGAGGACCGCGGAGAAAAGATCAGGGCGACTCCGATGGCAAGAAGGATTGCGAGAGAGCGGGGTATCGATCTGGGGAAAGTATCCGCTTCGAGTCCCGGCGAAAGAATCAGGATGACGGATGTCGATGCGGCCCTGGAGACGAACTCTCCCGGAGAGGGCGTATCCGGCGCGGGAGAAGGGAAGATGGTGAAACTGTCCGGGATGAGAAGCGCCATCGCGGAAAGAATGCTGGCCGGGAAAAGGGAGACGGCCCAGACGTATATGGCGATTTCCGTCGACGCGAAGAAAATCGTGGAGTCGAGGGAAACGCTGGCGCCGATGGCGGAGAAGAGTACGGGAGTTCATATTACGATCACCGACATCCTGATGAAGATCACCGCGTCGGCGATTTCACGTCATCCCGTAATGAACACCCGGTGGACGAAGGAAGGGATCCTCTGGTTGGAACCCATCCACATGGGAATGGCCATGGCCCTCGAGGAAGGTCTCGTCGTCCCGGTCATTCCGGATATCGGCAGGAAGACTCTCTTCGAGATTGCGCAGTCCAGGTCCTCCGTAGTGGAAAAGGGAAAGAAGGGGAAGTTGACGCCGGATGAAATCACGGGAAGCACTTTTACGCTCTCTTCGTTGGGGATGTACGGCATAGAAGAGTTCACGTCCATCATCAACATCCCTGAAAGCGCCATCCTCGCCGTGGGCGCAATCCTGGACAAGCCCGTGGTGATCAACAAGGAGATCGTGGTGCGCCCCGTGATGAAGATAACGCTGAGCTACGACCATCGCGTGATCGATGGCGCGAAAGCCGCCGCGTTCATGATGACCCTCAAGGAATATCTCGAAAATCCGTCTTCCGTGATCGCGTAGAGGCCGGGATGGATATCGACCACGCCGGGAAGATACCGGGAGCGCGATGCCGATGACGAACGACGGGAACGGCGGTCCGATCCTCCGATGCGAAGACGTCAGCCTGAAGTTCGGCAGCATTCAGGCTCTGTCGAATATGACGTTCGATGTGAACAAGGGAGAAATCGTCAGCATCATCGGTCCGAACGGGGCGGGCAAGACGAGCGTAATCAATACGATTACAGGATTCTATCGTCCGTCCGGAGGGAATATCTATTTCAAGGATAAAAACATCACGGGACTTCCTCCTCACAAAATCTGCGTCCATGGAATTGCACGAACTTTTCAAAACATTGAATTGTTCAGAGGTCTGTCTGTATTGGAAAATTTGTTGGCGGCCAGGCATATCTACCTGAAGAGCAATTTGTTGTCCTGTTGTTTATATTTCGGCCTTGCGCAGAAAAAAGAGATAGAGGCGAGAGAGTTTGTCGAGGAAATAATCGATTTCCTCGAAATGGAAGCGATAAGAAAGCAGGAGGTTGGAATTCTCCCTTACGGACAACGAAAAAGAGTGGAATTGGGTAGAGCGCTGGCCTTGGAACCGGAAATAATTTTTTTGGACGAGCCGACCGCGGGAATGAATGTGGAAGAGAAAGAAGACATGGTCCGGTTCATATTGGATGTAAACGAGGACAGAGGCACTACTATAGTACTTGTTGAGCATGACATGGATATGGTCATGGACATTTCCGATAAAGTTATAGTTTTCGATTTCGGTATGAAAATTGCCGAAGGTTTACCTGTAGAAATAAAAGAAGACAAGAGGGTTATAAAAGCTTATCTGGGGGAAAAGTAAGACGATATCCGGGGGTCCTCATTGTCCGAGTTCGACACATATCCGAAGTTATTGATCAGAAATGTAAAGTTACATGGAGATCGTGTAGCCCTTAGAAGAAAAAACCTGGGCATTTGGCAGAATCATACCTGGAACGATTGTTACGAGCAGGTGAAATCCCTTTGTCTGGGATTGGTCGATCTTGGCTTGAGGCGCGGGGACAAGGTGGCTCTTATCGGGGACGACGAACCGGAAGGCTTCTGGGCGGAAGCCGCGATCCAGGCGGCCGGCGGAGTGGTCGTCGCGATGTGGAGCGACTCCATAGCGGCTGAAGCGGCATATATCATCCGGCATTCCGACTCGAAGTTCGTCATCTCGGAAGACCAGGAACAGGTTGACAAGATCCTGGAGATCAAGGAATCGATCCCCGGTGTGGAAAAGGTTATCTATTGGGATCCCAAAGGCATGAGGAAGTACGACGATCCCATATTGAGCAGCTATGAAGAGATAAAAAAGATCGGATCGGCGTACGCCGAGAAAAATCCGGCCGCGTTCGAAGCGTTGATAGAAGGAGGAAAAGGAAGCGATGCCGCGCAGATGTCTTATACTTCCGGGACCACAAGCTTGCCGAAGGGAGTGGTATTAACGCATAACGCAATAATCGCTTCCGCCAGGCGGATGCAGGAATATGCTCCACTCGAAATAGGAGAGGATGTCATCACAACGTTGGCATCCGCGTCCGTGTTTCATTCATGGTTCTCCGGGTATAGCTACATGCGAGGCGTGATCATCAATTTCCCGGAAGAGCCGGAAACGTTGATGCATGATTATCGGGAAATATCACCCCGGTTCCTGCTCGTCACTCCACGTCAATGGGAAAGCCTGTCTTCGATGACACAGACCCGTATAAATGATGCCGGTTTCCTGAAACAGTTTGTATATAACCTTTTCCTGCCTATAGGCTATAAGGTCGCCGATTTGAGTACTTCCAGGGAAAAGATAGATTTAACATTAAAAATATTTAACAAGTTGGGTGATCTGCTGGTGTTTGCACCTATCAGAGACAAACTTGGTTTGACGAAAACAAAATATCCCGTAACCGGAAGTGCTTTTTTAAGTCCTGATTTTTTCCGGTATTATCAGGCAATTGGAATAAATTTGCGGCAAATATACGGTAGTACCGAGGCTGGCGTGGTAAGCATGCATTCGAGCGGCGAAATAGATAACGATAGTGTTGGAAAGTTATGCGACGGAGTCGATGTGAAAATATCCGAAGATCAGGAAATACTGGTGAGAGGCGAAAGCATCTTCACGGAGTATTACAAAAATCCGGAGAAAACGGATCAGGTCATTAAAAATGGATGGTTTCATACCGGGGATTCCGGGTATATCAACGACCGTAACCATCTCTTTTATTTGGACCGGATTGAAAATCTGGATGAATTGAATAATGGGCACAAGTACGCCCCGGCATACATAGAAGGTAAATTAAAATTCAGCAGATTCATACAAGACGTAATGGTGGTAGGGGGAAAGAACAGAGGTTATCTTTCCGTAATAATAAATATTGATTTTGAAAGCATAGGAAAGTGGGCGGAATCGAACAGGTTGACTTATACCACTTTTGTGGATCTGTCGCAGAAAAACGAAGTTGGAAGTTTAATAAGAAATGATTTGAAAAGAGTTAACAATACGCTTCCTAAGGAATCAAAAGTAAGGAAATTTGTTTTGCTGCATAAAGAATTCGATGCAGATGAAGGCGAATTGACAAGAACAAGAAAATTAAAGCGTCAGTTCCTGCAGGTGCGTTACAAGGATTTAATAGACGCTGTTTACGAAAATAAAAAGGAAATACCCATCGTTACCGAGGTCAAATACAGGGACGGAAGAAAAGGGAACGTGGAGACAAATCTTAAAATACATTCCGTAGACGAGAATGGTGTTCCAGGATAAATGAGAGAATCGCGCATTGCGTCCACCTGAAGCAATGCGAGGAGAATCGGATGCTGAAGCTTAGCAATGTGGAAGTGAAATATGCGGGGGTGATCCTGGTATTAAGGGGCGTATCCCTCGAAATAGGAAAGGGAACGATCGTTTCTCTCCTGGGAAGCAACGGCGCCGGGAAAACGACGACCCTGAAAGCGATCTCCGGTCTGCTCCACACGGAACTGGGCGAGGTCACCGCCGGCACCATCGAATACGAAGGGAATCGGATCGATCGATTGGACCCGGAACAGATCGCAAAGATGGGAATAATACAAGTCATGGAAGGCCGGCGCGTGTTGGAACACCTCACGGTCGAGGAAAACCTCCGACTTGGCGGGTATATACGGAATCGCGACAACATAAAGAAAGACCTGGACATGGTCTACGATTACTTTCCCAAACTGAGAAGCCTCAGAAATTCCACCAGCGGTTACTTGTCCGGCGGGGAACAACAGATGGTCGTGATGGGGCGGGCCATGATGGCTCACCCGAAAATCATGTTGCTGGACGAACCTTCCATGGGGCTGGCGCCGTTGATCGTCGAGGAGATCTTCGAAATCATCAAGAAATTCAACTCGGAAGAGAAGAGCTCCATTCTCATCGTCGAGCAGAACGCAAGGACGGCACTTGGCGTAAGCGAATACTCGTATGTGTTGGAAAACGGAAGGGTCGTGCTTGACGGATCCTCTTCCAAACTTGCCGACAACGAAGACATAAAAGAGTTCTATCTCGGACTCAGCAAAATCGGTGAAAAAAAGAGTTACCGCGACGTGAAGCATTACAAGAGGCGGAAGAGATGGCTCTAGGCACCAGGTACCACGCCCCTGTGACGGTCATGCGCCGTATATCCATCGGAGGTTATTAATGGAGTTCATAGTGTCGTTGATCGTTTCAGGGCTGATGAACGGGGCCATTTACGGTCTTGTCGCACTGGGGTTCGTGCTCATATATAAATCCTCCTCTGTTTTGAATTTTTCCCAAGGGCACATGCTGTTGTTGGGGTCATATGTTTTCTGGTTTTTCAAGAACACCATGGGATTCAATCTTTACCTGGCGCTGCTTCTCGCTGTCGTCATGGGTTTCCTGGTGGGGATCCTTATCGAACGCCTTACCCTGCGACGCTTGATCGGCCAACCCCTGATTGCCATGATTACCGTCACCATCTTTCTGTCTCTTGTGATCGAGGGGTTCGTGTCCTTGATCTGGGGTTCTTATCCATTGCAGCACATCGCCATATTTTCCGATCGGTGCTTCAACATAGGCAATTGCGTCTTGACCGCCCAGAACTTGTATGCCTTCGGCCTCGCTTTGACAACCGCCTTGGCGCTTGTTCTTTTTTTCCGGTACACCAATCTGGGGCTCGCCATGCGAGGGGTCGCCGAGGGACACCAGACCATGCAGAGCATGGGAATAAGCGTCAAGAAAATATTGAACATCTCCTGGGGAATTGCAGGCATGGCGGCCACGATCGGGGGAATCATTCTCGGGAGCACCTTGGGCTTTCAGCTTGGATTGAGCCATATCGGACTGCTGGCGATACCGGCCGCGTTCATCGGAGGTCTCGAATCGCCCGAGGGCGCCATTCTTGGAGGTTTGCTGATCGGGTTATGCGAAAGCATCGTGTCGGGGTACCTCGGGAATGCCGCCGGCGTTCCGGCCGCGTTCATGATCCTGATCGTGGTAATGATTTTTAAACCGTACGGGTTTTTCGGATTAGTAAAAATAGAAAGGGTGTAAAAACATGGCGAACACTTCGTTTTATCCGCCAAGCGGCGTTTATTCCGATCAGTACAAAAAAGACATGAGAATCATAAAAACGAAAACACAACTGATAATGTCCATTGCAGCGTTGATCATGTTGTTCGTGCTGCCGAAGCTTCCCTATGTCAGCGGCTACATATTGCGATTGATCATAGGGGCCGCCATCGCTTTGATAATATGCCTGGGCCTGAATATTCTCACCGGATATTGCGGGCAACTCAATATCGGCCAATCCGCCTTCGTAATGGTGGGAGCATTTACCTCGGCCTTGCTGAATTCAAAGTTCGGCTTGCCTTTCTGGGCCACATTTATTCCCGCGGGCCTCGCCGCCGCCACGGTCGGTGTTTTTTTCGGGATTCCTTCGGTCCGCCTGAAAGGTCTCTACCTTGCCTTGACGACACTCGGAGCCCAGATCATTCTCACGTGGATCGCGCTCTTCGGGTTCCCGATCACCGCCGCCGGGTTCAGCGTCGATCCCATAAAGATCGGAAGCATCGTCTTCAATACCCCCGAAAAATTTTACTATATCGCCATTCCCTTCGCGATCGTGATGACGTTCTTCGCAAAGAACATGATGAGATCGAAACCGGGGCGGGCCTTCATCGCGGTCAGGGACAACGACAAGGCGGCCGAAGGGATGGGGATCGACATCTTCCGGTATAAACTGCTCGCTTTTGCCATCTGCACTTTCTACGCCGGGGTGGCGGGCTCTCTCCTGGTTCATTACATGATGTGGGCGCAACTGGAATCGTTCACCCTCCAGGATTCCATCTGGTACCTGGTAATGATCATCGTAGGGGGATTCGGGAGTATCGAGGGGACGATTTTCGGGGTAATTTTCATAACCGTTTTGAAGGAAATCATATTCGTTATCGGACCGATCGCGGAAGCGAACTTGTCTTTCCTGCCGATGGGAGCCGGGAGCGGCCTGCTGTTGATCATCATCGGCGGGATGGCGATCGTGTTCATAAGCGTGGAACCCAGAGGCCTGGCGCACCGCTGGAACCTTTTCAAGGCGTATTACAGGTTATGGCCCTTTGGTTACTAAGAGAGAAGGGGGTGGCGACCGGGGAAAAAAGATTTCCTGTGTTACCGGGGAACCAACAGAACACTCAAAAGGAATGGAGGGCATTATGACCGGAAGAGGAACATCGGGCGTCATTTTCACGGTGATGATCGCATCGATTTTATCCACGCCGTTGACTACCGGCCATGCTGCGGGACCGGCGCGGGATGTCGTTGTCGGAAACATAAGCGCGATGACGGGACCCACCAGCGGGACCCACATGATGTGCCAATCCGGATCGAGGGACTACCTGGCCTACCTGAACGAGGAAAAGGGAGGGATCTCGGGAAAGGACGGAAAGGCAAAAATCAAGTATCTCGCATATGATTCGCAATACGTAGCGGCGAAGGCAAAGGACGGTTTTTCCAGGCTGCGCGAACAAGGGATGGACATATTGACCCATTGCGCGTCGGGCCATTCGGACGCCTTGATGATGGACTACGAGCAGGCGAAGATCCCGCTCGTGACGGGGTCGCAGGGCGTCGCAAGTCTTTGGTCCGATTGGGCTTATGGCAACTATCATTCCGGCATCGCCAACATGATCCGTACATGGATCGTATGGCAGAAAAGCGAATGGGTGAAAGCGGGCAAACCGGGCGGGACCCTGGTCCTTGGCACGATCACCACCGATGAACCGTATGTGCCTCTCGCGCTTTGGGATGTCGATTCCTTCGTGAAGGAACAGGGAGTCAGGCTGGTGAAGGAGACCATACCGAAAGGAACGACCGACGCCAGCCCGCAACTCCTGCGTCTGAAACAGGCCGGGGTCAAGCAGATCTATGTGTTGTCGTCGGCCAATGGAGCGGTGGTCGTTCTTCAATCCGCGAAGTCGATGAACCTGGGCACCCCATTGACGCAATGCGCGGCCGCCACGTTGGGAGACGTGATTTCCCTGGGCGGTCCGAAATTGGCGGAAGGGTACCAGGGGGAGTATTTCTTCGAGCCGATGTCCGTAAATCCGAAATTAAAAGCTTCCCCCGGGCTTGCATTGGCAAGAAACCTTTGGAAGAAAAACCATCCCAATGAAAGCCCGAACGACATGTATATCAACGGGATCCTTTCCGGGATGGTGATCGCGGAAGGCGTTCGCCTTGCCCTGGATAAGGTTCCGCCCGACAAACTCAATGGAGAAACCATCAAGAAATTCGGTTTCGACCGGATCAGCGGATTCACGGGCATGGGATTGACGAAGTCCATCACGTATCTTCCCGACGACCATATCGGTCCCAAGCAAGTGAGGTACTGGGTCGTCCGGAATGGGTACGTGGAACCCGTCAGCGACTGGATGCCGACGACGACATTCCGAATTCCGAAGAAATGACACGGAGGCCCGCCGTAAATCGAACCCGGGGGGGGGTGACCATGGCTCCGGTCATTCCTCCCCCACCTCCGGGATAGCGGACTTGCCGATGGGGAGAAAGTGCCATGGTTGAGATCAGGCTGTTGGCGCATGTGATTAAAAAATTATGCATAAGCTGCGGGGCGTGCCAGAACGTATGCCCGACCGAAGCGATCATCGTCCCGAGGAAGAAGGCGAAGGCCAAGGTGTTCGAAAGCAAATGCATCGCATGCCCCAATTGCTCGGGCATCTGCCCGGTAGACGCGATCGTCATGGTTCCACGGAAGGAACCTCTGAGGCTGGGCGTTCAGCCGATGGATGCGGACGAGGGGAAGATAAAAGAGCTTTGCATCAAGGCGAACCTGCATCCCCACCAATGGCTTTGCATCTGCGGCGCGATCCGCGTAAGGGAAGGAGCCGCCGCTGTTCTTTCGGGGGCGAAGTCGCCCGAGGAAATTTCCCTGATGACGGGAGCGCGTTCGGGATGCACGGCGTATTGCCTTCAGCCGATGCTGAGATTGTTGAAGGCGCACGGAGTGAAGGTCGTGCAACCGAAAGGTTACCGGTGGTACGACACGACCCAGACATGCTGGGACGTGACGGAAGAGATCATAAGGAAATACCCCGGGCATTTCATCGAAGAGGACAAAGAGGTATTCCGAAAAGTTTAAAGTGATGGCCCGCGTTGCGAGGGAGGAACACGATGCCTGCGAAAGCTTCACCGTCGTTCATCAGAAAATCGGTGTACGGGCCGGCGCCGGGGCCGCGGGCGGCCGAACTCCCCGGAATCGTCGGCCTGGAATTGAGAGACCTTTTCCCGGATATCCCCAAGGAAATTTATACGGAGGGCGGTGATCTTTCGGTAATAAGGAAAGCGACGGAAGATGCCCTGAAAAACGTAAACATGGAGATGATCCGGCCGACGGACAAGGTCAATATCCTGTCCTCCCAGTACGGGTATCAGATCATGGGAGGCGACGTCTACGCGGAGATGATAAAGACGATCAGGGACGTCGTGGAGGAAAGGACGGGCTGCGGGAATATCCGGTTGCGCGTGACCACCGGATTCAGGATCAGGGAGCCGAATGAAATCATACGGCATTACAAGCTGAACGAATATTTCAATGGAAAGGCTCTTGGCGTCAGACCGATCGACAAGGGTGTCCCCATCGAAACGGAGATCGGAACATTGTACGGGGTCGCCCAGGTGTACGACGCCGACTGGATCATCCATGCGCATCATGGCGAATTGCGGGAACTGGACATGCATCGGATGATCAACCGGGCGATCAAACCGTTTTCGATGTCGTACGCCAGGATGGAAACCAGGGCGGTCGCACACATGAATTTCGGACCAAGGAGCAGCAATTTCGTCGCGAAGGTCATGTTCAATTCCCCGTTCGTCCAAAGCAAGTTCACCTTCGGCTGTTTCCTTCTGACGTCACCGGGAGGGATCATCGGCGTCGATGCGGGCAACGACATGGAAAGACTGGACCGCAGGTTGATGCTGCTCGGATTCAAATCCTACGGGAAAATCCGTGAGCTGTTCAACGAAATCCGCGAATGCATCGCCGTGATGGACGCGACGGGCGAGCCCCGGTACATGATCGGCGGGGGGATGACGTTCGGCAATCTGACCGAAGCGGAATTGGATCTCTTCGACCTGGACAAAATTCCGGTAAGCCTGGGATATGGGCTCTACGAGAGACCCGCGGGAACACCGAAGTTGAAGTCGGTAAACCCCGCCATCAAGGCGCTTGTCCTCAACCACATGTGGCTGGGGGTTCCGCAATTGGAACTGGCCACACACACGCCGACCATCGTTGTGGGCAGGGAATTGGCCGATCTCTTGAGAGACGATCCGATGAACCATGATTTCATGCGTCACGTGGTGACCTCGGAGAATCTCGGGACCGCCATGGAATTCGCGCGCAGAATTTCGCAGACCGACAAGGTGATCGTGTTCGACGGGAGCTTCGGGGCGATAACTCTCAGTCCTTCACTCGCCGAACATTTGATCGCACGGGCCCCGGAGGTCAGCAGGAGAGTGGAAGAGGAGCTGATGCCCAAGTGGTTGCGGCAACGCGGAATCGATCCGGAAGAGCTTTCGAATTGGAAATAATGATCCATACCTGGAAAAGGACGGAGAATACACAGTGGATGTCCGGGAAGAGATACTGAAGTACATACATTCGAAGTACGTAATCGCGTCCATCATATCGGATTACGACGGGATCATCGCGGGATCCTGCCTGATAAGAAACGAGACCGAGAAGACAGGATTGTCGCTTCTGCATATTGTCGAAGACGGGAGCCGGGTCGACAAAGGAGACGAGGTCCTGAGGATCGCGGGAAGTCCCAAACAGATCATGGCCGCCGAGGAAATATTCATCGGCTTGCTTGCAAAGGCATCGGGAATCGCCACGAGCGCACATAAATTCGTCAAGGCGGCGGGAGGGAGGCCCGAAGTGGTTTGCGGGGCCTGGAAGAAGATGCCCGGCGCGTTGAAAGACGTGATCCGCAACGCCGTATCGCTCGGGGGCGTATCCCCCAGGATGGCGGCCGGTCCATTCGTGTACCTCGATAAAAACCACATCGAACTTCTCGGAGGGATCAAGAGGAGTCTCGATGCGGTTGCGCATCTGGAGAATCACACGAAAGTGGTGCAGATCAAGGGGAGATATCGTGACATCGCCTCGGAGGCGTGCGAAGCCGCGGAATGCGGCGCGGATATCGTATTCGTCGATACCGGCGAAACGGACGACATGGCCGCCGTCGCACGCAAGCTGGTGCAATCGGGTTTGAGAAGCCGGGTGAAGCTGGCATTCGGCGGAGGGGTGAGCATCGATAAGATCGGCACGCTGAAAACCCTCGATGTCGACATTGTGGATGTCGGAAGACAGATCGTGGATGCACCGCTCCTGGATATGAGACTGGAAATAATCGGATTGCATGCGGGAAGCGAGGTGTTGAGCCGTGTCGGAACCGGAATATGATCTGTTCGACAAAACGGAGCTGACGGTACGCGGGATCTCCCTGGAGAATGTGGACCTGGATCACGTTGCGAAGGTGGCCGCCGATGCATTCGGGATGAACCGCGGCGATCTCCTTGTCACCGATGTCCTGGGCGACCACCTGGTGATCGACATATTGAAAAAAGGCCTGGACCCTCACGCCATCGTAGGGAAAAAAAACGAATTGCTGCGGAGATTGTCCGCCCTCCCGGGAGTGAACATTACCGAAAACACGTCGATTTCCTCGAAGGGGATGCTTGGCTGGATCGCTCTTTCACCGGTCGAAGGAAAGAAGATCTTGATGAAATCGGAACGGATGGCCAGGGAAATCGCAAAGAGGTTGAAAAAGACCGCGTTGGTTTTCTCGACCGGAGCGGAAGTGGTCAACGGGCAGGTCATGGATACCAACGCTCCCGCAATTCACTCCCGGCTCACCCTCGAAGGCTATACGGTGAAGTTCGGGAATACCCTGAAGGACGATGAGGTACTCATTTCGGCACAATTGAGGATGGCCGCCGATGACGGATACGGTTTGGTCATCATCACCGGAGGGGTTGGCGCCGAAGAGAAGGATCGGACGATCGAGTCGGTCTTGATGGTGGATCCGAAGGCGGCCACACCGGCCGTGGTGAAATATGAGTTAGGCGTCGGGAGGCACAGGCACAAGGACAGCGTAAGGATAGCGGTAGGGGAGATTTCGCGATCCCTGATCGTGGCGCTGCCGGGTCCAAACGACGAGGTGCAATCGGGATTGCAGGCCCTCGTCGAAGGGCTCAACTTGAATGAAGGCAAGGAGGGTTTGGCGGACCGAATAGCGAATCGCTTAAGGGAAAGGTTGAAGGAGAAGACGCGCGGATAGATGCTGCCGATATCCGCCGTGGAACAGAAAATCCATAAGAAGAGAGGGGAGATGTTTCATGAGCGTATCCCTGTTGGATGAGCTCGGCTGGAAGAAGTACATAGGGAACGATACCGGATCATGCACCGGGGAGCCGGTATCGGCGCGGGACATACGACGATATGCATTGTCCATCGACGATCCCAACCCGATTTATTTCGATGAACAGGCCGCGAAGAATGGAAAATACGGCGGGTTGGCGGCCCCCCTTGGCTATGTCATCTGGGCGGTCGGGGTTCCCGGCTCGGAGAAAAGCGTGAAAGATTTGGGGGAAGACGGCCTTGCCTCGTTTATCGGGGTGCCGGAAATACCCGATGTGTGGACGTTAGGCTGGGTTCGCGGCGGCGACGAGTTCGAATTCTTCAAACCCGTATTTGTCAACGACCGCGTAAGCGTGAACGGCAAGATCGTTGAGATGAAGGAAAAGGACGGAAAAAGCGGGAAGCTGGTATTCGTAACCTCGGAATTCACGTATACAAACCAAAACGGGGAACTGCTGGCCAGGCAGCGCGTCATCATGATCGGGACGCCGAGAAAGGAGTCGTAAGATGAGCAACCAGATCCATTATGAGGATATTCTCGAGGGGCAGGAAATCCCGGCGATAAGGAAGGATATTACGAACGTCAACATATTGATGTATCTGTCCACGGTATGGCTGATGGATCGAATCCATTTTGACTATCTCTTCGCCACGCAGCGCAGGGGACTCCCGAATGTGGTTGCGCCCGGCCCCATGGGAGGAGATTATTACGCACAACTATTGAGTGAGTTTGCGGGAGAGAAGGGAGAAGTTCGAAAAATGTCGATTCAGTTTCGTAACTTCATGGTCCCGTCGGACGTCCTGATGTGCGGTGGAAAGATCACAAAAAAGTATATGGAAGACGGGAAAGGGTTCATCGAGTTGGATCTGTGGTTGAAAAACGACAAGGATATTAATTGTGCGCCCGGGAAAGGGCTCGTGACGTTGCCTGTTCGAGAAGCCAAAACGGAATAATCCCCGCCGATCAGGGTTTTCGCTTCACGACCCGCCAGAACCGGTCCTCCCCGCGCTCGAACCGTTCGCGGAAGGCGCGGAAGAGGGAGCGGTTCCCCAGGTCGTCGAAGAACGAGTACGCGATCGGCGTGACGACCAGGGTGAGCAGCAGGGAGAGCGCCTGCCCTCCGATGATGACCTTCGCCAGCGACGCCCGGGAGGCCGCCCCCGGCCCCTTCCCGAGCGCGATGGGGATCATCGCCGCGATCAGGGTGATGCTCGTCATCAGGATCGGCCGCAGCCGCGCCGCGTTCGCCTCGAGGATCGCCTGGTCCCGCGGCATCCCCCCCGCCCGCAGCGTGTTCGTGTAGTCCACCTGCAGGATCCCGTTCTTCTTCACGATCCCGAACAGCAGGAACAGCCCGAGGATGCTGTAGATGTTCAGCGTCTCCCCCAGCACGACCAGCGAAAGCAGCGCGAAGGGAACCGAGAGCGGCAGGGCGAGCATGATGGAGACGGGGTGCAGGAAGCTTTCGAACTGCGCCGCGAGCACCATGTACATGAAGACGACCGACAGGAGCAGGGCGACGAGGAAGTTGAACAGCGTCTCCTGCATCGTCTTCGCCCGGCCGAAGAACTCGATCCGGTACTCCGCGGGCAGATCGATCGTGTCCACGATCTTCCGGATCCGCTCCGTGGCGGCCCCCAGCGGCAGCCCGTCGAGGTTGGCGGTGATCGTCACCTGGCGCTGTCGCGTCGCGCGGTCGATCTGGGCGGGTCCCATCTCCGGGGAAAGCCCCGCAACGTCCCGGATCCGGACCTTCCCCAGCTTCGTCGAGGGGACCGGCAGGTTCGCCACCTCCGGGATGGAGGACCGGTACGGCAGGTCGGCGCGGAGCCACACGTCGTACTGGTCGGCCCCCTCGCGGTATTTTCCCACCTTCTCCCCGCCGACGAAGACGTTGAGCGACGAGGCCACGTTCTCCACCTGGACCCCCTGGTCGGACGCCTTCTTCCGGTCGACGTAGACCCGCACCTCGGGCTTCCGGTTCGAGAGGGAGGTGTCCACGTCGACCAGTCCCTTCACGTTCCGCATCCCGGCGACGATCCGGTCCCCGTATTGCTGCAGCTTCACAAGGTCCGGCCCGGCGAGCACGAAGCTGACCGGCGTCGCCCGGATCCCGCCCCCGCGCCCGAGGGCCGAGATGTTCTGCACGGAAGGGCGCAGCGACGGGTATTTCGCCATCACCCGCCGGACGTCCTTCATGATGTCGAACTGGGAGTATTTCCGCTCGTCGAGGTCGATCGTGCGCACGTAGATCGTCCCCTGCGTCACGTCCCCCTCGGCCACGTCGCCGATCTGGGCGAGGAGGTGCTTCACGCCGCGCACCTTCCGGACGTCCTCCTCCACCTCCCGGAAGACGGCGTCCGCGGTCTCCAGGGAATACCCCTCCGGCATCTGGATGTAGATCTCGAACTCGCTCTGGTCGTCGAACGGGATGAAGTCCTTCCCCACCAGGCCGGCAAGGGGGACCGTGGACACGAGCACTCCGGCGGCGACGAGGGCCACCACCCACCGGTGGCCGAGGGACCATCGGAGGATCGCCAGGTATCCGCTCGTCGACCACCGCGCGAACCAGGTCTCCTTCGATGCGGCCTTCCCCTTCCCCGTCCCGCCATGCTTCACCTTGAGGAACCGCGAAGCGAGCATCGGCGTGAGGGTGAAGGAGATGAACCAGGAGAAGAGGATGGCGAAGGCGACGGTGATCCCGTACGAGTTGAAGAACCGCCCGACGGTGCCCGACATGAAGGCGACGGGGAGGAAGATGACCACCAGCGACAGGGTGGTGGCGGAGACCGCCAGGCCGATCTCGGCGGTCGCCTCCACGGCGGCGGTCCGGGGCGGCGATCCCTTCTCCTCGACGTGGCGGAAGATGTTCTCGAGCACGACGATCGCGTCGTCGATGACGATCCCCACCGACAGGGTCAGCGCCAGCAGGGTGATGTTGTTGAGGGTGAAGCCGAACACGCGCATGACCGTGAACGTCGAGACGATCGACGCGGGGATCGCGATGGAGGCGATCAGCGTCGTCCTCCAGTCCCGCATGAAGAGGAGGACGACGAGGGAGGTGAGGAACGCCCCGAGGAGGAGGTGGAGCTGCACCTCCTTGATCGACCGGAGGATGAAGATCGACTGGTCCCGGATCGGGTCGATCCGGATGTCCGCCGGGATCGTCTTCCGGATCTGCGACAGGCGCGCCTTCACCCGCGAGATGACCTCGATCGTGTTCGTCCCGGACTGCTTCTGGATGACGAGGTTGACGGAGGGGCGTCCGTCGAACCGCGCGAGGGATCGCGCCTCCTCCTCGCCGTTCTCGACCCAGCCGATGTCCCTCAGCATGATGGGCCGCCCGCCGATGTTGGCGACGATCAGTTGCCGGAAG
>Ga0209211_10006796_pt1 | contig 16359 bp, 15 predicted proteins | sample RifGroA2_FD_183992 | JGI IMG/M metagenome (GOLD analysis project Ga0209211, IMG submission 183992) | Groundwater microbial communities from Rifle, Colorado, USA - Groundwater A2 (SPAdes) (version 2) | ecosystem: Environmental > Aquatic > Deep subsurface > Groundwater | place: Rifle, Colorado... | reverse complement strand
CCAATGCAATCAGCATAGCTGAGCTTTTCGTGTCTATAGTTGAGTTTAAATTGCATTGCAATTTTAAGAACCGATCGTGGAATAGCAATTGCAAGATTTTTATACAACTCAAAATAATATTCAGCAATTTCCTTTCCCGACTCTCTCAACAGATTATAATGCAGTTCTGCAAGATTAAACTGAGTAAGCACAAGATCATAGTGAATAAAATCTTCGTAAGCCTGACTCTCCAAGATAAACTCTATAAGAGCATAGGTATCAGCAAAAAGAACATTAAGATTCATCGGTTTCCTCATCGCCATGATCGAGTATTTCCTGTGTACTTCGCTTCAGTTTAAGCATACCAACGGATTTTCTTGCGTTTTCCGTTGCAGTTTGATTAAGAACACAGACAACAATTTTCTTGTTGGGAGTGAGATGCTGTTTTTCAACAATATGTTTGGGAAAAATAACCCTTAATGAGCTTCCCCATTGTTCTGGTTTTGTTTCAAAGGTTTCCATAACGATGTACCTGGAAGGATAATATAAATTAGTTATATAAAAATATCATTTGATTATATAACGGTTTCTATAGTTTCTACAACAGAGAAAGGATATCAAAAAGTAAAAAGTACTATTCACCGCACCCCAAAAAACGCTCGTGCTTCTGCAAAGGAGGCCCACGTTGATGAGTTTAAAAAGTTGATGAATCTGCGTTGTCTTGCTTTATAAATCTCAACACCCCCTCGGGCAAACTTTTTTAAAGAATCTCAAACTTCCCATGAATGGGGATGGTATGGGATTAGCAATAAAAAGACAGGACTTTGGACGGTTAGGCATTCTTATATTACTCTTTGTACTCATAGTACTCCTGCCTTCATGCACAACCCAGGATGTAAAACAAGAGCAAAAGGCTGCACCAGAAGAACAAAAACTGGAGGATTTCTCAACGAAGCAAGAAATAAACAAAACGACTCCTCAAGAAAAAAGACCGGTGAAAGAAGACTCACCGTCCATTTTAGAACAAGCTGACAATGCATCCATCATTGGTATTCCCCGTTTCTTCCAGCGCAGAGAATCGGCACGCGTCACCCACATCAGCGATGAGCTTATTAACATGAGCTACCGTGAGAATAATCGCCAAGTGCAGTTTAAGGTTGTTAATTTTGAACAGGATGATGGAGTGAGAAAACGAACGATTAAATACTGTTTTGACAAAGACAGTATCTTCTTCAAAAAAAGAGATATTGTCCACTATCATATTTCTACAGAAGTATGCAACACCTATGGAAAACCGTATGTTGCTTTGCCCATTAAGATAGAGCGTGAAAGCTAAGACTCTTGATGCGGTGATGGTTTTTGTTTACGAGCAACCCAAACTATTTCCGCAACTTAAGCATTTGTAGCAACTCCCGCTTCTCACGGTAATATTACCGCAGGTATTACAGGCAGGAGCATCGCCCATCATCTTGCTGAGCTGATTGCTTAATGCATTATTCGTTGAAGCGTCTGCGGCAACCTGAGCAAGTTCTTGCCGTGCATCAGCTTTGATCTCGCCGGTTTTTAGGGAACCTGCATCCTTCCGAGTATCCTTCTGCAGTTGATGCGTGGGTTGCACATGCACGATATCCGTCTTTCCCAGATATTCCATCCCCAACACTCTAAAAACAAAGTCAAGAACTGAGGTACATGTTTTCACATTCGGATGCGAGGTCATGCCATTCGGCTCAAAGCGTGTGAATGTAAACGTCTCCACATACTCGTCAAGCGGAACACCCTTGCGCAAGCCAATGGTAACTGCCTTTGCAAATGCTGTCATCATGCTGTTGTATGCAGAGCCTTGCTTGTGCATTTCAATCGTTAATTCAGCAGGAGTTCCCTGGACAAAATTGCTCGTTCGGAAAGCAACTGGATGTCCTGCAATGTTGGTTTCAACCGTTAATCCTGTTCGGACAGAAGGAAGTATCAGCTCTTGCTGATCATGATGCAACTGCAACGATGCATCCTGTTTTGATTCAGAAAGCTCTTTCCCCTGGGTTTTGGACTGGAGAGGCTGGCTGAGTTTGCATCCGTCACGATAGAGCGCAACTGCTTTTAATCCTAATTTCCAGGCTTCAATGTAGATCTGTTCAATATCCTTCACGGTTGATTCGTTGGGAATATTGACGGTCTTAGAAATTGCACCCGAGATAAACGGCTGGACAGCAGCCATCATCTTGACATGGCCCATCGGCTCAATGAAGCGTTCTCCAAATCCACATTTATTTGCACAGTCAAAAATATCATAATGCTCTTCTTGGATATGCGGAGCTCCTTCAATGGTCTGCGAACCTCCAACATATACGAGGGCTTCTTGAATCTGATGAGGAGTGAGGCCTTTTTGAGCAAGCACCTTGGCATTTATATGGGGGGTCCATTCGTCAAGACTCTTCATCTTGAGCACATAGGCTTCTGCTTCTTTGATTTGATCGTCGGTATAGCCTAATTTTTTCAGCGCATCTTTATTGATATGGGGGGCATTTTCCAGACTGCCATGACCAAGAATGTAGTTGATAATATCCTGGCGCTGGGTTGCGTTGTATCCTAGTTTTTTTAAGGCACGTTCGATGGAGTTATTCACAATCTTGAAATATCCGCCTCCGGCAAGCTTCTTCCATTTAACAAGGGAGAATTCAGGTTCAACACCGGTAGTATCGCAGTCCATCAACAAGCCAATGGTTCCGGTAGGAGCAATAACCGTGGTTTGGGAGTTGCGATAGCCATATTTTTCTCCAAGATGCACAGCGGCATCCCAGGATTCACGCGCTGCATTCAGGAGGTCTTCATGGCAGAAGCGCACATCAATTTTGTACGCAGCATCACGGTGCTTGTTCATAACCTTCAGCATGGGTTCTCGATTTTTTTCAAAGCCATTGAAGGGCCCGGTCAGAGAAGCAAGTTCGGCAGAGGTTGCATAGGCGTCGCCGCACATGATTGCGGTGATGGCACCGCCGATGGCCCGCGCTTTCTCACTGTCATACGCAATGCCATTGATCATCAGCATCGTTCCCAGATTTGCATATCCCAAACCAAGAGGACGATAGTCATGGCTGTTCTGGGCAATAGGTTTGGTGGGATAGCTTGAGAAATCCACCAGCATTTCCATTGCGGTAAGGAACACACGCACGGTATGTTTGAATGCATCAATTTGAAAATTTCCTTCTTCATCAACATACTTCATCAAGTTGATCGAAGCAAGATTGCATGCACTATTGTCTAAAAACATAAACTCACTACAAGGATTCGATGCGTAAATTTTATCAGTATGCGAGCATGTATGCCACTCATTAATGATGGTATCAAACTGCACACCTGGATCTGCACATTCCCAGGCAGCCTGGCAGATTTGATTCATCAAATCGCGGGCATTGAATTCGTCAACAACTGCCCCGGTTGTCCGCATCGTTGTTTTCCATTTAGTATTCTCAAGGACAGCGTTCATAAAACTGTCAGTGATCCTTATGGAATTATTTGAGTTCTGGCCTGAAATGGTTTTGTAGGCTTCCCCATTGAAATCTGCGGGATATCCTGCTGCAATCAGTGCACGTGCTTTTTTTTCTTCTTTGGATTTCCAGGTGATAAAATCCATAATTTCGGGATGATCAAGATCCAAGCAGACCATTTTTGCTGCGCGCCGTGTTGTTCCCCCTGATTTAGTAGATCCTGCAGCCCGGTCAAAGACTTCCAAGAAAGACATGAGACCTGAAGAGGTTCCTCCTCCGGAAAGTTTTTCCTGTCTTCCCCTAATTTTTGAAAAGTTGCTTCCGGTTCCTGAACCGTATTTGAACAGCCGTGCCTCAGCTTTGACAAGCTCATAAATTCCCATCAAATCATCTTCAACAGCCTGAATAAAACAAGCAGAACATTGTGGCCTTTCGTAATTGTTGGAAAGCACATCTACTTCGTTGCCGTCAAAATTCCAGTACCAGTTTCCTGTCCCGCCGGAAATGCCATATTGGTGGAACAAACCGCAGTTAAACCAAACAGGAGAATTGAAGGCGCCGCGCTGGTTGATGAGAATAGAGATGAGTTCGAGTTCAAACACATCTGCTGATTCTTTGTCAGCAAAGTACTGATGTTGCTCCCCAAAATGCCTCATCGTATTTGCGATACGATAGCAGACTTGCTTTGCACTGGTTTCTCTTCCGATTTCAGGAACACCGCGTTTTCTAAAATATTTTGAAGCGATAATATCCGTAGCAAGCTGGGTCCAAGAAGAAGGAACTTCAACATCTTTCATTTCAAAAACAACACGACCATCAGGTTCGGCAATCACGGACGTGCGTTTTTCAAAAACAAGCTCATCATAAGGATGCAAGTTGGGTTTGGTAAAAAACGGTGTAAACGAAAGTCCTTTTCGTGCAGGTTGTTTTAATTGTTGTTCAGAAAGTGAACCCCATACTCTTGTCTTGTCGATCATATCCATCACCACTTCACTGCTTTTCTTTTAAGGTCAGCTTGAAACACGGCGAAGAGCATACCGAATAGCACGCATTTGTCGTCGGAGCCAGATCACCCAGCTCTTCAAGATATTGTGCCTCAGAAATTTTTTACCCACAACATCTTGTGGTTGGCACGAGTTTTTTGTGTCTCGTTCTCTATTTAAAGTTTGTTGTTGATTCAAAAGAGTTTATAAATTTGGATACTCAAGTGTATAGATTTGGAGATTGGTATTATTCGGGGGTGGAAACAGGAAGATGGAAAATAAATACAAAAGGATAGGAGAAACTGATACGTTACTAAGGTGATGGGGTGATTAGGCCTCCCACATCTCAACAACACGATCAACAAGGGTGTCTAAGAAGGTTTCTTGATAGGTAATAAGTAGTTTAACCAGCTCTTCTTTGTCAATGGACAAGGAATAACGAGTAGTTCTTCCTTCTTTGCTGCACGTTACAACGTGAGATTCTTCAAGTTTTTTCAGATGCCATGAAATGGTTGAAGGTGAAACGTGAACACGTTCACAGAGTTCTTGGTGCTGGCAGGAATCATTAATAAGCAGAACAAGAAGTATTTTGCGCATACTTTCTTGCCTCAAGAGGCTTAAGATTTTTTTATTTTCATGCTTAAATACCTGAGGAAAATAGCGCCGTGTATTGCCTTCACGTATTTCAGACAAGAGACCTCCTTTAACAAGATAATGAAGATGATAGCTGAGTGTACTTGGTGCGAGCTTGCTGATACGTTCCAGCTCTCGGAAATGACAACCTGCATACCGAATAACAAGAGAAAAGATCTTTTTTCTCACAACTAATGCAAGCACCTTGTGTTCGCTTTCATAAGGTGGTCCAGAAACCATACACCAAACCTCATTTTTTTAATAAGCCAACAAAAAAGCACAGCAAGATAACAAAGTTTAATGCACTTGCCACAGGATCAACCCAGGACCACTCTGCAAAAAAGAGTTCATGTGCAGTCAAGAATCCTTTCACTGCAAAAAGAAAAAATGCAATGCAAACATAGAGGAGACGCTTTCTTTGATCTCGCTGGTATGCAAGGAGTGTAAGGATAAACAAAACAAGCGCTAGGATTCCGCTTCCGAGATTCAGGAGCTTTTCTAATTCAAAGCCAAAAAGCTCAGGGTCATCATGCAGTTCAAGCGTATCGTGTTCTTCAGCGAATGCAAGAGGCAAGCTTATAAGAAATATCAAAAGGAGAATATCCAAAAAGAAATAAGATGAATTTTTCATTTTCATGATCAGGTCCCTCCTCGTCAATACCTATAAGAGTGGGATAGCATGGGATTTATAAATCTTAGTCCCTCCCGCTTAATCCCTCTCAACACCCATAACCTCACCGGTTTCTTTGCTCACCAGAACATCAATCTCGTCGCTTCCTTTTCGAATTTCCACTTCATACGTGTCTCCTTTATCTTCAAAGTCCGTTACTCGTCCGCCGCTCACATGATCAAGGGCAATTTGTTTTGCTTGTTCTTCGGTGACAGGAGAGCCATCTTTCCTTTCCAGCTGATCGGAGTGTGTGGTTGATCCTGCTTTGCGCTTTTGTTTTGGTTCTTCAAATTCTGGTGCTGATTCATCATCTTCGTCATCGTTTTCGTCTTGTGTTTCTCGTTCTACGCCCAGAATAGCTCCTGTCAACATATCAATCAGAACGTCTGTTTCTTCACCATTTGTCTGCACTTCAACTTCGTACACATATCGACCATTGATTTTGCTTGCTTCAACATCAGTCACTTCGCCTTTGACCTGTTGTAAGGCAAGACCTTTTGCTTGTTCAGCCGAGATGTTGGGTCGAATAAGTTCCAACTCTTTTTTTCCAAGTTCATCCTCACGTTCTACTTTGAGGATAGCTCCCGTTGCAGCATCGATCGTTACTTCAGTTTCACTCGTTGGGCTTTCTTCAACTTCAACAATATAGACTAACGTATTATTTTCCTGTTTTTGTTCTATCTCAGTTACTTTTCCTTCTGCAACTTGTAAAGCAAGTGCCGTTGCTTGTTCGGTACTCATAAGAACCAAAGGAGCAGAATTTGCGAGATGGGTTCCTGCAAATGCTTCTGCAGGAGCACGTTGCTGTCGCGGGGGTGGAGATTGCGTCACGCATCCACTCATAACGAGTATGACCATAATCAACGTTCCTAAAGTCAGTTTCAAGATAATGTTTTTTGATAGCGTATGCATGGTATCCCCCCGGTTACACATTGAGTATCCATGAAAGATAGGCACCGAAGTTTAAATAGTTGGTAGGTCAAGGATAGAATGATTACAAGAATGGCGTGATAGAAAAGTTTAAAGAGTGAAACAAAACTCCAGAAGAACATGGATACTCCATCACTTACTGAAACCGTAACCCAAGCTTGGGAAGCTTTGCCAGATAGCATACGAAACGTTGCGGTAAGAACGTATGTTGCAGCACCGCTTCTTGCGCCAACACTTGAGTATGCAGATACCATTCCTAAAACCTATCCCGGTCCTAAAGATTTTGTTATGATAACAGCAGGATGCGCGGTTACGGGATTCGTTGTGGCAATAGGTGAAGGATTAATGAGGCATGAGAAAATCCCGGTGTGGGGCCGTGCACTTGCGCACGTACCGACAGCAGTATTAGCAGGAGCATATGTTGCTTCAATTCTTAAGCAGTATGGGTAATAAAATTCTAAATCCTACTTCCTTGATGATACTGTGAGTAGATCGCATACGGTAAAAAAGTAGCCATAGCCATGCTAAACGTTGCCAATCCTGAGTAAAATGCTTCTGGCGTACCAAGAAAGGTATGATAAGCCCAGTTTACCATAAACGTGAAGGTGCTTGGATAAAGTGTTGCTTCGAGAGTTCTCTGTACTCTACCAACGGGGCGATGGTTGAAACGACGGGACATCCATACACCAACACCACCCAGGGTCAGGGTGTACAAAAACTGACGTGCACCTGCAGCAAGCATTTCTTCGTTGCCATGACTGTGATTAACGACAGCGACAACACCGCCTGTAACAACGCCGCCTGCAGCAGAAACGAGAAAAGAATTGAGTTTTCTTTGAGAAGATAATGCATGGACATCTTGATCGAGTGACATGGTAAAACCCCTTAAATCCTTTAAAATCAAAAAAACTGATGCCCCTGCGAGGATTACCACATAAGAACCCAGGTTCTTATCATCTCCTACCAGAGGATTTTCTCGCTACACTCGAAAATCAAAATAACGATCAAAATAACGAATGCCCCTGCGAGGATTTGAACCCCGGTCACAAGCTGTTTGCAAAGTAAACCCCGCAAATCGGAGATTTGCTGTGCCGCAAGCTCGTATACTATCCAGGCTATACTACAGAGGCATAAGAAAGAAAGGGGGAGGTTAAGGATTTATAAGTGTTTACCTTTTTATAGCAATCGTTGCAGGTGCTTTTCTGCCAACCACAGGACCATCCTTCACCCCAAAGCCGGCAGCAGCGAGGTTGTCACGAACAGTACGTGCACAACTATAGGTTGTTAAGATCCCTCCTGACTTCATCGAAGCAAAGATATCTTTGAAAAAATCAAGTGTCCATAATTCAGGGCATTTCTGCGGTGAAAAAGGATCAAGAAAGACACAGTCAAACTGAAAGTTTTCCAGCAATTTAATCCGTTCGCGTGCATCGCCCAGCAGAAGTTCAAAGCGAAGCAGGGGTTCATGCGCAGTAATAATCTCGTTAAAGAAAAAAGGCTGATTTGTTTTGATGATCGTTTGAAGTTGAGGATACGAACGAAAAACCGCTGCATCAATCTCGAGCATCTTCTGCAAAATTGCAGGATCATTCTCAAGCCCCACGACCCACACCTTGCAGTTTGCATTACCAGCATAAATCGCATCCAGTGCAGCTCCGGTATTATATCCTAAACCAAAACAAACATCGAGAATCCGAAGCTGTCCTCGTTGCGCAAGAGCCTCAAAATGGCAGGGTTCAACAAACTTCTTGATAGCTTCTTCTTGAGCTCCAGAAATCGAATGATACGTTTCTTGGTACTGTTCGCTACGAAAAGTTACCGATTGATCTTGGGTGATAACTCGTTCCATGGTTACGGATACCCGGTATGATACCTTTTAGGTGATTTATATACTGGAGCAAAGGAAAGTATATAAAAGCTTACCTTCCCCCACCATGTATGAAACCAGCCCCTACAGCTTCAAAAGGACCGATTGCCATTCTCGCCTGTGAAGCAGGAAAACCCTTTGCCCTTAAAATTGTACACTACCTCGAACAGCGCTTTGGACAGGAGGGGGAGAATAATGGAGATAGTTTTCTGGTTCCTGTGAAAGAAACCCACTTTGGATCATCAGAAATTAAAACTGAAATTCTGGAAAGCGTCCGCGGAAAAGATGTGTACATTGTTCAGGATGTTGAAAACAGCATCTGCGGGCAATGGGAAGATGTTCCTGCAGATCGTATTGATCCTGCACCCCCCACCCATCAGGCAAGAGTCTTCCGCACCTATACGGTGGATGAGAATTATCGGGCCTTGACAACACTCGTTGATGCTGCGCGCAGATGCGATGCAAAACACATCACCATCGTTATACCAACATTTCCTTATGCACGCCAGCATAAAGCGTTGGGAAGAGAAAGTATTACTGCATCGGTTGTTGCACGCCAACTTGAAGATCTTGGTGTCAAGCGCGTGATGACCGTTGACATTCACAAGCCGGAAATTGGGGGATTTTTCAGAAGAGCAATTCTTGATAATTTTATGCCAGGAAAACGCATGATGCACTGTGTGCAGCAACTGGAAGGATATCAAAAAGAACGCACCACCATCTCCTCAGCAGACCAAGGGGGGGTTTCGCGGGCAAACTTCTTTGCACAAACCATGGGAGTTCCGGTGGTAACCATTTACAAACAGCGCGACTATTCACAACCGAATGTTGTAGAAAAAGCTGACCTGTTGGGAAATGTTCAATGGATTGCAACAACCAGCACGCCTGCACAAGAAGGAAGAGAGGTGATTATTCCTGAAGATATGATTGACACCGGAGGAACAATAGTCAAAGCCTGCGAGCTTCTTATTACCAAAGGAGCAAAAAGTGTTCTTCCGATGTGCTCACTGCCATTGTTCAATGGAAAGGCTCTCCAGCGCATGGACGAGTTGTATGCAAAACAGATGATTCGCGGAGTGATGGGAACGAATGCAGTGTATCACGGCGAAGATTTTAAGAATAAGCATCCCTGGTATCTTGAAGTTCCGATTGATGATTTGATTGCAGAAGCCGTGTATCGGATTAATCATGTCATGGCAATTACGGATTTGCTTTCGTAGCAGTAAAGGTAGAAAAGGTAAACATAAGGTGATGGAATGGTTCAACGAAGGGGGAAATTAGCGATTTACGCAACGAATTCTGGAGTACAACTTGCCGAAGGAATTTGTCGGGAACTGGAAAGATATGCCCGGGAACGAAGAGACTTGTTGACAGGACGACCGCTGAGTTTTGATGAACGAGATGAACAGGGGGGTATTGAACGGTTATTAGAGCACGTTGAGGAAGAACGTGAGATCAGAGGGGAAAAAAAGAGGGTGATTGCGGGAGATACGATCCTCAAAGAACGAGAGATCAGAACGTTTAGTGATTCAGAAGTTAATGTGATTGTAGAAGAAAGTGTGCGGGGCCGTGATTGTTATGTTGTCACCTGCCCTTATGAACCGCCAAGTGTTGCACTCAAAGGGGCTGATGCACTGCTTTCAGAAATGTTAAGAAGTGGTACAGAAAGAGAGGTGCAGGAGATTCTTCAGAGAAGAGGGAAAGCTGAAGAAAAACTTGCGCGAATTCAGCAGTGCTATGAAAACGCATGGAAAGCCGGTAAGGTTCGAGAAGTTTTAGCACAACTTGCAAATGGGAGAACCATTTCTGAAAATATCATGGAAGCATTAATTCTTGTTGACACACTTGAACATGCCGGACACCGCACACTGGTCGCACCGTATGATGCGTTTGCCCGCCAGGATGTTCAGAGAGAGCGGGAAAGTTTGACGGTTGCGCTCATGGCAAAGCTCTGGAAAGCTGCAGGTGTTAACCATAAGATTGTGATGGACGTTCATTCAAGACAGCAGGCAGGAGCGTATCGTGCAGTCGGCCTTCATTTTGATAATTTGTATTCCACCTCGCTTTTGCTCCGCATTCTTCAACAACAGTACGGAGAACATTTAGAAAAATTTTCTCTGCTCGGCCCTGATGCGGGCATTGGAAAAACTATAGCATATTATGCAAAGAGACTTGGAATTCAAGCATTTGGAATAGGGGTAAAAGTAAGAGATTATGATCATCCCGATACCATAACGCAGAAAACAATTATTGTGGGGGAGGTAGGGGAATATAATGCCATCTTTGATGATATGATTGCAAGCGGTGGCACGATGGAAGCCATGATTGAACCCGTACTCAAGCAGACAAGAAACCCCGTTACAATTATTGCTGTGCATCCCCTTTTTACAGGAGATGCGGTGGAACGCTTTGACCGCTTGTATCGTGAAGAAAAGATTTCAGGTGTATGGGTTGTTGGTACGATCAAACGCAATCAGATATTTCAAGATCAACATCCATGGTATCACGAAATTGCTCCAGAACGCCTCCTTGCACAAACGATATACCACCTTAATATGAACCTTCCTGTTCCTGACGTGTATCAAAAGGCATGAAGAGGAGAGCGATTTATGATCATACGTTATTACCCTAGTTTACCGCATCATCATACTTCCCCAAGCTCATCTGCCCCTTGCGTTTTCCTTCAGGAATCATCACTTTTTCAGGTGCAAGCTCCTGGCCTACTTGTTTCTTCAGCGACAAAGCAAGCGCCTTTCCAACAAGCTGTGCAAGCTGAACCACATCTGCTTTTTTGACTTCGCCGAGATCTTTGATGCCGTTGTTGAATAAAAGCCGAGCACGAACACGGCCAATGCCCTGCAGGCGAAGAAGCGGAAGAAGCTCCTCACGCACCCCATACTGCATGCGGAAACGCATTTTCATCAACTCTTTCACGATGCTCTGCATCTTCAGCAGTTTCGCAAGTTCTTCTCCTGAATACAACAGCCAATCAGCAATAGCAAGCTTTGCCCGGATCTCGCCGGGCCGAATATCATATTTTTCCAGCAGATGATCTTCTTGGTTTTCATCGCACCAATCTGCAAAAAAAGATGCAGTCTTGATGCTGTATAGGTACTCGTCATGCTGAAGATCATACACATCCGGTTCTTTTTCCAGAACCTCGTCCTGCTTCTCAATCAATCGTGCTTGATACGTTTCCCACTCTTTTACGCGAATGCGAAGAAGAGGCCGCATTTCCAGACGGTTGGAGATCAGATGAAGAAACGAAAAAGAAGTGAGATAACCCGAATAACCTGGCGTCCCTCCTGCTTTCTGAAGCGCAACAATCATCTGATGTGCAGTCAAGGGATCAAGATAGAGCTGGGCAACACGCACACCGATCAGTGTTGCACGAAGGCTCTCTTTACTCAGTTCTGAAGCACTTACAAAATCATGGCGAGCTTTGGTTGTCGAGCTGGTAATGAATCCAAATTCTTCCAAGAGCGCCAGCATCTCATCAATAATACTTTCAAGCTTCTGCATATCTTGGAATTGGTGGGCCCAGAAGGTTTTTTCAAAAAATGCAAGGAGCTGTTGTTTGTTGTTGACAAATCCTGCTGCAATGAGAGAGAGCAGATACGTTCGTAAAACTGGCTGGACAGCAAGCTTGGAATAAATTTCCTCAGGAACACCGCAGACATAGCGGTCATAGATTTCCTCTTTTTCAGCCTCGGTTTTTGCAACAGCAACGGCTTCTCCGAAGGTATCGTAGGAAGGCCTTCCGCTTCGTCCTGCCATCTGTTCGTATTCAAGCACCGGAATCCACTGCATTCCTCGGGGAGCTTGATAACGCTTGAGTTCTTTCAGAATGGTGCGAAAGGACGGCAAGTCAACACCTGCCGCCAGTGTTGGCGTGCAACAAATAATTCTAATTTTTCCTTCTCGAAAGCTGTCTTCAATCAATTCTTTTTGCTTTTGCGTCAATCCTGCATGATGGAAAGCGATTCCACGTTCAACGCAATACGCAAGACGAATGCATTGCTTGGTGGGATGAGGAAGGACGTGTCCAATAGTTTCTGCAAGTTCAACAAGTTCGGCAGAGGATGTGATGCCAGAAGGTGTGTTTTCTTTTTTTAGTTTTCTTGCAATCTCCTCAGCGGATTTTTCTGCAGATCGTTTAGAATGAGAAAAAACTAAGGCCTGCTTTCCCTGTTCGATCGTGTACAGGGCAAGATTCAATGTTTCATTATCGGTAGGTTGAGAGAGGGTATACGACGCCGGAGAAGCGTGAGAAGAGGAAGGAGAGGGAGGAGAGAGGGAAGAGGCATCCATACAAAAATAAAAAAGAGCAGGAGTATTTAAATCTGTTCGCAATCTCACAGTCTCCTTGCAATTTACTCCTGCTCTTTGGGCGATGGCTCGGCCGCTGGGGGATCCTTGGTTTGAGAAGAGTGAGGGGAAGGGGGAGGAGAAAGGCGAGGAACATGCGGAGCATGACATGAGGAATCATCAACAGGAGAAAGGTGTTCAACCATGCTGGGTGATTTCTTTTCCCTGATCCAGCTTGATTTTTGCCGGCTGTTGGATAAAGAAGGAAGGGGCTGTGCTAAAAATTCCTCGCGTTTGAGATCTTCAATTACATGATAGCATCGCGTTTCAAGAATCGGAAAGCGTGCTTCAATGTGGTCAATGAATTGTTCAAAATGAAAAAGGCTGGAAAAAACAACATCAACCATAAAGTCGTAGCCGTTGTTAATTTTATACAGCGAATTCACATGGGAATGATGAAACAAAAATCCTTCCAATGCCTTTTTCTCTTCTTTCTGCACACGGAGCATAACGGTTACACGCGTTCCATAATTCAATTTTGCAAAATCAATCAGTATCGTATATTTTGAGATCACGTTGTTGTAACGGCGTGCAATCTGATCGTAGAGGGTTGAGACAGGTATGTGAGTAAATCTGCTCAATTGCGTTAAACGCATGCGTGCATTTTTCCGCAAATATGCAATGACTAACAGTTCTTTTTGTCCAAGTTCTACCATATCCAACACCTCTTGACTGATGATGTATTGATAATTTATTGATAAACCTGTAATGGACGTGAGGAGATATAGACTTAATCACTATTTTCTATAGTATACTCTATAATTCTATAGAGTTAGAAATTTATATAGAGAAATCACTACCTTAATATAAACGAGAGGATATCCCATGTTCATGAAACGCAAACTGGTACGGCAAGGCGGTTCTGCAATGACGATTACCTTGCCATCAGACTGGGTGAAACGCTTCAAGCTTGAGGGGGGAGATGAAATTGACCTTGAAGAACAACAAGGAAAGTTAATTATTAGCACTGAAGCGGGAAAAAAAGAGAATAGTATCGAACTTTCTGTTTCAGGATTAGGGCCGATGGTCAAACGCGTACTGGGTGCTTTGTATAAAACAGGATATGATGAATTTTCTATTCGTTTTGAAACACCCGAAGAATTTGAAACTGCCCAGCAGGTCATTCGAGAGCAGTTTGTAGGTTTTGAATTAGTAGACCATCAAAAAAAACGCTTTGTAGCACGCAAAATCAGCACGATTGATAGCAAAGAGTTTGATACGCTCCTGCGCAGAATGTTTATCATTATAAAAGTGCTGGGAGAAGAACTGATTGAAGCAATCAAGGAGAAAGATAATGCCCAGCTGAAGATGCTTGCGCTGAGAGATAAAGATGTCAACAAGCTTGCTGATTTCTGCAGAAGAACTATCAATGTGTATGGCGCCATCCAATTTAAGAGACCCGGACCGCTGTATTTTATCGTCGAACAGCTGGAGAAAGTGGGAGATTATTATCGTGATTTGTGTCTTGAGTTGAGCAGGCGAGATTTGAACACGGCAGGAGTTGATCTGGAGTATCTCAAACGTGTAAATCTATTGTACACCAAAATCTATGAACTCTATTTTCAGTTTGAAATGGAACAGCTTCCTGAACTCCATGCACTCCAAAAGAGCATCAAGGAACAAGCGCAGGAGCTTCGCAAACAGGAGTATGACCCGCTGGTTCTTCATTATCTCCAGGCCATTGCAGAGAGTGTGTTTGATATGCATGGACCTTTGCTGACGATGAAGATGTGAGAGTGACGAAGAGGGAGAAAGAAGACAGAAATTACTTCCCGCTCACAATCTCAACCACATCACCGTGCTGAAGATGATAGTCTTTGCCCATTGGCAGTTTTGTTTTCACATTAATAGCACGGATAAAGTATTTTCCAAAATCAGTGTGGAGTTTGTAAGCAAAATCCACAGCTGTTGATTTGGGAGGCATCAAAAAACAGTCAGGCAGACAATTTCCTTTGCTGTCTTCGAGTTTGCTCACGCCACCTGGATACACAGCAATATACTTCAGAAGGTCAAAGACTGCATAGTTCAAAACAGTTTGGACTCCCGTACTTCCATATATATCAAGCACGTTCTTCTTGATAAATTCCAGCGCTGCTTTCTGCTTATCATTTAAGAGTTGAGGTTGTTGAATCGTGAAGGTGTTCTCGCCAGGAGTGTACGCAATCAATCCTTTCTTGGAAGCTTCACGCAGTGCAATCTCGCTTTCACCGCTGCAAGGAACCAGTTTGTATGCAGGAAACTGTTCTTGGAGACGCTTGAAATTTGCCTCTGCCCCCGGTATGTCAATTTTGTTTGCAGCAATCACCATCGGTTTTGTCTTTTTCCGCAATGCACAGGCAAGTTTTTCTAATTCCACATCGGTCCATTTTGTAAGATCCTCACTGAGCTTCAGCTGAGAAATCATATCTTTGATCATATCTTCCGTGACACCAAGACCAGACAGCTGAGCACCGAGTGCTTTTGCAACATCCTTTTTTTCTTGATGAATAGTCCGTGCAAACCGCTCCCAACCCTTTTTCATGACACCCAGGTACCACATATCCAACTCTACTTCCAGGAATTTGATATCGAGTGCAGGATCATAGCTTCCTTTATCAACCGGTTCCCCATACGCATTCATACTTCCCGAAATGTCAATGACATGAATCAGCGCATGCGCTTGTCTCAGATCATCAAGAAATTGATTGCCTCTTCCTTTTCCCAGGTGTGCATCAGGAACAAGACCTGCAACATCCATCAACTGCACCGGAATAAAACGCTGATGCTGAATGCATGATCCCATTCGCGGATGGCATTGTTTGTTGAAATCTTGATCTACACAGCGAATTTTAACATAGCCAATCCCGCTGTTGGGATCAATCGTAGTAAAGGGGTAATTTGCAATTTCTACATCTGCGAGGGTTGACGCTTTAAAAAATGTTGATTTTCCAGCTGAAGGCTTTCCCACCAGTCCAATGATCATACCTGCAATGTTCATAGGGTATCACAGAGCCAACACAGAGTTGCACTTTAAAACGTTATTCTTCGCTTCCACCACAGCCAGCCAATCCACAGCACGCCCAGACCCATGTCTAGGGTTGCAAGGAGGATCTCCCAGCGCACAAATGTTGGCTGAGTAAAAACTGAAGCGATACCGGGAAATTGCGCAAGATACAGGAAAGGGAACGATACGGTTGGATAGATGGTCCAGAGCGAAGGCCAAAAGAGCTGGATGCCGGGAGGAAGGAAGACATCGGCAATAAGATGGGTTGCGATACCCAACATAACCAGCATCGCAAAGTGTCGAGGTCGAAGTTTACTGAGCACAGGATAGTGTTTTTGATACCATGACGAAACAAGATAGACAACGAGTCCTACAACAAACACAAAGACCAGGCTGTGCGTTACGGTTCGATGAAAATTGGTAATTGCATCAAAACCCAATAAGCCGGGAAGATGATCCAAATC
>Ga0209211_10006795_pt1 | contig 16359 bp, 13 predicted proteins | sample RifGroA2_FD_183992 | JGI IMG/M metagenome (GOLD analysis project Ga0209211, IMG submission 183992) | Groundwater microbial communities from Rifle, Colorado, USA - Groundwater A2 (SPAdes) (version 2) | ecosystem: Environmental > Aquatic > Deep subsurface > Groundwater | place: Rifle, Colorado... | reverse complement strand
TATGATATTTTCTAACAATCAATTATTTATTATTAAGTTTTCAACAGTAGTTCGCTCATTTTTTTTGCGAACGAAGTTGATATACGGGGTATGTCTCGATATACAACTTCGCTTAAGCTCGTTCCGGCAAATGACCAGTTGATTCAAGAAAATATGTTTTATCAATCTTTATCTAATCATTTTATTATTAACTTAGCTCGCTTATTTTTTGCCGAGCGAAGTTGATATACGGGGTATGGCCAGTTTAGCCAATTATATCAAAACCTCAGTTGCGGAGCTTAAAAAGGTAGTTTGGCCCTCCAAACGGGAGACCACCCAGCACACCTTGCTGGTTATTGGCATCAGTTTGGCAGTGGCGGCTTTTTTGGGCGCTTTAGATTATATTTTTAACTGGGGATTAGAGCAACTTTTGTACAGGTGAAAAGAATTAGCAAGACAATTTTTAATTTTGAATTTTTAATTTTGAATTTTTAAGATGGCAAGACAAACATTGCAGCAGGGCCGCCGTTGGTATGCCCTGCACACCTATTCCGGCTACGAGGAAAATGTATCACGTAATTTAAAACAACGGATTGAGTCGCTAGACATGGGGGATAAGATTTTTAATATACTTATTCCGACAGAAAAAAAGATTCGCATTAAGAACGGCAAGCGCCGCGTGGTAGAAGAAAAGATTTTCCCGGGCTATGTGCTGGTGGAAATGGTAGTAACCGATGATTCGTGGTATGTGGTGCGCAACACCCCTAACGTTACCGGATTTATTGGTAGCGGCACCACACCGACGCCGGTTTCGGAAGAGGAAATAAAATCACTGCAGAAACGCATGGGTATTGAAGAGCCGACTTATAAAATGGACGTGACGGTAGGAGCGCCGGTTAAAATTACCGACGGCCCATTTAAAGATTTTGACGGTAAAGTTTCGGAAGTCGATGAATCTAGGGGTAAGGTAAAAGTATTGGTATCAATGTTTGGCCGGGAAACGCCAGTGGAATTAGACTTTTTACAAATACAGAAGATTTAAGTTCGCAGCTTACAGTATATAGTTAACAGTCGTTGATTTTTAACACTGTGAACTGTCAACTATTAACTAATAACTAACGCTTATGGCAATCAAGAAAGTAAAAACAGTCATCAAATTACAAATACCAGCGGGCAAGGCTACACCAGCGCCGCCGGTGGGGCCGGCATTGGGACAGCACGGGCTCAACTTGCAAGAATTTTGCACCAAGTTTAACGCCGCTACCAAAGACAAAGGCAATAATATTATCCCCTGTGAAATTACGGTTTATGAGGATCGCACTTATACTTTTGTTTTAAAAACACCACCGGCCGCTAATTTATTAAAAAAAGCCGCGGGATTAGAAAAAGGTTCGGGAAAGCCATTGCAGGAAAAGGTTGGTAAAGTTACTCGCAAGCAACTAGAAGAAATAGCCAAAATCAAAATGCCCGATTTAACAGCCAACGATATAAACGCCGCGGTTAAAATTATTGAGGGCACGGCGCGGCAAATGGGCATAACAGTGGAAGGCTAAGGAAAATTAAAAATTTGAACATCAAAATGAAAAATAATTTTAATCTTTAAATTTTGATTTTTTATTTATTAGGGTAGGAGAGTCGTTTAGTCAGCGATTCGCTAACACTACCAAAGGGAGTAAACAATGTCTAAGAAAAGTAAACGTTTTAAGCAGGCCGCCGCTTTAATTGAGGTAGGCAAGCATTATAGTGTTAAAGAGGCAGTGGAATTAATTAAAACTATGCCGCCGACTAAGTTTGACCAGTCGGTTGAGTTGCATTTAAAACTTGGAGTGGATACTAAACAAGCTAATCAACAAGTTCGTGGATCAGTCGTGTTGCCCAGTGGTTTAGGCAAAACTAAAAGGATTGCCGTTTTTTGTGGTGATGATAAAGCTAAAGAGGCCAAGGCCGCTGGCGCTAGTGTTGTGGGTGGTGAAGATTTAATTAAAACCATTGGCCAAACCGGTCAGTGCGATTTTGATGTGGCAGTAGCTACGCCCGATATGATGAAAAAGATGGCGCCGATTGCCAAAATTTTAGGGCAAAAAGGTTTAATGCCTAATCCTAAGACTGAAACCATATCAAATGACGTGGGTAAGGTTGTCAAAGCCTTAAACTCAGGTAAAATTAACTTTAAGGTGGACGAGGCTGGTAATATTCACCAAATGGTTGGCAAAGTATCGTTTGCCCCAGATAAATTGCAAGCCAATATTGAGGCTCTACTGCAAGCGGTTAAAAAAGCTAAACCGGCCGGTGCTAAAGGCACCTATATGCAAAACGCTGTTTTAACTTCCACTATGGGGCCGGCCGTTCATGTAGCTGTTTAGTTCACAGTCCACAGTTGACAGTGATTGATTCAAAAACTGTTAACTGTCAACTCATTACTATTAACTAACCATATGATTTTATCGGACAAAGACATAAAGAAAGTTTTGGCCGAAGGAAAAATAAAAATCGAGCCGTTGTTTGACGGCGCTATTCAACCAGCCTCAGTGGACTTACATTTGGATAGAAAGTTTTTAATATTCAAAAACACCCACCACGCCTTTATTGATGTGCGCGAACCGGTAGCTGATTTAATGGAAGAGGTGGAAATCGCCGAAGACCAGCCATTTGTTTTGCATCAAGGCGAGTTTGCGCTGGGGGTTACTATGGAGCGTTTAACCCTGCCCAATGACATGGTAGCTCGGTTAGAGGGTAAATCGAGCCTGGGCCGAATTGGCATAATTGTTCATGCCACCGCCGGATTTATCGATCCGGGAAACAGCCTGCGGCCGACGTTAGAACTTCACAATGTTGGTAATTTACCGGTTAAACTTTATTATAAAATGCCCATTGCTCAATTGGCGTTTATGCCTTTATCCACGCCCGCCGAGCACCCTTATTCTAAGGGCCGTAAGTATTATGGCGCCGACGTGCCGCAAGCTAGTAAGATTCATGAAAATTTTAAGACCTAAGCCTTAGCCTTAGGTTTTTTGTATGCTCGAGTTAACAACCCAGTACTAGTCCCGCTGAGCGGGACAGTACCGGACTCCACTCTTGGCCGGTTGGCCAATCGCTGCGCTTCTTACATTAACTCACCTAACAACTACCATTCATGAATAATCAATTTACTATTAACTATAATCCAGCGAAGCTAAGCCCAGTAGTGAGCTTGGCTCTACTACTGGGTTGATATACTGGGTATGATAAAATTTCCCGAACTAGAGGAGAAAATTCTAGATTTTTGGAAAGAAAGCAACATCTTCCATAAATCACTAACTAAAAACGCGCGCATGGGGCGCTTTGTTTTTTTTGAGGGCCCACCTACTGCCAATGGTAAGCCCGGTATCCACCATGTGCTAGCGCGGGCGTTTAAAGATTTAATTCCACGCTACAAAACCATGCAAGGCTTTTTTGTAGAACGCAAAGCGGGTTGGGACACCCAAGGTTTACCAGTAGAATTGCAAGTAGAAAAAGAGTTGAAATTCAAAGGCAAACCTGATATCGAAAAGTACGGCGTGGCCGAGTTTAACGCCAAATGTAAAGCCGATGTTTGGAAATACAAAGCCGACTGGGAAAAATTGACCGAGCGCATGGGTTTTTGGCTGGACCTGGAACACCCCTACGTAACTTACGAAAATTATTATATCGAAAGTTTGTGGTGGATTTTTAAAAAAGTCTGGCAGGAAAAGCTGCTTTATCAAGATTACAAAGTTTTACCTCATTGCCCGCGCTGCGGTACGGCTTTATCAAGCCATGAAGTAGCTTTGGGCTATAAAAGCGTCAAGGAGCCATCGGTATATATAAAGTTCAAAGTGCTGCCCGGTCAAACCATATCCGACTTCGTGACTAATGATAAAACCTATGTGTTGTCTTGGACCACCACACCCTGGACTTTGCCCGGCAATGTGGCCTTGGCGGTTGGTAAGGACATACGATATGAAATTTGGAAACAACAGGGTGAGTCTTTAATTATTGCTTCGGAGCGCCGACCGATGGTATGTGCCGAGGGTGTTCCGGAAACCAAAAAAAATCTGGCGGGCAGCGAATTAGCCGGCATTAAATATGAGCCGCTTTATGATATTAAACCTTTACAGAACGATCAGTCGCACCGAATTTATTCCGCGGACTTTGTTACCACCCAAGACGGCACGGGTGTGGTTCACACGGCGGTAATGTATGGCGAGGACGACTTTGTATTGGGTACAGAGGTAGGTTTGCCAAAATTTCACACGGTGGATGAAAACGGCCGATTTACCAAGGAAGTAAATAAGTGGGCCGGAAAATTTGTTAAAAATAAAGAGGTTGAAGAAGGAATTGTGCATGATTTAGAAACGAGGGGTTTGTTATTGAAGCAGGAAATGTATACTCACGATTATCCATTTTGCTGGCGCTGTTCCACCCCGTTACTTTATTATGCTAAACCGTCGTGGTTTATTAAAATGTCGGCACTGCGTGAAGATATGAAAACGGCCAATGCCAAAATAAATTGGTACCCGGAACATATTAAGGCCGGGCGATTTGGCGAGTGGTTAGAGGGGGCCAAAGATTGGGCAATTTCGCGTGAACGTTATTGGGGAACGCCGTTGCCAATTTGGCAATGCAAAGCCTGTAAGCATACAGTCGTGGTGGAGAGTTTAAAAGAGTTAGCTTCATTGGTCGGCGATAAGAATTTAGAATCTAGAATATTGAATCGAGATTTTGATATGCATCGGCCGTTTATTGATGAAGTAAAGTGGCCTTGCCCAAAATGCGGTTCCGGGGAAATGAGACGCATACCCGAAGTAGCGGATTGTTGGTTTGATTCTGGTGCCATGCCTTATGCTCAATGGGGTTACCCGCATTTGCCTGAAAGTAAAAAACAATTTGAAGCAAGTTTCCCGGCTGATTATATTTCCGAAGCCATAGATCAAACCCGTGGCTGGTTTTATACTCTGCTCGCCGTGGCCACCTTACTTAAAAAGGCCAAAGCCATAAAAGAAATTCCGCCATATAAAAATGTAATTTGCCTGGGGCATATTAATGATAAGCATGGCCAAAAAATGTCCAAGTCCAAAGGCAATATTATAGATCCGTGGGAAATTATAAATAAATATGGCAGCGACGCCTTGCGACTTCACTTTTACACTATGAACCAGCCGGGCGAACCGAAAAATTTTGACCCCCTGGCGGTAGGGGAAGTGGTAAAAAAGAACTTTTTGATTTTAATGAACGTATTGGCTTTTTATGAACTGCATAAAGACCACGCTGAAGCGCCCGAGCATGCCCCGCATACTGATAATGTTTTAGACCAGTGGATTATTGCCTGGCAGCAAAAATTAGTAAATGAAGTTACGGCGCATTTGGATAAATACGAAATTACCGAGGCGGGGCGAAAAATTTCTGAATTTACCACCGAATTATCGCAATGGTATGTTAGGCGAAGTCGCGATCGGTTTAAGGAGTCGGGGGTAGATCAAGGTCGGGCTCGAACTACATTGGGCTTCGTGTTGCGACGGGTGGCGATATTACTCGCGCCGTTCACGCCATTTATGGCCGAAGAATTATATGGTCGAGTTAAGGGGGGTAAAGAATCGGTACATTTGGAAACCTGGCCGGAAGTAAAAAAGGTTTCCCAAGATCAATTGGAATTATTAGAAAATATGGTTAAGTTAAGGCAAGTAGTGGAGTTGGCGCTGGCTAAACGTGCGGATGCCAAAATTAAGGTTAGGCAGCCACTTAGAATTCTGGAGGTTAGCGGTCTTGAATTGACTAATGATTTGCAAAAGATTCTAGCTGATGAAGTGAATGTTTTAAGTGTTAGTACAAAGCCAGCCAAAGAATTGATAATTAATCTGGACGTAAAAATGGATGATGATTTAAAAGCCATGGGTTTGGTACGGGAATTTATTAGGCAAGTAAACGCTTTAAGAAAGAAGAAAGGGTTAACAGTTAAAGATAAGGTTATATTAAAAGTGTGTGCCCCCGATCAAATTGTTAAAACTCTTCGCGCCGATGAGGTTCAAGTAATAAAGCGAACTTTAGCGTCCAAAATAGAATATATTGATAATGATTTGTCAGAGAAAATCGAGGTTGGCAGCCAAAATGTTGGTATAGATTTAAAAATATAACATCAATTTTACATTTTGATTTTTGACTTTTGAGTTTGTATCATGTCCACCTACATTACCACTGGAGTTGTTTTACGGGCCCGTAGTCATAAGCAAAACGACCGTCTGTATACGGTTTTTACTGAAAGGCGAGGTAAGTTGGAACTGGTGGCCACGGGGTCGCGTAAAATATTATCTAAATTGGCGCCTCATTTAGTAATGTTTGGCGAGGTGGAACTGGTGGTGGCGCCAGGCAAGCGACATGATAAACTGGCGGGTGCGGTTTTAAAAAAAATATATTTAAAGCCACCATACAATTTAAATACCGCCATCCTCGGTACGTCGTTTTTAGAAATTACCGATGTACTGACATCAACTGGCGCACCCGAACCGCAGCTTTTAAAATCCCTTAAGTATTATTTAAGTCAGTTAAAAGATTTACCAACTTTGGAAGAAGATTGGCGGCAGCGCGCTCGTACTTTTTTGGGACGCTTTATTTATAAAGTACTTAAAGTTACCGGGTTGGCCATCCAAGTCACTAGATGTCAAAAATGCCAGGGCGAGTTAGCGGCGCCAGTGGTGTTTAGTTTTACCGAGCATGGTTTTTTTCACCGGCGTTGTGTAAGTGATAATCATAATATACATCTATTGATCGATGATAGCATAAGCTATTTACAAACTTTGGCTAGCCGTGCCGAGCCGGCACCAGGACGGGAATTACCCCAGGAACTATTAGGATTTTTAGTTGATTATGTGCAGGGTCAAGCTGGTCGTTCGCTCTATACATTAAAGGTATTACGTAGTATTCTATAAATTAGTTCACAGTTCTCAGTTTATAGTTTACAGTTTTTGGCGCGATAATTTAAACCACCGTGAACCGTGAACTATTAACTAATAACTAAAATGTTGCGACCAAATCTAGATAATCTTTCCATTAGTAAAAAATCATTGCCACAACCGGCCGACCGCGGCGGGGAATTGGCGCGCATTTATCGTGGTGGTAGGCGAGAAGACTTTACAACATTACGACGTCGCGCTGCCCATCAGCGCGCCTGGTTGTATTTAACAGTTTTTTTATTGGTGGCTATTGCCCTGGTAGGCGTGTGGTTTTTCTTTTTCAGCAGCAATCAAGGTAAATTCGGCGAAGAGACGGTAACAATTACGTTCACCGGGCCCACTCAAGCACCTTCCGGACAAACGGTTGAATATGAGGTGGTGTGGGACAACGATCAGGGGGTGGCATTAAAATCAGGAGAGTTAAACTTTCGCTATCCCGAAGGGTTTACGGTATTAGACGCTAATCTGTCGGCCTTAGACGATAATCGGACGCGATTTGACATAGGTGGGGTGGGCGCGCGTGAGGGGGGAAAGTTAAAATTGACGGGTCAGTTAGTTGGCGAGGTGGGGGATATTAAAGAATTTACGGTTGTGTTTACTTACGAGCCGACAAATTTCCGCGGCCAGTTTGCCACCAATAGCTCTTTGGCTACCGAACTGGTGGCGTCAGTGTTAAATTTATCCTTAGAGACGCCGCCGCAATTACCCATTGATCAGGATTTAATACTAAAGGTCACCTATAACAATACCTCGGCCAATGATTTATCTAATTTAGCTATTAGGTTCACGGCACCGGGTGGGTTTGAATTAGATTTGCCATCAGCCGATCCGGTAGTCGGCCAGGATAATTTATGGCGGTTGCCAGACTTGACGCCCAAAAGTGAGGGGACACTAGCCCTAGTTGGCAGGTTCACCGATGCTTCTATTTCCGGCGAACAAACTTTTACCGTAGCCATTGGTATAATTGATGGTGACAATAATTTTACTGTTCAGGAGGAAAAAACCGCCGTAGTTAATGCTATAGAATCTCACTTAACTTTGACTTTAACCGCTAATCAGGTGGCCATAAAAAGTTTTGCTGATTGGGGCGAGCAAATCGATTTTGAATTGCGCTATGCCAACGAGGGTGAGGCAAACTTAAACAATGTAGTGCTGCGTGCTCAACTCAATACTACTTTACTTGATTGGACCACTTGGCAAGCCGATACCGTTGGCAGCGTGGACGAAGATAAAGGCGAAGTAATTTGGAGCAAACAAACAGTTGCCCAGCTTAATAATTTGGCGCCCGGCGCCAAGGGCAGTATCCATTTTCGATTGACGGTTGTGGATACGGCTCCGGGCGGTTCTACTGGTCCATACAGTTTTGACTCTAAAATTGCCACCTCGGCTCAACAGACCTTTGGTACTACCACACAAACTGTCACAAGTGAATCTAACGCCATTACTACAAAAATTAACACCCAACTGGCTTTGCAGGTTGAGGGAAGATATTATACTGATCAGTTGGTAAAAATCGGTTCGGGTCCTTTGCCGCCGCGAGTTGGTAATACCACTACCTATGTAATTTTTTGGCGCCTGGCCAATACCATTAACGACGCCGCCAATATTGAAGTTACCACCACTTTGCCGCAAGATATAAATTGGACTGGGCAGGCAACTGTGTCGGCGGGCCAAAACGTGGTTTATAATCCCAATACTAGGGAAGTAGTGTGGCAAATTAATAAACTGCCGGCCGGTGCGGGTATTCAGTTCGCGCGACCCGAGGCCTCGTTCGAAGTTGCCATTACGCCAACCGAACAGGATGCTGATAAAATTTTAGTGCTAACCAAGGCCACTACTGTTACCGCCCGTGATAGTTGGTCGGGCGCCGATTTAATTACCACCGCAAAATTAGTTACCACCGAACTTGATAATGACCTCGGCGCGCAAGGTAAAGGCGTGGTGGCGAGATAATTACAAATGTAAAAGTATTGACATTACACCTTAAAAAGGTGTAATGTTTTTAGGCAAGAATAATCCACATTGTTTTTTTAACAATTGCCAATATGGTGGACCATGCAGACCAACCGAGTAAAAACTCCGCGTCGGTCTACCAAGGCCGATCCGTTAATTTCTTCACGCAGCCGAATTAGCCAGCCGCACAATTATATCTTCCGATTGTTTCAATTGGATGTGGACGTTCAGGATACCACATCTTTAAGTAAAACTGAGGCTAACCGTTTAGTCAGAAAGGCTAAACACGGTGATAATGAGGCGCGGAATCAATTAATAGTCCATTGTCTTCGCTTTATTATTTGGGTAGCCAAAAAATATAATCAGGTTTTGTGGTCTGATCTTATCAGCGAAGGTGTAATCGGACTGGACAAGGCGTTAGTAAAGTTTAGTCCACAACGTCGAACTCATTTTTTGACTTATGCCAAAGATCATATCAAGGGTTCAATGGATTTATTTGTATATAACATAAGTCATCCAGTTCATATACCTCAAAATGTGACGAATGATAAGCGGCGTGTAACTAAGGCCATAAATAAACTTATGGTCAGAAAAGGTGCCGTTCTCAGTCTAGAGACTGTTAGTAAAGCGGCGAATGTGGTTGCTCGGCACGCTGAAAGGTATATGCGCGGAGATCATGTGATGGCAGTTATATCTTTGGATGCCCCGAGAATGGTGGGTTCAGATGGTAAGTTGTTAGATTTATTACCTGATATTTATGCCAAGTCGCCCGATGAATGGTTGCTTTTATCAGAGAAGGTTGATTATGTGCGAAGTCAAATTAGCAAATTGTTGAGAGATTTACAGCACGTTACCTGCCAGACTCGTAATTGGTTAGATATCTTTAAGCATCGGTATGGTTTGGACGGCAGTATGGTCATACGCAATAACCATGAAGTGGCCGATGAATTTGGTTATACCCATCAGAATATCCGGCTTATTTTAATCAGGGTCTGGGGCCAACTGGAAAATTATGGCTGGAATCGTAAGTTGGGCGAAAGCCTGTTAAAAAATGGCATTTATGCCATAAACCATGCCGAAGAAATTATCGGCAAGCCAATTGAACTATAAGGGTGTGTGGTTTGAAAAACCATGCGCCCTTTTTTAAATAAAAAAACCGGACCGAGTTGCGTGGTCCAGTTTTGCGCTTTTGTGGCGCGGATTATTTTTTTTGTGGAACAAGATGCCGAATTATACTACCGGCCGCGAAAAAGTTGGCGGTCAACAGAAACCAATTGCCTTCAATTGGTAGTGCATAGATGTAGCACAGGCCAGCGGCTCCCTGTAGGCAGTATTTGGTTTTACCTAACCAGTTGGATTTTATTTCTGCCGAACCGGCATAGGTGTCGCGTTTTTTCGCCCGCCACACTAACAAGGCTAAGGTAGCTAGTATTGACTCTAATAAAATAGAGAAGGCTGCGTTAACCGGCCACAGTAAGATGTGGGCCTGAAATGCGATAAGTCCAGAAATGTAAAGGATTTTATCGCACCCAGCGTCTAAAAGACCACCCAGCTCGGTTTCCTGCCCCATTTTTTTCGCCAATACGCCATCAGAAAAGTCACTGAAAATAGCCCAACCAATCAACATCAATAGATACTCTTTCCCCGCGTCCAAATGAACAAAAATTATGAATAAAGGTGCAATAATTGCTCGACTGATGGAAAACAGGTTGGGTACCGAGATTGTGTCATTTTCGATGCCCCGATCTACCGCCTGCGACAGTGGCCGGGAAAGAAAAGCGAAAAATCGCACTACGGTTTGCCGGATAAATTTTCGGCGGGTTGGGATGGGTATAAGGAGGCCAAAAAATGCCCCCAGTGTCTGGTCCTTGATTCGGATCAGATAGTTAGCGCCTACCTCCGCTTGAGCTAAATAGTTGGCAAGGTTCATTTATCCTCCAGGTTTTTCTTTTGGTCTAGGGTATGTTATTTTCTATTTATGTTCACATTACAGCATCAATCTACTAAAAGTCAAGCTCGGGCGGGTATTTTTAAAACAGCTCACGGGGGTGTACCAACACCCTTCTTTTTACCAATTGCCACCCGCGGAGCGGTTAAGGGATTAACGATGGCCGAGGTAAAAAATTTAGGCGCGTCAATAATTTTATCCAACACTTACCACCTGTGGCTTAAGCCGGGTGTGGAGATAATTCGGGCGGCGGGTGGTTTACATAAATTTATGGGTTGGCCGGGGCCGATATTAACCGACTCCGGTGGTTTTCAGGTTTTTAGTTTAAGTAAATATAGAAAAGTCACCGACAGTGGCGTGGAGTTTAAATCCCCCTCCAATGGCGCTACTCATCATTTAACTCCTAAATTGGCTTTGCAGATTCAGGCTGATTTAGGGTCGGATATTGTTATGGTGCTGGATGAATGTGTGGCATCTGACGCCGGTAAAGACGTGGCTAAAGAAGCAGTAGCAAGGACAACTTTGTGGGCGCGTGAACAAGCCGAGGTTTGGCCGAAAATAAAAAAATCGGGTCAACAACTTTTCGGCATTGTGCAAGGATCGGTTTATAAAGATTTGCGTTTGCAAAGCGCCGCGGAAATTTCGTCTTTACCATTTGATGGCATTGCCATAGGCGGTTTGGCGGTGGGTGAAGAAGCCAAGGAGATGTATAAAGTTTTAGATTATACCGTGCCGGTTTTACCACCAGACAAACTTCATTATTTAATGGGGGTGGGGTATCCTGAAAATATTTTAGAAGCAGTTAAACGCGGCATCGATTGTTTTGACTGCGTTATTCCCACGCGTGAGGCCAGGCACGGTCGGGTGTATGTTTGGAATCGTAAAGTGGTGGGGGATTTTAAAAAACCAAATTTAGTTTTTGATGGCAAAAAGAAGTTTTATTCAACCTTATATTTAAAAAGCGCCGCCTGGGCTAAAGATAATAATTTAATTGACGATCAATGCGCTTGCCCGGCATGTAGCAATCATAAAGCGACCCGATCTTATTTGCGGCATTTGTTTGCCAGTGAAGAAGTGTTAGCCGAACGTTTAGCCAGTCTGCATAATTTGTATTTTTATTTGGAATTGATGAGAGTAATCAGGCAATCAATCGTGGGTGGAATAATTTAATATTTTATTTCACCTTGTATTAATGTATTAACACATTAATACATAATATTTTGATTCGACAAAAAGTAACAAAGATATTATTGGCGGCCATTGTTAATTGCTGATTTTTTTTGTTTCTTCCCGCTAGTAATTAAACATTGTATAATAAACCCATGACTTACGCGCGGGAAGAGGTTTCCAAATTACTCTTAGAAACAATCAGCGACTTATGGCGGTGGCCGTTGTGGTGGTACACTTTGGGGCTTAAAATGGTGGCCGACTGGGCGGCGCAGAGCATCAAAGACACCTGGGAGCGATTAGCCATCGGTTTGTTTTTTAAGTACTTTTTTAAGCCCATGTATTCCGATTATACATGGTCGGGGCGAGCTATCAGTTTGGTGATGCGTTTTATTTTAATTATTTATAAATTAATCCGCTTGATTTTATGGACAGGTTGGTATTTACTGTTGGTATTGTTCTGGCTCACGGTTTTGCCGGTGGCCATCTTTTTTATATTTTTTTAAATGCCGCAGATTGTTTGGACAATTAGACCTACTTACGCGTCTTTGGTGACGCGACGCTTACGCATGGCGTGGTATCGGTATGTGGGGGGATTCATCGTACTACTATCGGCGATTTTTGTGGCGGTATTTTTGTGGCGAGCCATAAATTTTCTAAATAGCGGCGGGGCGGTGTATAAAGCGTTATTTTTAGAACCGAGTATTAAGATCTGGTGGTGGTTGTTTGTATTGTGCGCGGGATATATTTTTTATCGCTTTAATAAAGATCTTAGTCGACCATCACTTCAGCAGGCTACTGGAACAGCCACCGTGGAAAAGTATCTAAGCCCGGAAGTTTGGAAAATGTTAGAAGGGGCTTTTAGATATGCCCGAAAATTTAACCATGCCGAGGTTACCGAAGTTCATTTTTTAGCTGCCGCACTCAAAACCCGTACCGGCCAGGCGATATTTTCGCGGCTAGGTGTTAATCCGGAAAAACTATTTAATACGTTGTCACGCGCTTTCTCGGCTTTACCAACTGGCGGTGACGCGGTTTTAAGTTTGGGGGTGGTGGCGGCGTTAAATCAGGGCGCGCAATTAGCCTTAGAACGGAAAAGTTCCAGTATAGAAGTGGGTGAGATAATTTTGAGTATTGCGCGCGGTCAGTCACTGGCCACCGAAGTCCTAGCCGAATTAGCCGTTGAGCCAAATATGATTGCTAATATAACCATTTGGTTTTCGGTCCGCCAAAGACTAAGTCGAGAGATAAGACGGCGCGCCCGCAAGGCCGCCTGGCGTCCGCGCTACGCCCTTGACCGGGCATATTTGGCCGTGGCCACACCGCTCTTGGACCGGATGAGCCGTGATTTTACTTACTTAGCCGCTCACGGTTATTTAAAGCCTTGCTTGGGTCGCGATAAGGAAATATCTGAAATCTTTAGAGTTATCACCGGTGGGCAATCAAGTGTGGTATTGGTGGGTGAGGCGGGTGTTGGCAAAACCGCCATAGTGGAGGGGATTGCGCAATTGATGGTAGCGGAAGATGTGCCCGAACTGTTTAAAGATAAAAAATTATTATCATTATCTGTGCCAACATTAGTAGGCGGCGCCGCCTCGGCCGAAGAAGTGGAACAGCGGCTATTACAAGCCATGAATGAAATAGTGCACGCCGGAAATATTGTGCTATATATTGAGGACGTTCATAATTTGGTTGGTCAAAGTACCGGTGGTAAAGAAAATTTAGATGTGGCCGAACTCATTGCTAATTTTATTAGTGACAATAAAATAATTACCATTTCATCTACCAGTCCTCGCGATTTTGCCGCTTACTTAGACGGCACCTCGCTCGGGCGGGCGATGCAAAAAGTAAAAATAAATGAGCCCGACACTGATCAGGCCATTCAAATTCTGGAAGCGACGGTGGGTTTAATAGAGTATAAGCAAAAAATATACTTCTCTTATGGCGCTTTGGTCGAGGCGGTAAATTTATCGCGCCGTTATTTACCCGATCAGTGGCTACCCGAGAAAGCTATTAGATTGTGTGAGGAAGTGGCGGTGTATGTTCAGCAAAAAAAAGGCGACCAGGCGGTTATTGAGGCGGCCGATGTAACGCAGTTGGTAGCGGGAAAAGTAAATGTGCCCATTACTCAAGTGTCTAAGTCCGAGGGCGAGCGATTGCTGAATTTGGAAAAGATATTACACCAAAGAATTATTGGCCAGGACGAGGCGGTAAGTTTGGTGGCGGCAGCTTTGCGTCGGGCGCGCACGGAATTACGATCAGCCGCGCGACCAATCGCTACTTTTTTGTTTCTTGGCCCCACCGGCGTTGGTAAAACTGAATTGGCTAAAACGGTGGCGGCCGAGTACTTTGGCGGCGAAAATAAAATGATTCGGTTAGATATGTCCGAATACCAAACTCCGGAAAGTTTATATCGCTTAATTGGTTCGCCAACTGGAAAAGCTACCGGGTATTTAACCGAAGCGGTACGGCAGTCGCCCTATGCCTTAATTTTATTAGATGAGTTTGAAAAATCACATTCTGATATTTTAAATGTATTTTTGCAATTATTTGATGATGGCCGTTTAACCGACGCGTCTGGCCGGACAGTTGATTTTACGAATACTATTATTATTGCCACTTCTAATGCGGCGGGTGATATTATTCAAGACAGTTTGCAGAAAAAGGAATCAGTCGAGTCTATCCGTCGTCAACTTTTAACCTCGGATTTAAAAAGATACTTTAAGCCCGAACTTATCAATCGTTTCGATGGCGTGGTTGTGTTTACGCCTTTATCTATGGACGAGGTGGTTAAAATTACCAAACTGTTGCTTAACAAGGTGGGGCAAACTTTAACGGCCAAGGGGATAACCTTGCGGGTGACTGACGCGGCGGTTAAAGAATTGGCGCAAGAAGGATTTGACCCGCTTTATGGCGCTAGGCCATTACAACGCGCGATTCAAGACAAGGTTGATAACGCCTTGGCCAATTACTTATTAACTGGTAAATTAACTCGCCGCGATGTGGTGGTATTAGAACCCGGGGGAAATATAAGAATAGATAAAGCTAGAAGGTTATCATAATTATGTTTAGAGAATATCCAACTATTGATCAGGGCGATTTGGCAACCGAAGTGGCGGGGCATTATGAGGGAAAAGAACAAGCCCCCAAGTCCTTAGAATTAGATGAGGATTTATTTACTAACTTGGAGACGGCGGCAGATAAATTGCCTGTAATGGAAGGAAAATTTTATAAGGCGCAATTAGCAGAAACGCGGCGTTTCGCTTTTGAAGACGTGGAAAGGTTATTTAATATATTATCGTCTAGTCCAGACACATCGCGGGCAAAAATCTTAGAAAAGGGCCATAGCGGCCTAAGATCGATTGCCGACATTGGCCTTCGTCTTAGAGAAGCGGGTGTTGAGGTTCCTTGGCTAAATCCTAACTGGGAGGAGGTGTTGGATCAAGTGCGGCGGGGCGAAATTAATGAGCCTATACAGGTTAGTCCGTTTCGCAGTATTGTTGACGAGCAGATGCTGGAATTAATTGCCCGGCATGACGCTTTGCAAGCAGCTTTGAATGTTAAATCTGGCCAAGGGCGGCGTCTTAATAAGTTTACACCGGAGCAAGCCGAGAGCGTGTCCCATATACAGACGGGGTTCAAGCGATTATCCTCACGGGACCAAAATGAATTTACCCGCTTAATTTCTGATGATGATTTTTACCATCAATCTTTGGAAAATCTAAAACTAAGGCAATCACGCCGCGCGCGGGAAAGCCAAAATAAATTAGTAGCTTAATATGGATTATAGATACGGCCATAACCAAGATAAGGGCTATACCGGTCAAGCCGGCGCTTTAGCCGGCACGCTTTTAGGTATAGCCATATTGGCGGTGGGGTTATATTTTATTTTTGGGTTTGGCCGCAACCAACCCTTAACTAGTAAGGCAGATGATATTAATTTTTTAACGGAAGCAAACACTAATATACCAACTTCAAACAACACTAATCAACCGTCAGAAATGCAAGGGGAAATATTACAGCCGGGTACGGGCGAGGCGGCCAAGACCGGGGATGTGGTTGAGGTCAATTACATCGGTTGGTTAACCAACGGCACTAAATTTGATTCTAGCTACGATCACGGGCAAACGTTTTCATTTACTTTAGGCGCCGGGCAAGTTATACAAGGTTGGGATATGGGTGTAGCCGGTATGAAAGTGGGGGAGAAACGGCGGCTAACTATTCCGCCAAAATTAGCTTATGGCGAGCAAGGAGCGGGCAGTGCCATTCCCCCTAATGCCACACTAATTTTTGAGATTGAACTTATTAAGATAAAATAATATGCCCGAGTTAACAACCCAGTACTAGTTCGCGCCAGCGAACAGTACC
>Ga0209211_10006794_pt1 | contig 16359 bp, 14 predicted proteins | sample RifGroA2_FD_183992 | JGI IMG/M metagenome (GOLD analysis project Ga0209211, IMG submission 183992) | Groundwater microbial communities from Rifle, Colorado, USA - Groundwater A2 (SPAdes) (version 2) | ecosystem: Environmental > Aquatic > Deep subsurface > Groundwater | place: Rifle, Colorado... | reverse complement strand
GGCGCCGGCTAATTGCGTCAGGGTATCCATGGTGGACGATGCTCTTATGGTGAAACCACGTCTTTACCTGGCATTTCATCGGCAACAAACAAATACGGATAATCTTCAGATCGCGTTGTTAATTGCCAACGCTCTGACACAGCGGCGTTTTTTATCAAATTTAATTTCTTCTGAAGAGTTTCGTCATTATCAACCAAACAAAGACCGGTTTTCGGAGTCCAAATTTTAAAACGCTTATTGTTTTCAAAATTTTTCGCTTGCTCTTCAAACGTCCAAAGCAATCTTTCCGGTTTTGAACGGCCGACACGCGAATTATCCTTGAATAAATCAAACAATTGATAACTGCCGTTCTTTATTTCCAATTTCAGATTACTCATGATCGCGCCCGCGACATTTTTTTTAACTTCGCCGTAAATCGCCATCGGATCTTCTTGGTTTTGCGGCAATTTGAACAGCCAGTAAAAGAAATTAGGCATAATCACATACGCCAAATTTTTCACGTCGCGCTTCAACTCCGCCAACTTGATGGCATTGGCCAATAAATCCATGTACTCTTTGGTCACAAAAACATTTTTGCGACCGATGATGACTCCGGCGTGAAAATAAATTCCGCCCGGCTGGCGCAATGGCCGGTCATACTTCTTCTTTGTTGTTTCCGGCACAACAGTGCCTACGTTTGTTTTTTGTTCGTTTTTTTTCATACGATTTTTAATTTTTTTATTTATTAAACCGTCCTAGTTGACCCGCCATATGCAGAGACGCGATTAATCGCGTCTCTGCATATGGCGGGATTGATTTCATTTATATTATTCCATTATTATTCCGATCATTAAAACGATTTTTGTCGGATTACTCCGTCAATATTTTCGATGGTTTCATAGCGGATTTTTTCAAAAAAACAAAAAGATGTCGAGCAAGCTCGACATCTTTATTTTAGTTGTGGATAACTTTCACGCAAAACGTACGGGTGTTGTGGACGACGCAACTGTATGGACGGGTTCAATTACGGTTACAATATAAAATTTTTATTCAATATTTTTCCCCGCGAAATAATCCGTAAAAAACGCTTCCGGTAAATCTTTCACTTTTTTCGCCCAATCAACACCAAACATTGATTTCGCCGCGGCACCATCAACGATCCAACTAATCTTCGCGTTTTGGCTGACGTAATATACTTTATTCACCGATGGAATCTTCATCAGAGAATTGGTTTTGAACGGTACGTTGCGGCCAAGCGAATAAACGGCCATTTCCGCGCCGGAAACTTTTTCCACTTTGGAAAAATCTTTGCCAAAATAACTTTCCCAAACAGCGGAGGTGGGATAAGCGTGTCGCGTGTTATTTTTGTCCAAGAAATAAACCGCGGTTTGATCAGCCAATTTTATCCAGCGGCCGGAAGTGTAATCAATATCTTCCAAAACTTTAACATATTCAACGGTAAATTTGTCTTTCACAGTGTCGCCGTCTTCTGTGGTAACAGTCAATGATTTAACGCCCGGTTGAGTTGAACGAGCCTTGAACGAAACTTGACCGCTACTGTCCGTTGTTTTTGATTTAACCACCACCGCGCCGGTCGCTGTTATTTCATTCAAGAAAATAATTTTATTCGCGATTGCTTCATTATCAGAATTTTTCACCGTAACGTTTATAACCAACGGATCAACGCCGTCAGCTGAAACCAAGGTTTTATCAAGCGCGACTACAGATTTTTCTTTGGAAAAAATCGCGGCTGTTTTTTTGGCGTTAACAACGATTGATTCTGTTTGTCCGACATTGTCGCTAAAATCCTTGGCCGTAGCGTAAACAGTATGATCTCCGGCAACAATATTAGTCCAAACATATTCCCAGCTTTCCGTACCTGTGGCTGTCTTACAAACCGCGTCAATACAAACCTGAATCACATCAGGAAATGATCCGCCCTGATCTTTGGCTTTTCCCTTGATCGTGAAACTGTTGCCATCAATCGTTTGCTTATTTATAAGATTGGTTATCACCACGACCGGTTTCCACGGATCGCCGGTAACGATCTTATATTTACTGGTGTCGTCATTGACTAATTTAGTCGGTGGCAAACCGTTTTCCCAGGTAAAAAACATACCCGTATCGCCGCTGTCGTAAGTTTTATTTTTATTGGCATCGAAATAAGCCGGCAAAGAAAAACCGAAAAATCGTCCGGCCGTTCCTTTATTCAATGTTTCCACGGAAACAAACAGCCGATTTTCAATAGCCTTTAATTTTGCATTTAAATTGCTAAAAATCCAATTATTCGTGGAATTTTCATAAGAAGACGATGTTCCGAGTTCAGTGTCTTTTTCAAAACCATCAAATTTGCCATTGCCGTCGTCAAGCCAAAGCTTCAGTTTATTGACCTCCATCCCGTCGCGCGCATTGCCAATGTTTTCCACTGTCAGTGAATTCAACGTATCCGCGCTTCCAAGCATAACCCTAAAATCCAAAACCAACTTATCAAACGTATTGCCGTAAAAATATTCCGGATAATCCGTTTGACTGACTATAACCGGAGTGTTGCCCGCGCTGGACGCGAAAGGGAAAACCGCGAACAGAAAAATTAACAACTGAACTGTTTTTTTCATATTTTTTATATTCTTAATTGTAAGATTGAACAGCGTTGTTTATACTTTTTAATAAATCATCTTTATATAAATTTAAAATGATTACTTTGCATTTCACGGGGTCTGGGGCACTTCGCTATCGCTCTGTGTAAACTCCGTTCGTGACGCGTCATCCCGATGTCGCATCGAGGGACGGAGCCCCAGCGCTTTTTGGCTACTTTTTGGCGTCAAAAAGTAGCCCTTCGGAGAACTGCGATAAACTTATTTGTCGAACTAATCACTGTGCCCGTAGATTAAACTGTATACAACGCTACCAATTCTTACAGCTTAATTTTCTAGATTTCTTGCCGCACTTGTCTTGCTCGTCTTGCTTCGTTATTTCTACGCTTTCTTTTTCAATTCTTTTAACCTTTTTATTATTGTCTGATTATTCGGCGACAGTTTCAACGCTTTTTCATAATATTCAATCGCTTTCGGCATATTATTCATCAACTCATCGTAATACACCGCGGTCTTTAAAGTGAGCGCCGCTTTTTCTTCTTCATATTTTTCAATGCCGTTCAAGAGCACGCTTTCAAAACTTCCGCGCTTATCCTTTAAATGAAATTGATAAATACTATAAAGTTCGTTATATGAATTCAGCCATTTGGGAGTGATCTCGTTCAATATTTTTAAATGCATTGCTTCAGCTTTTTCATATTCTTGGCGATCAAAATAAATGGAAGCTGAATTATTAAGAGGAATAAGATCCGCGGAGCGCAAGGCCATTAATTTTTTATAAAGTTCCAACGCGCCATCCAAATCGCCAACCGATTGTTTAATAAGGGCCAGTTCAAGCAGGGCCGTGTTATCTTCGCTGTACAATAACAACTTTTCCTTTATTTCAACCAATGACTTTTTCTGTGTTTCCGACAATGTTCCGGGACCGTTTATTATCATCAATTTTTCAATCCGCGCTGACGATGAATTTATTTTTTTATCCCAAACATACCAACCAACGCCGATGGCAATGATTAAAATAATCAATAGACCTGCAAATAGCTTCTTCTTCATAATTTTCAATAATTAAAACGTGGCAATGTTAAATGGCTGAATTATTAATACGTTTGTAATTGTATCACGTTTTTTCGCAAAGCAAAAGCGCCCCGCCGAAGCAGGACGCTTTTTATTTCAACCGATACTAACCGCAATAGATTTAGTAGACGAGTGAACCGCCGTTTACCGGCAATCCGCTGGTTGTAGCTAAATCAATGTTTGTCGTAGAAGAATCAGCATACTCGATACCGGCAGTTGTTCCGTTGCCGGCTGCTGGAGCTGTGAGAGAAACCTGCAATGTCCCGTTGGTCGTACACCCTGTGGTGTCGCCGGTCAAAGCAATGGTCTTGGTTTCGCCCGCTGCCACGCTTAGAACAGTGTTCCACGCAGTATTGGTCTCGTCAATCGAGAAATTCCAATCTTGTGGAGTAGCGCCGTTCAAACCGGCCGCCGCTGTCCATTCAGCATACGTTGTCGCGAGATCGCTGCTCTTCAAGTAAGCAACACCCGTACCATTAACAGTACATGTACCACCAGAAACGAATTCAATATCGTTAACAGTGATATCGTCGCCGACAGCTTGTAAGTCAAGCTTTAATAAAGTGTTACCTGCGCCGGCTGTAGCTGTGCCTGAAGGTGAAGATGCACTCTTAGCAACTTTCAATATACCTTTGTGTAAAGTGAAAGCGCTTGAACCATGAACATCTCCGCTAGCATCATCAACGCCGGTAATTGCCACGCCGGATGAAATTCCTTTTACGGTCATGTTGTATGATCCGTCGGCCGCACCCCACTCTGTAGCATCGCCATCGCTATCAGCAATACCAAAGTATGTCGCAGTAGCAGAAGTTGTTACTTGAGCCTTTGGCTGGATGTCAGCTTTTATCGTCAAGACAACATTCTTGTCTTTCTCAACAATAAACGTACCTGCCGGGAAGTTGATAGTCAATAAAGTCGAAGTAAGTTCATAACCATTGACATCACCCAAGATCACGCCGTCTTTGTACAGCTTGATTTTGCTGATATTAGCCACAGTTCCCAAGCTATAGAATATTGGTAAGGCGGTAATGTCAGCGTTTTCGTATGAAGCGACGAATTTGTACTTCATAACTTCAACGCCGGTAGTACCTGAAACCAATTGAGCGGCAGCCGGCATGTCAGAAGATTTAGACACAACCAGGTCGCCATTTGCGGTGATAGTCGCGGCAGCGCTGATAATAGCAGTAGTCGTACCGCCATTGATATCAGCAGCAGCAAGTGAGGCATTTGATTGCATACCTACGCCGGTAATTTCAGTGGTTGGATTCTTGACGCCGATATAATAAGTAGCAGAACCTGACGGGAAGTCAACCACAATGTTCAATGTAGCTGAAGCTCCTTTTTCTAAGGTCAAATTCTCAATACCGGTAAAATTAACATTATCCGGTGTAGGTGTAGTACCATCAGTAAGATTTTGCTTGGAGCCATACAAGGCACCTGAAACAGCATCCTGCAAATAAACATTGGTAATGTTTGAATTCGCGGAAGAGCCGGTAGCAAGTGCAGTAGCATCGTCAGCAGAAATTTTAATACTGGTAATCTTCACTTTTTCCGCGGTGCCGGCAGTCAAAACCAATTTACCCATAGTCACTCCGCTTGATCCAACCACGTAAGATGTGGCGATCGGAGAGGTTGACATGGCGGCTGTGACGGTCGGTCCGCCGACAGTTATAGTGCTACCAGTAGCAGTTCCGGTATCAGTGATACTGGAGTCAGCAGCTCCGGAAGAAACACCGGACACCGTGTAGTCAGTATTGCTTGTCAGAACATCCAAACGAAGAGTATCGCTGGTAGTAGAACTTGTAGAAATATCGCCATACGCCTTAACTATCACGTTCGTATCTTTTGGAACGTTTAAGCTAAAGCTGAATGTAGCAACGCCGGAGCTTGTCGTAGCCACGGTCGTGCCTAACTGTTTGCCATCTTTGTCAGTGACATAGACGTTGGTCAAATCAGTGGCAATAGGCCCTGTGCCTCCAATCAAAGCGCCTGTCAAAGTAAGTTCAGATACAGTCATGTCTTCACCGGTCGCGTAGAAATTAACGCTAAGCAAATGATTCTTTGTTGAACCCTTGGCTAAGGTTATCGCGGTTGGAGAAGAAGCCGCCTTTGACACCGTGAGTGTGCCGGCCGCGTCGCCTTCAAGAGTTTGAGCATCACCGGTATCTACGCCTGATAGCGTCACTCCGTTTGTGATGTATTCGTTAGAAGACAATCCCTTAACCTTGGCAACCGTATCATTACCGACTACGTTAACGCCAACGTAAATATAAGCGCCTGTTTCATCGCCGCCCAATGATGTGCTGGTATCAGCACGGACAATCAAAGTCTCGTTTTCTGATTTAGCGACATCAAGCAGGCCGTCAGTGGTATCTTCAAATGTAATATAGAGTCCGCTCACACTGCCCGAAACAGGAATAGATTTTTCAGCGCCGTTCACAATCTTGAAAAGAGACCAGTTGGAGAAGTCGGTACTAGCGACGTTCGTGCCAGCCAAAGTCAATTTCAGTTTTGTGAGTTTAATGCCTTCATTTGAACCTGCGGTCAATTTGTAAGCAGCCATTTTGTTGCTGGCTACACCCTTAACCAAAATGGTGCCGGTTGTAGGAGCATAAGCCGCGTTCTGGGAGAGAGTAGCAGAACCTTGAGCGATAGTAACGGTCTTAGCGGATTGAGCGGAGAAAGCAGCGCTTGCAACCTCAATCAACACTTCGCCGGCAGAACTGTCGCCGCGAGCAACTACGTCAGCAGTTTCAGCAACCTGGAATCTCAAGGTCTTTGAAACCGTGATGCCTGCCAAGATATCGCCGTAAACGCAGATTTTCTTGGTTTGGCTCTTGTCAATAAAGTATGGCGCTTTGGTCAAGTCAAAAATGACTGTACCATTGCCGGCCATAGCCGCCACGGTAGAACCGGGAATAGTGGTGGAACCCTGCTTCAAAACGAAATTCAAGCTTTCGGTTGAAGAAGAGGTGCCGATATTGGTGAGTTTCAATGAATCAACATAGAAACCTTCCGTTGAATCAGTATTAAAGTTCCAGCAACCGAATTCCTTGTCTTTTTCACCGGAAATCACGGTAGACGAACCGGATACCAAAGCCACGTTAAGTTCACCAACTGATAAGGTTGAGAATTGCATGGCATTGCCGGCTTGCGGCAATCCGGCAACGGTCGAAGTGCCGGCAGTGATTTCAGCGATTTCAAAGTAATCATTGGTACCGCTCGGAGTTGTAGCGACATCGGCCTTGACGGTCAAGGTTTTGGTGCCGGAAACTTTCCAAGACAAATTCTTAAAGGTAACCTTATGAGTATTTGTATTCAGTGATTGATCAGTGCCTATCTTTGTAGCACCATCATAAAGACGAATGGAACCGACATCAGCGTCATAACCCAAACCTTTTCTTGATAAAACGATTTGAGAAACGGTTACATCCCCGCCAGCCGCGGTAATATCAAATTTGGCAAAATTAACATTTTGCGCGTTCTTTGAAACGTATTGTCCTTTCGGAGTCACAGCGCTCAAAGAAACTGACAAATTGCCTTTGGCCGCGGATGAACCAGCGCCGCCGCCTTGTGAGGCATCAACGTTTGAGTCCACAACAGCCGCGATTTCAGTTCCAGCGGTAGCCGGAGCTGTTAAAGTAGTGCTGACAACGAAGCTATTGCTCCATTTGTTAGCGCTAAAAGCAGCGTCATCCTTAACGTGACTCCATGATCCGTCAGCATTCACGTAAGAAATCTTACTGCCAACTTTCACCAATTGGCCTTCCGGATAAGCGGTGCCATCAAGTGATTTTCCGGAATCAGTATAATTGGTCCAGAATCCATCCGGAACATCAATTACCATTTTCTTCCAATCAGCGCCAAAAAGAGTTTTGGCGGCCGCTTCGCTGGCAACATGGGACAATTTACCTTTTGGAGCCACGGCGAATACTTTCGGAACAGTGGTAATCTTAACTAACTTGGTGCCAGCACGAACAACTACATTGCCGGCCAAATCAATGGCTGACAATTCATTGTCAGTAATGGTTTTCACGCTTTTGAAATCAGCGTACCAAGTGGAATATGTGGAAGCAGTCGGGAAAGTATAGCGTTTTCCGTCAGCGGCATAGTAATATACCGCGGCGCCGCTGGCCTTGATCAAATCGCCGGCTGACAAAGTGGCAGCTGAAGCGACTGGAACAAAAGCGCCAATCCCGATTGTCCACAAGATTGTTGTCAAAACAACACCTAGTGTAAAAACTTTTTTCATAGTTTAATTAATTTTTTTTGAAGTCAGCAGGAATAAATTTTCCAAAGAAATTTTATCAATGCCGACTTCTTATATTCTTTAATATGCGTCAATCGCCCTCGCGAGCCCGACCTTTTAGATTAGCGCAACCCAAAGAGAAATCTTTAGGATTTTTGTTAATTATATTTTATCGCGGACGCCACCACGATGTGGTCGTCTTTTGTAGGGACAGGTCGCGACCTGTCCCTACAAAAGACGACCACGCGCATTGATGACGGAATTCCCGCAATTTAATTTTTAATTTTCAAGTTTATTCTGCAACGTGCGGGATAAACCCAGCAATTTAATTTTATCCCGCCAACGGCGGTGATTATTTGGTTTCAATTGTTTTCGTTGTCTCGGTCGGCGTCAATATTTTGGCCGCTTCAACGGCCGTGGCCGCCGCCTTGTCCGTCGCCGCCTTTTCAATCGCATTATTAGTGATACTTGTATTGATCGTGGTCATTTTTTCCGTGATATTATTCGCGCCCTGCTGAACCGCTGTCGTCAAGACAGATACCTGCTGAACCCGTTCAATGGCTGAACTTAAATCACCATGATTCAATAAATCTTTCGCTTCGCTTAGTTTTAGTCCGGCCTCGATTGGCTTGGCTTTTATCTCATCAACCTTCACCTCTTGAGCCGTCAGATCTTTATCAACCGTTGTCGCGCCCGGGACAATCACCGGTTTATCAATGGTCGAAATTGGTTTTGTTTCTAAACCGGTTTTATTTTCAGTTGTCGCGGCCGTGGCGACAGCTTGCTGTTTTTCCGCGCCCGTAACATTAGCCGTAACTTCTTTCATCTGCAACGTCACTTCGTCAACTTTCTTTTGCGCGCTTTCAATTTTTTTATCAATATTATTTATTGTTTCAATTATTTCAGTGTCAGACAGTTTAATCGCGCCACTCTCGTGTTTACTGACAATCACTTCAACTGCCTTGACGCCGGTCTCGGCCATCGCGGCCTTAACCTCGGAAAGAGATTTGGTGATTTCTTTATCGTCCTTCATTTCCTCTTTTTTCTGATCAATCCTGACCTCCAATTCAGCGGTCTTTTGATCAACACTCTTGACCGTCTGAAGGACATCCTTGGCGTTTGTCTGATCCTGTTTCACTTTGTCCAAAGTTTCATTGGTTTTGGCCATTTCATTTTTGAGTCCAATGGCCGCAACTTTAATTTGTTCTTTTTTTGTTTCCATTGAAGATGCCTTTTGGCTGACCGTCTCAATTTCCTTGACTCTCTCTTCCGCGAACTGGACGTGCAAAACCGCTTTTTTTTCTTCCTTTACAGTAAAGCCGACTTTAACTTTCTCGGAGGTCAATTTGACTTGATACAACATATCACCCGGCAAACTGCCTCGAGAGGCATTTACGCCGAACATACCGGTACTGAAAACCAAAACCATTAAACCAACAAAAACGCCGACCGGCCGAGCCGCGAAACGCAAAACTCCAACCGGCATGAGTGACTTCGCCAGATACCAACCATTAACCAAAAAGGACTGCGGTTTGGCAATGTTTTGCTTTGTTATTTGTGACAACAAAAGCTCGCGTTGCGAATTAACCCAGCCCTCTCTCGGTCTGATATTTTTCAATTCTTTTAATTGTTCGATTATTTTGTCCATGAATTTGGGATTAGTAATCGGGGTAACGTTCAGATGCCGGCAATCGGGGCTACGGAAAATTATATTTTTTTTAATTCGTAGCTATTCGTAGATTAGTAGACGATTAGTAATTCGTAACCTTACCTTCATTCGTAACCTCTAATTCTCTCCAGCAATGTCTTTCAACGCCTTCAGCGCGCGATGCAATAAAACACGCACCGTGCCATTGCTTTTGTCCATGAGCTCGCTGATTTCAGAGATGGAAAAATCTTCAACGTACTTCAGAATAATCACTTCGCGATAAGCATCTTTTAATTTCGCTAAATGTTTCTCAATGCTTTGCACATCCAGCTTGACGGCCGTTTCATTTTCAAGATCGCTCCGTTCGTCGCAAATATTTTCAAAACATTCTTCATCCGTGCAAACGGCTTCGCGGTTTTTCGAACGGTAATAATCAATCACGCAATTTCTCGCGACCTTGTAAAGCAAGGCGTTCAGGTTGCCAATCTTTTTCGGTGTGCCATTAATATATTCCCAAGTCTTCAAAAAAACTTCAGAGGTCAGATCCTCGGCGATTTCAGAGGTGGCCACTTTGAACAAGATAAATCTAAAAATACGGTCAACGTAATAATCGTACAGTTTTCCGTAACTTTCAGCGTCCTTATTCTGGCGAACCTTGTATATGAGAAATTTTTCTTTTAAAGATGCTTTGTTCATCTATAATGACGTGAAAAATGATTAGTTGTTACACTGAATAATTTTGATTAACTGAACACAAATATAGCACAAAATTTATCCACTGTAAATGGTATAAGAATTATAATTCAATAAAATAACACCTGTTGACAACTTTATTCATTTTGCTATTATCATAATAGTTACGTTTGTCTATACCAGTATAGACAAACGTAGTCAACTTATTTAAGCCAAAAACGATATCAATACTGTAAATTTAGACAAGATATATGGAAGATAAAAAATTCCCTGTAAAAGTATCAATTTCAGAAGCCGCTCGGCTTTTTGGTGTGGATCAAAACACAATTCGCCGCGCGATTAAAAGGAATGAACTGCGGTTTATTGTTGTCCAAGGACGATATAAAATCAGCTTTGAAAGCATCGTGGAATGGTCACAAAAACGAGTAACGGTCAAGAATAAATTGGAGAATAGGGGGATCGGGCAATACATCGAAAAATGGAAAAAATAAAAACCATAAATATTGCCGTGATGAATTTCAGTTCCGTTTTCACATCTATACAATATTTACGGTTTTTATTTTTTCGTTACAAATTACAAATCATACAAATGTTACGAATTAACCAAAAATTTTCAACCATTCAACAATCATTTACGGCTCGTTCCGATTGATGTTGTCCAGACCTATTTGTAACATTTGTATAATTTGTAATTTGTAGCATCGATATAAACCCGTTCAACCGAATTCACAATATCCTTCCAATTATAATTTTTCATCACGAAAATCCTGGCGCCCGCGCCAACTTTTTTCACCAATACCGCCGAATCTAAAAGATGTTCAAGTTTATTTTTCAAATCATGAACATTTTTATTTTTAAATGAAAATCCATGTCCGCCATTGATTGCTTCCAAATTTTCCGGAATATCGGAAACCAATACCGCCAAACCAAAACTCATGGCTTCAAGCACCACAATCGGCAGGCCTTCCCGCTCCGACGGGTGAACCATCAAATACGCGTTGTGATACAGTTCATGCCACAACGCGCTTCCGCCTCGCACATTATCCGTAAAAATAATATTCGGATCATTCGCGGCCAGAGTTTTTAATTTTTTAACGTACTTATCAGTGAACGCCGAACCGCCGGCAATAACTAATTTCTTATCGGTTTTAATTTGTTTATAAGCGTCAATCAAAAGGTGGGCGTTCTTGTGCTTTACCAAACGAGAAAGAAACAAAATGTAACCGTCTTTTTTCAAGTCAAACTTTTGCCTGATCAACCTGGCTGAATGCGTTCTCGGCAAATCAATGCCATTTGGAATGTAAATCGTTTTAGCGCCCAACTTCTTCGCGCAATAATGCTGTAAAACTTTTGAAACCGTAATGGTCTCATGGCTGAATTTCACGGCGCTGAATTCGCCAAAAAATAACGAAAGTTTCGCGAACCAGCTCCATTTTTGATGATAGCGATCCAAACTGTGAAAAGTTACGATCACTTTTGTTTTTGACTTGAATAGCCGCGGAATCCAAGCGAGAAGCGATGGTCCGACACCATGATAATGGACAATATCATAATCTTTTTTCAAAACATCCAAAGTCGCGCGAAGAGTATGAGAAATCGCGTCCAGATTTTTTGTTTTAATTGATCGAAGATTAATGAGTCGCACGCCCTTCCACCATTTCAAACTTTTCGGCGTGTACCATGGCCGGCAGTAAACAAAAACGCCGAATTTCATGGGTATGCCTTTTTGGCCGATGAAAGCTATCTTCATAACAATCTCATTTTATCACAAATATCATTTCATGTGAAATTAACAATTCCACTAAACTATGATAATATTATAATATCTACTAATATTAACAATAATCTTATGTCCTTTGAAGAACAACCTTTACCTGAAAGCAAAGATTGGTCGCCCGGATCATACAAACTTCACGCGATTTTCAAACTAAGAGACGGGAAAGATTATGAAAAAATTTTTGATGATCCCATTGTTTTAGGCGAAGACGAAATGGCTGATGATCTGATAAAAAAGGCGATTTCAGCCGCTGCCAATATCGGCCTGCACAATTGGGGAATGGATACTTATATAGACAGATTTCCAAACGGTCAGCCCGTAAAGTTTATCCTCAAAAACGATTTTGGGGGAGAATTGGGCTTCATTAAAAATTTCGATTCGGACGGCTGCCCTGTCAATTCGTAATCATTTTATAAAGTTTATTTATGTCCCAACCAAAATTTTACGCTTTCCTTGATGTTGTCGTCGATGTTTTCTATAGCATTATTTTGTACAACGCGTTTGTCGCTTTTCGCGGATTTAACCTAAGCGCAGTATTACTCGCGCTTTCTGTTTTCATCATGTTAAATTATTGGTGGAACGTACGCAGTTACGAGCATCTGCCGAAACATTATTTGTTTGATTTTTACGCCATCACCATCATCATGTTCATTTTCGCGCAATGGCCGAACTATTATCATGACATCAAGCACTTCACTTATGTTTTGACCATCTTTTTCGCGGTTGACGCGGTCTATGCCGGCCTGGCCGTTCTGATTCATAAAGAATCGGGCGACGAAAAATCATTGAAATTTTATTTTTGTTCTGAACTGATTCTTGCGATCATCTATCTCGGCGCGGCGTTTGTTTTGACTGAAACAACCTGGGCAAACGTTGCTTTTTTGTTCGTTCCCTATTTCATACTGTTCGGAATCGCTTTTAAAAAAGGTTTGATTAAAACAAAATTCCGCGATTCCGGCAATCAGCCGTACTAATGCAAAACTATGCTTTATCTGAAAAACAAAAAACGATTTTTAAAACACCTACTCGTCGTACCGATCTCTCAACGGTGATTATTCCGCTTGTCATCATGGACATTTGGATGGAAATCTATCATCGAACGTGTTTCGCGCTGTGCAAAATACCGTACGTTGAACGAAAAAATTTTATTCAAATACGCGATCGAGCCAAACTGCCGTATCTCAACTGGCTGCAAAAAATTTATTGCCTGTACTGCGGCTATGGCAATGGCGTCATTCGTTATTGGGCGGAAATCACCGGCCGAACCGAACATTACTGGTGCGGCATTCAACACGAGAAGCGAGCCCGTTCCATTGCGCTTGAATATCAAAAAAACTTTTCTAAATACGGAAATGAAGAAGATTTTATGAAAAAATATTATTAATAACTGAAATATAAAAAGCGTTCAGTTTAAAACTGAACGCTTCGTGTTTACTATAGTTAAACTGATTGCGACTTTCAAAAACGCCATAAGCCTGCTATAATTACCAATATGAAGCTTGCCAAATCGGCTGTATTATTTTTATTGTTTAGCGGTCTGATCATCGCGTTCCTGTTTATTTATTCTGAAAAATTGACCAATCAAGCCGCAAATCAAAGCGTCAATCAACAAAACCAGGAAAATACGGTGCGCGCATTCTGGTCGGCGATAGAAAATAATAATTTGAACGCGGCCGCAAAGTTAGTTGATCTGAAACAAATCAACCAAGGCCGCTACGCGAAAAATATTGAGCAGTATTTGCAGACACTGAAAAAAGTAAACGCGCAACGTTTGCATTTTACCGCCAATGAATCGCGCGTAACCGTCTATTCCGACGAATACAACATGGATTATGATCTGGAAAAATCAAAAGACGGGAAGTGGCTGATTGTTTCCATACATCCGTAATTTATGAAAAAATCAAATTCAATAATTTTATTCAATCAAAAACAAGTTCGCCGTGTTTGGGACGAAGAAAAAGAACTTTGGTTTTTTTCAATTATTGATATTATCGCGGTGTTGATTGAACAGCCTGATTTTAAAAAAGCACAAAGTTATTGGACCACCCTAAAAAGCAGGTTAAAACAAGAGGGAAACCAGTCTGTCACAAAATGTGACAAACTGAAATTACAATCAGCTGACGGAAAATATTACAGAACAGATGTAGCAGACACAGAAACACTATTCCGATTAATTCAATCAATTCCCAGCTCAAAGGCCGAGCCGATCAAGCTTTGGTTAGCCAGGGTTGGCTACGAGAGAATCGAAGAAACAGAAAACCCGGAACTTGCCTTTGATCGAGCGATGAAAACATATTTAAAAAAAGGTTATTCCAAAGAATGGATTAACCAGCGGCTGAAAAGCATTGAAGTGCGCAAGGAATTGACCGATGAATGGCAAGAACGAGGCATGAAAGAAGGCTTGGAATACGCGATTTTGACCGACGAGATCACCAAGGCCTGGTCTGATAAAAACGTCAAGGACTACAAAAAATTCAAAGGGCTGAAAAAAGAAAATTTACGGGACAACATGACCAACTTGGAATTGATCTTGAATATGCTGGCCGAGGCCTCAACCGCGGAAATTTCTAAAAAGAAAAGGCCCGAAGGTTTGGAAAACAATAAACAAATTGCCAGAAAAGGCGGCCTGGCCGCCAAAAGGGCTAGGATTGAAATAGAAAAAGAAACGGGCGAAAGCGTGATCATCTCTAAAAACAAAAAAACATTATCGGCTAATAACGATCAACTCTTATGAATAAAAAGATTTTAATTCTGTCTCTGCTGTTGCCGTTGATTTTATCCGGCTGCGTTTTTAATTCCGACGGAAAAATTTATTCAGTAAAAAATTTTATAAAAGCAAAAGAACGATTTGTTAATCAATCTGTTAAATTAAAAGGCTTTATTCTTTACAAAAACGAATGCTCGAGCGAGCCGTGTCCGAAGTATTTTATGTTCAATGATGATATGAATGGACCGGTCGCCAACCGCCTGATCATAAATTTCCCGGCTGGAACTAAAGAAGATTATAATTCCTTGCCAATCGCCAAAGAAGTGATAATCAGCGCGCAATATTACAAAAAAGACCAAGTCCCAAACGTAATCGCCAACGACAACGGTTATTATATTTTCAACTATTTCTTGAACAAAACTTCTAACTAAAAACTTTTAAAATATTCCGCCAAACATAATAATCCCACATATCCTAACAAATTATGAACGAGTCTGCTTTCGCGTCTGCTTCGGCGGATAAACAAAAAGAAAAAAACAATCTGCCTATGAAAAACGAAAAATTGACCGTCCCGGCCAATTATCTTGGGTTTTTAAAAGAACGGGGGCTGGACGCGCAAGCTACCGTTTATCAAAAAGTGTTGGAAATCGCTGAAGCCATAAAATCAGCCGGCGGACGCGCGCTCCTGGTCGGCGGCTCTGTCCGCGACATGCTCATCGGAAAAATTCCGAAAGATTTTGATTTGGAAATTTATCAACTCTCCGCCGATAAAATAGAAAAAATCGCCAGATCTCTCGGTAAAGTTTCCGAAGTCGGCAAAGCTTTCGGCATTTTAAAAATTTCTTTCGGAGAGGGGATTGACATTGATTTATCACTCCCCCGCTCGGATTCAAAAATCGGAGCCGGCCATCGCGGCTTTGAAGTTAAAACCGATCCGAACATGAGTTTTGAGGACGCCGCCCGCCGACGAGATTTCACCATCAATTCCATGTCGGCCGATCCCCTTTCAAGCGAACTGTTTGACCCGTTTAACGGATTGACTGATTTGCGTGAACGCCGCCTGAAAGTCACTGACCCTGAAAGATTCAAAGATGACCCGCTGCGCGTTCTGCGCGGCTTGCAATTTATCAGCCGCTTCGGACTGGAAGTTGAGCCAACAACCGTGAGAATACTTCAAGAGATGGCGCCGCTATTGAAAGAATTGCCGAAGGAAAGAATTTTAGATGAATGGAAAAAACTTTTGTTAAAATCAGAAAAGCCGTCGCTCGGCCTCTGCGCCGGCATGACGCTTGGCATTCTGCATGAAATTCATCCGGAACTGCCGCCGCTGCAAGAAACGCCGCAGGAGCCGGAATGGCATCCGGAAGGAGATGTTTGGATTCATACTTTGATGGTCGTGGACGAAGCGGCCAAAATAGTTAAGAGAGAAAAATTAAATGATGAACAAGCGTTCACCATTATGTTAAGTTCGCTTTGCCATGATCTCGGCAAGCCGCTGACCACTTCCACGAAAAACGGCCGGATTATTTCTCATGAACACGAACAGGCCGGCGAAGAACCAACGAAAAAATTTCTTGATCAAATCAATGCCGACAACCTGACTCGCGACAAAGTCGTCAAATTAGTAATCAATCATTT
>Ga0209211_10006793_pt1 | contig 16362 bp, 6 predicted proteins | sample RifGroA2_FD_183992 | JGI IMG/M metagenome (GOLD analysis project Ga0209211, IMG submission 183992) | Groundwater microbial communities from Rifle, Colorado, USA - Groundwater A2 (SPAdes) (version 2) | ecosystem: Environmental > Aquatic > Deep subsurface > Groundwater | place: Rifle, Colorado... | reverse complement strand
ATGCCAAAGTAGGGGGAGTCCAAATTATCAAATTCATCCATAAGCTGATTGAGCGTTACGTTCTTCGGCTTTGCATTCTGGTCTTTCTCTGGTTCAATATGATAGTTTTTAATATACTCTGCCGCCACTTCCCATGAAGAAGGCGCTATCCTATATTTTCTCAAAAGCTGGATAGTACGGTAGGGGATCAAGTCCCCTCTTTTCTGGTACATATCGGCCCCGCCGGTTGCAACAAAATGCCCTTGCCCTTGATCATACAGCGCGGTATAGCCAAATGCCGCGTTCCCGCGTATTTTCCCGGCTGAAGCCGCTTCGCGCACGGTCATCTTGTTGAAAATTGCATCAAAAAATTGGCTGTCAATAGCGCAGGAATTGAAGCTATATCCGGAATCATATTTTTGGGGGTCGCACCCGCCTTTTGCAAGTTGGGTTAGAATTTCAATATTTGAATTCTCGTTTGTTCCAATGCCAATATTGCCTGCACGCGGCGGAGCGGCGGGCACAGAACCTCGCGTTCGTTTTTCGGTAGCATCAGGTACGCTATAGCGAGACTGCGGCGTGTTCACGTCCCCGCTCGGCGGCGTGCGCTCAAACAGCTTTTTCTGCAAGGCGGCAAGCGCCGAGGATTTAAACGCCCCGATCACATCCGCGACAATTTCACCGGTGGTTACGTTCTGGTGCGAAGTAACTTGATTAGAAGTGCTATCTATACGAGCTTTCGTTGCTGTTGCTGAAAATGCCTTCTTGCCGCCAGGGTTTTCCGGAGGATTAATATCCGTTGCGGTCGCGGTATCTCGTTCCTGCCGGTATGCCTCTGCTTGGTTCTGCTGTGCGCCTGAAACAATCGCGGTAAGACTTCCACCTATATCCCTGTTCACGTCGCCTGCTTTTTTGTACGCCTCCCATTGAGAGGATAATTTTTTCCGCGCTTCTATATTTTGCTGATCTTTCGCCCCGCCCTTCTTTAACGCCGCGCCAGTGAAATCTGAATCTGTCCGCTCGTAGGCAACACGCCTGCCCAAAGGATCGGTAATTCCCAAAGTTGTCTGCACTTTAAAATTATCTTTAAAATTATCTCTAATTTTCCCTAAATCACAGCTTCCCACTCCTTTGCTGTTCAATCCCTTACAGCTCTGTATGCAATTTTGAAAATCGCCGTACTTCTTGCGCTTTAAAGCCTCAAACATGCGGTACTTCTCGCGGGCGTAAAACATATTCACCACGGTTTTCACCGCCGGAATCAAATCCTTCATCTCTGCTTGGCCAATTGTAAAAGTTTGATCTCCATCTGTACCTTTTCTTGTAATACTCACAGGTATCCCCTTTTCCAAGCCATGAATCACATACAGATCGTCTAAGTATTTTTTATATTCCGGGGTTTTTTGTTCCGGTGATGGTTCTTGAATTCGCGCTGATTCGGTTTGAAAAATCTTGTCCCATCCCTCTGCAACTTTATTGTACAAATTACGGCTACCCCATTCTATCCCTTGCGCCGTCTCCTCAACGAGGGTACCCGCCTCATCGCTAGCAAGAATGCCTGGAATGCCTAACGCCGCTACGTTTGCTACATCTCCAACTTTCTCGCCTGCTTTAACCAGCCAGCTGAAATCCAAGTCAGAAGTTGCTCTTAAGTATGCTAAATTAGCGTCGTCATATGCTAATTGCAGGGCCATTCCCCCTATACCGCTTTCAAGCGAAGGAAAAAAATTTGTGCTTAAAATATCAGAAGAATTCAAAATATCCGGATTCTCGTTCAAAAATTTTACGAGCGCACTGCAATAAAGAGAATCAACTTTATCCGTGGCACACTTTAACTTCGCATTAGAGGCAAGCTCTGAAACCAGCACGGGGAGTTCAAAACCAATAAGACTTTCTGGTACAGGTATATTTGAAGGACCTGTTGCAGACATATCAAATCCTTGTTTGTCAATGAAAGGAGAGTATCCTGTCTTAATTATCGCCAAACTATTATCAATAGAGTACTTCCCTGCTTGGAAGCGTTTTTGTTTTACATCCTCGCTCGTACCCCCTACGATTTGCATATTTCCCTTAACCACCTTATCCACGTCCGTTATCTCCTGGCACGTTTGCTCGCAGACGTTCAAGAATTTTGCCTTCTTGCTCAAAAAACCAAGCAAGTCCCGCGCGTTTATTTCAGTATTTAACCGCACAGTAAGATTCGGAGAGCACAAACTCTGCCCCCAGGTATTTTTAGACAGATTGTCCAAAAAATCGCCGCCCGCTATTCTTCCCGCCTTTGCAAAAAAATTGCCTCCGCCTTTTTCAAAAAATACTGTTCCCCCCCCCTCGCCCCCTGAACCCACAAACGTGCCCAGATCTTTTGCCATGGTGTGGGCAAACTGGGCTAACGTGGTTTTTAAGGTTACCGCCCACACGCGCTTGTCAATTTTCGCGATTATTTTTTCTATGCTTCTTGGAATATCGCCGATGGTGCTCGTAATCCACTGGGCATGGGCGGACACGGGCACAAAGAACAGGCTTAAAAAAACCGCAACAACCAAAACCCCGCCGGCAATAAGGGCGTTCATGCGTAATAAATTTTGACGAGATTTTTTGTACATTTGGTTTCAATCATGTAGGGGCAGACCCCTGTGTCTGCCCAACACGATCTGTCGCCCGCATTCTCTGAAGGGCAGGCACAGGGGCCTGCCCCTACATGTGTCTGCCCTTTACAAATGAACAAACACATACCGTTGCATTGGGCGGGCACATCCGTCCGCCCCTACGGCACCGCAAATATAATGTCCGAACTCTGTAATTCCTGTGCGGGAACTATCGCCGTCTGCACCTGGCGCACGCTGACTTTATGGAATCCAGCCTTAAACGATGAAACTTTTTCAACCACAATTTTCCAGTCGCTCACCCTTCGCGCTTTTACGGCGCGGCCGTCAACCGTAACTGCCGTGTTATTATAAAACCGCGCGCCGCGAAGTTCTAGCGCGTTCTTCTTTTTGTCGTACGTTGCGCTTATCAGAATGGGCTTCGGATACGAAGTGGTAATGCCTCCAGGCGCATACACCCCAAACCCGGCAAATTCATCGTTTTCGTCATATACGCCCGGCGAGTTTGCTGAAGGGCATTGCATAGCTTCGCTCGTATCCAAAAAACAGCCGCGGTAACGCTCAATGCTGTTATACGCGTTATAGGTATACAGCCGATCACCTTTTCCAGTGTCGTCTTCTTTTTGTATTTCAAGCACTCCAAATGTTGGTATGCCGTTATTCATAGGCGCTCCTGCGTTCATTTTACTCAAAATGGCAAAATTGTTTTTATCCTGATCAAGTACGCTGTCCCGCGGCGAAACAAAATTATTCGCGCTGATGCTGAATTCTTTCGCGCCCGCAAGCATGGACGCTGGGCTGTCTAGATATTCCTTTTCAATCGTCACGGTAATTTTTTTCACGCCCGAACTCGCAAAGGAGTCGCGCGAAATTGCAATACTCTTGATGGGCGCGTTCGGGCTGATAATCCGCACTGCGGGCTCGTTCAGCTTGCCAAATGCGTAGAGGGACTCCCCTGCTAATCCAAACCATGAAATCGCGAATTCCGCGTCGCTTAGCTTTTGCCGCGATATTCCTTGGGGCGCGCCTGCAATGCTCGAAATTGCCGCAAACCCCGCATACGAGGCAAACGGCGTTTGCCCGCCGCTGACGCGGCGAATCATTGCAAAACTTCCCAAAACCTGCTGTTGCGCCTGCGGATCTTTTGGCAGAGCACTATCCCAATTGGTAATTATAACATCGTGCGTAAGCCCCAACAAATTTTCCGGGAATGTTGAGGGGAGAATAACCGGTTTCAAGTACTCTTCAAGATGGCGAAACGGCAGTTTTGTAACATCTTCAAACGCAAACTGCACCGGCTTTCTGAAAAAAGGCGCGGCGTAGCTTCCCAGTTCAACAAGCGGAGCGGATAGAGTATTTGGATTGGCGCCGCCTCCGTCCCATATCTCCGGGCATGCCGAGCCTTCATCAAACAGCACCCCGCATCCTGCCATGTTTCTGCCGGTAAGCGTGATCGGCACGCCCAAACCGTGCAGTAATTTTGTGTCAACCGCCACAGTCCTTGGAAACGCGCCGGAGAGTACCGGCAGGATGCTGAAGTACGCTCTGTTTGTAAGCGCCATTGAGACAGTATCAAGCGAAGTTGTTTGGCTTAAAAGCGTGTTATTCGTCCGCTCGCCGTCAGCTCTCACTACCTGTACAATGCCGCTATAGGCATGAATAACATTTTTGTTCGCACCAAGGGAGTACTCTTCCGGAACCACCGCAAGAATGCGGCGATTGTTCCATTCAATAATCCGCGCCGGAGCGCCGGCAGTGCTTGTTATAATCCCGGGAGACGGAAAATCTGGAACTTCGTACCGCCCCATCAGCACTGCGCCGGGATTTAAGCACCCACTGCTTTCGCAAAAATCGCTCCCCCATATTCCAAATACTTGGCCGGGTATCCCGCGCTTTTGCATATACTGAATTGTCGGCAGAACATTCACAATCTCGCTCGTTACATCAGAACTGTTATAGTTCAATCCGTCCCACAGATGTACCGCAACTTTGCCGGAAATTGCATCGTAGGGAACAGATACGTTGATTGCTGAATCGTCCCATGAAAAAATATTCTCTCCGTCTAAACGCATATCTCCCATCGTTATAAAACTTCTCCCTTTGGCAGATCCAAAATGGCACCCCGATATCACAAATCCGCTCGCCCCTTCAGTGTTCCCAATAAACTGCTTATTCATCGGATCAAAAAACGAGGACAAAAGCTTTCCCGGATACACGGCCGTATGCTCCAGCGCTGACGCGTTTAAAATCTGCGGGGACGCATTATCCAAAACGCACTCGTTATCAAGTGGGGGGCACTTGTCTCCAGCGTAAAATACATCAAGGCTTTCCGCACTCATTCCATTTTGCATTTCCACGCGGATTTTCCCGCCCATATCTACCGATGTTTTTGGAAATGGGTTTGGCACTTTCACCTCAATAGCGGACTCGCTCCAAAAAATATAATCCGAATCTTGCGGCACAATATCTCCGTGAAATACCACGCGCGGGAATCCGGACGGATGCGGGGCGTGATAACCAAAATTCGCTCCGTAAATTGTGAGAACCTCGCCGGCATTTCTGCAGCTTTTGGAAAGCGCAAAAATTTCAGGCAGACGCACCTCTGCCTCGGGCGGCGTCTTCACCAAATTTGACGCGCATCCATGCTGTGTGCAGAGCAAAAAATAAGGCGCAAATTCTTCTGCGCTTCCGGGAGGAATCACCGCCCTGCTCGAAAAATTATATGACGGCAATACAAACACTGCATCGCTCCAGCTCCATGATTCATAATTTACAATCTCAACCATTTTCTCAATCGTACTGTCTTCAAATTTTGGATACAAACGGATAAAGCTCTCGCCAGATGCTGGCGAAAACCGCCCCGAAATGCTCACAATCAAATTTGGCGACATGTCTTTTATATACTTGCTTTGGCACCCCGCACTGCTGAAACACACATCAACATAGTTATTATAAAGTATGGGAAACTGCACGCTATCAACGTAAAGAGAGGAAACCGGCACGCGAAACTGTATCCCTGTTTGATCCCATGTAATAATGTCCCCGCTCGTTTGCGTAATGCGCGCCTCGCGCGCAAGCTTTGCGTAGGCATACACTTTTCCAAGCGGGGTATCCTCTGCATCAAGCCGATCTTTTCCAAAACGCTCGCCGAACAAGCTGACGCGGCTTCCCGACGGATAAAAGCCTTCAGACGGCGGTTTTGTTTCCGCAGAAATGCCGTCAACCTGCGGGGACGGCATTGCATACGGAGTTGCGCGAGAAAACCAAAATTGCTCGGGACTCGCTGTGCAACGGCTTTTACTCTGTCCATTGTTGCACACTTGAAACCGATAACCATAATTTTCTTGGAGCGTAGCAGGAATCTCCACTTCAACAGAATCTCTTGTCACCTCGATGCGATCATTGGTAATCATAAGCTCTTGCCCATTCATAAATACGCTCAAATCTTGTGCGCTTACTTCAGTAATCACCGGATCGCGGGCGCGTATGGTCTTTAAAAAATTATGGCCGTATATCTTCACGCGGACCGGTTCAAATGGAGCCGCAAAAACATCAAGGGGAGCATCGCAATTGCTCTGATCGCAGAGCACTGCGCGTACTTCAAAATCTTTGCTTGTTCCAACCGGTGAGGGAATGAAAAAATACGCCTCACCCGGGCCTGCAAGAAACGTCTCTGCTGGATACGATGCTCGCCCCAATGCATACGAAACGCGCGAGGGAATTTTTGAAAAATTGTCCGAAAAAATGTGCGCAACCGGGCCAAGCCTTTCGGATGCATAACTTGCAAACGAGAGGCAATCTGTATCAAGGCAAATCTTGATTCCCTCATCCGCCCCGCGCGCAACTGACGGAATAATCACATACGTTTCCGTGAGAGACGAACTTTTGCTCGGCAAAAATGCGGCAGGATACTCGTTTATAATCGGATTTTGCTTAGCGTCAACCAGTCCGCTGTCTTTCAAGAAAAATACGCGAAGAGGCGGCGGCTCTCCCTGATTGTATGAAATCCGGAGCAAAGGCGGGTCCGTAACGTAGTTATAATTCGGCGAGGGAGCGATCTGCGAGAATCCAAAACCAGGAGTAAAATAGGAAATCATCGGGTCGTGCGTTGTGGTAACAATCTGCTTACTCTCGGTGAAAGCAACTTTGATAGGGCTTCCAACCACCTCCTTGCCGCTGCATAAGTACACGCGCACCTTGCCTTTATTAAAATCAAACGGAACAAGCGGGTAAATCTCTTTATCTTCCCAATAATCAATGCCTGAATAGAACTGCGTTACAAAAAACTGCGCATTGTCATCAACAACATCCGTAGTTTGATCATCAACAAACGCAATGCTGTTTTCACCTTGCGTGCCGCCAAATCCGCCTTTAAACGAGATAACACGCAATGGCGTTCCGGTTGGAACTGTTAAATCTTGCGGGCCGTCTCCTCCCGCAAGCGTTTCAATGGTAATCCCCAAATCTTTTTCGCTTAAAACTTTTGGGGTGAGCAAAAAATTAACCAAGCCCGACCCTTCGCCAGTATCCCTCTCTGCATCTCCTGCTACAGTTTTGAGTGTTACAAGATCCGCGTCCGGTTGATTGCAAAGAACCGTTCCTCCGCTTTCATCTTCCGGAGTTTTAGGGTCGTCCTCCGGAAGTTTTATCCTCACAACAGTAAAAAACGGGAGCGCTCTCGACTGCCCGTCATCATCCTGATGAATATAATCCGCTCCCTGCATCTTCACCTCAACAAAGCCATCTCCGTTGGCATCATCCGGGTCGTTTGAAGGATCATCTGCAGAATCAGAACAGGTATCGGCGTTGATCTGGTTTCCGTATGCGTCAAGCATACACCGTTCTTTAAAAACAAAATCTCGTCCTACAAGGCGAACTTTCAATCCATTTTCAATGATGTATTGCCCTTCAATCGTTACACTATCTCCGGGGTTTCCAAAATTCCGCTTTTCTTTAACTTTTATCGTTTGTCCTGGATGATCAGGGTCAGACTTTTCCACCTCAACTTCAGTATAAACTTTTCGAATTGTCGGGCCGGGAGCGCACACCACCGGATAATGAAGAAAATCCGTGCCATTATAATACTTTGCATTTTCCTCAATGTCGTCATCGCCGATGTCTTTGCTTGCGCCAATCACGGTATGCCTGCCCTGCACGCCCTTTGCGTTTCCAGAATTTGTGAGATTTCCAGAAACATCATCTCCGATACACTGGTTTAAATCCTGAAACTTGCGGAATAAAAAACCTCCGGACTTTTCTCGCTGGGACAAACATGCAGAAATACATGCCGGGGTGGTAGTATCCCCGTTGCCCCCGGTAGGCGTAAGCCCCAGATTGCACGGATTTGCAGATTCATCATAACTTGAACCCGATGGGTTAAGGACACATGTCGCATAGCCTAAAAGGCATCTTCCGAAAAACCACTCGTCATATTTTGGTATCCAATCCTGCTTGCACGCGCAGTCAAGGTTCGCGCAAGAAACTTGTCCGGACTCTTGAGACTGTCCGCTCTGATTCATCGTAAACTGCTTTATCGGGCAATTATTCCAGTTTGCGTCCATATACCCGTCGCCGTTTATTGCGCTTGGCGCAGACTCATTGATAAATTTTTCAACAAGCGTCTGGTTTGCGCATCCGGTATTTTTTGCGGGGATAAGCGCATTGCTTTTCACCTGCCGCGCATTTCTCGTGCTTCTCTGTTTATCTCCCTTGCATACCGCTGATGCATCTGCGCTTGTCCAGCCTTGCGGATCGCACACTTTGCGGGCAATGCTTGTATGGCTTGAGTTGTTCACCGCGCAATTCACGTTTTGCAAAGTGCATGATGTCTGGCTCGTGGAGCAGGGAACAGAAACGTCTGGAGGAAGATTTAACGCAGTCCGAATGGCGCTTGCGATCGTTGAGTTTCCGCAATTTGTAGAACAGCTGTAGGACACGCTCGCATTGATATCGTAATAATCTATAGAGGCTCCGTTCACGCAAGACAAATCTGCCGGGCTTACCGAAATCGTCGCTGGGTAATCACAGCTTGTTGCGTTGCAGGATGTTTGAGGAAGGCATAAACCGGCAGAACTGCAAGATCGTTTCGGGCTGTCTGAACACGAGCCTGGTTCATCTTTCCAGCGGGTAATATAACAGCATTCAGATGAGGGGCATGAATCTTCGCAGTGGCTACTCGCCGCGATGCAGTTATCTGAACAAGAACTTAGTAAGCTACAACATATATCGGGTACGCACTCTAGAGTCGGTTCTTGTCCAAATGACACCTTTGGAGGGGCGCTGAACAGTACATAAAACAGTACGGATGCAATAACAAACAAACATCCGTTCAGTATGGTAAGCCCGAGAATTGTTTTGGGAGAATTAGTCAACATTTTATTCATCTTAAAATTGATATCACCAAATCCGTTATTTTATTTTGTTTTTATAGAGCTATATCAAGCATTTTATAATTTAAAAATTATTATGCAATTGACCCTTGCACATGAAACACAAACGATACAAGCGTCCATGCAACGCCAACGATGATAAGCCCGATTACAGCGCTGATGAGAATTTTTCGCGCTTTTTCGACTTGTTCGTCGTTGCCGGCGGCGGTTGCCCATAAAATGCCGCCGTATACAATGATTAAAATTCCCGCGATCGCCAAAAATGAGAGAAATATATTCAGCGCGCGCCGAATTTCATTCTGAATATCTTGCGTGTCCGCGCCGGTGTTGATTTTCCTTGTCTTTAAAAATCCGTAATCCGAGAGGCACGCGCCGTTAAAACGCTCGTCTGTTTTGCACACGAGTTCCACATCGCATAAATAATGCATTGAAAGCACGCCGGCTTTTTTAAAAAATTCGCCAAGCTGAGCGTGCGCAAACACATCTTTGCATCCGCTCTTGCCAAGCAGAGCAAGGCAGATAGGCGGCGCATTCAGGCTCGGATTTTTACAAATCAACTGCTCTCCGCATAGAGGAAATTCGCTTCCGCACGGCGCGCCAAGGGTGCCGGGATACGGCTCGCTGGTGTTACTGCAGTGTTTCGCCCCGTCTTCTCCGGAAATACACATAAGCCCGATTTGACAGTCGTCATCTAACGCGCACAGTTTTCCAAGCCCTCCCTTGTCTGGTAATGCGCACACGCGCGCGTTTTCATACCCATGCACACTGCACTCAAAAACAGATTGGCAATCGCTTTGCCTTACGCACTCCATTCCATGCCCAGCCTTGCTTGGATCTAAACAGCGTAAATCTTGGGGTCCCGTTATCTGCGTGCATTTTAAATTCCCCGCGCACTCGTGCGAGGTATCTGATGAATCACTGCAGACTGCCCCGTCAGCTTTTAAACATACTCCATCCTCCGCGCACGCAAGATCATCCGCATCTACGCATAAATCATCAGCACTCTTTATGCCAGCGTTGCTTAAATATTTAGCATACGCTTGATATGCAGGGCTTGAGAAAAGATTACAGCCAGTGGCACGATATGGCGCTTTGCAAAAACCTTCTGCGCCATACGCGTTCGCAAGATCAGATATTTCACACACAAACCCTCCGCTACATTTGGGAAATTGCCCTGCTCCTTGGCACAGCGCCCCAATTTCACCGGGCAGAGGTTCTGCCAATGATCCAAAGCATATATCTTTATCGCTATTGCATGAGATTCCCGGCTGGCACGGCGATTGGCACGACTGCCCAAGCCAGCCTTGCGCAGAAGGATTCGCGCAAATTTTATGTTCAGTGTCTATAAATACGCATGAAAGCCCTCCTGAACAGTCCTCATTTACCTTGCAGGAACTGCCTGCTGTGGCTCTGCACGCATCAGGCGAGCACACAAGCCCCTGTTCACATAAATCATTCGCGCTGGGCTGTGCATCCTGTACTTTAATCGTTTGCGAAAAATATGATAAATACGCTTGCATAAAAAATACCGTTGCGCAGGCTGTGGTTTGCAGTTGCCCAACACAAATGTTCTGCTTAAAAATGCCGTGATTCAAAACACATGCTAGCCCTGCTCCGCATGAAGAAAACCCCTGCCCGCACACCGCTCCGATTGTGCCGGGGATAGGCTCGTTGTTTTTCGCGCACACAGAACTTCTGCACACAAGCCCTGTTTCGCACTCCAAAATATCAGCGCACTGCCCTCCGTAGCCCCTTACCCCGCTTTGCGATACGCACAATTTGTCTCCGGAAACGCCCTGCGCAACGCACGAAGTTCCCGCCACGCACGCATTACTCTCCTCGCATGACATATCTTCTGGAATTGAACAGCGATCTTGCGAGCACGCTAAAAGAGCAACCTCTGTTCCGTTTACGAATGTTCCGCACAACTTATTCTGTGAAGTCTGTGCTGGAATTGCTGTTGCGCTTCCGGGGGGAATTTTCACGCCGTCTTTAAAGTATGCGGTATAATTTGAATTTTGGAGACGCGAGCTACAACCGATCGCCCCTGCCTTGCCTTTGCAAATTTTTATTTCACTTTTATCTTCATCCTGCCTCTTTCCTTCTTCCGCGCATGCAAGGCCGGATCCGCACGGATTCGTATCACAAATTGCCCCAAGCGTTCCTTGCGCCGGTTCTTCCAAGTCAACACACTTGTTTGTGCCGCCGACATTTTCGCAAAAAAGCCCTTCCTTGCACTCACTACTTGAAGCACATGCAGATCCAAGCGCTTTTTTTGCGTCGGTCACGCACATATCTGCTCCAACCTCTCCCTGCTTCATGCAGGAGAGTCCTTTCACGCAATCGCTCGGTTGCCCGCACTTCTGCCCGGCGCTCATTTTGCAAATGTCGTTTGCTTCATCGCAGTCCAGTCCCTCTGCGCATAAACTGTCCATGCCTGTAATGCCGACTTTTTGGTCATAAGATTGGGGTACGGCTGGATGCGTCTTAAAATAACTTTTACACTGCGCTCCATTAAGCGATCCGATGCAAATTTTATACGGATTTCCCGGAAGATTTGCGCAGACAAGGTTTTCCCCGCACGCAAGCGAGCTGGTTGCGGCAGTTTCGCAGAGCGCCCCCATAGTGCCAGGCAGAGGCTGTTTTGGATTTACGCATATAGTAGCGCACGTTAATCCAGTTTTGCAGGCTGTATCAACGCTCTGTGGGTTTTGACTGCACGGCTTTCCAATACCCGCTTTTTGCGGATCCGCGCACACGCCTTCACTTTGCAAACCTATGCCCGCGCATTCAAAAATTGATCTGCATTCACTGCTCTTTCCAGCCTCGGCAATAATTGAACACGGATCGCCTTCTGCTTTTTGCGCCTTGTTTAAACATCGGGTTGTGGTTTCTTCCGAAGGCCGCGGCGCCGAAAAACCCTTCTCACAACTTAACCCGATTCTGCACTCCGGAAGCTCCCGGCCTGAAACACAAATCTGCTTTTCAACGCGTTTGCACACCGTAAAATTTAACTGCGGCTCTGCCTCGCAAACGAGTTTTTCGCCCTCACCGCAACCCACCGTAGGAGAATTGTCGTAACAGCACACTGAAGAAAAGCCATCGCATTTATCGTTTACATGCACGTATTCTCCGGCAAACGCTTGCTTTTGATGCTGAAGAAAGAGGACGCCAAAAACCAATAAGAAAAAAAACGTCAGATACATGCGGTTTTGGCCGCCAAAGAATGTGAGCCTGTTGTTGTTCATTGTAGATCGCCAAATGCGTAAGTTCTAATCATTTTCAGAAGTTTGAGCCTTTAAAGACTGCTCCTCTTTGATCACTTCTTCAAGCAAGAGCTTTAATTCATCGTCAGAAAAACTATCCAAAACGCTCTTTTCAACCCCGCGCTGAATTAACAACTCCCGCACCTGCAAAAGATCATCGCCTGTTAAGTCATTTAATGAAACATCAACGGGCGCGGGGGCGGCGCTTGGCTCTGTTGTATCTTCGCTATTCCCGGTTTGCGGCGCCGGTTGATCACCTATTCCGCTTTTCTGCAGGAGATCTTTCAGCGCCAAAAGCCCCTCTTCATCTGAAATACCTGTACCCGCGCCAGTCGGAGTAAGCGGCGCAATCATGGTTTCCTGCGCCAAAGGCAAATCCGTTACCTGCGCCAACTCATCTTCAACCACTTCATCGCATACATAGCCCTCGGGGCAATTAGGGTCCTCAAACGCATCTATTTCAACTTTATCTGAAATGCCGTCTGAATCAGTATCGGCTAAATAGGGCGATGTTTTATACACGTTGAGTTCGTCAAAATCCGAGAGCCCGTCCTTGTCGCTATCCAAAAGATGTAAATCCTGCACCTGCCGCGAGGCAAGAATTTGGGATGAAAGTTCGCGCGAGGATATCTCCTGCTCTTTATCCGCATACGGTTCTTTTAAATATGCTCCTACTTGAAGCACCCCAAGCGCAATAACCGCGCAACCAAAAAACACTAACCCGCCTGCCAAAAAATGTCGTGAAGAAATATGCATAACAAAAAACTTTATTCGTCCCTGCGGAGCGAGGAACGAATACATTAAAATTTTAAAAATTCCCGCGCATTTTCCGCCTTTATTATAGCACATTTCCAGCAGGGCAGACTGTCCGAAAAGGTGATTTTTGGGAAAATCGCCTTTTCGGAAGGCTGATTTGGAAGGGTTTTCCATATAAGTCCCTCCGAAAATTCACTAAAAAGTGAATTTTCGGACGACCTCGGAACAACGCCCCTGCAACACACAGCGCGGCATCGCCCCTACAGAGAAATTCCGCCCAATTCCCGCGACAAGGCGCACCATGTTTCAATCGGGATTTCCTGGGCGCGGGCGTTTTGCGCAATGCCCGCTTTTTGAAACGCCGCAAAAATAGCTTCTTCTGAAATTTTCAGCCCTGCTTTCAAATTATTTTTTAACTGCTTGCGTTTTGCGGAAAAACCAATCTTCACGATTCTGAAAAAATCGCGCTCATGCCCCCCCGCGCAAAATGGCTTTCTGCGAATTGCTATGCGAAGCACGCTTGAGCCAACCGATGGAACAGGCCAAAAACAGTTTTGCGGCAGATGAAACACAATTTCAGGCAGGGCATAGAATTGCACGCTTACCGCAAGCACGGACATCGCGGGTGGAACAGCAATGATGCGGCGCGCCACTTCCTCCTGCGCCAGCACAACCATGCGAGAAGGTTTTGCGGCAAGAGAAAAAAACTTTTTAATCACCGCGGTGGCGATGCTATAGGGAAGATTGGCGACTATTATATACTGTTCCGGCACGCGGATGGAAGCTGTCCGAAAATTGTCCTTGCGACCTGCCCGTTCATTTGCAATGAGCAGGCGAGCAGGGGAGGCAGAGCGGCACAGCAATTCCTCCCGATTTTCATGCTCTATGGACAAACTTAAAATATCTCCTTCTTTCACTTCAACCCGCGCGTTTCCCGCGTAACTTTCACGCAAAAATTCTGCAAGCTTTCTGTCAAACTCAACCGCAACTACCTTCTTTGCCCGCTTGGCAAGTTCACCGGTGATCGCCCCAAAGCCCGCGCCGATCTCAAGCACCGTGTCTGTCCTCCCGACATCCGCCGCATGCAGAATTTTTTCAAGCATATTTCGATCAATCAAAAAATTCTGCCCCAAATCCTTGCGCGGGGACATCTCCCCCTCGTTCATCATCTGTTTTATCTGCGCCGCATTGTAAAACATTTCATTTTAATAAATTTTTTGTAAGGTCGTCCCCTTACAAAAACCGGTACAGCAAGCTCGCAACCCCTGCAAAAAGAAACGAGTAAAACCAAAAAATACTCCCCTGCCCCACAAATGCCAAAAGGACAAGTACCACTACAATCGCAAAAATTTTCCCGATCACAAGAATCATTTCAAAAAGCACGACCCCTTTCATCACGCTGTAATTTTTCGCGCGGTTATAGACAAGCGAGGTAATTTCAACCGACACTGAATTTTTACAGATACTCCCAAAAATGTGGAATAAATACAGCCCCACCGCGCCTGATTGAAGTGTTCGAAGAAGCCAGCTAAACATATAAAAGACGCTGGTCAAGCGGAGAAGGCTTATTTTATTTTTTTTGTCCGCAAGCCTGCCCACAGAAAGCACGGTTAAAATGGTAAGCCCGGCAGAGACTGCCGCAAGCACGCCTACCGAAAACGCGCTTTTCAAAACTAAAAAAATATAAATCGGCCAAAGAGTTAAAAGAATCAGCTCTTCCCCGTACCCAAGATACCCCAAAAGCGCGCGGCGGTTAATCGGCTTGAAAAGCCGGCGATACGCTTTGAAATAACTGAAATCTTTTGGGACAAATTTTTCCGGCGTGAGCATGGTTGGGATGTTGGAAATTGCAATCAGGAGAGAGGCTAAAATAAATACAACCGGGTACCCAAAAAATTTAATCAGCGCGCCCCCTAAAAAAGGCGCAACAATCTGCACCATCGCGGCAATCACCAGCCCATTGCTCACTTCCCGCCCGGTTTCCTCGGTGATCGCATATTGCGCGAAATCGGCATGGTAGCCGGGCCAGTAAAACATTTTCTGAAGAGCTAAAAACACCGGGGCAATGAAAAGAAAAATCGGCGCGTAATATCCAACAAGAAAGAGAGAGATGTAATACAATACCCAAAACGGCGAGGCAAGGAGAAGGCTGTGTTCGTATCCTTTAATATTTGCAAATTTTGCACCAAGCGGGAGAAGGAAAAAATAAATCACATACGCTTCCAAATAAAACAGCATAATGCGAAAAATAGACACCCCCTGCTGATACAAATAAATCGGCTCAAAAATAAGGATCATTCCTGCGGCAAGATCTAAAATTGCCGTATTCATGAAGAGTTCGCGCACTTCCGCGCTCGTACGACGGGCAAAATACGTTTGAAGCCCACTTAAAAAAAGATAATGATGTCTTCTCTCCATAAAAGGCAATCAGAATTAAAGCAAAGATAAAAATTGTTCAATAGTTAGTTGATCGTCAAAAATAACTTTGAGGCAATTTTGAGATATGATTTATTAGTAGTGACAACCCTAGGGTGGTCACTGCCAGGACACCACTACATACCAATAAACAAAACGCCCTGTCGCACCACTTTTAGCGCGCCGTCTTCCACAGCAACAATCGTTGAAGGTTTAGTATTTTGAAGGTGTCCATAGTCAAGCATAAAATCAGGCGCGTAAGTCCGCCCTTGAAATTCTTGAATTACCTCGTCTTTAGTATAGCATGGAGGATGTCCGCTTACATTTGCGGAGGTTGCGATAAGAGGAGAATTGATGCCTTCTGAAAGAGCACGCGCAATTTTATTTGATGAAATCCGCACACCAATTTTGTTCTGCGCTTTTGCGCCATAGTTTTCACTTTCAACCTTCACAGCAAAAAGAATGTCAAGAACGCTTGTCTTTGGACGAACCAGCAAAGTCAACGCGCCTGGCCAATATTTTTTAGCAAGCGATAAGGAAGTATGGTCAAACTCAAAAAACTCATACGCCATTTCAAAAGACGCGACAATCACGGTTAAAAGTTTCTCTTTAGGCCGATCCTTAATCGTGTATATCTTTTGCACAACATCCTTGTTCAATGCATTGCCGCCAAGCCCATAAGCCGTTTCAGTCGGGTACACCACAACCTTGTTTGTCAAAAGAGCCTGAATTGCCATCTTCAAATTGTTTTTATTGCAGTCAAGAACCTGCATACACACAATTCACACAACAACAAAACTTAATATCTTATCCTGCACGTAAAATTTCTTTTTGATTTCTTTTCCAGCGAGGTGTGCTTGAATATTTTTTTGCGCGAGCGCCATTGTCTCAACTTCTTCCAGTGAAATCCCCGCAAATACGGAAAGCTGGGCGCGAATTTTTCCGTTAATCTGA
>Ga0209211_10006792_pt1 | contig 16366 bp, 21 predicted proteins | sample RifGroA2_FD_183992 | JGI IMG/M metagenome (GOLD analysis project Ga0209211, IMG submission 183992) | Groundwater microbial communities from Rifle, Colorado, USA - Groundwater A2 (SPAdes) (version 2) | ecosystem: Environmental > Aquatic > Deep subsurface > Groundwater | place: Rifle, Colorado... | reverse complement strand
GGCCGGAGTCATGGTATCGCGGAGAATGTTGAGGTGATCCTGCAACTTGGCGGACTCTGTTTCAGAGGCCAGGAGGGAACCGACCAATGGTACGGCCGATCCCGCCAATTCCGGATTCTGATTGAGCAATCCATGAAGACCTTCCGAAAGGTTTTGGCGCCGGTAACTATTGTTTCCCATCCAGTCAATGTTTTCCTGAATAGCGGCAAAAAGATCAGATACTTGTTGTCTGTCGGTTTCACTGGGGGTATACGTTCCTTCCGGAGAAACGGCTTGACGGGCCCCGGCCGAAAGTGTCGGCAACGGCTTCAAGGGCAATGTTGATTTGAACTGAAAGTTTATCTGCATCTTTTCCGCCGCGGACTCCCAGAGCCAAGGTTTGGGCGGCTTCGGCCGGAGTCATGGTATCGCGGAGAATGTTGAGGTGATCCTGCAACTTGGCGGACTCTGTTTCAGAGGCCAGGAGGGAACCGACTTCTCGAACCCGTTTTAACGATTCTCCGTCCTGTTTTGTGTCACCAATCCTCACTTCTGCTTGCTGGAGATGCGTTATTGATAAATCTTCACTGATCGGCCCTGGTGAATAACCACTTTCACTCATGATAAAAAGAATAACATATATAATAAAGAAATGAATGTCCGAGTTAGGATTGCGCCATCGCCAACCGGCTTTGCTCACGTCGGAACTGCCTATATGGCGCTGTTTAATTGGGCTTTTGCCAAAAAAAACCACGGCGCTTTTGTTTTAAGGCTGGAAGACACCGATCAAAAACGCCACGTCCCGGAAGCCGAAGAAGCAATTTACTCCGCTCTCAAGTGGTTAAATATCAACCCTGATGAAAGCCCTGTCAAATGCGGACAGTTTGGGCCCTACCGTCAATCGGAAAGACTGTCAAGATACCGGGAAACCTCCGCTTCACTGGTAAAATCCGGCACAGCCTATCCCAAAGACGGAGCAATCTGGCTGAAAATGATCCCGGATATTGTTTTTGAGTGGGAGGACGCCGTCAGAGGAAAAATCAGCTTTGATTCCAATCAATTAAAAGATTGGGTCATTCTGAAATCTGATTTAAACCCGACTTATAATTTTGCCAATGTCATCGACGATCTGGATATGAAAATTTCCCACGTTATCCGCGGCGAAGAACATATTAGTAATACCCCGTTACAACTTTCTGTTTACCAGGCTTTGGGGAAAAAACCGCCGGTTTTTGCTCATCTGCCGGTACTGCGGGCCGCTGATCATAAAAAACTAAGCAAGCGCCGCGATCCGGTATCTCTGCAATGGTTTAGGGAAGAAGGATATTTACCAGAAGCTTTGCTTAATTTTTTAGCCCTGCAGGGCTGGTCGCATCCGGAAGAAAAGGATATTTTTACGGCCGATGAATTTGCTAAATTAATCAGTCTGGAAAGAATTAAAACCTCGGCTCCGGTATTTGATTCCAAAAAGCTGGACTGGTTAAATGGCCAATATATCAAGACCAAAAGCGATCAGGAATTGGCCAAACTTATTGGTAAAGATTTCGCAAAAGAAATTCCCAAAGAATTAGTTGAAAAATTTATTCCGTTGGTAAAGGAACGGTTGCGGAAATTGAAAGATTTTTCCGAATCAGTAAACTTCTTCATCACGGCTCCGAATGTTCCGTTGCCGCTTTTGACCGGACAAACCAAACACACGCCTTCTGAAGTCAAGCAAATTTTTCTCCGGACTATTAAAGTGTATGAAGAGAATAAAATCTGGAGAACTGCAGAACTGGAAATAGTCGGCCATCATCTGTTAGAGACCACCGGCTGGACTCCCAGGGAATTATTCATGACCATCCGCGTCGCCCTGTCCGGAAAAACCGCCACCCCGCCGCTATTTGAGATGATGGCGGTTTTGGGTAAAGATGAAACTCTTAAAAGATTAATGGCCGCCGCTAAATTATAAGTTCTCTGAAAAAAATTGTTAGCGGTTGCCGGAAAGGAGTCTCGACAGGCGTTTCGTCCTGTAAGGACTCCTTAAGAAGGAGGTGAGAAAAATGCAATTATTATTATTTATCGGATTTTGGCTTACCAACGCAATCCTCTTTTGGATAATCGGATTAATCGCCCCCGGAGGCGTAGCACTGGGCAATCAACACGTATCTGCAATCCAGGCCAGTTTATTCGCCGGATTTTTACTAAGCACCGTTAATATTTTAGTCGAACCGGCTGCCGAATTAGCAAAATTTAAGCCGCATCAGGGCCAATGGAGATGGTTATTCGTAGTGGTTAATACCATCTCAATTTGGGTGATTACCAGGTTAGCGCTAATCGTCGGAATCGGCATCAACGCTTTTTGGTGGGCAGTAATTCTAGGCGTGATTTTGACCTTCGGCCAGTGGATGATATGGAAACTAGTGGGGAGTAAAACAAATACTCGTCTCTAAGTCACCATATTTAACGCGGGTTTTACTTCCGGAGTCTATTGGTGTAAACTTCGGTGATATGTTTCCTCCTGAAATTGAGAAAAGAAATAGAGATTTTCTGAAAAGATCTTCTGTAGGTGATTTGAAAGAATGGCTACTTGGTGGAGAAGGTCTGACACCTATTTGGTATAACGACGATCGCACCAATGTGGAAAGGCTCGTCTAAGCATATGGGGAAGTTAAACCAAAAACTCAGAAAAAAATATCAACCGCTTTAGAAAAAGCAGTATCTGAATGGAAACCGGATCTATATAAAGCAGACATTATTAAAGATTTGGCTTTAGTTGCAGCACATATAAAAGGGTAAGTGATATTTCGGAAAGAAAAAGCTAACTAATTTCAGGATTAGTTGTTTACACTTTTCCGTCTAAACTTCCCCCTCGGGTTTCAATTAATTCAATCAGGAGGCTTTAAACAAGACACAATATTACTTTTTGCTTTCAGCAAATCTTAGAATTTGATCTTTTCCTAGAACCAGATGAGAAGAACAGTTCTTTAATAAAGCCCGGCTGATAAAGTTTTCAAAGCCTACATAGATAATATTCTTGCCTTCGTCTTTAGCAGTTTGTATGGCTGGCAACAAATCAGTGTCAGAAGAAATGAGATAGAATTTATCGTATTCATTCTTGATTGATCCCCGCACAATATCTACCGCAATTTGAACGTCAACACCCTTTTCATGAAATTTTCCATCAGATAGCAGAAGATATCCCAGCTTTATTTCTATGTTTTGGTTTCTTAAAGTAGTAAAGAGCTTTTGCTGGTTGGCATAAAGTGTTTGAGATTTCTTATTTCCTGGGTACTTTCTGATCTCGCCTACATAATAGATGATTTTAGCTGATTGATCTTTGACTAAAGCGTAAACTAGTCTCGCGTAATCGAAATTTGTTAAATGAATTTGGGGCAAAATTCTTTTAACTTTCTTGTAGAAGTTACTACCATCAAATTGAACCAAAATCTTCTTTTTCACTATTTTATTCTAGGCCACATAGAAACTTTAAGCAATAAAACCCCCGGGTCGAGTTGAGCCGGGGGGAGTTAGCAAGTCAAAATATTTCCTTTTGGAAATACTCCATTATATTATCATAATGAATAATAAAATGCGACCCCAGATCCCACCTACAGACTTCTGGCATGAAGTTGTATTTAAAATCCCAACGCACGAAATTTATTTTGTTCCAGACGGGGTTCCAAACGGATTACCTTATCGTTTTGGACTTTGCTTTTTAGCTCTGGCCCCGGTAGTACGCTTATTTGGTTTCGTGCTCTACGTGCACGCAAACCAAAAGCGCGACTACAGGGCTTCGAGCAAAGAAGCTATCGTTTGGGTGACTGCTTCTTTGCTCTGGCTTTTTGGGCCAGACCGGGTTTGCGCCGTTCTTTCTGGCGCTGATCACGGGTCAAAAGTCCCCGCTTTTTTAAAACCGGCCTTAATTTAGGGTCAAATTTCTCCAAGGCCCTGGCAGCTGCCAGCACAAAAGCACCCAATTGGCCATTTTTGCCGGAACCTTTAGCCGTTGCGGTAGCGGTAAACCTGCTCAAAGTATTAGTAGTTTTAAACGGCTCCTGATAAACTGTTTTGGCGGCTTCTGTCGGCCAATAGACATCAACCGGCAAACCGTTAATGGTTATCGGCTGTTCTAACTGTTTTCCCTTAAACATTTTAATAATCACTGTGGCGGTTTTTCTCCGGCCTATAGCGTAATAATATTTATTTGTCGGCATAATTTATGATTTAAACTTTTCTGAATAAATATGATTCTGATCGGCAAATACTTTTAACCTTTTGATCCTGGCGTCACGAAGTTTATTTTTAGGCAACATTCCTAGAACTGCCAATCTTATGACTTTAGCAGGGTCAGTCTTCATAACTTCGTCCAAACCTATTTGCCTTAAACCGCCGGGAAAACCGGTATGATGATAATACTTTTTATTCTGCAGCTTTTGGCCGGTAACTTTAATTTTAGCGGCATTTATGGCCACTACATAATCTCCGCAATCAGTATGCGGAGCATATACAATTTTGGTTTTACCGATTAATAAACCGGCTATTCCTGTCACCGCCCGGCCCAAAATTTTTTCTGACAAATCAATTAAATGCCATTTTCTATCTTTTTCAGATATTGGTAATTGTTTAGTTTCAGTTCTTTTCATTGATTGTCCATCCGATCTCTACCATTCTGGTTTTATCACCCCGGCGGATATTGACATCTTTCATCGATGTATAACCTCCAATCCTGGTTGAAAATTCTTTGGCTTTATCGCTCAACTTTTTGGCTAATACCGGATTTTGCAGTTTAGACTGAACCCGTTTCATAGTACTTAAATCGTTTTTCTTAATCAATCCGGCAATTAATTTTTCTATCACCGGTTGGAAAAACTTAGCCTTAGCCTTAGTTGTAATAATCTTACCGTGGGTAATAAAAGCAGTTAAAAGCGACCTTAGAAGAGCTTTGCGTTGATTAACATCCCGATTTAATTTCCGACCGAAGACTCGATGCCGCATATTCCCGCCACGCTTATACCGAGACCCCTTTCTCTCTTATCTTAACGTAAATGCTGGAGACGGATTTGGCCCCGATGTTTTTTACTTTAGCGATAACTTCTTTATCGGCTTTTACAATATCGCCGATAGTTTTGTATCCGGCTTTTAACAGGGCATTGGCAATTCTGGTCGGTAATCCCAATTCTTCCACCGTCAGCTTTAAAATTGCGCTTGGTCCGGCAGAACTACCTAATTCGACAGCTTCTCCATCAACAATAGGCGAAACTACTTGTCCAAAATTTTCGACCAAAATTTTAGCGGCTTCGACCACGGCTTCTTTCGGTGAAATTGTCCCGTCGGTTTTGACCGTCATAATTAACTTATCGTAATCGGTCCGGCGGCCAACACGGGTAGATTCAATTTTGTAAAAAACATTGGACACCGGTGAAAAACTGGCGTCAACCGGAATTACTCCTAATTTTTGCTTACCCTGTTCTTCCGCAGATAGATAACCGGTACCGGTTTCGACAGTTAATTCTGCCGATAACTTGGATTTTTTATCAGATAAATTAGCTAAACTTAAATCCGGATTAGCAATCTTGATTGTAGCCGGACAGTCTAAATCACCGGCTTTGACCTCTTTATCGCCACTAATCTGAAGATGCATCGTTTCCGGTTTATCTCCGGTATAAGCCAATTTAAGTTGTTTGATATTCAAAATCAACTCAACTATATCTTCATTCATCCCTTTAAGAGTGGTAAATTGATGGGTAGCCCCTTTAATCTTGACCTTAGTTACTGCCGCCCCGGGCAATCCAGACAACATCACCCGGCGCAAAGCTACCCCCAAAGTATGACCAAAACCCTGGCGTAAAGGTTCAAAGGTAATTTGGCTTTCACTGGAATTAACGCCATCTTTAACTGTGATATGAAAAGGTTGATCTGACATGTTATTTAATTATCTCGAATAAAATTCAACTATCAGTTGTTCGTCGACAGCCATATCGATTTCGGATCTCTCCGGTAAGCTTTTTATTTTACCAATTGCAGCGGTTTTTTGCATCCATGACGGAGCAACATAACTCTGATCGGCAATTTTAGCTTTAACATCAGGGATATTGACCGCTTTATCCGACAATGATACCACATCTTCCGGTTTTGTGCGATATGATGGAATATCAATTTTCTTTCCGTTGACCTTAACATGACCATGGGTTACCAATTGTCTGGCAAAAGGTCTGGTCGGGGCCAAACCCAATCTATAAACGACGTTATCTAAGCGCCGCTCCAAAAGCCGCAATAATTCTTCTCCTGTGGCACTTTTGTTGCTTAGAGCTTCCGCATAATATTTCTTAAGTTGTTTTTCCGTAACGAAGTAAGAAAATCTGACTTTTTGTTTTTCTTTCAACTGGACACCGTATTCCGATAGGCGTTTAGCCCCATGACGGCCATGCTGACCGGGTAAAACAGACAGTCTCTTGGCCACTTTCTGGATATTCTGCTTATGGCCTAAATCCTGCCCCAAACGTCTGGCTAATCTTAGTTTTGGTCCGATATATCTTGACATATTATTTTTTAACCTCTCCTTACTTTAGGTTTTCTGGTGCCGTTATGCGGTAAAGGCGTAACATCGGCAATCTGAATAACTTTAAAAGGAGATGCCCGAAATGCCCGAAGAGCCGCGTCTCTGCCTGATCCCGGACCCTTCAAAAACACTTCAACTTGCCTGATTCCCAATGTTTGGGCTTTCTTAAAAACCGCTTCCAATGCCATAGTACTGGCATATGGAGTAGATTTACGGCTGCCTTTAAAACCGACGGCTCCGGTCGAACTCCAGCACAAAGTATTCCCGTCTTCATTGGTAACCGTGACTAAAGTATTGTTGAGAGTCGCCGTAATATATACCCGACCCTTGCCGTTGGTTGCAACTTTAGAGGCGGTTTTAGAAACGTTAGTTGAATTGGTTTTTTTAATTTGTTTTTTCGGCATAATAAATTATTTTTTCTCCGGCTCTACCGACTTTTGTTCCTGCTTAGATGCCTCTTCTTTCTTCAATGCTCCGACAGTCATTCTCTTACCTCTTTTAGTCCGGGCATTAGTCCTGGTCCGCTGTCCTCTGACGGGTAATCCGGCGGCATGACGGTGACCGCGATAAGAACCAATCTTTTTTAATCTTTCAACATTATCCCTAATTTGTTTTCTTAATTCTCCCTCAACCAATACTTCCTCTAAAACTTTAGCGATTTTAGAAATCTCATCCGCTGTCAAATCCTTAGCCCTTTTATCCGGATTAACTTCAGCTTTATGCAAAACTTCAGCCGCATTATATCTGCCTATCCCATAAAGATATCTTAAGGCAACTTCTGCTCGTTTATTTTCCGGAATGTCTACTCCTGAAATTCTTGGCATAAATTTTTATCCTTGCCTCTGTTTATGACGCGGATTAGATTTACAAATAATATAAAGGACTCCGCGGCGGCGGACAGTTATGCAGTTATTGCAGCGTTTTTTAATCGATGATTGTACTTTCATATTTATTTATTCCTATATGTAATCCTGCCCCTGTTTAAATCATATGGACTGACTTCAATTTTTACCCGGTCGCCCGGCATTACCGAAATCCTAAACATACGCATTTTCCCCGAAAGAGCGCATAAAATAGTCTTTCCCCTGATCTCCTCCGCAACGTTGTCGTCGATTTTAACGCGGAAAAGCGTATTCGGCAAAGATTCAATGATTTCTCCTTCGCCGATGATTATATTCTGATCAGGCATGAACGAGGAGTATTTTACCAGAACCAAGCCCCGGATACAATCTAGAGTCTTGAGACTGTTGAATAACGTTTTTCACAATGTCATTCCGTGCCTACCTACCGGTAGGCAGGATTGATGCGGAGTCTATACAAATAGTTACTGATTATTGACGGGTACCCCTTAAAATAGACATTTAGTTGATATTTATATATTTAAAAATTGAAGTCCAGTCTTTAACAAAGTCGTCGGATCCGTTTTGTGAATGCGACAAATCATAAGTATAATTACTACCAAATATTAATAAAGCACCGAATTGTGAGACCTTAGACTGTATTTGAGAAGTTGGTTTACCACCAATTTTGGCGCCTTCTTCTATTATTAGATCGTTTTTAAATTTTAGTGCATATTTATTGATCCACTGATTAACATCTGTTTGAGGATTGTATACATCAAAAAATATAACTCCCCACCCCATCCAATCATTACTGACTGCACCATCATCGGGAATCCATCCCGGGGGAGCGAAATCAAATCCTAATCTGTATTTAGCCTCATAATCAGAGCCCAGGTTATATTCTTTTGTATAATTAATTTTCCAGCCCTTAGGATAATTTATAGTAATCCCGTCTATATTTTGTCCACTCTCATATTTTTGCCAAGGGTCTTTATAACGAGGTAGATCTGTAGATGTTGGTTGTAGAGTGGAGTAAACAGTTGGTTGGGAAGTAAACGAAGAATTTTTTGATGGAGAAGGCGTAAGCTCAGATTCATTGATTGCCGCTGATTTTTCCCTCATTTTCTTTTGATTGACTATTAAAATTAAGAAAGAGGCGGTGAGGATAACTGCTAGAGCCAGAAATCCAAAAAGCCAAGGAAGACGGTTTTTCTTTTTTGGCATTACGTCCGGCGTAACCGGAGCCGGGGCGGTATCGACAGGTATCTGGTCTGTGCTGTTGTTGACGGGAGTTTCGTTCATCATCGTTTACAGTATATATTAAGCTAAGCCCTGGATGGATTTTTCATTAGAAACTATGGTTCCGGATGAAGAAACCAGCTGATCCGTCAAAGGAAGAAATTTCTTCAATCTTGAATAAACCTGTTTGGCGAATTCTTGTTTGTAAGTATGAGACAAAGCGTTCCTGTCGTTTAAAAAAGCAATCCAACTTTCCGGATCATTGACTATTTCCATGTCTGCCGCCAGCCGGATGCAGTCTCGGGGGCTGGCGCAAGACTTGCCTTTGAATTCAACCAGAGATTTCATCAATTTCCAAGACAACTCAAAAGTAAACTCGAATCGCTGGATGCTGGCATCCTGATTGAACTCTGTCGCTTCCGCCGCCAAAACCTCTTTTAACCTTTGGGAGGCACTTTTCAAATCAGCCAACAATTGAACTTGTTTGGTTAGTTGTTCCATGGCTTTATATTTCGCAGGGCTATTTGCCGGAATTCGGCTCCAACATCATTAAAGTCTACCACGTCAACTATTACCGGTAAATCCGAATCTTCGAGTTTCTCTTTCACCATACTCAGTTTATGTGGAGAAACCGGTTTATCGCCAAGAATTCCGATATCCCAATCGCTGAAACGGCGCGGCTTCCCACCGACACGGGAACCATAAACGAATATTTTATAATCCGGCGGTGAAAAATGCTTAAAAATAATTTGCTTGATTTGATTTTCGATCTCGGAATCCGTCATGAGAAGATTTTACAAGATTAATTCCCCAAGGTCAAAATTTTTGGGTCTTTTTCAGTAACCAATACCGAATGTTCAAACTGGGCTGAACGAGAACCGTCGGCAGTTCTGGATCTCCATCCGTCTTTTTCCACAATCACTTTGTAACCGTCTTCATTCATCATGACTTCTATGGCCAACGCCATTCCCGGCTTAATCAACGGAGTATTAACGACAGGCCCGTCCAAAAAACAGGGAATTTGAGGATCTTCGTGAATTTGCCTGCCGATGCCATGGCCACAATATTGCCTGACCGGAGAAAAACCGTTTTTTGTCAAAATCTCCTGAATAATTTTGGAAATATTTCCGACTCTATCTCCCGGTTTAGCGGCCATAATCGCTTTTTTTAAAGCCTGTCTGCCGGTTTCAATAAATTTATCATCCGGACGGCCGGCTATTATCGAATCGGCAGTATCCAATTGCCAACCATGCCATTCTAGACCTACATCCACTGTTACTAAATCTCCTTCTGCGATCCGATAGTGACGGGGACGGCAATGGACCACTTCGTCGTTTACCATCAGGCAAGTAGCAAATCCATAATTATCAACAAATACAAAATTGGGAATTGCGCCGGCATCGGCAATTAATTTTCTGGCCGCGGTTTCAATCTCAAACAAATCCAAACCGGGCTTTACCATGGCGATTAACTTACGGCGGACACTGCCTAAAATACTTCCGCCCTGATGCAGGGATTCATCCCTTGTGTCCATTGCCTTTTTGATACCATCTGATTTTTCCTAATATATCCTCACAAATTTCCTCTATCTTTTTCTCTCCGTCTACCTCAACCAATAAATCAAGCTTGCGGTAATGATCCAGAACCGGCTCGGTGGCCCTATGAAACAAATTGATCCTTTTTCTGATAGCCATTAGAGTTTCATCTTCCCTAATCTCCCCTTTGGATCCCATCCGGAAAGATAACCGCCATAGGGCCTCTTTATCCGGAACCAATAAATAAAAGGCCACGTCAATTTTAGTTTTGAATTTTTCCGCCTGATCCAGAGTTCTGGGAAAACCGTCTAAAATCCAGCCCTTTTTATATTCTTCTTTAGCCAGATATTTTTCGACAATGGGAATTGTGATTTCGTCCGGAACCAATAACCCGGCAGCTAAAGTTTCTTTGATATATCTGCCTTCACGGCTACCCTCCTTGGCCATATCCCGGAAAATGTGGCCCGTAGACAAATACGGCAAGTGTAAATGTTGGGCCAGTAATTTACCCTGCGTTGATTTTCCCGAACCCTGAATTCCGTATAATAATATATTCATTATTTAAATATTTTACTCCAGAAACCTATCGTAGCTTCTGGTGACCATCATTGCCTCAACCTGATTAACTGTTTCCAGAATAACTGAGACTACAATTAATATTCCCGTCCCGCCTATAGACAGCGTAGCGACTCCTGACAATTGCTGAGCAATATTAGGTAAGATGGCTATCAAACCCAAAAATAGCGCTCCGGCCAATGTAATTCTGGTGATTATATACGATAGATAATCCGCGGTCGACTTACCCGGCCGGATACCCGGCACAAATCCGCCATGCTTTTTGACTTCGTCGGCAATTTTGACCGGATCGAAAATCACCGCCGTATAAAAATAAGTAAATCCCAAGACTAAAAAGAAATAAGTTAAGGTATAAACCAAAGATCCCGGCACAAACGCCGCCGATAGATTTCGGGCAACTTGAGACACGATTTGATTGGGAACTGCTGCCAATAAATTACCGGCCATGCTCGGTACAAGCACTATAGAAACGGCAAAAATTATCGGAATCACTCCGGCCTGATTAACTTTTAAGGGCAAATGAGTTGATTGGCCACCGACTAAAGAGCTACCCCTAGCCCGACGGGCATAGTTAACGGTAACTTTTCTGACCGCTTCATTAATCATTACCACTCCGGCAATCACCCCCAAGGCCAACCCCACAAATATTAGAATATTTTGCAGGCTAACCGTATCGGCTATAGAAAAAGTTTGCAGGAACGATATCGGCAATCTGCCGACGATACCGGCAAAGATTATTAAAGATACTCCGTTGCCTAAGCCATATTCTGTAATCAATTCTCCCAACCATAGTAAAAGCATGGTTCCGGCAGTCATTGTCAAAACCATGGATAAAACCGCCGCCGGATTGGAAACTGCCAAAATTTCTTTAGAGCGTAAAAACACTAAAATCCCAATCGCCTGAACTACCGCCAGCGGAAGAGTCAAAAGACGAGTGTATTGGTTAATTTTTTCTCGGCCGTACTCGCCTTCTTTAGACAAAGCCTCCAAAGACGGAACCACTATAGTCAACATCTGCAGGATAATAGAAGCATTGATGTAAGGGTTAACTCCCAATGCCATAACCGAAAAGTTGGACAAGGTTCCGCCGGAAAAAACATCCAGCAGGCCCAAAAGTTGGGAGGAGGAAAACAATTCTTTCAATTTAGTTTGATCAACTCCGGGAGAAGGGATGTGGGCCACCAGCCGGAAAACAAAAATCATCCCGGCGGTAAAAAGAATTTTCTTTCTTAATTCCTTATTGCTCCACAACCGGTAAACATACCGCAAAACTTTCCTTACCATAAGAGTTTTTATTGTAGCATTGGCGAGCTTCCATTCCAACCGTGACTTTCTGTTGAGCTATAATCAAACAAAATAAATCTATGAACCTCCGAAATAAAACCGCCATTGTCGGCACCGACGATAGAATATACTTTCCCGACCGGAAAAAATCTGGCTGCACGAAGTTAGGGTTGAATACTAAATTATTACCGTCAAATGAAAAAACTTTATCTCGTTTCCAGCAAAGATAGATTAAGCCGACTCGGCGTTATATGTAACGAAGGTTAAATGATTCGAATCATTTAATCTTTTTATTATTTAGAAGTTCCGCGCCGGCGCGGAGAATTGAGGAAAACTAAAAGCGCGAATAACAGAATTGCTATTACCATCAACATATATGCCGTAGCCGCGCTTCCTAAAAATTTTTCAATTGTTAACGCAGGGTTCATTTTTTTATCTCCATTTCACTTTAAGCCAATAAGCGATAATAAAACTTAATATAGCAAACGGAAGGTTGAGGGTCAATTTAATGTGTAAGAGTTCTTCCTTCATCATGAAACTCGATGATCTCTGTATTGCCTGATTGGAAAACGACTTTGCCTAAATTGTCAATATTGTCCGGAATTTTGTAGGTTTTTCTTTCCAGATCGCCGATGATAACATAGCGGACTTTATATTGTTTCAGCAACTTTAATGACTCGGGGTCGAAAGGAGATTCATACATTTTTTTGACTTCTTCGGTTCTTTGGGCCGGAATATCAAATCCGCCCCGCCACAGCCATTCGTGAACTCTCCAGCCCAAAACTGTCGGAAATCCGGAAAAGGCGGACATTCTGGCAAAATCAGTATAGCTTTCGCCGACCGCCTCGAGAATGGAAAAATCGTTTCTAGATTTGATATCTTTTAACCATATCAGCGCTTTGTAATCATTGGGATATTGTTTCCACAACCATCTTAACCCATACAAGCCTTGATAATTTTTCAATCCGTTGTAATAACTATTAATCGCGTAAAACGGATAAAGCATATGCGCCGCGAAAATTAATAGTAAAAACAATATAAGGATCTTCAGATTGCCCGAGACTGCGACCATTGCCAAAGGCAATATTTTGAGGATATTTTTTTCTTTCCAAAACTTAGACACCGCCACCGTCCCGATCACTGCAAATCCTCCCCACAACACCGCCAATTGCCACAACGGTGATCTGGCTTCTACCAAAGCCACGCCTTGGGTTATATTTTTAAAATTGAAAATAAACGGCAAAGACGTCACCAATGCCGCCAGCAAAACTATAAACCCAGAAATAATAATATTAAGAAAACCCTGTTTAAACTTTATTTTTGGAGTAGATATGACCCTATGGCATAAAGCCAATCCAAAAATTAACCCGTAAATCGGAAAATCCCAGGCGTTTGTCATAACAAACACCCCGAGGAGAAATCCCAGTAAAACTAAATAATTGATATATCGACCAATTGAAGGTCTGACCTTCAATGTATTGATGAATCCAATTAAAATTACCAGGAAGGTCAGAACCAATGGAAAATTCATTAAATGACCATGCAGGTCCGCCACCACGTGGGAATAGGCCGGAAATTCATGAATGGTAAACGGAATAAATCTGGTTGCATCAGGATACCAATAACTCTTGCCTTGTCCGGATAAAAAATGCCAGAGGATATGCCCGTTTCCGCCAAGATTCAGCATTAGAGCTCCCAGTAAACCGCCAATTGCTCCGGCCCTTTTCCCGCCGCTAAAGTTGTATATAAAACTAAATCCGCCGGTTATACCCAGAGCAAAAACTACCGCCAACATTAAGTTGTAACCGTATGCCGAGTCTATGCCTGAAAGTAACATTAAGAAGCCGGCCAGATAGTGGCCAAAATAATAATAATTTATCGTCTTTCCGGCCAACCAAGGATCCGGAGGCGGCATAAAACGCGATCGCATCACGCTATTTGCAAATCCGATGTCCATGAATTTTTCCAACCCCTGGATATCCGGCTGAAAACCGCGGACCAGACCCCAAAACAAAAATGCCGCTATAAATAGTATTGTTTCCGATATCCATATTTTCCGGTTGTTTAACAGCCAGACTTTTAATTCGCTCCGCTGATAATAGGCAGCCGCTGATCCTAACAGGAAAATAATAATTATTCCCGATATTGCTGCCGCCAGCGAAAACTCGGTTATTCTAAGGGACGATAAAAACCAAACCGGCCACGCCGCAAATAAAATCCCCAAAGGGATGGAAATTCCGAAACCGGCATCCGGAAGTTTTTTTAAACAAGAAAAAACTAACGGAAAAGCCATCCAGCCAATGCTAATAAGCATGGCCGCAAAAATTAATAAATAAATTAAGTCCTGATTTATTCCCAATAAAATTTCCATATTATAAAACCAAAAACTGTCCCCATAATTATCCCTCCCGCAACGTCAACTAGGCTATGAACACCGACAACAACCCTGGACGCGGCAATTAGCAAAGCTACAGCCCAAGTTAAAACTATAATCTGTTTACGCCTGTAGATCAAGCTAATAATCATGGCTACCATTGCGGCCCCAAGTGCATGACCGGAAGGAAAAGCAAAACTATCGGGACAGGGAATCAGAGTCCTTATTCCATCCTGCCAACAAATCCGTGGAGTGGCCATTGCCTCTTTTATAATTTCCCCGGCTAATCTTAACAAAATAAAGGCCGAAAGAACTATGGCGATACGCCGCCAATTTTTTTTACCGGCCGTAATTAAAACTGAAGCCAAGATGATTATCTCGACCGGAAATCCGGCCAAACGCGTCAAACTACTCCAAAACATTTCCATCTTTAAGCCTCCTTTCCAAATACAAAATACTGGCTAATCCTAAGAATATTCCAAACCATAAAGTCACCAGCCGGAAAACGAAAGTCGCTACCAAAGCTTGGGGATAATTGATTTTTACCAATTTTTCCAGCAATCCGATGGTTGAAATTTCATTAATTCCCAATCCTGCCGGAATAATAGCTAGGAAACCGGCGGCGGCAGAAATTGAGAAAATAAATAAGGTTAAATATAAATTGGAAATCGTATTTTGAACACCGACTGCCCCGATCATTATCCATAATCCCGACGCCTCTAAGCCCCAAGCCACCACTCCCAACCCAGACGATAATATTAAAGGCCACAGACTACTCAACCGGTAAAACGAGTCCAGCGCTCTTTCCAATGATACGGAAATTTTTTTAGTAACTCCGATTCTGGAGCCAAAATAAAAAATAATTTTCATCAATTTTTTTTGATGGAAACATAAAATTATAGCCAATATCAATAATGACAACAGGCCAAATGCCTGAATTCCGAATTTAAAAAACAACACCCCGAAACTCATCAAGACCAACATTGATATTCCATCTGCCAAGCGTTCCATTACCGGAATTGGAGCCATTCGAGCAAAACTTTCTTTAAAAAACTTTTGCTGGTAATAGGCCTTGACTACTTCGCCGACTCTGGCCGGAGTTAAATTCATGGCAAGACCTGAAAAAAATATCATCGAATTGGTTTCTTCGTTTATTTTGGCTTTAGCCACTAATTTCGACAACCAATTAAAACGGATCACCCTCAACCAATAATTGCCGGCGCTAAGCAGAAAAACTGCCGCCAGCCGCCAGATAGACACATTCTTAATTTCTCTGACAACATCTTTCATGTCTGTAAATAATCCCAATAAACTCCACAAAACCGCGGCTATTAAAAATAATCTGATAGCTTGTTTGGGGTTAAGAAATTTTTTCATTTTACAAGTTTTTTGTATATTTCAACTTTGGGATGATCATAAATCCAGAACGATTCCTCTGCAGAGGAATCGTCAATTTTCAATTTCCAATTTACAATTTTCAATGACGGAAATGAGGTAAATTCGGCAACTTTCATAAATCCTAGACTACCAGATTCCAGATCACGATAAAAGGCTGACATCAGCGGAAAATTTTTGGGCAGGCGACCGATGGAACCTTTGGCTCGTGGCGACGATAATACTATCCAGTCAAAATCATTAAGCCAGCGGTTAATTTGTTTTTTCTTCAATTCATCATCCGGCGCATAAACCCCTACCATCTCGGTCTGATATTGATTCATTGGGTAACCCGGCAATAATAATGGCAGGGGGTCATCCCATTCTTCCAACATAACTTTTGCTCCGGCCGGGATATTTTGATATATCCATTTGCTGGCCGTAATCCGCGTTTGTGGATTCCGGTAAATTGAGGTAAACATAACTGTCCAAACCAAAACAACGATAAATAAACCTGCCGCCAAAATCCGTCCGGAAACTTGAAATTTTCTTATCAACCAATCCGCTCCAACTCCAGCAAAAACCGCCAAAACTCCCAAAAGCGGAACGGCGTACCGCATGG
>Ga0209211_10006790_pt1 | contig 16366 bp, 11 predicted proteins | sample RifGroA2_FD_183992 | JGI IMG/M metagenome (GOLD analysis project Ga0209211, IMG submission 183992) | Groundwater microbial communities from Rifle, Colorado, USA - Groundwater A2 (SPAdes) (version 2) | ecosystem: Environmental > Aquatic > Deep subsurface > Groundwater | place: Rifle, Colorado... | reverse complement strand
GTATGGCTGGAGTGGCGAAGCGGTTCGCCTGATCGAGGACCGCCTGCGCGGCCTCAAGCTGCGCGTCCCGGTCGAAGGACTGCGCATCAAACTCGTGCCGGATGCCGGCGAACTCGAAGCCTGCCGCGATCTCGGCGAACAACTGGCCCGTCACCTGACCGGCCGGAGCGAACACCGCGAAGTCGATTTGGCGACGCTCGCCTAACAACCAGGGAGAAATAGATGACCCCCACGCCCGTTTCACTCGCAGCCCCCCAAGGGGGCGCCGTCTCCCTCGGGGCGGCCCCTCGGGAGACTAACAATGCCTAAAGCAAAAGTCACCTTTCAGGATATTGGCGTATCGGTCACCGTGCCGGCCGGCACACGGCTCATCGAAGTCTCGGAAAAAGTCGGCGCCGGCATCACCTACGGCTGCCGCGAAGGCGAATGCTGCACCTGCCTGACCAGGATCGTTTCCGGCGGCGAACACCTCGCCCCACCGAGCATCCTCGAAGACCAGGTGCTCAAGGACAACATGGCGCCGCGCGGCCATCGGCTGGCTTGCCAGGCCCAGATCATCGGCGGCGAGATTGTGGTGAAACCGGCCTGACCGCCCCAACGAACAAGATTAAAAGCATCGACCCAACCCGAACAGAGAATCTCAAATCAACCCGCTCTTCTGGAGAAGTTAACAAAATGGCCCTCATCACATTCAGCAGCCCGCTGCACAAGGACAAGACGGTTTATGCCGTCGCCGGCAGCCACACCCAGACCATCCTCGCGCTGGCCAAGGAACATCACATCCCGATCGACTTCGGTTGCCAGGAAGGCAACTGCGGCACCTGCCTGGTCAAGGTTTCGTCGGTTGACGGCAAGCGCGCCCCGATGGGCGGCCCGCTCAACGTCCGCGAAGTCGCCGCCCTGCTCGAACTCGGCCACATCACCAAGGCCGAGATCGACAAGATGTACGTCGACGACATTCCGCCGACCCAGTGGCGCCTGGCCTGCCAGATGATCGTCCGCGACGAGGACATCCTGGTCGAGTACCCAAGCAAGTAAAAGTAAGAAGCGTGACATGAACGGTCGAGGGCAATTGCATGAATGTCGGCGTAACTCTCTCCTCCCCGGGGGGGGGGGGGGGGGGGGGGGGGATGGGTCTGAAAACGAGGTAATTCGTGTCCCGTTTGCCCCTGCATTACCCATCCCCACCCCAGCCCTCCCCTTGAAGGGGAGGGAGTGGACAGTCACGCGATTGCCGTGATGAACGGTCCGGATCGGCTTCCCTACCGCACCACCCTGTTCGCCGAGCTGCTGGCCACGCCGGCAGCGACGGCGAAGGCGGCGGTCGATCCGAATCGTTCGCTGCTGGCCAGCATCGTTGCCGGGCAAGTGGCAGACAGCGGTTGCCTGCCGGCCGATCTCGGGCTGGGCAAGGCCGCTCATGCCGCGCTGCTCCACACCTATTTCCCCGGCTTCGACGTCAGCGGCCCGGCGCGCAGCGTTGACGCCATTCCCGAATGGGAAGACCTGCAAAAGCTGCTGCTCGACTATCGCGCCAGCGAATACCCGTCCGAACTGCTCGTCGCCAACATCGTCGCCACCGCCTGCGCCGGCCGCGACCATCTTTGGCAGGATCTCGGGCTGGCCAACCGGGAAGAGCTTTCCCGGCTCATGTGGGTCAATTTCCCGGCGCTCGCCCGCGCCAACACCGGCGACATGAAGTGGAAGAAATTCCTCTACCGCCAGGTCTGTTCGCGCGAAGGCATCTACGTTTGCCCCGCCCCATCCTGCGGGGTTTGCAAGGATTACGCAAAATGTTTTGGACCGGAGAACTGATCGCCAGGACCGCCCCGGTGCGCCGGCGCCCCGGGCCGACCTATGCGCCCCACGTCGATCGCGGCATGGCGGCCTATCTCGGCCTGGCCATCGGCGATGCGCTGGGTGCCACGGTCGAATTCCTGACCCCCAACGAAATCCGCCAGCAGATCGGCGTGCACAGCGAGATCACCGGCGGCGGCTGGCTGCGCCTGAAAGCCGGCAAGGTCACCGACGACACCACGATGTCGCTGGCGCTCGGCGAATCGATCATCGCCACGGGCCGCGTCGACGCCCTGGCCGCGGCCGAAGCCTTCGATGCCTGGATGCGCGCCAAGCCGGTCGACATCGGCAACACCGTGCGCCGCAACCTGATCAGTTTTCGCCAGAGCGGCAACCCGGAAGCCGTCGCCTCCGAGCACGACGCCGGCAATGGCGCGGCCATGCGCGTTCTGCCCGTCGCCCTGGCCTGCTACGGTCAACCGGAAAAAACGACCATTTTTGCCAACCGCGCCCAGGCCCATGTCACGCACCACAATGCGCTGTCCGACGCCGCCTGCGAAACGCTGATCCTTATGGTCCAGGATTTCCTCGCCGGCCATGACGCCGTCGACGTCGAACGCGAGCGGGCCGCCAGGCTGGTCAATGATTTCCCCGTCTTCGCCTACGACAAGCGTCACCGCGACAATCCGAGCGGCTTCGTCGTCGACACCCTGCAGGCCGTTTTCCAGTCCTTCTTCGCCACCGAAACCTTCGAGGACTGCCTGATCGACGTCGTCAATCGTGGCGGCGATGCCGACACCACCGGCGCCATCGCCGGCATGCTGGCCGGCGCGCGTTACGGCATGGATGGCATCCCCAGGCGCTGGCTCAAGGCGCTCGACGAAAAGATCGCGGCGCAATGCCCGGAGCAGGCCCGTGCCTTGCTGACCCTGGCCGGCCATCCCTGAGCATCGCGCCGCCAGGCGGAAAAACGCTTCCCGCCCGGCCAGATTCGCCGGCCAGCGGCAATCCCACGGTCAACCCGAAATTCCGGCCAAATTTGAAATCCCCGCGCGACAAATCCCCAGCCAATCTCGCCGCCATTCATGCCGAAAATATTTCCAACATTTCATATTTACGACCCATTTCGTGTGTAAATTAGAATTGTGTCCGTCATGTTTAAATACCAGTTACATCATCCTCCCGTGCTGCCCGCAAGTCACATTTGAACCTTCAACCTCATGCACAGCCTGCCCAAATCCGTTCTGGAATCAATCGATATAGCGCGGATCCCCTCGCCGCCGGAGATTCTGCTGCGGCTGGTGCGGACGGTCGAAGACGAACAGGCAACGATGGGCGAACTGGCCGGCATCGTCGAACAGGACCCCGGGCTGGCCAGCCGCATCCTGAGCGTCGCCAACTCGCCCGCCCTGCGCCGGGGCAAGGAAGTCGGCAATCTCGAAACCTGCCTGATTGCACTCGGCACGCGCCTCGTTCGCTCGCTGGCGACCTGCCTTTCCATCCAGCGGCTGTTTGACCGCAACCCGAACCTCGACAAATTCGATGTCGCCGACTACTGGAGCCACTCCCTGCTGGTCGGCGAGATCGCCCGCGGCGTGGCCGAACTGGCCGACTACCCGCATCCCGAGGAAGCCTACCTCTCGGGCCTGCTGCACGACATCGGCGAACTGATCCTGCTTTCGGCACTCGGCGAGCCGTATCAGCGGTTTCTCGCCAACTCGGCGGAGACCCCGAGGCTTCAGGCCGAGGAGTCGCAATTGTTCGGGACCACGCATGCCGACGTCGGCGGCTGGCTGATCGATCAGTGGGGGCTGGATTCGGTGCTGGCCGACGGCGTCGCCTTCCATCACGCGACGGCCGCCCAGATCGTCACCGCCACCGCCTTGCCGCAGATCGTCTGGCTGGCCCAGACGCTGAGCACGACGGCAGAGAGCACGGTCGAGCTGAGCCTGGTCGTCAATCGCAGCAGCCCCAAACTTGAAATGTCGGCCCTGCTCGCCGTGCGCGAACGCGCCATCCAGCGCGCCCGCCAGATTGCCGAAGCGCTGGGCATCAGCATCGCCGACGAATTCCCCAAGCGCCGCGCGACGCCACCGGCGCCGATGCCGCTCCTGGCCGACCCGGCCAGCCCCGCGGCGGAGGAGATTGCCGCCATGGTCGGCGGCATGGCCTTGCTCCAGCCTTTGCAGCAGGACCTCTTCCAGCTCGGCAGTGACACCGAAGTCCTGCTCGCCCTCAGGGAATCGGCGCGCATACTTTTCGATCTCCCGAAAATCGCCATCCTGCTCGCCAATGAACAAGGCGACGCCCTGACCGGCGAAAAAGTCGGCGCCCAGCCGGAACTTTTCCGGCAACTGGCCATCCCACTGGTCTCTTCCCGCTCGCTGGCCGCAGCGGCTGTCATCGGGCGCCAGGTTCGGACAACCTTTGACCAGACCGATTCGCCCGCCTTGCTCGATCTGCAACTCGCCCGCGCCCTGTCCGCCGATGGTCTGCTCTGCATCCCGATGCAGGCGCGTAGCCGCGTCATCGGCGTGTTGATCTGCGGCCTGTCGGAAAAGCAGTACGGCCGCCTGCTGCGCCGCGTGCCCTGGCTGGCCAATTTCGGCAAGATCGCGGCGATCAGCCTCGACGCCGTGTTTGAAGCGGCACAGCACCGCCAGCAAGTCGAAGCCGAACTGACCCAGCAATTCAGCCGCCAGGCCCGCCAGATCGTCCATGAAGCCGGCAACCCGCTGGGCATCATCAAGAGCTACCTGAGCATTCTCGAGCGCAAGCTGCCGGAGGATGGCGTTCGCCAGGAACTGGCCGTGCTGACCGAGGAAATCGATCGTGTCGCCAACATCGTCGGCCACATGACGCAATCCCTCAAAAGCCCCCCGCCGGCCGGCAACATCGATCTCGTCGGCGTCCTCAACGACTTTCTCCTGCTCTATGCCGACACCCTGTTCAACGCCAAGGGGATACGTCTCGAAACGGCATTGCCGCAGATTGAGCTACCGGTTCCGGTCAACCGCGACAACCTCAAGCAAATCGTCCTCAACCTCTGGAAGAATGCCTCCGAGGCCCTGAGCGAAGGCAAGCTCATCAAGATTTCGGTCAGCGACAACCTCATCCACAACGGCGCCAGCTACGTCCAGTTGCGCGTTGACGACAATGGCCCGGGCATGACCGAAGAGACCATCCAGGCGCTCTACCGGCCGAAGCCCATCGCCGATGCGGCGCAACGCGGCATCGGCCTGTCCGTGGTCGGCAGCCTGGCCAGGCGGGAAGGCATCCTGATTACCTGCCGCAGCCAGCTTGGCGCCGGCACCAGCATTGCGCTGCTGATCCCCAAGAACCGCGACAGCGCAACGGGGCAATAGGGCATGAACGCCATCACCGCACTGTACGAGTTGGCCCGGATTCCCGGCATTCAGTCGCGGCAGAACATTTTGATCGTCGATGACGAGCCGCGCTTCCGCGAGGCCTACAAGGAGTTGCTGGCCGGCGACCGGCGTCTGATCAGCGAAGCCAGCACCGGCCAGGCGGCGATTGCCCGGCTCAAGGAGGGCACGACCGACCTCGTCATCCTCGATTTGCGGCTGCCCGACATCTCGGGCTTCGAGATCATGGAGTGGATGACGGCGCACCAGATCGACACCTCGGTCATCGTCTTCAGCGCCGACAAGTCGATCAACTCGGCGATTCACGCCCTGCGTCACCGGGCCTTCGAATTCCTGCGCAAGGATTGCGACCCGAACGACATGATCCTGGCCGTCGACCGTGCCCTGGCCAATCGCCAGCGCGACCGGGAACTTTCCGTCGTTTCGGCCCAGCTCCAGCACTCCGAGCAACTGCACCGTTTCCTCGTCGAGCAGTCGCCCGACTTGATCTTCACGCTTGATCGTGAAGGGCGCTTTACCTTCATCAACGGACGCGTCGGCAGTCTGCTCGGCTATGCCCCGGAAGAACTGGTCGGGCAAAGCTACACCGCGGTCGTCGACCCGCGCGACCACGAGCATGTCAAATACGCTTTCAACGAAAGACGGGTCGGCGAACGGGCGACGAGCAACCTCGAAGTGCGCTTCAAACGCAAGCCGGCCATGCCGCGCCTGGGCAGCGGCCCGGTCATGACGGCCATCCTGAGTTCGCAGGGGGTGTACGAAACGAACACGGGCGGGGCGGCCGAAACCTTTCTCGGCACCTCGGGCGTGGCGCGCGACATTTCCGAACGCAAGAAGGCCGAGGAAACGATCACCTTCCAGGCCTTTCACGATCTGCTGACCAAGCTGCCCAATCGCATCCTGTTCTTCGACCGGCTCGAGATGGCGATTGCCCAGGCCTCGCGGCGCAAGGAAAAACTCGCCGTGATGTTCCTCGACATCGATCGCTTCAAGCTGGTCAACGACACCTACGGTCACCAGATCGGCGATCAACTGCTGCGCAAGTTTGCCATTCGCGTCCGCAACTGCCTGCGCACCGGCGACACCCTGGCGCGCCAGGGTGGCGATGAATTCACCGCCCTGCTGCCGAGCATTGCCAACACCGAAGACGTCCATGTCGTTGCCGACAAGATCCTCGCCGAACTGCGCAAACCCTTCCTGCTCGGCGAAACCCAGTTCCTGGCGACAACCAGCATCGGCATTGCCGTCTACCCGGACAACAGCACCTCGGCCGAAGACCTGATTCGCTGTGCCGACATGGCGATGTACAAGGTCAAGGACCAGGGGAAAAACGGTTCCCTGGCATTCCAGCCCGACATGCACACGGCCCACCTCGACCGCCTGACACTGGAAAACGACCTGCGCAAGGCGGTCAAGGACGGCAACCAGTTCGAACTGCATTTCCAGCCGCAGATCAACGCGGCGAGCGGCAAGATCGTCGGCGTCGAAGCCCTGATTCGCTGGCACCACCCGAGCGCCGGCATGATCAGCCCGGACCTGTTCATCCCGATTGCCGAAGAAACCGGACTCATCATCACCATCAGCGACTGGGTGCTGCGCGAAGCCTGCGCCCAACTGGCCCACCTCAAGGCGCAGGGATTCGGCGATCTCCGGCTCGGGGTCAATCTGTCGGCCCGGGAATTCGACCGCATCGACCTCCTCGAGCGCATCCGCCTGCCCCTCGACGAATTCCGCATCGCCCCCGAATCGCTGGAAATCGAAATCACCGAAAGCCTGCTCATGAAGGACGCCGAAAACATCGTTGCCCGCGTCAAGCATCTGCGCAGCACCGGCGTCCATATTTCGATCGACGACTTCGGCACGCGCTATTCGTCGCTCAATTACCTGCGCCGCTTTTCGGTCAGCCGGATCAAGATCGACCAGTCATTCGTGCGCGACCTCAAGAGCTCCCAGGATTCGTTCGCGATCATCCAGGCCATCGTCGGCATCGCCAAGAACTTCAACCTGCACGTCATCGTCGAAGGCGTCGAAACCGAGCAACAGGTCGCCATCCTCCGCCAGCTCGGCTGCAACGAAATGCAAGGCTATTTCTTCAGCCGGCCCCTGCCCTCGCAGCAACTGATCGAATTTCTACAAGTCACGCAGCACTGAGCACTTTCGCGGCGGATGCTACGGTCAACCGTAAAAAACGGCCAATTTTGAAATGCCGGCAGCGGCACGACCCTGATCGTTGACGACGCCGACGACCTCTTCGCCCTGCGCACGACGGGCAAGGCGCCCTGGACCAGGCGCCTGCCCGTTCGAACTCAAACCGAATACTGGGTAACCGATTTCTGCATCCGGTCCACCATCGAGTTCAGGTGCTCCACCATCAAGGTGGTCTGGTTCACGACCGCCATGTTCTGCTCGGTCATGCTCGAGATCCGCTCGACACCCTGCGCCATGACCGTCATCGCCGACTCCTGCTCACTCGACGAATGGGAAATGTCGTTGACCATTTGCATGGTCACGCCCATTTGGACGTTGATCTCGCGCAGGGCATTCTGGGCATTCTGAACGAGCGTGACGCCGTTCTCGACTTGCCCGGCGCCGGTTCGCATCCCCGAGACAGCCTTGCCGGTTTCTTCCTGCACCAGATTGATCGTCGCACTGATCTCGCCGGTCGCCTTGGTCGTGCGCTCGGCGAGTTTACGAACCTCGTCGGCGACCACGGCAAACCCCCGCCCGGCCTCACCGGCCCGCGCCGCTTCGATGGCCGCATTGAGCGCCAGGAGGTTGGTCTGATCGGCGATGTCCTTGATCACGCTGGTGATCCGGGAAATTTCCTGCGACTGTGCACCCAGCAGCTCAACCTGGACGGCAGAAGACTTGACGGTGTTGGCCAGCGCCAGAATGGTGACGCAGGCCTCTTCGGAAAGCTTTTCCCCTTCGGCGGAAACCCGCGCCGCCACCTCGGCGGCTTTGCGCGTCGCCCCGGCATGCGAAGCCACTTCACCGATGGACACGGTGATTTCCTCGACGCCGGCCGCGGCAGAGGACGTCGCATCGCTTTGCACGCGCGCCGAACTGCTCACGTTGTCGATGCCCTGCCCGACTTCGACCGCAATCATCTGGACATGACGCGAGGTGTCCGCCATGCCCTGGATGGTGGCCTGAACGGAGGAAACAAAACGATCCACTTTTCTGACCAGGACGCCCAGCTCGTCCGAACGACCAAGGTCAAATCGTTGCTTGAGATTGCCGCTGACCAGCAGGTTTTCAAGATAGTCCGAGGTCTTGGCCAAGTCACGGCGCAATCCGGGGACAAAGAAAAAGAGGAAATACGCGCTCCACAACACCCCCACTCCGGCCACCCCTTGCATGACCGTGGCAGGCAGGAAAGCCGAGGCGAATACGCCGGCACAGAGCAGCAGTGCAAAAATACCGAAGAGCAGGGGCTGGATAGCCAGTCGGGCAAACAGCGAGAACACCGAGGCGCGGGCCGGCACGGCCCGGCCGTGGAATATCCGGATCGAAGTATCGCCCTTTTTGAGGCGTTGATATATCGCTTCGGTGGCCTTGATTTCATCGCGAGCCGGCGTCGTGCGCACGGACTGGTAGCCGACGATTTGTCCATTCTCACGCACTGGAGAAGCATTGGCGACGACCCAGTAGTAGCCGCCATCCTGGCGCCGGTTCTTGACCACGCCACGCCACGGCCGCCCCCTCTTCAGATCCCGCCACATGTCGGCAAAAGCCTCCTCGGGCATGTCGGGGTGGCGTACCAGATTGTGGGGTTGGCCGATCATGTCTTCACGACGAAAACCACTGATGTTGGCAAATGCCTCGTTTGCCTCGGTGATGTTGCCGTTCAAATCCGTCCGGGAATAAATGAACTGCCCCTCAGGCAGCAATGTTTCCCGGTTATTGACTGGCTGGTTGTTTCTCATTTTTTTGTTTTGCTCCCTTATATCCCTAGGTGCCTGCAGCAAGGCTGGTGTTGTTACTACGACAGACAGATAACCGGACAGCTTTTTTGCCCAGTGCGAACAATATATGTCTTTAGTAACAACGGCGCATTCAGCAACAAAAAAAGCCAGGAAAAGGCGTACTACCGAGCTATCAGGCCGCCTTGCGCAGCAGCTTCAGACATTCCAGCGAGGCGGCCAGATCAAGGGCGCTGAAGTCGTCGAAATTCTTCAAGCCCGGGTTGGCGCCCTTTTCGAGCAGGAGTTTGACGAGGTCGGGCTTGCTGTTCGACGAGACGTACATCAGGGCGCTGGCGCCGTTGCCGTTTTGCTGGTCGATGTTGACGCCAGCGGCGATCAGGCGCTCGATCAGTTCGTGGCTGCCGTTGTAGCAGGCCAGCCACAGGGCGTTGCAGCCGTCGGCGTTGAGCGCATTGAGATCGACGCCGAGCGCCAGCAGTTCATCGACGATGTCGAGCCGGCCGAGCTTGGCGGCGCGCATGAGCGGCGTGAAGCGGCCGTCGGCTTGCGCGGCGTTGATGTCGTTGGGTTGAAAGCCGTGGTCGGTGAGAAAGGCGGCAAGCTGGGGACTCATGGTTTTTCCTGTTGTCGTTGGGGGTAAGGCGGGCCGGTTTCGATCCGCGTGTCGGTGACGGGCGTGCCGACCGTGAAGTGGTAGACGCTCTGGTAGCGCGGGCCGGCGAGGCCGACGAGCTGATGCACCGGGTCGTCGAAGAAACAGCCGATGCCAGTGCCGCGCACTTCGGCGGCTTCGGCTTCGAGATAGAGCACCTGGCCGACCAGCCCGGCTTCGCGCAGCAGTTCGCGGTAGCCGTGGCCGGTAGCGGTGGGCCTCGAACTCGCCGAGCATGCCGAGCGAGAAGGCGCTGGTCGAGGCGATGTCCTGATGGCAGGACAGCGAGCGGGCGATCCGCTGCATTTCCTGCAGGCCCATTTCGGCGAGCTGGATGAGGCCGAGGTGGGGCGGGCATTCGGGGTCGAACTCTGCCACCGGACGGCGGGCGGAGAAGCGCTCGTCGGCAGGCTGCAGCGCGGCAGGCAATTCGGTGAACGCGGCTGGCGTGCGCGGCAGCAGGTAGAGGCCGCTGGGCAGGCCGTGGATGCGCAGGACGAAGAGCAACAGGTGGATGCGCGGCGGCGTTTCCTGCGCCAACCAAGGCAATTGCGGCCGGGGCAGCACGGCGTCGAGCATGCGGTAGAAGGCAGGCCGCAGAAGGGCGTAGTGCGGATCGAAACGCTGGCCGCTGCGGCGCTGGCGGATGATCTGGGCAGCGCCGGTTGCCGTCGGGTGCGGGACGAGGGGCGGTAGCGGCGGGAAATCGATGGCCTCCGGCATGCTGACCGCCTCGCGGCTGGCGGTGGCAACCTGATCGATGGCCGGCCAGCGGTAGCCGGGTGACGGGTCGATGCGGGTCGGTTTGCCCTGCCAGTCGGCGGCATCGAGCCAGTTCGCCAACGCGTCGGCTGCAGGCGGCATATTCAGCCCGGGCGCCCGGATGGCGAGCAGGATTTCCGGCTCTTCGGTTTCCGTGAAAGCGTAGCGCGAGGGCGGGAAATCGTCGGGCCGGTCCAGCCCCAGGCAATGCTTCAGCGCTTCGGCCGTGGCGCCGAGCGGCACGACGTCCCAGCCGAGCAGCGCGGCGGCGTAGGCCATGGCGCCGACGGCGTGGCCGATGTCGAGCTGGCAGTAGCGGAAGGCACGTTCGCCGTATTTCCAGGCTTCGCGCCACATGACGCTGCTCAGGCCGATGGTCAGCCACGCCTCGCCTTCCCTCGGCGCCATCAGGGCGCGGCCTTCGAGAGCGTGTTGTTCCGGGTCGTAGTGCTGCAGGCCGGCGCCGACGCCGGGCAGGCCGGCACTCAGCACCCAGGCTTCGACCGGGTGCAGGTTGCCCGACGACGGATTGCAGCGCAGCGCCCAGCGACTCGGCCCCCAGGTCTTCCATGCCGACAGCCCGAACGACAGTTCGAGCAGCGCGCCGAGGCTGTCGAGGTCCGGGGCGATTTCATTTTTGGGCTTTTTTTCCAGTTGACCGTAGCAACGCTCGAAACGGTCGGCGGCGAGCGGCAATTCGAGCACCGGCGCGCCTGGATAGTGGCGGAAGGCCGCCGGCTGGGCATCCCAATCCAGTTGGCCGGGGCCTTCGGCGTAGGCTTCGAAGCGATGCTTGGTCCGCGCGTGGTAGGCGCGGACGACTTCTTGTGAGGTATCCGACACGATGATGGGTTTTCCTTGGCGTTGGGTGGACTTCAGCAAGCCCCATGCCCGCGGGAAAGCGGGCGGTTAGCCCAGTTTCACTGGCAGGCACCATCTCCGCAAGGACGTTGTCACCCCACCCGGACCACACTGGAGAACATGATGAAAAAAGCCACGCCGCCGATTACCCGCGAAGCCGCCCTACGCATTGCGCTGGCCTCGCGGGCGATACCCAACGCCAGCCTGCCAGCGCTCATCGAATTGCGGCAACGCCGCCGTGATGAGCCGATCGCGCTCCATTTCGCGGGCGAGCCAGTGCTCGCCTCGCCGCAACACCCAGTAACAACGTCCAGTAATCTTGCCCGCCAGCACACAATAATTTACATGCAAAACAAGAATTGTATTGGGTATAATCAAAATCAATTCGATAAAAATGACAAAATCAATACGCCTTACACGCCATCATTAACCGACAGGCCTAAATGTGGAACGACCGATGAATCGAGCGATATTGCGGATCCCCCTCTGGCCTTTGTCGCCGCCAGCCGCCCTGCCAAGGGCGGTGTGCTTGGCAGGGCGCGGGCCATATCGGACGCCCCCTTCGGCCTCGTCGCCCGGGCAGCTCGCCACGCATTGAACTAGCAGAGCGCCTAATGTCCCTCCTCAGCCTTCGCCAATATCTATCTCGGATCGCCCTGCTGACGGTAGTCACACTGGCCGCTCCGCCCACCCTTGGCGAGGTCACTACCGAGGCGCAGCTCAAGGCAGCCTATCTGGTCAACTTCCTGAAATACATCGAGTTTCCGGGAACCAGAACGAGCATCACGCTCTGCCTGTTCGGCCGCGATAACCTCGGCACCTACCTGGCCGCCTACGAAGGTCGCCAGGTAGGCGGACGCGAATTACACATTCGCAAGATCAGGAGCCCCGAACAAATCAACGATTGTCAGGAATTGTTCGTGCCTGAAGCTGAGGAAATGCGGTTTGGTGCGCTGCTACGCTCGGTCGACCGGCAGCCGATCCTGACCGTCAGCGACGCAGAAAGCTTCACGCTCAACGGCGGGGCCATCGCCCTGATCCGTTCCGAAGGCAGACTGCAATTCGATGTCAACGTCGACATCCTCAGACACAACAATCTCAAGGCCAACTCGCAATTGCTCCGGCTGGCCCGAAAAGTCATGGGAACAGGACGATGATCAGCAACCAGCCCATACGCCGACGTCTGGCACTCATCATTGCCGTATCGCTCGGCTTCAGCATGCTGCTGATCTCCCTGTTCTTTGCCTTCAGGCAGATCGATCACCAGCGTAACGCCAAGCTCACGGAACTGCGCTCGATGGCCGAAGTCATCGCCTTCAATGCCTCGGCGGTCGTCGAATTCCAGGACATCGTGGCGGCCGAACGCCTGCTCAGTTCGCTGGCCCAGCACCCGGAACTGGTTACATCCCGCATCCAGGGCAGCCAGAACGGGTTTGATTATCGCTACCAACGCCCTGGGACACCCCCGCCGGATGTCACCCTGCCGGCCCTCAACGATCGTCTTGAAGCGAGCGCCGTGCTTGGATGGGAATACGTCACCACCATCGTCCCCATCCGTGTTATCGACGGCGTGATCGGCTCAGTCACCATCACCTCCAGCCTGGAAAACGTGTGGCGCGATGTGCTGACCGATTTGGCCGCATTCACTGCCGCATCGCTGATCGCCTTCGGGCTTGCCCTGCTGATTGCCCGACGCCTGCAAAGCTCCCTGCTGACGGCGCTGGACTCGCTGACCAGCACCGCGCATCACGTCGCTGAATCGAAGGATTTTTCCAAGCAGGCTCCCAAATACTCCAACGACGAAATCGGCCAATTGGCCGATGCCTTCAACACCATGCTGATCGAGATCGCCGACCGCGACCGGGAACTCAGCACGCATCGCGCCCACCTCGAAGAAGAAGTCGAACAACGCACCCACGAATTGCGTCAGGCCAAAGAGGCCGCCGAGCACGCAAATCGTGCCAAGAGCGCCTTTCTCGCCAACATGAGTCACGAGATTCGCACTCCGATGAACGGCATCATCGGCGTCGCCGACCTGCTTGCAACCGGCGGCCTCAATCCAAAACAGCTAAGCCAACTGGCCACGCTGCGCGGATCGGCCGACACCCTGCTTTTTCTGCTCAACGACATCCTCGACTTTTCGCGGATCGAGGCCGGCGGCCTGCAACTCGAAAAATTGCCATTCAGCATCCGCGAAACGATCAAACAGGTCGTCTCTGTCTTCGCTCCGTCAGCCAAGAAAAAGCAGATCGACCTCTGGTTCGACATCGAACCTGCCCTGCCCGACCACATCATTGGCGACAAATACCGGCTCGGCCAGATCATCAGCAATCTGGTCAACAACGCCATCAAGTTCACCGAGGCCGGCAGTGTGCGCATCGCCTGCTACTCCCGGCGCAACGAAGAGGGATTGCCACGGCTGCGGATCGATGTCAGCGACAGTGGCATAGGCATCGACGAAAAGGCCCTGGCCGACATATTCTCGCCCTTCCGCCAGGCGGATAACAGCATGAGCCGCCGTTTCGGGGGCAGCGGCCTTGGTCTGGCCATCGTCCATGACCTGATCAGCCTGATGCAGGGCACGATCTCGGCAAAAAGCATCCCGGGCAAGAGTTCAGAGTTCTGTATCGACCTGCCACTGCAATCGGCACATCAGTTCGGCCGCAAACTGCCCGAATGGATGCCGCAGTTGCGCGGTCGCAAGGTCATGGTCATCTGCACCAACGAAACCCGTTGCACTCACTGGCAGGCCATGCTGGGCTGGGCCGGCATCGAGACGTTTTCTGCCCCGACCTGCGGCGAAGCGCAACCGCTGATCGGCGACATCAAACCGGATGCCATCGTAGTCGAGGACAGTCTTTGTTTCCGGGCCATGCTTGAACAGGAAGGCGCCACGCCGAACATGCCCTTCCTGTTTGTTCACAGCATCGAAAAAAGCAGCGGCAAGCTGCCGCCGTTGCCGAACTGGATCAAGGGGGAACTGCATTCGCCATTCGACGACCTGGCACTATGGACGGAACTGGCAAGGCTGTGGGGACTGGCGGCCGAAGCCCAGCCAACAGCCGAAAAACCGGACAAGGTCTTTTTCAAGGCCCACGCCCTGATGGTCGAAGACAACAACACCAACCGGCTGATTCTCGAACAGATACTGACCTCGCTGGGGTGCACGATACGCCATGCCGCCAACGGGGTTGAGGCACTGACCGCGATAGAAGAAGAACGCTTCGACGTCGTGTTCATGGACGTGCAGATGCCGGTCATGGACGGCCTGACGGCCACCCGCCGGATCCGTGAAATCGAGGGTAAACTCCACCACCCCCGGCAATTGATCATTGCCCTGACGGCCAATGCCCTGGCCGGTGATCGCGAAATGTGCCTGGAAGCGGGGATGGACGACTACATTTCAAAACCGGTCACGATCAACGACGTCAGCACCGCCCTCCTGCGCTGGATTCCCGCTCAATATTCGGCAACGCCCAAGCTTTCGACAACATCTGCCGAACCGGATAATGCCAGGAACATGAACGAATTCGACCTGAGCGATCTTCGCGCCAATCTCGGTGCAAAAGCCGACACCATCATCCCGACCTTGATCCGCTCCTATCTGAACGAAGCAGAAAAGCATCTGACAGTTCTCCGCGCCGCCGACGACGAGTTCGACCTCGAGCAAATCACCCGCATCGTACACAATCTGAAAAGCTCCAGTGCAGCGCTCGGCATCAGGCCGTTTTCGGAACTTTGCAAGGAGGCCGAGCAGGCTGCCCGTTCTAGCGAAATCGAGCGAACGAAGGCACTGTTGCCAAACATCATCGACAAATTTTCGGCCATTCGCGAAGCCGGTGAAAACATCCTAGCCGGAGAAAAATCATGATCCGCACAGGCATGCCCCGCATTCTCGTGGTCGACGACGAACCCGTCATGCGCACGATTACCGAGTCCATTCTTGCGCAGCACGAGTTCGACGTAAGCACGGTCGACTCAGCCGAGAAGGCCATCGCCCTGATCAATGCCGGCACCATTCCCGACCTGCTGCTGCTCGACGTCCTGATGCCGGGCATGAACGGTTTCGAGGCCTGCCGCATTCTGCGCCAAACCACCGATCTTGAGCACCTGCCGATCATCATGCTGACCGCGCTCGACGACCAGGCATCGATCGATGAAGCCTACCGTTGCGGCGCCACCGACTTCATCACCAAGCCGCTGAACATTCCGCTCCTGCCGCACCGTGTCCGCTACCTCCTGCGTTCGTCCGAAGCCTTCAAGGATCTGGTCGACAGCCAGATCACCCTGATCCATACCCAGCAGATCGCCCAGCTCGGCAACTGGACGATCGACACGGATGGCAACATCGTTGCCGCCTCACGGCAATATCTGGACATCATCGCCGCCAAGCAGATTCCGGTACACGAAAAACATTGGCTCGGTCGCGTCCACCGCGAAGACCGCCGCGCGCTGCTGCGCTGCCGCGCCGAATTGCGCCAAGGCCGCTCCTATCAGATCGACTTCCGGCTGCGCAGCCTGACCGACAACAACAACTGGCATTATTACCACGAGCGCGGCTTCCCGAGGATCGACGAGAAGCAGCAATACCTCGGTGCCAGCGGCTTTACCCAGGACATTTCGGAACGGGTATCGCAAGAAGAACGAATCCGCCAACTGGCCTGGCAGGATCGCACCACCGGCCTGAACAACCGGGACCGCCTGATCGAGTTGCTGGAGCGTGACATCGAGTCGGACGGCGAACGGCCGGGGCTGGCGATCCTCTTCATTCATCTTGGCAACCTGCGTAACGTTGCCACGGTCATTGGCCAGGACGTCGCCGATGCTGCCGTCCGCGCCCTCGCCAGCCGCCTCAAGACGATGCTCGAGACGGCGCCCAGCTGCAATTGCGAACTGTCCCAGAATTGCATGCTGGATGCCAAGCTGGCCCGCTACGACGAGTATTCGTTCGTTCTTTCGGTACCCGGCACGCTGAGCCG
>Ga0209211_10006788_pt1 | contig 16375 bp, 23 predicted proteins | sample RifGroA2_FD_183992 | JGI IMG/M metagenome (GOLD analysis project Ga0209211, IMG submission 183992) | Groundwater microbial communities from Rifle, Colorado, USA - Groundwater A2 (SPAdes) (version 2) | ecosystem: Environmental > Aquatic > Deep subsurface > Groundwater | place: Rifle, Colorado... | reverse complement strand
GCATTTTGTTTAATCATTCTCTCAATATCATTATAGTTTCTCTTTGCACTTTTAGTATCAATTCCTTTACTTTCTTCAGCTGCTGCAAATCAATGCTTGTCTCAACGCCATAGGTGGAAATTTCCCTGCGTTCTCTTACAGTTGGATTTGTGATATTCTTTTCAACTTCAAGAGTGTCAAATTGGGTAACCCATTCTTTATCCAAGTCCAGTTTTTTCTCGTTTATCAAAGTAAGAAGGATAGTTGTAGTACATGCCTGATTTCGTGATTCGTAGCCGTATTTGGCTAGTATTGCTAAAAAGCAGTGATAAATAGCATAAAAACCAACATTAAATGCCCAGTCGTATATCTTTAGCCTTTCAAGAGTCTGCAATATTCCATAATTATATTCAGATTTCTTAACGTGCTTTTGCGCCAACTCCAAATCAGGCTTTATTTTTACCAGCCTTTTTGGATCTTTCAGGCACCATTTCAAATGCTCATCTATTTGCGGCATTTTCTTACCACCTCAACATATTTTTCAGGATTATGGAATACAAGGCTTTCAGACAGGATATTATAAAAAATTTTGTCTTCTTTATTCAGCAAGATATCCCTTTCAGCTATATCCACATACCTTATAGGTTTTTCAATTAATTCAGATTTTCTTATTTCATCCTTTATTTTTTTTACGTCTTTGGATTTTTCAGCATTGTACATAAGCAAAACATCTATATCGTTAAAATCCTTAATTTTTATGGATGAGCCAAAAACCAACCCCATCTCAATGCAATCCTTAAATTTTTTCACACTATGAGATAAGACACTTAGCCATTTAGGAAACTCTTTCTCTTCCAAACTCAGCATATATTCCATAAACTTGATAGCCAGCTTGTTGCCATATTCATAAGAAAAAAAGACAGAGTTGCCAATTTTCTCTTTAGTCAACAGTTGTTTATCTGCCAAAATATTACATAACTTATTGGCGTGAGCATGGTTGATATTTAATATCCTAGCCAACTGCCTGGCGTTATACCTATCATTGTAATGCTTAAACAGGTATTTAGCTATCTGAATTTCAATCCTTGTGAATTGTATGTTATTAACATCCATATGTATTCTAAAAACATACATAATATATAAACCTTGCGATTTTAAGCCTAAGATTACTGCACTTTTAACGTGAGTGTGCCACTTGATTCTTGTCCTTGATGTACCGCTTCGCTAAAATTTCAGACACTTTACTAGAATTATCCGCCCCTCTCGATATAGCAAGCCCCTTTGCTCCTGAGCAATGTGCCTGTCGGAAGCGTTATTGCATTGTATCTTGCCTTTGCCAAGTCCTCTGCGCGCATAAGCTCGTATTTTGACAATTCCTCAATTTTTATTTCCTTGCCTTCGGTAAAATTATTTTTCAATGTGTCATAGGCTTTTTGCTGGCTCACTTTCCTGTACTGCAGCAACGATGTTACTTTTTCCATGACCAGCTCTTCTGGAACATTCAAAACCATGGGCATTGCCTCATAATCAATGTCATAAATTAATGTGCCGTGCTGGAGATACACCCCTTTGTCCATTGCTTTTGAGGCGTTGCCTGATATTTTTTTGCCGTTGACAATAATGTCATTCTTGTTTTCAAGCGCTGATTTTATTCCCAAATCGCTTAGGGTTTTCATAATGCATCGGCATATTTCCATGTATGCATTTTTTATGCTGTAGCTAAAAACCCTTATCGGCGCAATCACGCTGTAGGTGAAGTCCATTTTGTCGTGGAATACAGCCCTGCCGCCTGTCATTCTCCTCACGACATCAATGCTGTGTTTTTTGCAAGCATCCAAGTTGATTTCCTTGGAATTTTGGTATGCGCCAATTGACACAGAATTATTAAGCCACTTGTAAAACCTTATTGTGGGCTGCTCCCTTCCATTTGCCACGCTTTCATAAATGGCATGGTCTATGGCCATGTTCATGGCAGCAGAATACGGAGATTGCTCAATAAGGCGCCATTGCATATATTGAGAATTTTATTTAAGTATTTAAAAATTGTTGGTTTTGAGAAAACAAATTACTTAAGGAATTCATAAAATTAATATGCTATGCATTTTTTAATAGCTTCAACTAAACCATCATGGGGGTTAACAGACATAAACATATAGGCTTCACCCCTTGTTTCTGCAAAATGTGTTTTTGGATCAATGTCCCTAGAAAAAAAGAATTCTACCAGTTTATCTCGTGCTTTTTTTATTATCTCCTCAACTTCATCGTCTCCTAATGTTATGAGCCCACTGGCAATGTTTACTTGAATTTTGTCTGGACGCGTGTTTTGTTGGGCTAGCATACTGCCTAAATGGTTGATAATATCAGGCATAATCTCCTCGTCACAGCCCGGAGTATGGAACAAGTGAGTATAATGTGTTTCTTGATTGAATATTGATATCCCAATACATGTTGCAAGATCAGTTGTATATAATCCCCCCGGAGGTTTTGTAGTTTTTGCAGTCCCCATCTCAACTTTAAAATAAAACAGCTTTTGAAAACTATGGACATTATCAGCCTTGACAAATTGAATTCCTTTTTTTCTTGCTTCTTTTCTTAATTCCTTTTCAATGGAATGGACTGGTGTTGTATGCGTATCATAAACATCTGGGTCTCTAACTTGCCGAAAAAAATATACACGCCCCTTTTCGGGGTGCTTAAAAGGTTCTTCGATAAATCCTCCAAAAATTGGGTCTGGAGTATGCTCTTTAATCAGACTAGCTTTCCCATAATGGGCTGTAACAGTATTTCTTTCAGTGTCATATTGGATACACATATGGGTCGGTTTTGCCATGTATTTAAGAAAACGCTACAGCCTTTAAAACTTTTACTATTTTTAACTACTACAAAGATAAAACAAAGAAAAATCAAAAAAAAAGAAAAAATAAATCTATAACTTGAACCTATGATCTATGGATTATAATCCTAGTATCTTGGTCTTTTCTTGCTGTAACAGTCCCTGCAGTAAACTGGGCGCCCTTCTTTTGGCTGGAACGGTACTTCCGCATCCGCGCCGCATTCAGAGCACTTTATCTTGTGCATGGTTCTGTTCTCAAAACTTCCGTAACGCATTTTCCTCCCTCGTATTAATTAGTTACACGAAATTTACTAGAAATAGCAATTCCGATGTACCATTATTGTGGATATTTCATCCCTTTATAAAGGTTTCGGTTTTTGGTTTTTGAAAGCACTCCAGAAAGTGAATTTTACCTATCAGGCACACTAACCAAAGTCCTTGATTTTATATCCACCAGATAGTCCAAGGCATCCACTAAGCCATCGTACATGCTATCGCAATACCCATGATTGCACGCTGTGTCGTTCACCAAAACAAACTGCTTCGGCTCCTCTGCCTTTGAAAAAGCCCTTATTGCAGAGCTCAAGGGAATATTGCTGTCGTTTGCGTTGTGCATCATGACCAGTTTTCTCGGGGTTATCATGCCGATGTAATGCTCCGAGTCTATTGACAGCAGGAAATTGTCCTTGCTTTTGTCGCCTTTCGGCTCAAAGCCAAGCCCTGCAGAGCTTATAGCCAAAACTCCATTAATATCCTTTTCAATCGCGGCAGCAATAACGGCAATCCTGCCGCCAAGGCTTTCTCCTGCAATGATTACCCTGTCAGAGTCTGTAAAGGGGGCTTTCTTCAGCAGGTCATAAGCCCTTAATGCGTCATAAACCATGAGGTGCTGGACAGGCTCCTGCCCTTTTAAAAAACCTGCATAATCCCCGTCCAAAGCCGGAAAATAGCCATTTGTCTCTCCAACCCCTCTCTGGTCAATAGTCAGGACAGCTGCGCCAAGCCCCGCAATCTTCTTTGCAAGGCCAAGCTCGCTCTCTTTTGAAACGCCTGCGCCAGGCAGCAAGACAACTCCTGGAAGCAGCTCTTCTGCTGATGTAGGCAGGACCAGCAAGCCATAAATGTTGCCGTTCCTGCTTTGGTAAATTATCTTGTGGATTGAGATATTGCCTTCAATTCCGTAATCTTCTCTTCTGAATTTTACATCTTCCCTGTTATCCGGATAGTAAAGGTAGCCGTTTTCGTCTACAATCCATGATGCTTTAGGCTCTTCATCAAGCGCCCCTTTCTCGATTGCCTCATTTTTTTGTTGTGCTGCGTAATATACCAATCCCACTGCAAGAATGGCTATGATAATAATGCCAAAATGAATGTGCTTCTTTTTTATTTGCATGCCACATCAACAATTTTCCTGAAATTTGCCCTATTCGGATTGTTTTTATAAACCTTTGCCAGTTGGATAAGCCTGCCATTGTCAATGGCTATCTTTTTGCCCCTGAGTATTTCCATTGCATAGCCGCCCATCAGGAACTGGCAGAACTGGGTGACATTTTTCGGGCTTTTTGAATAATGGGCTCTTTCAAAATCAATCAGATAAGGCTTGTTTTTGCTTACTATGACATGCTTTATAGGATGATGCATCTCCTCCTTGTCGATTTTTAATTTGTCAAGGGCAAGCATTTGGCTGAAAATATCTTTTATAATTTTTTTGATTTTGCCCTTGCTGGATTTTTTAAGGCAGTCGATGATAAAATCGCCGCCAATGTATTCATAGGCAAAATAATCTCTGTCATGAATCAGTAATTTCGGGCCTATTTTGGATTTATTCAGCCTTTCCAGCCATTTTGCCTCGTTTTCAATCCTGCCGACTGCCGCGCTTTGCGGATTTTTGGATTTTACGGCTATTTTTTTGTTTTTGTACAGCCCCGTAAAAATGACTCCGCGGTGCCCTTTGGCAAGATATCTTGCATTGCTGATGCCTCTTCTCTCAAGTTTTTTCAATAACTCATTTTTCCTCAATAAACATACATAAATGTCCTCGAAGAAAATGTGCTGCTTTTCAAGCTCTTCAAATTCAAGCAGGTTATCCCTGATGAACTCCAAAACTTTTTCTTTTTTCGTCAACGAGGAGAAAACCATTAAAATAATTCCATTTGGATTCAGAAAATTATTCACATCATACAAAAACCTTTCAATCACTTCGTAGCCCTTTTTGCCGCCTTCAATTGTAATATCTTTTAATTTCAGCTCTTGGGGCAGATAGGGCGGGTTAAATATTATCGTATCAAACTTTCCCTTTATTTTTTTGAACAAGTCTGACTGAATAAATTTTATCCTTCTGTTTTTTATGTTTTTTTTGCAGTAATTGACAACTTCTTTCTGGATGTCCGCGGCAAGCACGGATTTTACACTGCTGTTTTGCGCAGCGGCAATTGCCTGTATCCCTGAGCCTGTTCCAATGTCCAGGACTTTGCCTTTGGCGCACTGCCTAGCATAGCGCTCAAGCATAGTGCTGTCTTCTTGTGGGTCATAGCCCGATTTGCAACGAACCATATGGACTCGGCGGGATTTGAACCCGCAGTCTCTTCCCCCTTCGGCGCTTTGCGGCTTACGCCAGATCTTTGATTCCAGCGCGTGCGAAGGAAGCGTCATAGCCGTTAGACCACGAGCCCAGCAAGGTAATCTTCAAAATGTTTAAATATGTTACCAAAGTCACAAGGTAAAAATGGACGTTGAGAGGGCTTTCAAACGCGAACTTGATAAAGCGGGAATGTACGGTTCCAGAGTTCAAAAGTTTGTAGACTTGGGAGTCAGAATAATGAGCTTGTGGAGGGCAGCACAATCCGGCAATAAGCAAGAAGTTAAGAAAATTGTATCTATTATTATACATCCTGGTATGTACCTCATTGACGGCAATGGGCAGTACCATTCAATATTTTGGCAAGTACAAGAATTTGTAAAAACTCTTGAGCAACTTGATTCTACTGGAGGCTATGAAAAAGCGCCTGATTTGGCTATTCAAGTTCTGAGGGCGGGAACGCAATTCACTCAGGAGCAATATGAAAAAAGGGTTTATAACGAACAACTTTGTTGTGACGTAAGGAAATTTGTTGATAGGGAAATGGGTGGGTTAAAGTTAAGTGGTGCATACGCACAAGGCGATTCTATTGAATTCTCATTTACTGATTCTGGAAGACAAAAAACTATAGAAATGATGCCATTTGCAAAGATGGTCAGAGATATTGACTATTATTTAGTTGGGGACAAGACAATCCGTCCGAGGGCGATGCTGTTCAACAGGTAACAACACATAATTTTACTTAATAAAACCTCTTAGGTTCTTAACCAATTCCCTCGGCTCTTCGCTATACACTATCTTATCCTTTTCCCCGACCCTGTTGCAGATTTCAGCGATTTTTTCAATAATGCCAGAATTGGTTATGCCGCCGCTGCCTTCAAGAACTCCAATCGGCTTTTTGAGGTGAAATGCAATCGTGAACTCATTCAATGTGCCTATCTGCCCTGATATTATTATGATTGCATCAGAGCCTGTCACAAGAGGAATGTTCCTTCCAGGTATTCCCAAGCCTGTGTATTCAATATCTGTAAAATTATCGTGGGGAAATTTGTATTGAGTTATGTGCTCGTCTTTGCTTTTTGCAGGGGAAATTGCTATGGCTTTCCCTTTATTCTCAAAAGAGCCTTTTGCAGCTTCGTATGGATAGCCCCAGCAGCCGCCGAATCTCAAGATGTGATGATTTGAAGCTATTTCTTTGCCAATCTCATATGCTTTCTTTACTGTTTCCCTGTCAAAAGGCGGCAGGGAAGCGCCGCAGACTGCGATTTGCATTTTAGATAGAAAGATATTTGTTTATTTAAAATATTTGTTTAATGGTTGTTGAATTCAATAATTTTGAGAGGCTAATAAATAGAAGGGATTTTGGCTATTATCAAGTTATACTTGCAAATCCGTAACCAATTGCGTATCCACTAGTTACCATAATTCCTGGTTTAATTACTGCTTTTGCAGCGTTCTTTATAACTTTTGTATCAGCTAACTTTTCTAAATCTCTGAATACTTCCTGTGCTTTAGCAGTTTCCAATTTTACACTCCTATACACTTCATGTCTAAATCTTTGATTTTTAGATAAATTTCCAATAATTTTCGCAAATCCATTTATTATTGCCACTAATCCAACATTTGCAACAGTTGGAGCAGTTAGAAGTGTATATTTGATTATAGGTTCAATTTCTTGATTTTTTCCATCTGCCATCCCTACATAAACACCTGAAGCAAATGGAATGATATACTTTATTGAAGTATCTAACGCTAAAGCGAACTTCTTTGCTATGTAGTCTGTTATACTTTGAGGTCTGAATTCTGGATATGAAGGATGATTATAGATATTCATTTTAATTCATAGTTGATAATAATTATTCCCTTATAAACCTTTTGTTTGCAACCACTATAAAGTTACTAATAGGATACAGATGTAAAGCCAAAGCACCGTAACCTATATCTTTATGCGTCGCTTTGGTCTTTTAATTGACGAACTCCAATTTTACTTTTAGGAACGAAATTTTTCAGAACTTCGTGACTGGGAGAAACCAACAACGCGCGTAAATACTATTTTCATTTGTTTATCTCCTCTTATAATTCCCCATCAGCTCAACTTTTTCCAATATATGCCCCTGCATCGCCTTTTCCAAGTCTTTTTTTGCAGAGCCTTCTGGGAGGTTAAGTTGTGTATCTAAAGCATAAAGTTTAAAGAAATACCTGTGAGTTCCTGAAGGCGGGCAAGGTCCTCCATAGCCAGTCCTGCCCCAGCTGTTCTTGCCTGCTGTTCCTTTTGGCTCAGTGCCTTTTGCTATTTCTTTTGTTGATGGCGGGATGTTAAAGACAATCCAATGGTCCCATGTGCCGACAGGCGCATCTGGATCATCCATAATTAAAACAAGGCTTTTTGCATTAGAAGGAACGTCGCTTATCGTCAAAGGAGGAGAAACATCAGAACTGTCGCATGTGAATTCTGACGGAACTGCCCCGTTATGCGCAAATGCGGGACTTGTTAGTTTCATGTTAACCACCCCAATATTGTAATATTTTCAAACCTTATAATTCCTTTACCAATTCCCCGGCAGATTTTTTCATGTCTTTCGCCTCATAAATCGCCCTTCCGACTATTGCGTGCCATGAATCAAGCCTTTTAGCCAAGTCGCTTATTCTGCCGCCTTGTGTTATCAGTCCAGGGGAATAGAAAACAGGATTTTTGATTTTTCTTTTTATCAGATTTACATATTCCATTGCCTTTTCAGGCTTGTTGCCCGGAATCACAAAATCTGCAACTCCCATTGAGGCAGCGATTTCATACATTCTTTTTGGCGCATTATCATATATAAAGCCGCCTTCTTCGCTAAGGTAAGCCGGGTGAGTCATCTCCCCCCCAACTATTACATTCATTTTTGCCTTTTGCGCAGCCTTAATCCATGCTGCCTCTGTTTCAGGGCCTGCCTGCGGGAATAAAATCACTGCATCAGCTAATTTGCAGGCTTTCATGAATTTCTCGCCTATTTCAGGAATGTCTGTGCCTGCCTTCTGATGGTCGTAAATTACCGGCAGTTTTGTATATTTTCTTATTGTCTTGACAACTTTTTCCATTCCGAACGGTATCACAAGCTCAAAGCCAATCTTGTAGGCTCCAGTACCTTTCACAGAACAAGTTGCTTTGACTAATTTTGACAATTTCTTCAGGCTGTCAACATCACAGCTCGGTATTATTGATTTTTTCAGCTTGATTAATGGCATTTTAAATCACCCTGTAAATAAATGCTGCAGATAAGACTCCGATTAAGACAAACAGCGCCCAAAAGTCCTTTGCAAATTGCTTTAACGTCATACTGCAACCCACCCTTCAGGATGCTTTTTCCAGTCCATTATGTGGTTCAGCTGCTCTTTTGAAATATATTTATTTTTTAATGCAGCCTTTACAAAGCTTGTAAAATCTGTAAGGGTAAATAATTTGACATTTGCATTTTCAAAGCTTATTTTTGATTTTTCCAGTTCATACGTAAAGATAGCAATACAATACTCCGCTATGCCGCCTTTTCCTCTCACAGCATTAATTGTATTCATTGAACTGCTTCCGGTGCTTATCAAGTCTTCAACAACAATATATGTTTTGCCTTCTTCAATTTTTCCTTCGACTAAATTTTCCCTGCCGTGGTCTTTTGACTCGCTTCTGACATAAACCATCGGCTTTTTCAGCTTCTGGCTGAGCCATGCAGCCCACGGAATGCCGGCTGTTGCAGTCGCTGCAAAGCCATCAAACTTTATCTTGTTTTTTTTAATCAGCCTGATGAAAGAATTAACAATGATTTCCCTCTGCCTTGGATAACTCATCAGAATCCTGTTGTCTGTGTAGATTGGCGACAAAATTCCTGAAGCCCACCTGAAAGGCGGCTTTGTGCGGAGCATGACTGCATCAGCCTTCAGCAAAATTTCAGCGATTTTATCCTGCATATTGCACCTATTTAATTAGTTAAAATTCTAATAGTTTTAAATCTTTTATGTTTTTAAAGTCCTTAATATTTAATGTAGCTAAAGTGCAGTCATTAACAATTGATGTTGAGGCTATGAACAGGTCTCTGATTTCAATCTCCTTGCCTTCGCTTTTAAGCGCTTTTCTCACTTCAGATGCCTTCCTGGCAGATGTGCTGTCAAAATCTAAAATTTCCAAATCCTTTATGAAACTTTCTACAGGCTCTAGATTGGTTGTCCTTAAGAATAACTCAAACAAGGATATTGTCGAGATAAAAACCCTTGAATAGAGAAGCTTAGCTAAAAGGTTTTGATAAAGCCCTTTTCTGTTTATTATTGCTATACAGACATCAGTGTCTAAGCATATCTTTTTGTCCATTTCCTGTAAAGGGGCTTTAGCTCCTTCATAATCTTATCGTATTCGTTGTCTTTTATTGCGCCTACATGCTTAAGCAGGTCCCTGCCTGTTTTTCTCTTGTTGGTGTCAATCAATTCCCTTATTACTTCGCTAAAACTTCTGTCTTTCTTTACTTCTTTCAGCTCTTCATAAACATTGTTGGCTATCATGATTGTCTTTGCCATAATCTGTGTATGAATATACATATATATAAAGGTTTGGGTTTTTATGTTTTAGTAATCAAAAAGTGTAAGAAAGTTATTTAAATGATTTTTTAATTCCATTCTGAATGAATAAATTGGCAGCTAAACTACATAGGAGTATTGATGAAAGGTTAAAATCAGAGGGCTTTAAGGTGATAGCAATATTTGATAATTCTGAACTTATTGCTAGAATAAGCAGACAAATTCGGGATTTGGAGAGAAATGATTACAGAATTATACCTCTTACTATAGCAATGGAAGGTTCAAAAGATTACAAACCTATGGAATCTGATAAAGGTCTCCATATTATTTATATTAAGCAAGGGTAGTATTTAAGCGTTATAAACAACTTCCTTCGCTTTCACGTCAAACACTTCACCATTGTCATAAACCACATTCCCGTTTACAATAGTTGTTGCAGCCCATCCTTTTAATATTTTGCCTTCGTAAGGCGACCATTTGCATTTTGTCAGCAAGTCTTCGCTTCTTACTGCCTGCCTTTTGCCCAAATCCACAATAACCAAGTCAGCGTCATAGCCTTCCTGCAAAAAGCCCTTGTTTTTTATCCTGAATATTCTGGCAGGATTTTCACAGCATAGTTTCTGGATTGTCTGCAGGGTTATCATGTTTTTGCTGAAAGCGTCAAGCAGCAAGGGCAAAGTCGTCTCCACTCCGGGAACTCCAAAGGGATAGTTTGCCTGCTCTTTTTCTTCCCTTAAATGAGGCGCATGATCTGATGCAATCATGTCAACAGTGCCGTCATTTATGCCGCTCCATAAAGCTTTCTGGTCCTGCTCTGTCTTCAGCCTCGGCTTCATCTCTGCAAAAGCGCCTAAATGCTGCAGGTCTTTTTCATTCATGAACAGGTGATGCGGGGAAACTTCAACGGAGACTTGATTTTTTATTCTGTTGTTTTTTGCATAATCCAATTCTTTTTGAGAGCTGACATGCGCGAAATGAATTTTATTTTTTATTTTGATTTTAGTTAAAATATCAGCTGCATTTTTTATATTTTCATCTTCTGCGTGTATTATCGTCAGTTTTGACGCTTTGAAAATATCGCCTATTGCCTCGAAATCATCAACTTTCAGGTCGCCTGTCGTGTAGTCCATGTAAAGCTTCACAGCAGCTATATTTTTCGCCTTTTTTATATCCGGAATGTTGTCCATTGTTGCGCCGAAAATCAATCCGTAATTCACAATGCTTTTTGCTGCAAGCCTTCTTTTTTGTTCGAGAGCGTCAATTGTTGTTGTTGGCGGCAAAGTGTTTGGCATGTCAAAGATTGTTGTCACTCCGCCTTTTGCAGCCGCCATAGAGCCTGTAAGAAAATCCTCCTTGTGCGCCAATCCGGGCTCCCTGAAGTGAACATGGCAGTCTATCAATCCCGGCAGGACAAAATTGCCTTTTGCATCAATTGTTTTTTCTGCCTTGGGCCCCTTGTTTGTTATTTTTGATATTTTGCCGTTTTTGATGAGAATGTTCTTGGCAAATACCTTGCCATTTATCAGGAGCCTGCAGTTTTTTATTAGTAGGGGCATTTTAGCTGTTCTCGATTTCTCCTATTTCCTTTAATTTTGCAGTATTTAAGCTGCAATGCTTCTCTCCAGTAGACTGTTTGTTTATTAATATTTCCATGCCAAATAAATCTTTGATCGCCATATCCACAATTTTTCCTCCCCTTAAATGCTTTGGCACGCAATTTCTTAAGTGCATGGTTTCCGTATGTGCACCGCCGAATTTCTTTTTGTTTTTGAGCATTCTTATCATTTTCTTTTGGATATTGATAATTTCATCTTTGCTGGATTTTATCATTAAACCAGTAAGTTGCAATAAATATATAAAGTTTTGTAATATATTACAAATTTGTAACATTATTATTACAAAATAGAAACATTTATATAGTAGATGGATTTTATTCTTAATATGAAATTCCAAGACGAGCCTACAATATTCAGAGAATTATTTGGAGACACGCCAAAAGTAAGGGTTTTGGAGTACTTATTGGAAGGCAGGGAGCTTGACCATTCCATTGGCGACATAGCAGAAGGCGCTGGCATAAACAGGGTAACTTTGTTTAGGCTATGGCCTCAGATTGGGAAGTCAAAATTAGTTGTGCATACTAGAAATATTGGGAACGCCAAGTTGTTTAAGCTAAATATGAAAAACTCATATGTCAAAAATCTTGTTGAATTGTTTGATAAGCTGATAAACGAGGAGTTTAGAAGAGCAAGTGTGGAGAAGGAATTAAAACACTAGTTATATTAATCATGCATGCATCTCGTGATATTCCTTTATCGTCACTTTTCTTCCGCTTTTCAATCTAGCAAATTTTCCAAATTCACTTAGTTTATTTAATTGCCTTGAATTAAAAACAGGGCCGTCAACGCAGCAGATTTTGTCATTTATCATGCACTTGCCGCAGATGCCAAATCCGCATGCCATGTATCTTTCAAGCGATGCTTCGCACTCAACCTTGTGCCTTTGGCAGATTTCAAAGACTTTCTTCATCATCATTTCCTGCCCGCAGGTGTAAACAATCTTGATTTTTTTGTTATTTGACAAGACTTCATTTAGAATATCTGTTGTAAAACCTTTTTTGCCATAGCTTCCATCATCTGTTGCAACAACCATATTTTTATTTTTGTATCTTTTCATGTAAATCAAATAGTCCTTGCTTCTTGCGCCGTTTATTATTATCGGATTCTTCAGGATGTCAATTAAAGTAGACACAGAAGCCATTCCGACACCGCCGCCAACAACAACTGAATTTTGTCTTGCTGAAAAGCAGCTGCCATAAGGGCCCCTTATGCCTACCTTATCACCTTTTTTGAGCTTGTCCAGTGAATTCGTGAATTTCCCTATGGCTTTTGAAGTGAAAGCAAACTCGTTTCTTTTCCAGTAGGAAACCGCCATTGGCTTTTCATCCAATCCGGGAATCCAAACCATGGTGAACTGCCCGGGCTTGCAGTCAATTGGATGCCTGAAGAAAAATGATTTCTGCTCTTTTGCTTCCTGCACGACATCGCTGATTTCAAGCATCTGCGGGATGTCGTTTTTTTTTAGTTCGTTGTTGGACATTTTTTACATCAAAAGCGGTTTACTTTTATTGCCTATACAGCCAAAAGTCGCTCTCGTTTTTTTGAAATTTTTAATTAATTTTATTGATATTTTATTTTTACTTATGCCCCTCTCCCCTTATCTCATTCAAATTCCTGACTTTATTCTTTTTCATCCAAGCTGTCATCTCATCGCAGACTTTCCTGAAAATCCCTATTCCGCGATAATAAATTCCGCTTCCAATTCCGACACAGGTTGCGCCTGCCATTATCATTTCAACTGCATCTTTGCCGTATGTAACTCCACCTGTGCCGATTATCGGGATTTTAACAGTCTCGTAAACCTCATAAACACACCTTACAGCAATCGGCTTCAAGGCAGGCCCTGTAACTCCCCCAATTTTGTTTGCAAGTACAGGCTTTCTTGCCTGAATGTCGATAACCATTCCGGAAGCAGCGTTTATCGCTGTTATCGCATTGGCTCCTGACTTTTCAGCGGCATGCGCAATCTCCTTTATGTCATAAACATTTGGGCTTAGCTTTATGCTGACCGGGATTCTGCCTGCATTCTTTTTCACAGCTTTTGTTATTTTTGCTGTCAAGCCTGCATCGGCATAGTAAGGCTTGCCGTAATCCATATGGGGGCAAGAAATGTCAACTTCAATCATTGATGGATTTAAAGAAGCCATTTTTTTTGCAACTTGCCCGAATTGCTCAATCCTGTAGCCATAGATGCTGCCTATTACAGGCACGCTAAGATTGTCCAGCCTTTTGAAGTCCCTTATTGCAGAATCAATGCCCTGCCCCGGCAGTCCAACCGCATTGAGAAATGTGCCATCATAAGCAAACATTGTGGGGTTGTCAAAGCCCTTTCTTTCCTCGTGGCACAATGATTTAAGCGTTACAGCACCTGCTCCAGCCTTGCCAATCCTGTCAACGCTCTCCTTTGTAACGCCAAGAATTCCTGAAGCAAGGATTGTAGGGTTTTTAAGCCTTATATTACACAGCCTTGTTTGGAGCATTTTAGAAGTAATGTATTGTTTTATATTCCTATTTAATTGTTTCGAAACTAAAAGTTTTGAAACTTAGAAAATTCTTTGGAATTTTCTTAGGTTGTGGTTTGGAAAACAACAACTTTAAAAAAGAAATTACATTCACCAGATATAGCAAAATGAAACAATACCTTGATGCGCTGAAATACGTTCTTGAAAATGGAGTAGATAGGAAGGACAGGACAGGCGTAGGCACAAGAGCTGTTTTCGGGATGCAGATGCGCTTCAACATGGAGCATGGCTTTCCTGCTGTAACAACAAAAAAACTGCCATGGAAAAGCGTTGCCAGCGAATTATTATGGTTCATTGAGGGCTCTGAAGACGAGAGAAGGCTGGCTGAGATTCTGCACGGCACACGAGATGTAAATAAAAAGACTATATGGACTGCAAACGCAGAAGCAGATTACTGGAAGCCAAAGGCAGGGTTTGAAGGCGACTTGGGAAGGGTTTACGGAGTCCAGTGGAGAAGATGGAAATCTCCTGACGGCAAAGAAATTGACCAGCTTGCAAATGCGATAAAAATGATTAAGGAAAATCCAACAAGCAGGAGGATGATTGTAACGGCATGGAATCCTGGAGAGATTAATGAGATGGCATTGCCGCCATGCCATGCATTCTTCCAGTTCTTTGTTGCAAATGGCAAATTGTCGCTGCAGATGTACCAAAGAAGCTGCGACATGTTCCTTGGAGTGCCATTCAACATCGCTTCTTACTCATTACTACTGCATATGTTTGCCCAAGTTACTGATTTGAAACCGGGCGAATTTGTGCATGTGCTTGCAGACGCCCATGTCTACCACAACCATTTCGAGCAGGTTAAGGAGCAATTGGCTAGAAATCCTCTGCCTTTGCCAAAATTATGGCTGAACCCAGCAATAAAGAATATTGATGATTTCAAGATGGAGGATATTAAGCTTGAGGATTACCAATTCCATCCTCCAATAAAGGCAGAGATGGCTGTTTGATATTTGCAGGATTAAAATGATAATCTCCCTTATAGTCGCAATGGATGAGAACAGGGTAATTGGATATAAAAACAAGCTGCCATGGAGCCTGCCCTCTGAACTAAAGTACTTCAGGGAAACAACCAAAGGCAAGCCAGTCATTATGGGCAGGAAAACATATGAGTCAATAGGAAGGCCGATGCCTGAAAGGCTGAACATAATAGTGACAAGGGACAGGAATTATAAGGCAGATGGCTGCATTGTTGTAAACAGCAGGGAAGACGCAATAAAAGCTGCAAAAGGCAGCAATGAAATAATGGTGATTGGGGGCGCTGAAATTTACAAATTATTTTTGCCCATAGCAGACAGGCTTTACATTACCAAAATCAATGGCGCATTCAATGGAGACACTTATTTTCCTGAATTTAATGAAAATGAATGGGCTAAGGCAAAAGAAAAATTTGTTGAAAAAGATAATGAGAACCCATACAGTTATACCATGGTGGTTTTGGAAAGAAAAAGTTGAGTATTAAATTTCATTAATTATACTCAATAACCCTCCATCTTGAAGGTTTCTACTATGCTCGGCCTTGATTCTTTTTTCTTAAGCCCAAAATTAAGCTTATTCAATAGCGGAACAAAAATATTGCCGATTGCCAATGCCAATGGCAAGTCATGTCGTGGAATATAAGCATGCAGTATAATAAATAAAACGGCAACTAAAATCCCATAAAAAATCCTGTTTTTTGCTGGGTTTGTTTTCGGCTCAATCAGCATAAACATTGAGAAGAAGTAAATAACACCTCCATTTAGAATAGAATAATAAATTCCAGAAAACTGCATTCCTCGAACCAATTCAATGATTAAATTAATTAAATAATAAGAAATTAAAAAGCTTATTGCCAAATCAAGCCTTCTCAATCTCCAAATTAGAAAAATCCCAAAAATCAAAACCAAAATTAAAGGCGAGGAAACCCACCACGTATGCGCAGCGCCGAATATCACTGAAACGAGCAAAACGCCAAAGTTTGCTGGATTGAAAATATGCTTTTGCCGGAATTTTATTAAATGCTTTGACAAAATTGCAATTGCTCCCGCTAAAACATAAATGTGCCATTGCAAATTTTGTGTCAATAAGCCGCCTATAAACAATCCAGATATTAAAGCGCTTTGCGGGAATTGAAATGTTTTTGATTTAAAGTATTCAATAAGCAAATCCAGCAATGTTGTCGTAACAACAGCGATAACAACAGGCAACAATGCCTTAATTCCAAATCCATAGAAAAATGCGCTTACTAGGTGCAGTATTACAAGAAAAATAACCATATACTGATAAATTGTGAACTTGTTGAATAACGATTTAAAATCCATTA
>Ga0209211_10006785_pt1 | contig 16384 bp, 13 predicted proteins | sample RifGroA2_FD_183992 | JGI IMG/M metagenome (GOLD analysis project Ga0209211, IMG submission 183992) | Groundwater microbial communities from Rifle, Colorado, USA - Groundwater A2 (SPAdes) (version 2) | ecosystem: Environmental > Aquatic > Deep subsurface > Groundwater | place: Rifle, Colorado... | reverse complement strand
GGGGTTGCCGTCAGCATCGACCGACACGCCGATGATGCGACCCGGCATCGAGCGCTTGTGCGCGTCGCGGCAGGCGAAGAACGCGGCGTGCGGGCCGCCGTAGCCCATCGGCACGCCGAAGCGTTGCGTGGAACCCAGCACCACATCCGCGCCCCACTCGCCAGGCGGCGTCAGCAGCACCAGGCTCAGGATGTCCGCGGCGACCGCGACGGTCATGCCGTTAGCCTTCGCGCGCGCGACGAAGTCGGCGTAGTCGTGCACCGTGCCGTCGGCGGTCGGGTATTGCAGCAGCGCGCCGTACAGCTTGTCGTTCAGCGTGACGGTCTTGAAGTCGCCGATCACCAGCTCGATGCCCAGCGGTTTCGCGCGCGTCTTCAGCAGCTCGATGGTCTGCGGGAAGCACTCGTGCGACACGAAGAAGCTGTTCTTGTCCGCCGCGTCGCGCGGGCGCAGGCCGTGCAACATGGTCATCGCCTCGGCCGCGGCGGTCGCCTCGTCCAGCAGCGACGCGTTAGCGATCTCCATGCCGGTCAGGTCCATCACCATCGTCTGGAAATTCAGCAGCGCCTCCAGACGGCCCTGCGCGATCTCGGCCTGATAGGGCGTATAGGCGGTGTACCAGCCCGGATTCTCCAGGATGTTGCGCTGGATCACCGCGGGCAACACGGTGTTGTAATAGCCTTGGCCGATGTAGCTCTTGTACAACTTGTTCTTCGCCGCAATGCCGCGCAGATGCAGCAGATAGTCGTGCTCGCTCATGCCTTCCGGCAGGTTCAGCGGCTGCTGCAAACGGATGGCCGCCGGGACGGTCTGGGCTATGAGCGCATCCAGTGTGGACGCGTTGATCTTCTTCAGCATGGCCTGAACGTCTGCTGCGTTCGAGCCGTTATGGCGAGTTACAAATTGGTCGGTCTTCATGGGATTCGGCGTGAAATTCTGGAGAATTTGTAGGATGGGTATCGCTGCGCTCAACCCATCCTACTTAATGACTTAATGCGCTTCGCTGTCGACAACAGCCTGATATGCAGCGGCATCCAACAGTGCGGCGACGTCGGCTGCGCTGTCCGGCTTCATCTTGAACATCCATGCGCCGTAAGGATCGCTGTTGATGTTCTCCGGAGAACCATCCAGATCGCCGTTCACCGCGGTCACTTCGCCGGATACCGGCGCGTACACGTCGGCAGCGGCCTTCACCGATTCCACCACCGCGCACTCTTCCTTCGCCTTCAGCTTGCGGCCGACCGCCGGGGTCTCGACGAACACCATGTCGCCCAGCAGCTCTTGCGCATGCTGGGTGATGCCGACACTGATCGTGCCGTCGGCTTCGTTTTTTACCCATTCGTGGGAGGCGGTGTATTTCAAATTACTTGGCAGGTCTGCTGGGATGCTCATATTTTTCTCCGGATAATTAACAGTTAATTCGTAGGTCGGGTTAGGCGTAGCCGTAACCCGACGTTGGGCAATGTCGGGTTATACCCGCAAGGGGTAGGCCGTGGTTGTAAGGGGCTAAAGCCCCAACAACACACGCTCCGCGATGAAACCGCTAACCCGACCTACATTTTCTAAAGACTGACGACAGCCTTGCCGTTGCGCGCGAAGGGATACTTTACCACCTTTGCATTCAGCAGCTTGTCGCGAATCTCAACCTGCACTGTGTCGCCGACGGCCACGCCGTTGGGCACGCGCGCCAGCGCGATGGACTTCTCCAATGTCGGAGAGAACGTGCCGCTGGTGATCTCGCCGTCGCCGTGCGGGGTGACGACCTTCTGATGGCCGCGCAGCACGCCACGGTCCAGCAGCACCAGACCGACCAGCTTCTTGCCCGGCGGATTCGCCAGCAATGCTGCCTTGCCGATGAAGTCGCGTTCGCTCTTCAGGTCCACGGTCCACGCGAGGCCGGATTCCAGCGGGCCGACCGTCTCGTCCATGTCCTGTCCATACAAGTTCATGCCCGCTTCGAGACGCAACGTATCGCGCGCACCGAGGCCGATGGGCTTCACGCCGGCCTTGTTCAGCGCATACCAGAATTCCTCGGCCTTAGGCTTGGGCAGCATCACCTCGAAACCATCTTCGCCGGTATAGCCGGTGCGGGCAATAAAGTATTCGCCGCAGTCGGCGGCCTGGAAATTCACCAGCCCTTCGGTCGCCGCCCTGGTCTGCGGCAGCACTTCCCACACCTTGGTACGTGCGTTCGGGCCCTGCACCGCGACCATCGCGAGGTCGTCGCGCGAAGTTATGGTGAGATTAGGCGCATGCACCGCGGCCTGCTCCTTCATCCAGGCGATGTCCTTGTCCGCCGTGCCCGCGTTCACGACGATGCGGAACCACTGCTCGGTCATGAAATAGATAATCAGGTCATCGATCACGCCGCCGTTCGGGCGCAGCATCGCCGAGTAGAGCGCCTTGCCCGGCATGGTGATCTTGTCGGCATTGTTCGCCAGCAGGTAACGCAGGAAGGCGCGCACGCCGTCGCCCTTCGCATCCACGACGCGCATATGGCACACGTCGAACATGCCGCAATCGTTGCGCACCTGATGGTGCTCGTCGATCTGCGAACCGTAATTCACCGGCATATCCCAGCCGCCGAAATCCACCATCTTCGCGCCCATCGCGCGGTGGGCTGCATTCAGGGGAGTCGTCTTGAGCGTCATGTTTTGTTTTCCTTAGAAATAAAAAAGGCGCAGCACGAAATCGCGCTGCGCCCCATCTGTCCTTGGTACCTGAGAGATTACGACTGTCGTCGCGTGCCCCTTCGGTGGCTGCATTTGCAGCGCTCTCCAGATTCGCCTGTTCCGATTGGTTCCTGAGCCTGAGCGGTTACGGGTGTTGCGCCTTCGGCGGTGCCCAGAATCGGCACACTCTCCCAGTCGGTTTCAACGGCGGGGCGGATTATACCGGAAGTTTCTGGTTAAATTGAAAAGGGACCCTCTTCATAAGGCCAACCAACCGCCTTCCTTTTTCGCAACAAAATCTACACGTAAATTGCCCGCACTGCATACCCCAATAATTTGCTTGGAATCCCCGGCATATTTTCCCGTACATTCAACTTCAGGTTGGCCGCTATACACTTGCTTGAAAGCGAGGGTATTCGGGACATTCCCAAAGTTTCCAGAAATAACCGAACTAACGGATTGTTTGGTATTCGGGTCAACTTCACTCATATCGCCATTAATCAAACTACCATTCGGATTTGCCAGGGTCATTGTGAAATCAGCCTTGGCCCCATTGGGATAAACGAAGTGGCCTTTCCATTTACCTGCCAGTTCCGATGCGCCAATAGAGGCATTCGCAGAAGCAGAATTATTAATTTGAGCCTGCGGCGAGGATCGCTGCACTTGAGCAGCCGCGTTGCTGTGATCGATAAGCGCATTAGCCACGCCAACACTCATCAGGCCAAGGCCCACAAAATACATGATCGGCGTACCTACCAACGACCCAGCCAATACACCGACTCCCGGTTTCACTGCACTCCTAGACATGCATATGATGGCGAGAATGAAGGCGGCAATATTCATGACAACCATCCCCATCATCGATATAAATGGGATCGGCAATAGCGCAAACACCCATGCCAGTACTAGACAGATGACGGCGGCCTTGACTGGAGCCGCATTGGTTACGGGCACAGCAACTGTAGTTGTTTGATTCTCCATACTTTGTGATCTCCGGATTATCGCGGTTTCAGAATGGCGTTCAACAATTGCAATCCGCCGTTTATAACTTCAAGCGGGTTGGCGGCCGTGTTTGTAGCACCTTTGTTTCCTTGAAATGTTCCAGCTTGGTTATACGCTGTATTTTTCCAAGTTCCCGATAGGGTTCCGGATGGACTAACAGATCCCATGAATGTTGATCCAGTACTTGCACTGCCAACAGCGACGGAACCATCACTGGATACTTTTCCTTCGCCAGTAAATGATGTGCCCATCCTGCTTGAGCGACCATTTAGTTGCGCAGTGCCATCCTGAGTAATACTTACCTGAAATGTTCCACTATCTGATCCACTGTATGTGCCCGAATAAGTGCCGGCATAATTGACTGCGTTTCGTTGTGCTGGATATGCGCTTGTTTGAGACGGCGTTGACACGGAGGCTTGTGGCGCATTCGAGAGTATCTTGATTACCTCATTGCAGGGGCTATTCTGACCCGAATGGGTGGCGCGCTCCATAGTCATGTCCATCGCCGTCTTCCCCAACTTGTCTTTTACCGTTGTGTTTGCGCCATGCGAAATAAGTAATCTCACCGCATTTGGCGAACAGACATTTGCAGCGTTCATCAAGGCCGTCACACCGCCCTTATCTGGACCATTGATATCGATACCGTTGTCCACCAACAAATCAACGAAGGCGGCCAATTTTCTACCTGTATCACTATAAGGGCTATCCATGTGCCCCCACTGACTGACGTAGTGCAAAGCAGTGCGCCCTAGCGAGTCAGCGGCCTTAACATTGGCACCGCGCTGGACAAGCCATTCCAATGCTTGGAGATTCGGTGTGTACGCGCTTGCCGAAGCCATTACCAGCGTTGAGCCGGTTGCGCCTCCAATGACTGCCGGTATATTGATGTCAGCACCGCGTTGAACAAGCCAATCACCTAGTTGTAAGTTCCACGAGCCATTTGCTGCCAATGCACGATATAACGCAGTCCACTGGTAGTTGCTATCGCAATTCAGGCAATTTATGTCTGCACCTTGTTGCAGGTACAGTTCCATCATGTCGTAATTGCCATAGAGAGCCGCCTGGAAGAACCCCAAGGATGCCTTACTTGGAGCTTCTAATGCTTTCAATGGGGCAGAAGCAGCGCTTCGTCCAAAAGCCAAACTAATTGTGGAGCAGCCCGCTGCATGAATACGTCCTTCCAAGGCTCTGTTCTTGGTGATCAAGTTTGCAGTAAAGCCGGCCGTGAACCAACTGCGGCCACCATCAATCGGCGGCACTTTCCAGTCATCTATTCTGCTGCTGGCGGGCCTAAATATAACAGTTGAACCATCTACGCTGAGCTTGCCTTTGAAATAACCATCAAATGGACCGTACAACGAATTCAAAGCAAAAAAACGGAATTTTCCATTGAGGCTCTTATCGATTTCGATCTCTACGTTTGTTTCGCCTTGCCCACACATATATGTACCACTCCATGTGCCCACAAGCGCCTTTGCCTCAGGTGAATCCACAGAACGGACTTGTTTTTCTATCGGCTTCGCTAGAACTCTGGAGTTTGATGGGGCAGGAGCGACTGATTTCCTTTCCGGTTGCGTAGCCTGCTCCGGGGTCATCACGATTGCGTTTGCATTTAAAACAAGACACCACAGAAATACGAACAAGACTCTGCTCACAACACTTCCTTCCATAATATTAAAGGGGAGCCTTGCACTCTCCCTATTTGAGCTACTCAGGTAGCGCCCGGCTTGTTTATAGCAATTCTTCAAAACATAAACCGTGCGGCAGTTTCTCCGCACCGAAACACGAAGTCAACGATTCTGAAGGCCTATATATTTTCCGAAGGATGAGATGGGCAATGCCCATCATCCCCTTCAATGCTTTTGAATTTCGCTGTTCTTCCCCTGTGCGCCGCCGAGTAGCGGAGAACGGTCGGGGGATTTCGGCGAGGACTGTCTGAGCGCGAAGCGCGAGTTCCGCAGCCGCCCGGAGGATTTATTCAACCGAAGGAAACCGAAGGAAGCCGAAGGCTGGCGCGGCGGGGCGGCATTTCTTGGGTTACTTTCTTTGGCCGGACAAAGAAAGTGACTTGCTGCCGGGCCACCCCCGGCGGTTTTGGTTTTGGTGTTATCCGTTCATGGTTCGACAAGCTCACCACGAACGGATTAATTGGAAGTTACTGCGGATAGAACAGCGCCAACCGATACCCCGTCGGCCGCAGATCGGCGGTATCCAGCCTCAGCCGGATGTTGAGTTCGCGATTCGGGCGTAGCCCGGCGGCCTCGCTCTCGGTTGCCGGCAGGTAGTCGGCAGGCTTGAACAGACGGCGAGCCATCACTTTGTCCTGAGTGTCGTTCAGCGAGAGCTCCAGCACGGGAAAGGCCTGCACATGGGTGGCGCGATTGCGCAGCAGCGCGACCAGGATGATCTGATTGACGTTGGCCGGATCGGCTTCCAGTTCGGAAGATTCGATGCTCATCAGGTCGACGTTCTGCGGCAACGGCACGGTGCAGTCCAGCAGCTTGCAGTAGCCGACCAGCATGGGTTTCAGGCCGGGCAGGCGCGCGGCGAGTTCGACGCGGAAGAAATAAAATCCCTGCAAGAGCAGCATCAAGGCCAGCAGTGAAGAAGCCGAGATCCACGGCCAGCGGCGCTTGCGTGGTACAGGGAGCGCTTCCTCTTCTTCTGCCAAATCGCCCCCGGCCAGCGGCGCCGGCTGGATCACCAGCAGTTTGGCAGGTTCCGCCGCTTCGGACGAGGGGTCGTTGGCAGCGGGCGGGACGAAGTCCAGCGAACCGTCGTGCGGGAGCTCGCTCGACACGGCAGTCAATCCGACTGGCTGCGCTTCTTCGACGGGGGGCTCGCCCTTATCCGGTTCCTGCTCCCCTGGTTTCTGTTCTTCCGACTTCTGTTCTTCCGGCTCCGCCGCCAATTCGGCGGTCAGCGTCGCGGCGGATGGAGCAACCTGATCGACTATCGGCAATTCAAGTTGCGGGTCGGGCTGGTCGGGGATGAAGCCGGGGCGGGCATCGAAAGCCTGCATGCAATGGCCGCAACGCACCATGCCCTGATGCGCATCGAGCTGCTCGCCGGCGATGCGGAAGCGGGTGTTGCAATGGGGGCAGAGCGTGGTTCCGTTCATGTTCGAATGCGTTTAGCGCTTCGTCCCCGACAGGCAGGACCAGCCATCCTCGAACACCGGCGCGTTCAGGTCGAACCATTGCGCGTAGATGCCCATCACGTCCTGCGCCTGCTCCTGCAGGATGCCGGAGAGCACGATGCGCCCGCCCGGCTTCGCCGCATTTGCCAACAGCGGGGCGAGCATGCGCAACGGGTTGGTCAGGATGTTCGCGACGACCACGTCGTAGCTGTCCCGGGGCGCGTTGTTCGGCTGGTAGAACTGCACGTTGGCTACATTGTTTGCGACGGCGTTGTCGCGGCTGGCGATCACCGCCTGCACGTCGACATCGACGCCGACCGCGCACGCGGCGCCCAGCTTCAGCGCGGCAATCGCGAGGATGCCGGAGCCGCAGCCGTAGTCCAGCACGCTCTCGCCGCCCTGAATGTTGTCGTCCAGCCAGCGCAGACATAGTCTTGTCGTCGGATGGCTGCCGGTGCCGAAGGCGAGACCGGGGTCGAGTACGATATTGATCGCGTCAGGGTCGCTAGGTGCATGCCAGGTCGGCACGATCCACAGCCGCGGCGAGATAGGGATAGGGTCGAACTGAGACTGGGTCAGACGCACCCAGTCGTTGTCGGCCAGCATCTCGACGCGGTGTTCGGGAATATCCTTCAGGCCGATGCGCCTGGCAGCATCGCCCAGAATCGCGATCACATCCTTGTCGGCGTCGAACAGCGCGCTGACGCGGTTGTGCTGCCACACGCCGGGAGGCGGTTCGCCGGGCTCGCCGAAGATCGCCTGCTCGTCAGGCGTGTCGGCATCGGCATCGAGCAGGTCCACCGACAGCGCGCCGAGTTCGAGTAATGCTTCGCTCAATGCCTCGGCGTGCTTGGCGTCGGTGTCAACAACAAGAGTCAACCAGGACATTATTTCGCTTTGCTGCGCTCGGCCAGCCGCTCTTCCAGATAATGGATGCTGGTGCCGCCGTTCATGAATGCGGCGTCCTGCATCAGCTCGCGATGCAGCGCGAGGTTGGTGTCGATGCCTTCGACAGCCATCTCGGACAGCGCGGTGCGCATGCGCGCCATTGCCTGGTCACGCGTGTCGCCGTAGGCGATCAGCTTGCCTATCATCGAATCGTAATGCGGCGGCACAAAGTAGCTGGCGTACACATGCGAATCGACGCGGATGCCGGGGCCGCCCGGCACATGCCAGGAGGTGATGCGTCCCGGCGACGGAATGAACTTGTAAGGATGTTCCGCATTGATGCGGCATTCGATCGCGTGGCCCTTGAGCTGAATGTCGCGCTGCTTGAACGGCAGCTTCTCGCCCGCGGCAATGCGGATCTGCTGCTGCACGATGTCGATGCCGGTGATCATCTCGGTGACCGGATGCTCGACCTGCACGCGGGTGTTCATCTCGATGAAGAAGAACTCGCCGTTCTCATACAGGAACTCGAAAGTGCCCGCGCCGCGGTAGCCGATCTTGCGGCAGGCTTCGGCGCAGCGTTCGCCGATCTTGTTGCGCAGGCGCGGGTTCAGCAACGGGGCCGGGGCTTCCTCGATAACCTTCTGGTGGCGGCGCTGCATCGAGCAGTCGCGTTCGCCCAGATAGACCGCGTTGCCATGCTGGTCGGCCAGCACCTGGAATTCGATATGGCGCGGGTTCTCGAGGAACTTCTCCATGTACACCATGGGATTGTTGAACGCGGCCTGCGCCTCGGTCTTGGTCATGGTCACCGCGTTGAGCAGCGCAGCTTCGGTGTGCACCACGCGCATGCCGCGTCCGCCGCCGCCGCCGGAGGCCTTGATGATGACCGGATAGCCGATGCTGCGCGCGATCTTGACGATCTCGGCCGGATTATCCGGCAGCGCACCTTCGACGCCGGGCACGCAGGGCACGCCGGCTTTCTTCATCGCGATCTTCGCGGAAACCTTGTCGCCCATCAGGCGGATAGTCTCGGCGCGCGGTCCGATGAACACGAAGCCGGATTTCTCGCAGCGCTCGGAGAAGTCGGCGTTTTCGGACAGGAAGCCGTAGCCGGGGTGGATCGCCTGCGAGTCGGTGACTTCCGCCGCAGCGATAATCGCCGGGATGCTCAGATAGCTCTGGTTCGACGGCGCGGGGCCAATGCACACCGACTCGTCGGCCAGCTTGACGTACTTCGCATCGGCATCCGCCTCGGAGTGAACCACGACGGTCTTGATGCCCAATTCGCGGCAGGCGCGCTGGATGCGGAGAGCGATCTCGCCGCGATTGGCGATCAGGATTTTCTCAAACATTTGGATGCTCCGTACTTTGGTTTAGCTGGTAGGGCGGATGAGCGTAGCGTTATCCGCCGCATGGTAGGGCTAGTTCGACACTGTTCACATCCGGCGGATAACGCCTGCGGCTCATCCGCCCTACGGGTAACTGCGTGGCCGAAACGTTGCAGCAATTAACCGATCACAAACAGCGGCTGGCCGTATTCGACCGGCTGACCGTTCTCGACCAGGATCGCCTTGATGACGCCACCCTGATCCGCATCGATCTCGTTCAGCAGCTTCATCGCCTCGATGATGCACAGCGTATCGCCGCTGTTGACGGTCTGGCCGACATCGACGAATGCCTTCGCGCCCGGAGAGGCGGAACGGTAGAACGTGCCGACCATCGGCGACTTGACGATATGGCCTTCGGGAGCGGCAGGCGCTGCCGGGGCGGCGGGTGCTGCCGCAGGCGCTGCCGGTGCGGCAGCGACGACATGCTGCACCGGAGCGGCGACAACATGCTGTGCGGTTGCCACGGTGCGGGTGATGCGCACGCGCTCTTCGCCCTCGCTGATCTCCAGCTCGGCGATACCCGATCCTTCGACCAGGTCGATCAATGTCTTGAGCTTGCGTAAATCCATGGTGTCCTCCTGATGAGTTAGTTTTTGTAATCGAGTGCGTAGCGCACCGCGAATTCGTAGCCCGATGCGCCCAACCCGCAGATCACGCCGACGGCGATATCGGAGAAGAACGACTCCTTGCGGAACGCTTCGCGGGCATGCACATTGGAAAGATGTACTTCGATGAACGGAATCGCCACCGCCGCCAGCGCATCGCGTAGCGCAACGCTGGTGTGGGTGTACGCCGCCGGATTGATGACGATGAATTGCGTGCCGTCGGCGCGTGCCTGCTGCACGCGATCGACCAGCGCCGATTCGGCATTGCTCTGGAAATAGCTCAAACTTGCACCGTTCTCGGCGGCCAATGCGACCAATTTCCGGTTGATGTCGTCCAGAGTGGTGCGCCCATAAACCTCCGGCTCGCGGGTTCCGAGCAGGTTCAGATTGGGTCCGTGCAGTACAAGGATGTTTTGCATGCGCGCAGTTTGCCGCAAATTTGGGGCTATTGTCTAGGAGTTTGACGAAGATAGGCTAAGAACCGCCGATTTCGGCACGCTGCAAAGACTGCATGAACCGGGCGGCATCCTGATAGCCGACGACGCGAAAATCGCTTAATTCGCCGCCTTTAGCATCGAAAAACAAAATACCCGGCGGGCCATAAAGACCGAACCGCTTCAACAATGCCTTGTCGTCTTCGCTATTGGCGGTGACATCGGCCTGCAGCAGCAAGGTGTTCTTCAGCTGCGCCCGGACCGCCGGATCGCTGAAGGTGAAGCGCTCCATCTCCTTGCAGGACACACACCAGTCGGCGTAGAAATCCAGCATCACGGTCTTGCCGTCCGCCTGGGCGATGCGCGCGTCCAGCTCGGCAAGGCTGTGGACGCGGGAAAATTGCAGCGTCGCAGGCGCCTCGGCAGCGGCGCGACCGATATTGCTCAAGGGACGCAGCAGGTCGCGCGCACCGGACAGCGCGCCGATCAGATAGGCCACGCCCAGCAGCAGCGCGAGAATGCCGACGCCCTTGACCAGCCTGCGCCCGCCGCCGGCTTGGGGCGGCAGCGGATCCAGCGCATGCAGATAAATACCGGAGAAGATCAGCAGCGCGGCCCAGGCGAGCATCTGCGCAATCAGCGGAATCACCGGCGAGACGATCCAGATCGCCAGCCCCAATAGCAGCACGCCGAAAAAGCGCTTCACCGCCTCCATCCACGCGCCGGCCTTGGGCAGCAGCACGCCCGCCGAGCTGCCGATGGCCAGCAGCGGCGCGCCCATGCCCAGCGCCAGCGCGAACAGCGCGGTCCCGCCCAGCACCGCATCGTGGGTCTGTCCTATATATAAGAGTGCGCCGGCCAAGGGAGCTGCGACACAAGGCCCCATGATGATGGCAGACAACGCGCCCATCGCGAACACGCCGCCGAGATGGCCGCCGTGCAGCTTGTTGCTGGTGTCGGTCAGCTTGCTCTGCAGCGCCGAGGGCAGCTGCAATTCGTAGAAGCCGAACATGGACAGCGACAGCACCACGAACACCGCGGCGAAGCTGCCCAGCACCCAGGGCGTCTGCAGCGCATTCGAGATCAGCTCGCCGGAGTATCCGGCTGCGACGCCGGCCGCCGCATAGGTGATCGCCATCCCCAGCACATAGGCCAGCGACAGCAGGAAGGCGTGCGCATGGGTAATCTTGTGGCCGCGCCCGACAATGATGCCGGACAGGATGGGGATCATCGGGAACACGCAGGGCGTAAACGCCAGCAGCAAGCCCGCGCCGAAGAAGAACGACACGATCAGCCAGAAGTCGCCGCCGGCGAACAGGCCGGCGATCTGCGAATTCTCGTCGCCTCCAGACGGCAGCGGCTTGATGTAGGACGGCGGCGGCGCCTCGGTCATTCCCGGTTCGCGCAAGCCGGTGCCGACATCGGGCAGCTCCACCGTCAGCGCCTTGTTGATCGGCGGATAACACAACCCCTGCTCGCTGCAACCCATGTAGGTCGCATCCAGCGTGACGCTGGCCGCCCCCTTGGCAACGCGCTCCAGCTCGATCTCGGCCTGGAACGAGCTATGGAACACTTCGACGTTGCCGAATGAAGGATCCTGCTTCATCTCGCCGCGCGGCAGGTTCACCGCCTTGACCCGCACCGCGCCGTCCTTGCTGGAGAACGCGATCTTGTCTCGATACAGATAATAGCCGTCGGCCAGAGTAAAGCTGGCCTGCAGCGTATCCGCATCTCGCACCGTCACCTGCAGACCGAACGCCTGATCCGGCGGCAAAAAGGTCGGCTGCCTGGCCCCGCCCAGACTGTCGAGGAAACCGGCATGGGCTAACGGGGCGAACAAAAATAAGAAAACCAATAAAAGAGAACGCATGTTTATTCCTTGATTTCCCTTTTCGGGATGATTTCCGTTTCCTGGCGCACCCAATCGAGATAGGCGGGCAAGCCCTGATCGACCGAGACCGCGACGATCTCGGGAAGTTCATAGGGATGCGCTGCGCGTATCGCCTGTTCGAGGCGCGGATAGGCGGCGCGCGTGGTCTTGATCAGCAACGGCACCTCGGTCGCAGTCTCGACCGCATCCTGCCAGCGATAGGTCGAGACGCAGGGTGCGAGCCGGTTCACGCAGGCCGCGGCACGCTGCTCGATCAGCTGCCGCGCCAGCTTGTCGGCCGATTCGGCATCGGGCAGGTTGGTCAGCACGATCAGCGCCTCGCTCATCCGGCCGCCCGTCCCTGTTGGCGCGCGAAGCGCATGCCGAGTTGCAGTAATTCGTCCCAGACATCGCCCTGTCTTAGTCCCTTGATGGTCTTGTCCAGCCGCGCGGCCTGCTGCATCGCGCGCTCGATGTGCGGGAACTTGAAGCGGCGCGCGGCGTTGCCGATCAGCCCCTGCCGCGGACCCCACACCCTTGCCTCGCGCAACGCGCCGTCGATATTGCCGCCGCGCTGTACGGCCTGCAGCACCTTGCCCAGTGTGCGAATGTCCTCGCTGATCGCCCACAGCACCAGCACCGTCGCGGTGCCTTCGGCGCGCAGGCCGTCGAGGATACGCACGAAGCGTTCGGGGTTGCCGCCCAGCATCGCCTCCGACAACTTGAAGATGTCGTAACGCGCGACGTCCATCACCGCGTCCTTGACTTGATCAAACGACAGTTCGCCGGCCGGGAACAGCAGCGCGAGTTTCTGTATCTCCTGGAAGGCCGCAAGCAAATTGCCCTCGCAGCGGTCGGACAGGAACTCCAGCGTGTCCTTATCCGCCGACTGCTGCTGCCGCCGCAGCCGCCCGGCGATCCAGCCCGGCAGCGCCGCGCGCGCGATGTCGTCGGCGGTGACCATCACGCCCTGCCGCTCCAGCGCGGTGAACCACTGGCTCTTTTGCGCAGTCTTGTCGAGACGGGGCAGGGTGATCAGCGTGAGGATGTCCGGACTCATATTCGCCACATGGTCCTGCAGCGCCTGCCCGCCCTCGATGCCGGGCTTGCCGGTGGGGATGCGCAGATCGATGACCTTGCGGTCGGCGAACAGCGACAGGCTCTGCGCGCTGCTCTTCAGTTCGGCCCACTTGAAATGTTGTTCGGCGACGAAGGTCTCGCGCTCGCTGTAACCGGCGGCACGCGCCGCGTTGCGTATGCTGTCCGCCGCCTCGATCGCCAGCAGCAGCGCGTCGCCGTACACCACGTACAGCGGCTTCAGCCCGGAGGCGAGTTGGCGCGGCAGGTCGTCGCTGGTAATTTGCATAGTTTCAGAGCTGGGGTTTGGCGCGGCTCAGGCGGCGCAATATCTGCTGCACCATGTCGTCGCGCATGCTCTTGTACAGCAGCGCCTCTTCGGCCTCCTTGGCCAGGATCGCCGCGTCGCTATAGCTATAGTCGCGGCGCTGCACCATTTCCTCGGCGGGTATCCAGTCCTGACGCTGCTTGTCGTAGGCGCGCAGCGAGACGCGGTAGCGCAACTGGTACTCGCTCACGCGGCCGCTGCCGGCCAGCGACAGAATCTGCTTCTCGGGGATCTCGAACACGATGTTCAGCACCAGATCGGCCTGCTCCGCCGTATGCACTAGTTTGACGTTGTTGAACTCCAGATTGCGGCGCAGTTCCGCGATGAACGGGGTATTCGGCGCAGCCGCATCGATATACAGCGTGGAAAACGGCATGCCCGCCTGCCCGCGCGGATGGAAACCGCATGCGGTTAGCAATAAAACGGTCAGCAACAGCAATGTACGCATAGCGATATTCCCTGCCCGGATAAACCGGAAAAATTGCCTCCAATGTAGGGCGGATGAGCCGAAGGCGTTATCCGCCGTGCCGTTATGTTGCGACTACGGCGGAAGGCGCTGCGCTTTTCCGCCCTACATTACTACGTTGATCAAACGGCCCGGCACAACGACGACCTTCTTCGCCGTCCCGCCCGCCAGTTGTTTCTGCACCGCCTCATGCGCCAGCGCCAGCTGCTCTATGGTCGCCTTGTCGGCGTCCTTGGATACGCGCAGGCTGCCGCGCAGCTTGCCGTTGATCTGGATCACCAGCTCGATCTCGTCCTGCACCAGCGCAGCCGGGTCGGCCTTGGGGAAAGTCTGGTCCAGCAGGTCGCTGCCGGGACGCAGTTCGCTCCACAGCGCCTGGCTCATATGCGGCACGATGGGGGTGAGCATCAGCACGATGGCTTCCAGCGCCTCCTGCACGACGCTGCGCGATGCAGGCTCGTTGAACTTGATCAGCGCGTTCAGCAGCTCCATGTTCGCCGCGATCGCGGTGTTGAACGTCTTGCGACGGCCGAGATCGTCGTCGACCTTGGCGATGGTCTGGTGCAGCTGGAAGCGCAGCGCCTTCGCAGCCGCGCTCAGTCGGGTGCCCGGCCAAACGTCTTCCGGCTCGCCGCCAGTGTAGGCCGCGACCACGCCCTGTTCGACATGGTCGGACACGGCTTTCCACACGCGCTTGAGGAAGCGGAATGACCCTTCCACACCCGCGTCCGACCACTCCAGCGACTGGTCCGGCGGTGCGGCGAACATCATGAACAGGCGCGCAGTGTCCGCGCCGAACTCGTCGATGATCGCCTGCGGGTCCACGCCGTTGTTCTTGGACTTCGACATCTTCTCGGTGCCGCCGATGACCACCGGCAATCCGTCGGCCTTCAGCACGGCACCCGTCGGGCGGCCGCGCTCGTCGGTCGCCACGTCCACCTCGGCGGGATTGATCCACAGCTTCTTGCCGTTAGGCTCGTCGCGGTAGAACGTCGGCGCGATCACCATGCCCTGCGTCAGCAAATTCTTGAACGGCTCGTCGCCCGGCACCAGACCTTCGTCGCGCATCAACTTGTGGAAAAAGCGCGCATATAAAAGGTGCAGGATCGCGTGCTCGATGCCGCCGATGTACTGATCGACCGGCAGCCAGTGCTGCGCGCTGGACTTGTCCACCATGCCGGTCGCGCATTGCGGGCTGGCGTAACGCGCGTAGTACCAGCTCGACTCGACGAAGGTGTCCATCGTGTCGGTCTCGCGCCGCGCCTTGCCGCCGCACTTGGGGCAGGTGCATTCGTAGAACGACGGCATCTTCGCCAGCGGAGAGCCCGCGCCGTCCGGCACCACGTCCTCGGGCAGCACCACCGGCAACTGGTCGTCCGGCACCGCCACGTCGCCGCAGCTCGGGCAGTGAATGATGGGAATCGGGCAGCCCCAGTAGCGCTGGCGCGAGATGCCCCAGTCGCGCAGGCGGAACTGCACCTTCTTCTCGCCCAGGCCCTTCGCGGCGAGGTCGGCGGCGATGGCGGCGATGGCCTGGTCGTAGTTCAGGCCGTCGTATTTGCCGGAATTCACGCAAACGCCCTGCTCCTTGTCGCCGTACCACTCCTGCCAATGTTCGGTGGTGAAAGGCGCAATCCCCCCTTCGCCCCCCTTTTGCAAAGGGGGGTTCGTTGCCGCGCCGATTTCGGCTCCCCCCTTCGACGAAGGGGGGCTGGGGGGGATTTGAATGGACTGTTTAATAGGGAGGTTGTATTTCTTGGCGAAGCCGAAGTCGCGCTCGTCGTGCGCCGGAACGGCCATCACCGCGCCTTCGCCGTAGCCCATCAGCACATAGTTGCCGACCCATACCGGCACCTGCTCGCCGGTCAGCGGGTGGGTGACCTTGATGCCGGTGTCCATGCCCTTCTTTTCCATCGTCGCGATGTCGGCCTCGGCGACGCCGCCCTGCTTGCATTCCTCGACGAACGCGGCGAGCGCGGGGTTGTCCTGCGCAGCGCGGGTCGCCAGCGGATGTTCCGCGGCGACGGCGACGAAGGTCACGCCCATGATGGTGTCGGCGCGGGTGGTGTAGACCCATAAAAGATTGCTCTTCGTGGACAAGCCCTCACCCTCAGTCCCTCTCCCGCCTGCGGGCGAGGGAAGAGTGGCCTCGACTCCGTCGAGGATTTCAAAGGCGAAGCGCACGCCGTAGCTCTTGCCGATCCAGTTCGCCTGCATGGTCTTGACCTGTTCGGGCCAGCCGTCGAGCTGGTCCAGGCCGGACAGCAGTTCGTCGGCGTACTGGGTGATGCGGAAGAAATACATCGGGATGTCGCGCTTTTCCACGACGGCGCCGGAGCGCCAGCCGCGGCCGTCGATCACCTGTTCGTTGGCCAGCACGGTGTTGTCCACCGGGTCCCAGTTCACCACGGCGGTCTTCTTGTAGATCACGCCCTTCTCGAACAGGCGGGTGAACAGCCACTGCTCCCAGCGGTAATACTCCGGCGTGCAGGTCTTCACCTCGCGCGACCAG
>Ga0209211_10006781_pt1 | contig 16389 bp, 17 predicted proteins | sample RifGroA2_FD_183992 | JGI IMG/M metagenome (GOLD analysis project Ga0209211, IMG submission 183992) | Groundwater microbial communities from Rifle, Colorado, USA - Groundwater A2 (SPAdes) (version 2) | ecosystem: Environmental > Aquatic > Deep subsurface > Groundwater | place: Rifle, Colorado... | reverse complement strand
ACGCGAAATGTTGGATGCAATTGCAACAGGATCTCGTTTTGGAGATATCCCGGATCTTTTAATTAATGAAGAAATCAACCGCATGATTGAGGAACTCAAACGAAATGCAGATGAACAAGGCATGACGTTTGAAACCTATCTTCAAGCCATTAAAAAGACCATTCCGGAATTGAAAGTAGAAATTTCTCCTCAAGCTGTTCTTCGTGTGAAAGTTGGTTTAATTATTCGAGAAATTGCAAAAAAAGAAAATGTTTCTGTCTCAGACGAAGAAATTGACAAAGAATTAGACGAACTTGCTTCACACCACAAAGACAAAGAAACTCGTGACCATATTTACTCTCCCATGTATCGCGAATACATGGAAAACGCCTTGCGTAACCGAAAAGTACTCGCTCTTCTCAAAGAAACAATGATAAAATCAGTAGAGAAATGATCTTATTGTATGCGCTTTGGCGCTCATGTTTCCGCTGCGGGTGGTGTATGGAATGCTCCAGAACATGCAGCTTCCATTGGGTGTGAAGTTCTCCAGATGTTTAGTCGACCTCCTCAAGGAGGTACTCCCGCCCCCATTACAGCGGAAACCATTCAAAAATTTCAAACATCCATGAAAGAACACGGTATTCATGCCGCGTATATTCACGCACCATACTTTATCAATCTAGCATCTGGAGAAGCTCGCATCAGACATGGATCTATTCAAATTATTCGTGACGAACTTGAACGAGGCTCACTTCTTCATTGTCGATCTCTCATGTTTCACCCAGGATCTGGAAAAGATTTGGGACAAGAGAAGGGTATGCAGGCTGTTGTAGAAGGATTAGATGAAATTCTTGATGGGTATAAAGGAACTTGCCAACTTCTTATAGAAATCTCTGCTGGGGCTGGAATGATTTTAGGAGATTCTTTTGAAGAAATTGCTTATTTTTTGAATAAAACAAAATACGGCAAAAAAATCGGAGTGTGTTTTGATACACAACATGCGTTTGCTTCTGGATATGACATTCGTACAAAAGAAGCTTGGGAAAAAACCATTGAACATTTTGATATACTGATTGGACTTGAACGACTTGTTTTAAGTCATTGTAATGATTCAAAAACTCCGTTTGAAAGTCACAAAGACAGACATGAACATTTGGGAAAAGGTTCAATTGGTCTTTCTGCTTTCAAAATTCTTGTTCAACATCCAAAACTTCAGCACATAGATTTGATTCTTGAAACTCCATTTGAACCAGATATTTCAGGAATCAAAAAAGACTTGCAACAATTAAAAAAATTTCGGAATGTATGATTTTAACTGTTCATGTTCAACCAAATGCCAGACAAACAGAAATTACAAACTGGTTGGATGATACAACGGTCAAAATTCGAGTTGCAGCCATCGCTGAAAAAGGAAAAGCAAATGAAGCATTATTACGATTCCTTGCAGATTATTTTGAAACAAATATTTCTTCAATCAATCTTATCCGTGGAGGAATGACAAAAATGAAACAGATTGAGATTCCAGATTCCCTATGGTTTGTACGTAGAACTTAATCATTTTAGACCAGTTTAGGTGCGCGGGGTGCAAGTTCTTCCGAGCCGTACTACAGATGGTACGGTGAGGAAAGCTTGGGTCCCCGCAAACCATGCACCAGATGGTGCATGGTAAACCTAAAATGGGCAAAATGAGGAAGTTCTAAACAAAAACGGCCTTGAAGCCGTTTTTATGGTACACAATCTTCTCCTCCACGCGACCACGGATGACACTTAGAAAGACGTTTTCCTGCAAGCCATAATCCGCGGAAACATCCATATTTTTCAATGGCCTGTCGTCCATATTCCGAGCAGCTCGGATAAAAACGACAGTATCCGTACGGATAGAGCCATCGCAAAATTCCATGATCAAATGACAATGTTTTTTGATAAATTTTGATCAAAATGATCAGAAAAAAACAAGGAATTTTAAATATTTTCTTAAACATCTTTTTTCAAAAAAGGAGTTTTTTTTAATAACGCATCCATTCGCTCTTCTAAAACATGAAAAGAAGCATTTTTTGCTTCTACACGGGCAATAAATGCTACATCATATCCAGATTCCAAAGAAAATATTCTGTGACGGATAATTTCTCTTAACCGACGGCGAATACGATTGCGAACCACAGCAGATTTGGAAACTTTTGTTCCTACCACAAATGCAAAACGAGAAACTGGAAGCATGTTTTTTCGAAAACGAACCCCATAAAGGGTATCAAAAACATTTTTTCCTTTTGCAAAAAGGATTTCAAAATCTTTTTTCTTTCGTAATCTGTTTTCTGCAGAAAGCATAAACAAGACGAGGGTACGCGACCCTCGTCTATTCCTTATTTCTTTTTGGCTTGAACAGAAACTCGCTTGCGACCTCTGGCAATGCGGCGTTTCAATACATTTCTTCCAGCCGGTGTACTTGAACGTGCACGAAAACCATGAACACGAGCACGGCGACGTTTTTTAGGTTGATATGTTCGCTTTGGCATATATCGTTATCCAACTCATTTTCTGAAAATATTTCCCCCATCTAACCACATCCTCCACAATTTATCAACTTCTTGCTCTTTTCCTCCTCCTTTCTGCTCTTGCCCCCCTGTGGACAATTAGTTTACACTAACCTCACTAAACCGTGAGACTTCTTGATCCTATACCTATGAATACTAACGAACTTTGGCAAGCCGTCTTAGGAGAACTTGAGCTTAAACTCAGTAAGGCAAATTTTACGACATGGTTCAAAAATACATTCATATTAGTATATGAAAATCAGGAACTCGTGATTGGAGTTCCAAATACCTTTACAAAAGCCTGGCTTGAAAAAAAATATCATAGGGACATTACCAACCTTCTTCAACAATTTACCAGTGACCGCGTACGCAATGTTGTTTATCGAGTAGAAATAAAAACATCTCCCATGAATATTTCTATTTCGGATTATTCCCAAGAAATTTCAGATCAAACTGTTTCAGATGTTTCATTTCAACAACCTGTTTTTTCTCAAACATTCACACTTCCATCTCTTCCACGTTCCTATTCTGAAACACCGGAACCATCCCTTAATCAAAAATACGCTTTTTCCAATTTTATTGTTGGAAAACAAAATGAACTCGCTCATGCTGCTGCTCAAGCTGTTTCTATGCAACCTGGAGGTGTCTATAACCCTCTTTTTATCTATGGTGGAGTAGGACTTGGAAAAACACATCTTCTACAAGCAGTTGGAAATGAAATTCAAAAAAGAGATCCTCAGGCAAAAATCCTCTATATTACCTGCGAAAATTTCACGAATGACTTTATTCATGCCGTACGCACAGGTCGCGGAAAAGAATTTAAAGATATTTATCGAAATGTGGATGTTCTTCTTATTGATGACATTCAATTTATTACAGGAAAAGAAGGAACACAGGAAGAATTTTTTCATACATTCAATGCCCTTCACCAAAATAACAAACAAATTATTCTTTCTTCAGACCGACCACCAAAAGCAATTCCTGCACTTGAACAACGTCTATCTTCTCGTTTTGAATGGGGAATGATGACGGATATTGGAAGTCCGGATTTCGAGACACGTATTGCTATTTTGGAAGCAAAATGCCGAGAAAAAAAATATCTTCTTGATGGAGAAATTCTCCATCATGTTGCCACAACCATTCAAAGCAACGTACGCGAACTTGAAGGAGCTTTAAATAAAATTATTGCCTTTCATCAATTCAAAAATATGATTCCAACTGTGGAAAGTGTGAAACCTATTCTCACAAGCTTTCAACCAACAAAAATGAAAAAATCTGTCACAACTCGACAGCTTATCCACACAGTCGCCCTCTACTACGATTTATCAATTGACGATCTTCTTGGAAAAAGCCGCGAAAAACGTCTTGCGTTTCCTCGTCAAATCATTATGTTTCTCATGCGAGAAGAAATGAAATGTAGCTATCCATCCATTGGAAATGAACTTGGTGGTCGTGATCACACAACAGCCATGCATGCTTACGATAAAATCACAAATCAACTTACAAACGATGAACGACTTCAACATGATATTGAAACGATTCTCCAACGTTTATATGTCGTTTAAACTTTGGGGATAAAAAGAGTAAAACATGAGTGAATAAAAAAGAACAAAATTTTTCATTCACTCCTCCACACCGTTTCTTCCATACTTCTTTCACTTTTCCTCTTTGCTTTTTACCGCTTGATTAAAGAGAAAAAAACAGTTTTCCACTCCATCCACACCCCCTACTATTACTACTATCAATTTTTAAAAATAACATAATAATATCGATTGGGCTTATGAAGTTTTCCTGTATTAAAGATAATCTCTCCATTGGCCTAAGTATTACAAGCCATATTCCAACAAAAAATGCGAATCTTCCTATTTTGAATAATGTTCTCATGGTGGCAAAAAATGGTTCTGTTCGTTTAACGGCAACAAATTTGGAAATGGCGATCAGTTGTCTTATTCGTGGAAAAGTGGAAGAAGAAGGAGATTTAACTGTTCCGTCAAAATTATTTTCTGATTATGTGAGTCTTCTTCCAAATGAAAAGGTAAATATTCGTATTGAAGGACAGATGATGCTTGTGTCTTGTGGATCATATAAGACAAAAATGAATGGCTTACCTGCCGCAGATTTTCCTCTTGTTCCTTCAATTACCGCAACGCGTTCATATCAGATTCCTGCAGAAAAATTTCGTCATACCCTTTCTCAAGTTTTGTTTGCTGTGGCTGCAAATGAGTCAAGACCTGAACTTGCAGGTGTGTTTATGAAATTTCACACTTCTTCTCCAGAGAAAGGAATAGTGACTTTAGCAACGACGGATTCTTATCGTCTCACGGAATGTCAGATTGGAGTGAACTCCAGTTCTTCAGAAGAAATATCTGTCATTGTTCCAGCAAAAACCATGGCAGAAGTAGGAAGAATTCTTTCTATTTTTCGTGATGATGTGGAAACACCTAGTGATCTTACGGTAAATCTTTCGGAAAATCAGATTGTCTTTGTATTTGGAACAGTGGAATTGATTTCGAGAACCATTGATGGAACCTATCCGGATTATCGACAAATTATTCCGAAAACATTTCAAACAGAAGCAAAGATTGATCGAGAAGATTTTATAAAAATAGTGAAAGCGGCAAGTTTGTTTTCGAAGTCAGGTCTTTTTGATGTAAATGTTGAATTTCAGCCAGGAGGATCTGTAACAGTGAGTGCAGTGGATGCCGCGCGTGGAGAAAATACAGCCTCTTGTTCTGCAAAAGAAATTTCAGGACAAGTAAATGCGGTAACACTCAATTATCGTTATTTACTTGATGGACTTCAGGCATTAAATACAGACGATATTTCTTTTCAGATGATTGATGCAGCAAATCCGTGTGTTTTGAAGCCTGTATCCTCTTCGAATGAATATTTGTATATTCTTATGCCAATTCGGCAATAGAATTATGCTTATTCTTCCAAAAGAACCACATATTTTACGATTAGCTGTTGGTCGGCTTTGGAATGGAAATGTTTCCACAGATGATCATTTAGCTTGTCTTTGTGAATTTTTTCAAAATGCAGAAGGAATTGTTGTACGGGTTATTATTCCGACATTACCAAACGAAAAGAAACCAAATATTTCTCGTGGATCTCGTTTGAATTCAATTGATGAATATGATTCTGTAAATATTTTGTTTGTTGACGAAGATAATCAGTATTTGGAAGTCATTTTTGGATTAGGAGGATCTTATTTGGTAAGAGGGTTTGATACTCCTGGACATTTGATAACAGATTTTTCAAACGAATCTTTTTCTTTTATCTATGAAAGAGACAAGGATTATATTTCTCATATGGAAATGTTGATTCCTTATGATTTTTTTCCAACACATTTAAAAGCAATAAATGCGTTTCTTTTTACAAATGATCAGTGTTTAGCTTATCATCCCCTTTCAGGAGATGTATTAAATATTCATCAACCTTCTGTTTTCCCTTTTGTAAAAATGGAATAAAAAAGACCTCAGATAAGAGGTCTAAAATAAACATTCTATTGGATGTTTATTTTTTATTGGGTTGTAAATGGATTTAATTCTGATATGACAGGAACAGACGCAGGAATTGTTTCTGTATTCGTGTTTTCTGTTTTAGAAGCAATCTGACTGGAAGGGGAAGTTATGTGAACAATAATTCCTGGTGTTTCTGTTCTTCCATTTTTTCCTTCTGCTTGGGCGGAAAGAACCCAATCACCATTGCTTGGAAGTATCCATGAAACCGTGAGAAATGGAGATTCTGGATGAGAAATATGTTCAATAAGTGTTCGATTATTTTTTCCAGGTTGTTCTACATAAACACTGACAGATTCATAATCAGCTGGTTTATCCATAGATATAACAACCGTAAACTGACTTTGAACACGTTCGATTGTTTGTCCATTATTTGGGTCTGTAATAAGAAATTTTCTGGAACCTCCTTCTGATCGAAGACGAATACCTACAGAAGACGAACCCATGTTATCAACGTCGTCATAGGCAACTGCTTTAATAGTATGATATCCGCGTCCAACACTAGAAGGAATTGTTGTTTCAAATGTATATGGAGCGTTTGCATCTTGTCCAAGATAATATCCATCAATATAAAATTCGACTCGTTGAATTCCTCTTGGGGCAGACGCATTGACTTGGATTGAAATATTTCTTGATTCAAAAGAAACATCTTGTCCAGGAGATTCAATGGAAACAGAAGGAAAATGAGCTGGAATATGAACATCGTCAAATTCAGTTGGTGCGGTTCCTTGTTGAATTTTTACCCCTGTTCGTTCTTCTTCACGGCGCATCCAATCTTGAATTCCTTTTTCCCAAGATTCGTAATATGGATCATCTGCTGGATTGTTTGGGGGAGGTCCAAGTGGGTTATCTTTTTGAATGTAATGGAGGATAGAATGATATTCTGCAAATGTTTTTTCTTCTCGATAGGAAGCTGGAGTATATTCGGTTGCTAATTTTTGAGATGCACGGTCGATCGTCACTGTTTCCTGATGGAGACGACCATCAAGAATATCTTTTCCTGTAACAGGAATTTCTGGGGCTGTGAATGATTCAGGAGGTTGAGAAGCGAGCGCTTGACTCATAAAGGCGTTCCAGATAGGTGCTGCAACCACAGAGCCGTCTGCACCGCGAGACATGGCTGTATTGTTGTTGTTTCCAACCCAAACACCTGCAACAAGCGATGGAGTATATCCAACAGTCCAAGCATCATGAAAATTGTTTGTTGTTCCTGTTTTAACAGCAACCGGACGATCCGAAAGTCGAAGTTGTGAAGCTGCTCCAAAAATGTATGATCGTGCTTCTGTATCTGAAAGAACATTGGAAATCATCCGAGCATTATTTTCCTTCATCACACGTTTACCTTCCTCGGGTTTCCATTCTTCCAACACATTTCCTTTTGCATCTTCGACTTTCAAAATAGCAATAGGTGCTCGAACAATCCCTTCGTTTGCAAATGTGGCGTAGGCATTTACATGTTCGAGAAGCTTTACTTCCGCTCCTCCAAGAACAACAGCAAGACCGAAGCGTGAGCGGTCTCCTAGTGTTGTATATCCAAGTTCTTCAGCAAAACGGAGTGTTTGATCTAATCCAACAAGGTAAAGAATTTTTACGGCAGGAATATTCAAAGATCCTTGAAGAGCTTTGCGTGTGGTTAAAGGGCCATTTTCTTTGAGATTGTAGTTATTTGGGGAATAAATGCCTGTTGGAGTAGGAAAATCTGTTTTTACATCCCAAAGAACCGTATTTGGGGTGTATCCCTTCATAAAAGCAGCTGTATACACAATAGGTTTAAAACTGGATCCAGGTTGTCGAGGACGAAGAGCAACATTGACTTGGCCATCAATGGAATCATCAAAAAAATCTTTTGATCCAACCATGGCAAGAATTTGAGAGGTTTTTGGATCAATAGCAACAAGAGATGCGTTGTTAAATTGATAAGATTCTCCTTTTGCTTCTACTCCTTTTGTGACTTCTGTTTCTGCAATGATTTGTTTTTCAAAATCAAGAGAGGTAATCACTTTCAATCCTTGTTCTTCTACCTCTCTCTGTCCATATGTATCCTCAAGAAGCTGTTTTACATAAAAAACAAAGTGAGGCGCAGAAATATTTGTCACTTGTGTTTCCAGAGTTATTTTTTCTAATTTTGCTTGAGTTGTCTCATCAGATGTAATAAATCCAAGTTCAGCCATGCTGTCGAGAATCCAATTTCGGCGGGCAAGAAGAAGGTCTGGATTGTTCAAAAATGTTGTTGGACGCTGTGGAAGAGCCGCAAGGGTAGCTGCTTCTGCAAGGGTCAAATTTTTTACATCTTTTTTTAAATAATGTTGAGAAGCAGCTTGAATACCGTAATTGGTTGAACCGTATGGAATTTCATTAAAATAAATTTGAAGAATTTCGTCTTTGGAATATCTTCGTTCAATTTCAATAGAAAGAATAAGTTCTTTTATTTTTCTGGAAATTTTCTTTTCACTGGAAAGGATCGCTTGTTTAACTAACTGTTGAGTGAGGGTTGAACCACCATATCTATTTCCGTGCAAATTCTGCCAAACAGCTCGCAAAATTCCTTTCACACTAAACCCATGATGTTCACAAAATGTACGATCCTCAGCAGCAATAGTTGCTTGAACAGCAAACAAAGGAATTCCTTCCGGATTTATTTCTGTTTTTTCTTTATTGCAAAATGACTGAGCAAGTTGTACAAGCGTACGATTTTCATCCCCATGAATTTCGTAAAGGAGATGTTCTCCTGTGCGATCATAAATTTTAGTGCTTTGAATCACTGTTCGGTCTGAAAGAGTGTTTGGATCCGGCAGATCGTGACTTACATATGCTATAAGAGCGAGTACACCAACAGATCCAACTAATCCGAGCGCAATAAAAAGAAGAACAAGATTTTTAAATAGACCTTGAGGAAGACGTTTAAACCACGAATGACTTACATGATGACGCCAAGCATGAAGTCGGTTTGGAGTATGAGACATAGTTGACAACAAAAAATCGGCATTTGATTAGCTTATTTTAGCAAAAAAATGACTTATTCGTCCAGAGATTGTTTTTGGGAGATATTTTTTTATTTTTGTTTTTTGTTTGATATAACCTTTGACAAAAAAGATAAAATCTGGTAATATATTCGGGCTTCCCTGTAATAGGGAATTTTTTAATTGGATTTTACTATGTTCAATTTGAGTCGCTTTAGAAGGACATGGAAGAGATATCCGTTTGAAGTTGGAATGATTTTTCTTGTAACGGTCTTTATTTTTGATCTTTTTTCTGCCGGAATGGCAAATGCGGTCGTTGATTTCGGACCATATATTTCTTCAGATCATCCACTTGTATTAGAAATAGAAGCAATGGAGAACGAAACAAAACCATTCGGAAAACTTCCGCAAGCCGGAGAACGGGCAAAACGAATCATGAAGATTCCTGTGACTGCCTATAATAGTCTTCCAGAACAAACAGATGACACTCCGTTTATCACAGCATCCGGAACTCAAACTCGTTGGGGAGTTGTTGCAGCAAATTTTCTTCCCATTGGAACAAGAGTTCGATTTCCTGAATTGTATCCGGGACAGAATTTTTATGTCGAAGATCGCATGAATGCGAGATATAACAAACACGCAGATATTTGGATGGAAGAATTAGCTGATGCACGAAATTTTGGCTCTCAATGGACAACGATTGAGGTTTTCTAGTAGGATAAGGTGGCTTGAAATTGTCATCAGGCCACGTGGCGAAGTTGGTTAACGCGACGGTCTGCAAAACCGTTATGCGCCGGTTCAAATCCGGCCGTGGCCTCCACAAAAAGACACCTATAGAAAGGTGTCTTTTTGTTTGATTTATCTCATTGATTAGATTCCTTGTTCTTCTTGTACTTCAGCCACAATATCTAATAAATCGTGATTAACGAGATTTTTTGGAATAAAAAGATTCGTACATTTAAGAAGTTGAATATGTAAAGATTCTTTGAGTTCATTTTCTTGTTCTTCTGGAACTGTAAAAACAAGTACTTCAAATTCTTGATTTTGGAGTCGTTTCATTAATTCGTTATTCAAGTGAGTATAGAGGTGATCTTCTGTGACATGTTTTTTCCATGTATCGTGTGCATCATCATTAGATCGCATAACCGTTTGACCTGCTCCTCCGGAAAGTTCAATAGATATTCCATCTCCTGCAACCTGTTCAAGTTCTGAGGAAACATCAATCTCTCCTTTTTCTTCAATCATTCGGTTATTTGCAAGAAAAAATTTTGCATGGAGTGTATTTGTAACAACAAGAAGGGTTGGTTTCGAAAATGCTCGATATTCAGATGGAATTTGCATAAAGAAAAGAAGTTTTAAGATAACACAAGTATTATAGTCAAATGAGAAGAAGATAGATAGAATACAAAAGCTTGCATCTTGTGTATTTGTCTTGTTAGATACTCATTCGATTTGAACGTTATTGAATTATGTCAAAACACTTTGTTTATCTTGATCATGCAGCTGCGACCCCTTTGGATCCGTATGTTTTTGATGTTATGAAACCTTATTTAAAAGAGGTTTGTGGAAATCCCTCAAGTTTTCATACGGTTGGAAAACAAGCAAAAGATGCAATTGAAGTAAGTCGGGAAACGATGGCTCGTCTTTTGAGTGCACGTCCAGATGAGATTCTTTTTACTTCTGGTGGAACAGAATCAGATAATCTTGCGATTCTTGGAAGTGCACGAGCAAACAAAGAACATGGTCGTCATTTGATTACAACAGCCATTGAACATCATGCAGTACTTGAAGCTTGTACCTATCTCCAAAAGAAAGAAGGGTTTGAACTGACGATTCTTCCGGTCAATACTTTTGGTCTTGTTGATCCGGATCAGGTTGCGCAAGCATTGAGACCAGATACTATTTTCGTTTCTGTAATGATGGCAAATAATGAAATAGGAACCATTCAACCAATTGCAGAAATAGGAAACATTATTCGAAAATTTCGTGGATCAAATGCTTTTCCTCTTTTTCACACTGACGCGTGTCAGACAGTAGGTACGTTTGATTTAAACATTGAACGTCTCCATGTAGATCTTTTAACGCTCAATGGTTCAAAAATGTATGGTCCAAAAGGAATTGGTGCTTTGTATATGAGGCGAGGGATAAAATTACAACCATTGCAGTTTGGAGGTGCTCAAGAGCGGGGAATTCGACCTGGAACCGAACATGTGGCTGGAATTGTGGGACTTGCGAAAGCGTTTGAACTTGTGCAACAAGATCGTGAAAAAGAAAATGAACGGCTTGTAAGACTGCGAGACATGTTAATTCGTGGTATTCTCGAACATATTCCAAAAACACGATTGAATGGTGATCCAAAAAAACGTCTTCCAAATAATGTCAATATTTCTTTTTTGGATATTGAAGGAGAGGCACTCATTCTCTATCTCGATGCAAAAGGCATTTATGTTTCAACGGGTTCAGCGTGTGCAAGTGCATCTCTTGATCCAAGTCATGTGATTTTAGCACTTGGTGTTCCATATGAAGTCGCTCATGGTTCTGTTCGGTTTACACTCGGACACTCCACAACAGAAAAAGATATTGAATATGTTTTAGACGTCTTGCCTCATCTTGTGGAAAAATTGCGTGTGATGAGTCCTGTTCATGTTGAGGAAAAATATTTCACGTAAATGTATGAATTATCAACAACTTCCACAATCTGGAAAGACAGGTGATGTATCTTCAAAGGATGGAACAAAATCTTGGTTTTATAGTGATATTGTCAAAGACCACTTTTTTCATCCCCGAAATTTTATGCATGAGGATGGAGACACTTCGATATATAATGCGATTGGAAAAGTAGGTTCTCCTGCTTGTGGAGATGAATTGCGTGTTTGGATGAAAGTAGATCCAAAAACGGAATGTATTCTTGATTTCCGTTGGCAAACATTTGGATGTGGAAGTGCGATTGCTTCAACTTCGATGTGTTCGGTGATGGTGACGGAAAATGACGGTATGACCCTTGAAGAAGCGCGTGCTATGAAACCGCAAGATATTATGGAGCGGTTAGGAGGTCTTCCTGCAAGAAAATTTCACTGTTCTGTTTTGTGTGACAAAGCATTGCGAGACGCTATTAATGATTTTTATCGTCGCATAGGAAAGCCAGAAAAAATCATCAAAGAAGCATCAAGAATGATTGATCCAATTTCAAAAGTCACAGATCATGATATTGAAGAAGCAGTTCTTGAAGGAGCACAAACATTGGAAACGGTTCAAGCAAAAACAAAAGTGGGTATTGGAAATCCTGGAGTATTGCCAGCAGTAGAAGAACTGATTCGTTTTTATCGAGAAAAGTATTTTGGATAAAAATTTTGGTTGTTTTTAGTCATCTCTTTCTATGTCTCCCAACTCTCTCGAAAACCCCTTTTATCATCCTGAACCAAACAAAGGAATCCCTTCTGAATTAACAGGTCGTTTTTTAGATTCAGCTACAACACAAGCACTCACAGAAGCTTTAGGAGAAGATGAACCTTGTGAATCAGAACCACAACAAGACCTTCCTCCTGCAGATATCTCCATGACTGGAAAAGAACAAAGAGAAGTGGAAAAAGAACCTCTCTGGATAAAAGAAGACTATATCAAATGGGCAGAAAGTTTTGAAAGAGATAAAAATTGGGTAGACAAAACATTTGAGTTTCAAAAGGATGGAACGACGATTGTGGAGGGAGACTTGATTTTAGAAAAGACAGAAATCAAACAACTTCCTGTCGGTCTTATGGAGGTAAAAGGAGATTTTAGAGTTTCCAAAAATCTCTCTTTTAAACTCAATGGATATCCAAAAAAGATTGGAGGATATTTTGTGTGTAATTATAATAATCTCTCGTCTCTTGAAGGAATGTCGGAGGAGATCAGGAGAGATATATATTTGAACGATAACAAGATTCGTTCTCTTGATGGATTGCCGGAAAAAGTGGTGGGTGATCTTTATTTGTCTCATACTCAATTAGAAAATCTTGATGGAATTTCAAAAGAAGTTTTCTATGATTTAAGTCTTACAGACAATAACCAACTTACTTCACTCGAAGCTTTGAAAGGAGTGAAAATAGGTGGAAATTTGTGGCTTTGTGATATTCCCGCAACAACGATTCCTGCAGGAATAGAAATTGTGGGAGTTATTTATATACGTGAATATCAAACAGAACTTATCGCTGATGCAACGAGAAAAGGGTATCAAGTGGAAAGTTAATAAAGATAGTTGATTTTTCATATGCAATATCAATTTTTCGAGAATCCCTTTCATCCTCCTGATCAAAGAACAGGAACTCCTTCTGAATTAACACGCCATCTTCTACCTTCAACTGATGCCCAAGCACTCACAGAAGCCTTAGGAGAAGATGAACCTTCTGAATCAGAACCACAACAAGATCTTCCTCCTGCAGATATCTCCATGAGTGGAAAAGAACAAAGAGAGGTAGAAGATGAAACAATTTGGTCACGTCAAAGATATATTGAATGGGCAGAAAGTTTTGGAGAAGATGAAAGTTGGGTAAATAACATGTTCAAATTTCAACCGGACGGGACGACGATTGTGGAGGGAGAATTGATTTTAGAAGATAAAGAAATCAGACAACTTCCTATCGGTCTAACGGAAGTGAAAGGAAGTCTTAGTGTTTCAGGTAATTCCTCTTTAAGATTCAATGGATATCCAAAAAAAGTTGAAGGATATTTTGATTGTAGTTATAACGATCTCTTATCCCTTCAAAGAATGCCGGAGAAGGTCGGGGGAGGTATAAATTTGGAATATAACAAGATTAGTTCTCTCGATGGAATACCGGATAAAGTGATGGGTGATCTTTATTTATCTAATAATCAATTAGAAAATCTTGATGGAATTTCAAAAGAAATTTCCGGAAGGTTAGAATTAGATGATAATAACCAACTTACTTCACTCGAAGCTTTGAGAGGAATAAAAATAGGCGAAGATTTGTCGCTTAAATATATTCCCGCAACAGAAATTCCTGCAGGAATAGAAATAGGGGGAGATATTTATATACGTGAATATCAAACAGACCTTATCGCTGATGCAAAGAGAAAAGGGTATCGAGTCGAGATTGTTTAAAGTCCTAGTTATTTTTTTCTATGTCCCCTGACTCTCTTCGCAATCCCTTTCATCCTCACGAATCAGAAAGAAAAACTTCTGTTGATTTAACATCTCATTTTCTTTCTCGAGAAGAAGCCCAAGCACTCACAGAAGCCTTAGGAGAAGAGGAACCTTCTAAATCAGAACCACAACAAGATCTTCCTCCTGCAGATATTTCCATGAGTGGAAAAGAACAAAGAGAAGTAGAAGATGAAACAATTTGGTCACGTCAAAAATATATTGAATGGGCACAAGAATTTGGAAAAGATGAAGATTGGGTGGATGGAACATTTAAATTTCAACCGGACGGAACAACGATTATGGAAAGAGATTTGAATTTAGAAGATAAAGAAATCAAACAACTTCCTATCGGTCTAATGGAAGTGAAAGGAGGTCTTAATATTTCAGGTAATCCCTCTTTAAGATTCAATAGATACCCAAAAAAAGTTGGAGGAAGTTTTTGGTGTATGAATAACAATCTCGTCTCTTCTGACGGAATGCCGGATAAGGTCGGAGGAAGTATCTATTTATCGCATAATACAATTCGTTCTCTTATTGGATTGCCAGATAAAGTGATGGGTGATCTTTCTTTGTTTAATAATCAATTGGAAAATCTTGATGGAATTTCAAGAGAAATTTCCGGGGATCTAAGTCTTACAGGGAATAACCAACTTACTTCACTTGAAGCTTTAAGAGGAGTAAAAATAGGTCGAGATTTGTGGCTGAGAAATATTCCAGCAACAACGATTCCTGCAGGAATAGAAATAGGGGGAGATATTTATATACATAAATATCAAACAGACCTTATCGCTGATGCAAAGAGAAAAGGGTATCGAGTCAAGATTGTGGATTGGTAAAAACAATAAATTCATATTTTCTTTTTCTATGTCTCCCAACTCTCTTGAAAATCCCTTTTATCATCCTGAACCAAACAGAGGAACTCCTTCTGAATTAACAGGTCGTTTTTTAGATTCGGCTACAACACAAGCACTCGCAGAAGCCTTAGGAGAAGAAGATAAACCTCCTAAAATAGAACCACAACTCGACCTTCCTCCAGCCCTAGATATTTCTATGACTGGAAAAGAACAAAAAGAGGTGGAAAAAGAACCTCTCTGGATAAAAGAAGACTATATTAAATGGGCAGAAAGTTTTGGAAAAGATGAACAGTGGGTGAATGAAACATTTAAATTTCAACCGGACGGAACGACAATTGTGGAGGGAAATTTGTATTTATTAGATACAAAAATCAAACAACTTCCTATTGGTTTGATGGAGGTGAAAGGAGATCTTAATGTCTCTGAAAATCCCTTTTTAAAACTCAATGGATATCCAAAAAAAGTTGGAGAAAGGTTTGAGTGTAATCATAACAATCTCTCATCTCTTCAAGGAATGCCGGAGAAGGTTGGGGAAGGTATATATTTACAAAATAACAAGATTAGTTCTCTTTATGGATTACCGGAAAAAGTGATGGGTAATTTTTATTTGTCTCATAATCAATTGGAAAATCTTGATGGAATTTCAAGAGAAACTTTCGGGAATTTAGGTCTTTCAGGGAATAACCAACTTACCTCACTCGAAGCTTTAAGAGGAATAAAGATTGAGGGAGATTTATATCTTAAAAATATTCCCGCAACAACGATTCCTGCAGGAATAGAAATAGAAGGAATTATTTATTTCAATGAACATCAAACTACTCTTGTTGCTGATGCACGAGCGAAAGGGTATCAGGTTGAAGTTTTCAAGTTCTGATTATTTCTTTTTTTATGATGTCCCCCCATTCTCTTGATAACCCCTTTCATACTTCTCAATTAAACCAAGAATCTCCTGCTCACTTAATGAATACTCATTTACCACCTGCCGAAGCCCAAGCACTCACAGAAGCCTTAGGAGAAGAAGATAAACCTCCTAAAATAGAACCACAACTCGACCTTCCTCCAACCCTAGATATTTCTATGACTGGAAAAGAACAAAAAGAGGTGGAAAAAGAACCTCTCTGGATAAAAGAAGACTATATCAAATGGGCAGAGAGTTTTGGAATGAGTGAAGGTTGGGTGGATGAAACATTTGAGTTTCAAGAAGATGGGACGACAGTTGTAAACGGAAAATTAAGTTTAATAAACACTAAAATAAGACAACTTCCCATCGGTCTTATGGAGGTAAAAGGAAATCTTTATATCTCTCGTAATTCCTCTTTTAAACTCAATGGATATCCAAAAAAGATTGAAGGAGATTTTGAGTGTAGTTATAACAATCTCACTTCTCTTCAAGGAATGCCGGAG
>Ga0209211_10006778_pt1 | contig 16393 bp, 15 predicted proteins | sample RifGroA2_FD_183992 | JGI IMG/M metagenome (GOLD analysis project Ga0209211, IMG submission 183992) | Groundwater microbial communities from Rifle, Colorado, USA - Groundwater A2 (SPAdes) (version 2) | ecosystem: Environmental > Aquatic > Deep subsurface > Groundwater | place: Rifle, Colorado... | reverse complement strand
GCTCAAGAATTGAGTTTTCTGTATCTCACCACTAAAGCCTCAAAAACTTTTAGTTTTTGATGGTCATCAAGAATCTAAAGATTATTGAGATAACGAGTTTTAGAAAACTCAATTCTTGACATATAAAAAACTTGGAAGTTAGGATTTCATCTTAGACATGCAATCACTTATGCCCAAACCAGAACTCATACATATGGCTTTTAGTTCCATCAAATCTTACAAATCCAAATCTCTCAAATTGTATTATTGCGCCGGGCTTCAAATCCCAAACTCCTTCATCCGCCATTCCTGAAATCCAAGAGCCATCAGGCATCAATACTCTCGACTTTACTCCAAAAGAAACCCAGTTTATCTTAGGAATATCTTTTACTTCTTCAGAAGTAAACTCGCATCTTACTTTTCCTTTTACTATTTTTTCTCCAAGTTTGAGATTATAAAGATGCAAAAGCCTTATCTCCTTGCCCTTAAGATTATCAAAATCATCCTTTGAAATAAAGATTTCATCTCCAATCTTAATCTTTCTCTTTTCCTCTTTATCAGGATGCAATAAAACTTCAATATCCCTCATCTCAGGAGCTCCAACTATTTCAAGCTCTATAGGCTCTGCAACAAAAGAATACCTGTTTGCCCTTGCATCCACTATCTTTCGATTAGCTGCAGCCAAAACAGTTGGATCGATATGTCCTGAACTTTTTGACAAACCTACTGTTTGAGCAAGTTCCTGAAACATTTCAGGAACAAATCCTCTCCTCCTTAAAGCCCTCACAGTTACAAGTCTGGGATCATCCCATCCCTTCAAATCTCCTTTCTCAATCCCTTCCCTTATATCTCTCCCCTGTGTCAGGGCACCAGTGATCTGATATCTTCCTATCTCTCTAACTAAGGGCGCTTTTAATTTAAGGAGCTTTAGAATATAATCGTGCAATTCTGCCCTGAGCTCAAATTCCTTGCTTCTGATAACATGGGTGATGCCATCTAAAGAATCTTTAATAGAGCTTTCAAAATCATACATTGGCCATACCTTGTATTTGTCTTTCTGAATAAAATGGGGTGCGTAAGATATTCTAAAGATGACTGGATCCCTCATTACTCCATTTTTAGATTTCATATCTCCCTTAAGCCTTAATGTTCTTTCTCCTTCCTTAAATTTGCCCGCGAGCATCTCTTTCCATTCATTATAGTTCTCTTCTTTCTTTTTCTTCCTGCATTTGCATTCTTTCATTTTTTCTCTCAAGCTCCCCATATCTTCCTGTAGGCAAGAGCAGACAAAAGCATCTCCTTGATTAATTAATTTCTCTGCCAATTCGTACATCTTAGCCATATCATCTGAAGCAAGCTTCTCCTCATCCCATCTTATGCCCAGCCAATGCAAATCCTCTTTCATAGCCTTATAATATTCCAAAGTAGATTTCTCAGGGTTAGTATCATCAAATCTCAAAATACATTTTCCCTTGTATTTTTGAGCATATAAATATTGTATTAAAAAAACAAGAGCATGTCCAATATGATTATATTTTGAAGGCTCAGGAGCAAGTCTAGTCACAACCTTCCCTTCGACAGCATTCTCGAGTTCAGGCAGCCCCTCTTCTTTCTCTTCCTTCTCCTTAGCAAAACCCTTATACTTCTCAAACTCTTTTTCTTTTTTATCTCCCTTCAATGCATTCACTTCTTTCACTATTTCCTGCACCTGAGGCATTATCTTCTTAATATCTCCTTTATCTAAACCATGCTGGAATAATTTAGGCAAGATCCTGCCAGCATCTGCCTTGCCGAATTCAATTGCATTCTTAAGAGCATAAGCCCTTATCTCGTTTGAAAAATCACTCATCAAGACAAGAACAAGAATGCTTATTTAAGCTCTTCGTTCAAGTCAAAAATTGACCATCATTACGTTTATATATACGTATAAACTTACTAAAACATGGAACAAAAAACGTTTACAGTTGTGCTTACAAAAGAAGAAGATGCGTATATAGCAGAATGTCCTGAAATAGGAACAACGAGCCAGGGCAGCACAATTGATGAAGCCATTGCAAACATAAAAGAAGCTACAGAACTTTACTTAGAAGAATTCCCTCTTCAAGGTCAAGAAGAAAAACCAATCATTACTTTCTTCGAAGTATCCTCTTATGGGACAGTTAAGAAAAGTATCGGGCGAGAAATTGCTTAAAATACCTTGCAATAAGTTTGAGTTCAGTATTTTAAGACAAAGAGGAAGCCATGTTATAATTTCTAAACTAACACCTTTAGGAAAAATAGGTACAGTTATACCTCTGCATAAAGAGCTTAAAATAGGAACATTAAAAGGAATCCTAAAACAAGCACAAGTAAGTGAAGAGGAAATAGCTAAATTTCTTTAAGCTCTTAAATAGGGGGAATAACTTTAATATAGCCAAGGACTTTAATAATTGAACGGTCAGTCGTTGGATATCAAGGGAAAGACACACTATTTTGTTCAATTACTTATGTCTTTCACTATATCTGCCTTTTCTTCAGTTATTTCCTGTCTAGAGAACAACATTAACTTTTGCATCGGAAGCATTATTTGCCATATCTGGTCCTCTTTACTATCTCTTTTACTCTTTCAACAAATTCTTTGATAACATACGCTTCTTTTTTTATCTGCAATACTTCTTTTTTATTCAAATCGTAATAATGATGCGCAAATAGCCCTCTCTTTTTTATTAAAGACTCTACGCTAGAAGCAAGTTTTTTATCAATCAGTCCTGCTTTTGCCAAGGTTGGAAAACATTCATGATAAGACGTAGGCATCTCCAAGTCATTTTTAACAATAATCTCCTCTGCTAAATTAACCGCTCTATTCATAATCCCAAAAATCAGCATAGAAGTAGAATGCAATTTATCAGGCGCATTTAAGCTTTTCTCATCAAGGTTAATTACATCTAAATCTCTAAAGAATCTATTAATATCTTCAATTATCGAATTAATCCTTTCTATATCGTACATTTAAACCTCTCCATTAAAAACCTGTTAATAAGAGGTTTTATCTCTAAATAACCCCTCAAAGTAGAAAGCTTAATATTGTCCACGAAGACCTTATCATTTACCACTACTGGTTTTCCTTCTTTAAAAACTCGAAATCTAATAGGCAAAGGCAATCTAGAAAACAAAATCACATCTAAATTTCCTGAATTAAAAGATAAAATTTTATCTTCTACATTTCTTGCACTTTTGTCATATATCACACATAAATCGATATCAGAATTCCCATGCGCCTTGCCAGTTACATGGCTCCCAAACAAATAAACTGCCTTCACCCCTTTTATTCTAGCTATATCTACAGCAATATTATTTACCTCCGCGATATTAATCTTTCTTTCTTTTACCATAATATTAATTGACAAGTTTACTATTTAACCCTTATTATGGCAATCCGATTGATAGTATTCTTTTTTCAGAATTTCTCGGATAGATAATTTTGAGCAAATACTATACAAATTACGGTAAATTCTCTATAAGACTAATTTCCCTTAATCTCAAGCTTATCAAGCCGCTCAAGCAATCTCTCAAGCTTGTATTCCAAGTCATCGAGCTTTACTTTTAAACTTTCAACTTCAGAATTAGAAACGCTGAGATTATTCCCTAAACTTGGAGGGCTTGGAGACTCAGGAGGACTAAATCCCAGAGGATTGTCAAAAAATCCTCCTAAGGGATTTGGATCAACGCTCCCAAACTCTTGCTTCCCAACCATATTTTCCAAAAATCCAATATTTGATGGTGTTGCATTAGTTCCAGCACTATCCTCCTTGCCAGAATCAGAGTTTATAAAAGCACCAGGATTAGGCATCTCAATAAATCCAGATTTATCGACTTTCCAGCCTGTTCTTTTCGTAACAGGAGACTTCTTAATTAAACCTTTTTTCTGCAATAAGGTGAAGTCTATATCTGCCCCTCTTTTTCTACCCAAAACCATATTCAATCATATATTAAGTTTTATTTAAATGCTTCTGAATCTGTGTGCTTTGCTTAATAGACTCGTTGGAATTATCGAGAATGAATCGAAAGTATATCTCAAGTTAGTGCTTTCAACTGTTCTGCAATTCATTGCATGATTATTGCCCCAAGATCCATCATAAACCTCTATCCCCTCGGACAGGCGATAACTATAGCCTATAAGCTCCTTATAATTTTATATACAATAAGTTAACACCTCAGCCATTAATCTTCTAAACACAAAATAATCGTTCAAATTCCTCAGATTATTGATTGCTCAATTGGGAAATCAAATCAATATTATCTCCAGCTTTACTTATCTGATCCTGCACCATTAGAGTTAAAACCACTGTTGCAACTACAAAGAAAATTATTGATAAGATACCAAGTATAATGCCAGCTATAGCCATACCTTTCCCCTTCTTATTATTCATCTTAATATCTCTCAAAGCCAAAATGCCAAATACAATACCTAATATCGAGGTTACAACACCTATATAAAATACTCCTACTAAAACCAAAGATGCAATACCTAAAACAAGGCTTGTAATTGCAAATCCAGAAGTCTTCTGTTCATCCATAGGCAACTAATTTCTTCCGCCGAACAAACTGCTACTTCCTGAGATTCCACTTGATCCTCCGCCAGATGCGCTACTCGATCTCAATCCACTTCCTCCGCCGAATGCTCCTGGCCCTGGTGAAGGAATATATTTAAACTCGCTCTTAATCTCCGAAGGATACCTGTCAGCATATTCTTTAATTAAATCAGCCTCATCATCATTCAAGAAGCCCTCATCAACAATTACTACAAACTTATCATCTGTATACCATACTAACACCAAAGCCTTATCGGCATTACTCGTCACGCTAATGAAAAGATAATTCCTTCCTTCGTAGTGCTCAATATCTAGGTCAACTTGATGATCAGTTTCTTCCCTAATCTCCTCAAAAACTGAATCCAGGAATCTGTTAAGGTCTCCCTCCCCAAACTCTCCATCAATAACTCCTGCTACAATTCCGCCTTCAGGACCATTATAAAAAGCACTTGCCGCATTAGGCTTTCCCTGAATACCAAGCCACTCAATGATGGCATCCACCACATCTGCATCAGCGCCCGTCTCAGTCTTCTCCCACTTTAAGTCGCCAAAATTCTTTTCTATAACTAATTTATCTTCCTGCCCTCCAAGCTTATCAATCAAACACTGTTGATATCCCTCATCATCAAACAGATTTTGAAGTTTGCAAAGCATCTGCGTTAAGAGTACCTTCATGCCCCTGTTCTCCTCAATAAGCTCTTGAACATCAAAGCACTTCCCAGATGAACATATATTGTTCGCACACTCAAAACTATTTTCACATTTGGCTTCATTAGCTCTCTGTTCCAAGAACTCGCTAATGTCCGAGCAATACTGTCCGCCTTTTCTGTATCCAAACGGATAGCATTTCCCATCGAGAGCGCAACCATTCTCACATGATAATACGGGCCCTTCTTCCTCTGGAAGTATAAGTGTAGAAGGATGCTTTCGCAAATATGCCCCGATAAACTCCCTTGTTACATCTCCTATATTCATGAAAGCGATAAGAACGACCTTATTGTTGCTTGTCCACATCCATGTGCCACTGCTCTCATCGCTTCGGCTCCCTATACCCAAAATTTGAGAATTAGGAAGGCTCCCAGTATTGCCTAATTGTTCATTATTTGCACTATCATAATCTAAAATTAAATCTTGATTTTTTTCTAAAATAGAAACATAAGAATTAAACTCTGAAAAATTTACCTTATGATCTAATTCAAGCACACTCACTCCGATATTCCCCACGCCCTCATCATAATAAGAAGCATATGCGCCATTAATTTCTCCTGAAAATTGCATTGCAAGAAAATTCACCACACCTGCACTTAAGCCCTCTTCTAAACTACCTACAGTATAATCTGCTGTTCCAATATCTTTCTTAATGATGTATTTATGAGATAATCCATTTCCACCTGAAGCCCCCCAATTAATAGTCAATGGCTGAGTTGCTATACGTTTGTCCCATAATAATTCTAAAACTGGAGGTCCTGCATAGTAACTTGTGAATACTTTGCTGCCTATTGCTTCTCCTTCTGAAAGAGGAATTTCTGGAAATGTCGTAACATTCTCAATTCTCAAAACCCCATTAACCCATCCAAAGAAAGAAGTTACATACGGCTTTCCAAACCCTATGCTTCCAGAGCTATTATGGGGTATGAAAGTAACATTATAAGAATGCTCAGATACAACTGATGGGAGATACACCCTCATACCTTCCTTAGAATAAATTGTTTGGAAAGTATAATCCCATCTTCCAGGAGAAACAATTGTCACATTCTTGCCCTCATAACTTACATTTTCAAGTGTTAAATCCACATTGCCAAGTCTAACTAAGTCTCCAGATTTCCTATCATTTGCAAAAGTTACCCAAACTCCATTCTTTCTATATTCAAAAGTAGCCCTATTAACTCCATTATCTCTCTTAAAGTTAGTGGCCCTCATTAAATATGATTCCGCATTCTTGTTTCCAGAATCTTTCCAAGATGCTATAAAATATTTATCAGTATCTGCATCAAAAGTTAATCTATCATCAGTAGAAATTCTAAGAAGGTCATACTCTCCCTTCCCATTTCCCTTAAATATGCCTCCCGAACCATAAGCAATAGCTATATCTTCAACGCTATCTTTTAATGGAAAGTCCTCAAGTATGACATAATCTCCTTTAGGAATTACTTTTATCTTTTCGCCCGTTGTAGGAGTTGTACTTTGTATGCATGCGCCATTAGAACACCCGTTAGGGCAAGAATAAGCAATCCAGCTATTAAATGCATCGTCAATAGGAACTCCCTCTTTGCATACTCCTTCACTAACCCTTCTATCATCAATGCAAGAATCACGATATATATTTGTACCATTACTAAGGGTCCCGTTCACATAATAATTTGCTCCGCCATCACTATCCGTGCAAGATGCAGGACTACTTGTAGTGACATTAGAAACCAGATATACATTTGCATACAACTTATCCCTCTCTCCGCCTTCATAATCATATCCAGCAAATAACAATCCAAATGTGTTAAATACAGGGTCCATATATACCTCGCCTACTTCCAAATGATACTCGCCATCAGCCAAAATAATTACAAATCCTGAGATTGCCCCACCAGAAGTAGAAATATATCCATGTGCATTCCAGATATTTTGCCAGCTATATTTTTTTATAGTTCCATTTAAATCTATAACATTAGTAGAATTTTTACTAATTAAAGTTAATCGAGAAAAACTCGCTTGACTAATTACATATTCCTCCCCAAAGAGAGTGATGTTCGAACCTATAATACTTTCAGGACTAACAAGTTCTACAAAATGTACTTGAATAGAATATACCTCTCCAGGTTTTGACAAATTAAGAATATAAGAATAAGGGCCAGAAGATTCAAAAACAGCGCCATCCCCCAATATAATACGTTGCGAATATTCAACTTGCCCACCATTATTCAAAGTAATCTTTCCATCAGCTAAAAGATTGGACATATCCTTATCATTAATGATGTGATAAGATACACTTAAAGGTTCTCCAAAATAAACTTTTCTGCTAAGTTTATTCAATAAAACTTTCTCAGAGAAATCATTCAAATTCAATCCAGAGGGCAAATTGCAGGATCCCTTTCTGCACCCCTTCGAACAATATATCTCACTTAATTTAAAACCTGAAGGACTTGAAACATCGCAAACAGCTTCCTTCAAATAACCGGGATTGATACTTATGGCATCTACCACACATTCGTCATTAACAATCTTTTCCCCTATTAGAACATATCCAGTTATATTGGGAGTGTATCCGCCGTCACTATCTATGCAAATAGGAGACGTAGAAGTAGAAGAACTAATCATCACGCTGACCTGCTTTATTCCCCCTGCATAATCCTGAACAGCTATATCTTTTATATAAATAGAATTTCCATCACCAATCGAATAAGTTTGGCCTTCAGAAAGAACATCAGTATATTTTCCATCAATCTGAAGTTGGACGCTGTTAAGACCGATAGAAGATAAATAAATTCTATAGGTCTTTCCATTAAACGTTACAGACTTTGAGCCTTCACCATATTTTAATATTACCACTCCGGAGCCGCTTCCTCCGCCTCCACTGGAGCTTGAAATACAATATTCACCAGGTATCTGGAACCCTCCTCCCCAACTCTGACCAGACTCATCATTCTTACCAGAAAATCCTAAAGACATAGGACCAAGCACATTAGGACCGCTAGAAGATACTTTTATCTCAATTTTTCCCACCTTGACCAAATCGCTTCTTGGCGTATTTATGTGAATATTAAGACCTCCACTGGTGGAATATCCGCCACTGCTTCCACTTCCACTCGCACCATTACTATCAATTAACTTTACCCCTACATTTACTGAATCAGAAACCTCCTTTCCTAAAGAATCATTTATGCTTGCGCTAATCCTTACAGTCTGACCAACATAAGGAGAAGAATCCCAAGTATAAGTGCAAGTCGTACTATATCTATTGGTATTTGTAGATATCGAACCGCCACCGCCTCCGCTTGAGCCTGAATTAGAAGATCCGCCGTAGCCCGTTCCCACATACCCGCTGCTGCTTCCACTACCACTATTAGTATTAGTAGTCCCACTTACACAAGCACCATTAGAACACCCATTTAGGCAAGAATATTTTACAGTCAAAGCCAACCCATTAGAACAATATTTCTCATATAGGACATTTCCATAACATTTATCAGAAAAAGTATAATCCTTATATTTAATGCTCCCTGAATTAAAATAATCTTTGCCTTTATCAGAATCTAAACATTCAGATGTTGAACTGCCACTGCCTCCGCTTGAAGTTCCCCCGCCTCCAGAGCTAGGTGCAGGAGAGCTTGAACCAGAAGCAGATGCAGGAGAGCTTGAACCAGAAGCAGAATAATCTGAACCATATCCTGAAGTTACCTTTGCGCTTACTTTTGGAGAACTCAATAAATCAAAAGGCCAGAACGCGGAAACTAAAGCAAGTGAAAAGACAGAAATGACTAATATTGAAAGAACAATAAAACTTAAACCCTTCTTCATTTTCATTTTGATATTAATTATTAGAAAATTTAGATATATATATATCTTTCGCTGTTACAAATGTAACAAAAAAAAAGTTTATATATTACAAAAGTAACAATATCATATTACAAATGCAACATGAAGATAGAAGAACATGAAAAAGCATACCAAGAACATCTAAGGAACATAGAAAAAATCATAGATGAGGGAATAGAAGAGAATCAAAGAAATTTAGGTTATAATATACCCAATCTCCTTGTTGGTGTTACCTTAGTGAGGAGTTGGGTAGACAGAGATTTCATTAAGAAAAGCAACATAATTATCGAAAATCTCTGTATTTCTCAGGGTTCAGTAGAGTTATTTTCTATTTATTTGCATAAGTTTCATTTGATAGAAGGTTCCGGAGATCAGTTTGATCATAGAGTGTTCAAAAGTTCGGCCCTTATAAAAAAGAAAATTCCATTTGAGTTTCTAAAGCGAAAACTAATTTTAGAACTGATGAAAAATATCGAAGATGAAAGGATAGCCTTATGCTATGGAACAAGAAAATCAAAGGAAAGAATAGAAAAAGCCCTTGACTGTTTTCAAAAATTAAGAAAAATAATAAATGAGGAATTGAAAAATGCTTGAAAAAAATAAAGTCCAAGCCTATGCAATGGCTTGCGCCACACATTTAGTCGCCCATATAGAAAACATCAACTCCATAATACTCTATGGCTCGGCAGCCCGTGGAGATTTTGACGAGAAATCAGACATTGATCTTTTTATAGAATCAGCTGATAAAAATATCAAAGGCGAGGTGGATAAAGTCCTGGAGAGCTATTATAAAACCTCTGTTTATAAGAACTGGGTCTTAAAGGGGATATCTTTTCCTATATCTGCAATTACTGGCAGAATTGACTCTAAAGAATGGCAAGACCTTAAAAGAGCAATGGCCAATACAGGAATAACTCTCTACGGAAAATATAAGACTTCTATAGAAAATACCCATCATTATATTTTATTTTCTTTCGAAAACATAAAACCTGACAAAAAACGCATAGCTCTCTTCAGAAAACTGTTTGGATTTACCATAAATAAAAAGAAATATCCTGGAATGGCGAATAGGATTAATGCTAAAAAAATAGGAAAAGGTGCCTTGATTGTCCCTATAGAACATGCAAGAAAACTAAAAATCTACTTTAATGAAAAAAAAATCCCTGTGAAAATGTATGACTTCTGGACCGACTCCGCCGTGTAATGGATCCCATCAAATAACAAATATAAACCTCCTACCTGGAGCCTATCCCTATAGAAAAAAGTACAGGAGAAAAAAGAAGTAACAAAACTTTAAATAAACCTTCTTCTTTAATCCAGATATAAAAAAGATGGCTGTAGATATAAAGAACCTTGTTGCCGCAATCAATCCTAAAGTTTACTGTATTCCGGAACTCAGAAAAGATGTGGAAAGAATAGCTAAAGAAAAAGGCTATCTTGCGGCTGCAGAGAAAGCAAAGCTTAAAGACGATACTTATCTGGAATTTGATGAATATAATGACAAATCAGTTGCATATGCAAGTCCCTTCAAACTCCTGGGGTTTAAAGCTCCTGTTGAAAAGCACTCTACTTATTATGATACATTCGGCGAATCACTAGAACCAGTTTATTTCTGGCTAATGGATGCCCTGCAGTCAGATCCAAGAATGAATCGAATAGACAAGTTAGTGGATAATTTCGTCACAGCCCCAGGTTCAGGCCAATTCTCCGAAATAGGAATGAAAGCAACAAAAATGCAGGAAGAAGCAATGAAGCTTCTAGGTTCAGCAAATACTGTATTAAAATCAGTCCTAAATATCATCTATGACTTAAAAGAATTTAAGATGCGTCTTAAATTATACGACAAATCAAAATCAAGCAAGCCTGAAGAAAGAAATTCTGCCATGATTTCTCTTAAGCAGGCCTGGCTCGATACAGTTGATATGAAAAGGGGGAACACTGCAATAAAAGCAATGGCTCAGCAGTATCAATATGTAACTCTTATAGATGCTTTCATGGCTATTCAGGATTTAAAAGATTTAAACAAAGACAATCCAAAAAGCATTGACCTAAATGATAGAGTAAAAAGGATACTGCAGCAAAGGTTCGGCGAATTCAAGGACTGGCTTGAAGAATCAGAAAGAGAATTAAGAAAAAGGTTTGAGATAGAAAAATTATATTTGAAAAGCCAGGTAAATTCCATAAAACTATATGCAAGGTGGGTGAAGCCCTACCTTAAGTCTGCTAAAGCCTTGGAACAAAGAGCCTTCTCAGGAATGTCTGACAAAGATGCCACAATGCGGGCATCACTAGTCAATTCTTTCAATACTTCTTTAATGGAGCTTGTTGTTCTTGGAAAAGGAGAATATAAGATTGTAGAGGATGTCGACAAAGGAGACCTTCCCCCAATAATTCTCAAAGCAAAAAAAAGAACATATTATCCTATGCAATTAGTGGAGCTGGCGTTTAGAAGCGCGCCAGAAAGGACTCAGCAAGGCGGCTACGGGTTTAGGGGAAAAGTAGAACTTACATTCACTAGCTTTGCATTAAATGATGAAGAGATAAATCTCCTGAAAGCAGAGGTGGAAAAAGATGACCTCCAAGACCTGTTCAAAGTGATAGAAGGTGTAACAGACGACAGCATGGCTCAAATCCAAACTGACATAGATGAATTGCTTGGAGACAAGAAAGATGAAAAAGAAAAAGAAAAAATAAATAGCAATGAAGACACAAATCCTTTTTCAGCCCTGCTATCCCTATTCAAAAAAGAAGAAAAAAAAGAAGTGATAAAAAGTGATGAAAAAGGTCCAAAAAAAATAGAGCCGGACAATGACATAGAAAAAGTGATGCGTTCTCAGGCAATTATAAAAGCCAGGCAGGATTGCCAAAAGTTATACAATAATTTCAAAAAAGCCAAAGGTATGGCTACCTAAAACCTGCCATAAACAGCATCAATTCTTTCTAAAAAAATATTCCTCGCTTTAATCTCTAATAAAATTCTCTGAAAATAGGCAGACTCATAAACTCCTTTTCCAAGATTAAAACGATTTTATATGTCAAGAATTAAGTAGAATGGGGGCTTGTTAGGAAAGGTAACCTGATCATAGAAGCCCCTCATATCCCTATCTAATTTCGGATTAGATACTCTACTAATTACGCAACTAATAAGTAATAACATTATCCAAAAGATTTAAAAACCTGCTTGAGATAATCTTTATATGGATAATACAAAACAATATCGAATAGAGAGTAAAACAAATACAGGCAATGACTCTCCTCTTAAAAAAGGGACTTTAGAACAAAGAGTTCCAGTTACACCTCTCCCTCCTCAAAACCTTCAATTAGTAGCCTCCTATAAATTGCTTAAAAAAGAACGTGATTATCGATATTTTGGCATCAACGAATAAAAATCACATTTATATATTTCCTATGCCTATATAATTAATGCCAAAAAACTCTAAAAAGGCAGGTAAAAAGGGGTCTAAGAGTAAATCTTCTCCTGTATTAATAAGTAACCCTCTAGAAACCTTGCTGGCCGGAAATGAATCAAAGGAAGAAAAAAAGAAAGAAGACTCTGAAAAATCTGCAAAAATTCTGATTAGTAAAGAAAAAAGTCCTGAAGAGCTTCTAAGAGGGCTTGACAAGGCAGTTCTTGAAGACAAAGTAAGACTCTCAATAATAAAAATATCTAAGCCCCTGCCTATTGAAGCAATAGAAAATGTTCTGCCCTCTGCTTCTCCTGAAGAAAAGACTCCATTAATCCGGAAAGTCTCACAAAGACAAACAATTGCCTATGAAGAGAATCCTAATGCGCAAATCCAAACCGCTGCACAGGAAGAAAACAAGCGGAAAAGATATCAGGAAAGAACAGAAAGGCCTGCTCAAACTATTGTTCAGGCTCCTGCTTCTAAGGAAGAAAGTCGCCCAGTAGCTTACTCTACTCGCGCCATGTACGGTGCTATTGAAGAAAAAAAAGGAAGAGCCTATAGTATAGAAGAAAAAAGTTTCCAAATGGCAAACATCATTGCAAATAAAGTTCCCCAGCCAAAAATAAGAGAAGCCAATATGTTTGAGAATCGTTTAATGAAGCAAGAAGACATCCATGAAGAATATTCAATAGACCTTGAAGAACAGCCTGCTCCTAAACCAAAAAGAAGATACCCTTGGGAGTTCTAATCTTGACCAAAGATTGCATAAAGTCAGGGCGAATATTAAGATGTCACAAGATCCTTCGGGTTTATGAGGCCAAAGAAATCGTAACTATAAAGCCGTTGGACTGCGCCCTTATTGTTTAACAAGGTACGATAATTATCTCATCAAGTTTTAATTTTGACTAGGTCAAAATTTAATTTTTATGTTATGTCAAGGAACTTGACAAAAAACTACACCATTCATGGTGTAGTAGTTCCTTGAGCATCCAAAAAACGAGCGCCTCTTCAAACTGTGGCTTTCAAGCCGCAGTGGCGCATCGTTTTTTTGATTTATTCTGGATTAAGCTATTACATCCTCAGGTACAGAAAACTCAAGTTGGTGCTTTCAGCAGTTCTGCAATTCGTTGCATAATTACCATATTAATACTCATCATAAACCTCTATCTCCTCGGACATACGATAGCTGTGGTGTAAGCCTCTTATACTTTATATCCTGACAATTAAGTCAATTCTCCATAAGTAAAAGATAAACATGCTCTTTTTAACGATTGCAGATGAAATTTGTCTTTATATTTACAAGAAATCTCCTATATTTAGGTTAAAGTAAAATCTCAGGAGATTTCTTTAGGATTTACTAATCTAAAAAGTGCTTAAGCCTGTAAATTCCTGCGCCCTATAACGGATGTATTTACTGAAGGAAGAATCCTTATAACTCTCAAATTCCAGGGTATACTCTCCTCCCTGATTGTTCCAGATTCTCCCATAATATTCACTTACCTTCCTCTCAAAATCTGAACCTATGGGGGCCTCTATTCTCACGTTAGCCTCTAAGTTGAGATTTCCAATATTTCGCTTAGTCAAGTTAGCAGAGCCAATGAATATTATGACTCTTCCATTTTTCCTTATTATCACTATCTTTGTATGGAACTGCTCACCCCGAGTAGAATACCACCTTATCTGAATTTTGCCATTGGATTTCTCAAAAAGCTCATAAGCCACTTGCCTATTGGGTATGCCATTTTTCTCTCTGCCAAATGCATCTTTGTTAGGGTCTAAAACAAGCCTTACAGAAACATTTCTCTCATGAGCCCTTAATATCTCTCTAACAATATCCCTATCAGAAAGATAAAACATTGCGATATCTATTGAATCTCCTGATTTAGCACTTGCAATCTCCTTTAGCAAGCTCCTCTCTATCTTTCCTTCTGTAAGGAACTGCACCTCAATCTCTCCTGCATTGATGCCAGAATCATTAAGATAATTCAGAGAATATTTTACCTCGCTATTTGACATGCGGGCAACAGCTTCCTCAGCTTGCAATATATCTAAGCCAATCCTTCCCCTCATTATCACTGCCGTATTTGAATGCTTACTGCTTCCCTCATGAGGATTGGCAGAAGTGACTAATGACATTACACTCTCCCCAGAATCAGCGACTATTAATTTCCTATGATTTGCTTTTGCATTCAATACCTTCATGATGGCCCTAATTGTCACATTATGCGCTGTATTTCCAAGAGGGTGCTTAATCCACCCTTCTCCTGAAGTTCCAAACCATTGGACATAAGACCTCCATATAGAAGACCATGCCGGATTAGAGTCTCTTAACGGCCTTAAGTCAGTGATTATAACATCTATCCCGCTTTCCCTCATCTCCAGCAAATGCTCTGCAGTATAACTTCCATAAAAATTATTTATTTCATCTGTGATGAAAGTGATATTCATTCCAGGCTTAGCTTTCTTTTTCTCAATTAACGCATCCTTTAATTCAGAAGTGATTGGAATAAGCTCTGGGCTAGTATAATCCTGATTAAAAAGGAACATATCAATAACAATAAATCTCTCAGATTCATTAATTATCTTGAAAATATTGTCAAATATCTGCTGCTCAATGACATTCTCTCCATCAACGCCCCTATAATTAAGATCATATAAAAAAGTTATATCTGAATCGGAAATGTTATGCGTTTTTCCTTCGTAACTTATCCCTTCTGGGATAGGTTTAAACACATTATATATCCCGACTACTAATGGTATAAGGACAACTATCAAAAAAGCATACAGGATCAGCCTATTTTTACTCGCCTTAATTTTTATTTTCCTCATCTTCTAAGCTTCTCAAAGGAAATGATATTATTTATTGCTTCCTCTTTGTCATAGTCCTGCAACAATACATGATTAGAGCTTGAAAATATCCTTATTTCTTTGTCTTGTGAAGAGACTTTATTATAAATTTCATATGAGCTTCTCACATCAATAGTATCATCATTTTTAGACTGCTGTATCAAAATAGGATTATCTATTTTGCCAAGGTTATTTCTTAATTTCCTTATATCTTTAAGAGAATTCTTAATAGGTTGCAAAGGAGAAGTCAAATAGCTTATATGTCTTTTCAAACCTTCCTCGTCATTTATCTGCCCGACATCAAGTTTCTTCTTATATATGAATAAATCAGCTATGATTTTTATCTGGCTTTCCTTAGATATCCCATTCCACCATTTGTATCTCAGGATTAAATATGGGCTGATTAAGTAAAGATTCTCAAGTTGATACTCTTCTGCTAATTTTAATGCGATAGCTCCTCCCATTGAAAATCCAACCACGTTGATAGTTGAACATTTATCCTGCAATTCTAGGAACTCTCCCTCTATCTGAAAATACCAGTCACTAAAAGATAGATTCCTAAGTGCACTGGGCACTTCTGCATGTCCTCTCAACCTTGGAACATAAATAGAGTCATTAAAAGAATCATGCAATCTAAAAGCAAGCTCACTAAAATCGTGGGGAGTTGAGCCATATCCATGTATCAATAACCAGCACCTATCCGAGCCATTAATTTCAAACCCTTCACCTTTTGCAATCACTCCTTCCTCATAATCCCAGTGTTCTTTGTCTAAAGAATCAATATTTTTTGCATTTAAGAATCCCGTAGTAGTATAAAGATAAAAACAAATTGCTATAATCGCAATTGCAACAATAATCAATATGGATATACCTTTTTTCTTGCCTATCTTCACTTGCAAGATAATACTAACTCATTATAAAACCTTTTGATAGGGGGCTTCTCTTCAAACAAGTTAGTGCCCTATCGGGCAGCTCCGCTAGCATAATCGTTGCATTTCTAACCAAGTTGTTATCTTGCCTTCATCTTTTAGTGGGGGCTTTTTACAGTACAATACAAAT
>Ga0209211_10006777_pt1 | contig 16394 bp, 16 predicted proteins | sample RifGroA2_FD_183992 | JGI IMG/M metagenome (GOLD analysis project Ga0209211, IMG submission 183992) | Groundwater microbial communities from Rifle, Colorado, USA - Groundwater A2 (SPAdes) (version 2) | ecosystem: Environmental > Aquatic > Deep subsurface > Groundwater | place: Rifle, Colorado... | reverse complement strand
GAGAGCCGAAAAAATGTTCGGTTTGCGGGGGTAAGGGGTGGTTGGAAATTTTAGGCTGCGGAATGATTCATCCTAATGTCTTTGCTAATGTGGGCTATCCTAAAGATAAATACAGCGGCTTTGCCTTCGGGATGGGCATAGAAAGAATAGCTATGCTTAAGTATGGAATAAACGATATCCGTTTATTTTTTGAGAATGACCTGCGCTTCTTGAGGCAATTTTAATATACGCGATTTTCATATGAAAGTTACCTATAACTGGTTAAAAGATTTTGTGGATATCAGTCTTAAGCCTAAAGAGCTGGCGGATAAGCTGACTATGGCGGGGCTGGAGGTTGTTTCTTTAGAGGAATTTGAGGGCGATTATGTTTTTGAAATAGAGATTACCTCCAATCGCCCGGACTGGCTTTCGGTAATCGGTATCGCCAGAGAAGTGGCGGCAATCACAAAATCAAAAATCAAAAATCAAAAATCAAAACTACAATTTAAAACCCAAAATCTTAAAAAAGAAACTATCTCATTCAAAATCGATATTACGGATAAAAAAGCCTGTCCTTTTTACTCGGCCAGGGTTATTTCCGATGTCCGAATAGGCCCTTCTCCGGAATGGATGGCTAAAAGATTACGGGCGATAGGCCTGAGGCCGGTAAATAATATTGTGGATATTACTAATTATGTCTTATGGACCACCGGACAGCCTTTACATAGCTTTGATTTGGATAAACTTGTAGGGGCGAACCCTTGTGTTCGCCCGAATGCTGACGGGCCTGCCCCTACAGATATGAAAATTTCGGTGCGTTTTGCCCAAGGCAGTGAAGAATTAGTTACTATTGACGGGATAAAAAGAAAACTATCTCCAGAGATTCTGGTTATTGCTGATAAAATCCGGCCTCTGGCCATAGCCGGGATTATGGGGGGCAAAGAAAGCGAAGTGAGCGAAGCTACCCGTAATATCCTCTTAGAAAGCGCTTATTTTAATCCTTTGGTTATCCGTAAAGCCAGCCGCCTTTCAGGGCTTGCCAGTGATTCTTCTTATCGTTTTGAGCGTTCGGTGAATATGGGCGGTATCTTGGAGAGTTCTAATTTGGCCTGTTCCTTAATCTTAAAGTCCGCCGGAGGTAAGCCCGGTCCACTCTTTAAGGCTGGCTCTGATGTTAAGCCGCCTGCCAAAAGTATTATTTTTAATATCCCCCGGGCCAATAAGCTATTAGGAAAGGATTTATCCGCGGTTAAGATAAAAGCGAATCTTTCCGCCCTGGGATTTAAAACAACTTCCTTAAAAAAAGACGCGTTAAAAATAACCCCGCCGGCTTTCCGTCAGGATGTTTCAACCCCGGCCGATGTCCTGGAAGAGGTCTGCCGCGTCTACGGCTACGAAAATATCCCTTTAAGCCTTCCCGCGATAAAACCCTCTCAGCTAAGAGAAGAAAATATCCTGCTTGTCCAGGAAAAGGCGGCCCAGACACTTTCATCCTTAGGTTTTAATGAGGTGATTACCTATAGCCTTTTAAGCCGGGAGGCGGTCCAGAAAATAAGATGTGACGGACAAAATACCGCGTCTTTAGAAAATCCCTTAAGCCAGGAGCAGGAGGTTTTAAGGCCCAGCTTGACTTACGGACTTTTAAATGTTTTAGCCCGAAATTTGGAATTGGGAAATACCAAATGCGCCTTTTTTGAAATCGGGAATTGCTTTAGCCGGGACAGCGAATGCCGGTTCTTGGGCATAGTAATGAATAAACGTGGTTCGACTACGCTCACCACAGGTGGTTTGTTGGAATTAAAGGGCGTCTTAGAATTATTGCTTCAAAAAATAGGTATCCAAGATTATAAATTTATTCACTCTACGGATCCGCTTTTTACCGTAGGATACTCCTCTGCCTTAGTAACAGGTGGTTCGACTACACTCACCACAGGTAAAGAAGAATTTGGATTTTTGGGCCAGGCCAAAAAAGAGATTCTCACTGAACTCAGGATAGATGAAAGCGAGGTAATAATAGCCGGGTTAAATCTGGATAAGTTGAGAAATATGGCCTGTTTTTCCCGAGCCTACCAGCCGCTTCCCAAATATCCTTCGGTTTCCAGGGATATCAGCCTGATAGTGGATGAGACCATAAGTTATCAGGCTCTGATAGATACGATAAAATCCGGCAATGGTTTAGAGAGTTTAGAGAATATAAAGTTTAAGGATGTGTATCGCTCAGAAGCTTTAGGTAAGACCAAGAAATCCATCACCATCTCTTTGGAATTCCGTTCCCCCAAAGAAACCCTCACTGATTCCCAGGTGAACTCCCGCGTGGAAAGCATTGTCCAAACAGTTTCCCGGGAGTTAGGGGCCGGGGTGCGTTAATTTCCATTTCCACTTAAGAAATAGCTTGATTTTTGGCAAGAAGGTGGTATACTTGGTTATAGAAAAGGAAAAGGTATTTTAGTTTTCCCTGCCGTGCGCGTCAGGACTTGGAAAATAGTTGAACCAACATTATTGTAATGGGAGCTGAAACTCCCTTGACAGTTCGCTGTTAAGGGGAGGCGCCCACCTGTGAATCAGGGTTCAAGTAATCAGTTCGACGGCAATGCGCGGGGATTTTTTTTGCAGGGGGAAGTAACCCCTGCGTTTTTTTTGTGATTTTTCTTGAGTTTATCTTAAAATAGTGTTATCATCATTTTATGATAGTAACCCAAAGAAAACCATCAGAAGAAATTTTAAATATCCTAAAAGACCAGAATAAGGTGTTTCTGATTGGCTGTGGGGAGTGTTCAACTACCTGTCATACCGGCGGGGAGAAGGAAGTTTTGGAGATGAAGCAGTTTCTGGAGGCCCAGGGTAAAAAGGTTACCGGTTGGGTTATTCCTAATGCCCCCTGTATTGCCGCTCAGACCAAGACCGCCTTTGCCCAGAATATGCCGGCTCTGAAAGATACCCAGGCTATACTGGTGATGTCCTGCGGTTTAGGGGTGCAGTCGGTCAAGGAAAACGACCGTTTAAAATTAGAAGTCTTTCCGGCTTTAAACTCAATGTTCGGCACTTTAATGGATTCCAAGGGCAGTTTTTATGAAGTCTGCTCTAATTGCGGTGACTGCGTCCTGGATAAGACCGGTTGTATCTGTCCGATTACCCGCTGTTCTAAAGGGCTTTTAAACGGCCCCTGCGGGGGAGTGATCAAGGGTAAATGCGAGGTGGACAGGGACCGCGACTGCGCCTGGGTCTTGATTTATAAGGAACTGGAAAGAAAAGGCCAGTTAGATAAAATGAAAGCCTTGTCCGCGCCCAAAGATTACAGCAAGACCACTAAGCCGCATAAGGTTTTGACGAGTTAAAGGAAAAAATGGAACAATATAGCGAAAAAGTGATGGATCATTTCCTGCATCCTAGGAATATTGGAGAAATTCCCGATGCCAGCGGTATCGGAAATGTCGGTAATCCCGTCTGTGGCGACATCATGAGATTATACATTAAAGTAGATAACGGCAAGATAATAGACATAAAGTTTAAAACCTTTGGCTGTGGAGCGGCTATTTCTACCAGTTCGATGGTTACCGAGATGGTTAAGGGAAAGACCATTGATGAAGCCTTAACGATTACCAATAAAGCGGTAGCTGAGGCCCTGGGGGGCTTGCCGGCAGTAAAGATGCATTGTTCGGTTCTGGCTGAAGAGGCTTTAAAATCAGCGATTGAGGATTATCGCAAGAAACAGCAGGCCAGATCTTAGGATGGTTTTAACCAAAGAGAATTTAAGGAAGTTAATGTTAGAAAAACTGAAAAAGCAAAGGGAGGAATTAAGAAAAAAGAGGTCCTTAAGCATAAAGGATAAGCTTTTTAGGTTAAAGGTATTTAAAGAGGCCAAGACGATACTGTTCTATCTGGCCTTGAAACCCGAGGTCCAAACCAGGACAATGATTGAGGAAGCGCTTAAATTAGGCAAAAAAATAGCAGTTCCAGCTTGCGATATAAAGGCAAAAGAAATTAAACCTTGCTTGCTTAGGACTTTAGAAAATAGACACTTGAAAGAGGGAGCTTATGGAATTAGTGAACCTTTCCTGGCCCGGCCGATTGAACCAGCTAAAATTGATTTGTGTATTGTTCCCGGTTTGGCCTTTGACCTTTCCGGAAACCGTTTGGGCCGGGGGTTGGGTTATTATGATAGATTCCTGAGCCGGCTCCCGGAGTCCGCCCATAAGATAGGGCTTGCCTTTAAATTCCAGGTTTTGAAACGCCTTCCTTTTTGCCTTCCTCACGACGTCCGCGTGGATAAAGTCCTCTTTGCCTAAAAAATTGCTAATGGCTAATTGCTAATGGCTAATCGTTACGATATGCTATATGCTATTAGCTACTTTCGTGCTTTATTTTCTTGAATGTAAGACATCCTGTGAAGAGAAACAATAAGGATGTCCGATTACAAAGATTAAAAAGCAGATTACAGGGATTAAAAACTTTGGTAACAAAAGTTATCCAAAAAGGCGATTAATGGTTTAATCGCTGTAATCTTTAATTAATCTCAGCAATCAGGTATAATCTCCTATATTTATGTCTGAAGATTATACCAGCGGAGGAAATTATGACTATATTTATTTATATAATTGTGGCCTTGGTTTCCATTTCTTCAGGATACGCCTTAAATAAGGTTTTATCCAGAAAGAAGATTCAGGATGCCAAACAAGCGGCATCCCAGATACTTGCCCAGACCAAAAAAGAAGTAGAAAATCTCAAAAAAGAAGCGGAGCTGGAAGGCAAAGATATGATTTTGCGCTTGCGCCAGGATTTCGAGGCCAAGACTCAAAGCCGGCGCGAAGAACTGATTGCCTTAGAAAAACGCCTCAGCCTTAAGGAAGACAATGTGGATAGGCGCCTGGCCCTTTTAGAAAAAAAAGAGAAGGAGCTGGATGCTAAATATGATTCCTTAAGAATAAATGAGGATGCCCTGAAGGCCAAGGATAAACAGTTGGCCGCCTTAATCAACGAAGAAAAAGAGCGTCTGCAAAAGATTGCTAATTTGACCATTGAGGAGGGTAAGCAGGTTCTCCTGGCGCGTTTGTCCGATGAATTAAATAATGAAAAAGCGGTTTTGATTAAAAATTGTGAAGAAGAGATCAAGACCACCGCGGATAAAAGGGCCAGGGAATTAATCAGTTTGGCTGTCCAGCGCTGCGCGGTTGAGCATACGGTAGAGTCTACGGTAAGCGTGGTCAGCCTGCCCAGCGATGAGATGAAGGGCAGGATTATCGGCCGGGAAGGAAGAAATATCCGGGCCCTGGAAATGGCTACCGGCGTGGATGTGGTTATTGATGATACGCCGGAAGCGGTGACTATTTCCGGTTTTGATCCGGTGAGGCGGGAAATTGCCAAGCTTACCCTGGAGAAGTTGATGTCTGACGGCCGGATTCATCCCGGGAGGATTGAGGAAATTGCCGAAAAGACCAAGCGGGAGATGGAGGACAAAATTCGGGAAGAAGGTGAACGGGCCGCCTTTGAAATCGGCTTGCATGGCTTGCATCCGGAATTAGTTAAGCTTATCGGCCGCCTGAAATTCCGCACCAGCTACGGACAAAATGCCTTACAACATTCCAAGGAAGTGGCTTATTTGATGGGGGTGATGGCCTCGGAATTGAATATGGATTTTCGCCTCAGCCGCAGAATCGGACTTTTGCATGATATCGGAAAGGCGGTTGACCATCAGGTGGAAGGCACCCACGCCCGAATCGGGGCGGAGCTGGCCAAGAAATACGGAGAGAATAACGAGGTGATTGCCGCGATTGAATGTCATCATGAAGACCACGACCCCAAGAGTCTTTTGGGAGTGATGGCTATCGCCGCTGACGCTATTAGCGCGGCCAGGCCCGGAGCCAGAAGAGAGTCTTTGGAGGCCTATGTTAAGAAATTGGGCGAGCTGGAAGCAATTGCCAATTCTTTTAAAGGCGTAGAGAAATCTTATGCCATCCAGGCCGGAAGAGAAATCCGGGTGATTGTTCAGCCGGACAGGCTTTCGGATAACGATACGGTTAATCTGGCCAGGGAAATTCGTAAAAAGATAGAAGGATCAATGGATTATCCCCGGGCAGGTTAAGGTTACGGCTATCCGGGAAATGCGGGCGATTGAATACGCCAAGTAGGGGCGGGGTTTCCCCGCCCTAATGATGACAAAGGGCGCGGAGACCGCGCCCCTACATTACACATTATAAAAAATAAATATGAAAATATTGTTTATTGGTGACATAGTCGGTTCACCGGGCAGGAACGCGGTTAAGGAATTAGTCCCTAAATTGAAACAAGAAAGGGCGATAGACCTGGTTATTGCCAATGCCGAAAATTCCTCCGGGGGGACCGGGCTTACTCCTAAAACCGCCGAGGAGCTTTTTGCCTCGGGCTGTGACTGCCTGACTACCGGAGACCATATCTGGAAACTCAAAGAAGTTTTTAAGATAATAGACCATCCTTATATCCTGCGTCCGCTTAACCTGGCCCCGAATATCCCCGGCAAAGGCTATTGTGTAATCAAGAAAAATAATTTTAAGGTTGCCCTGATAAACTTACAAGGCCGGGTCTTTATGAGCCCTATTGAATGTCCTTTTCGGGCGGTCCGCGAGATTATTCCGATAATCCAGAAAGAGACTAACATAATTTTAGTAGATATCCATGCCGAGGCCACCAGCGAGAAGGTAGCTATGGGGCATTTCTTGGACGGCTTGGTTTCAGCCGTGGTGGGAACTCACACTCATATCCAGACCGCGGATGAAAAAATTCTTCCCAAAGGGACAGCCTATATCAGCGAGCTGGGGATGTGCGGGCCGTATGATTCGGTAATCGGCCAGGAGAAGTCCCGGATAATTGAGAGATTTTTAACCGGCATGCCGGTGCGTTTTGAAGTTGCCACCGGAGACGCCCAGGTGCACGGAGTGATTATTGATATAGACGAGAAAACCGGAAAGGCCAGAAGCATTGAGAGGGTGCAAGAGAAACTCTAAACACTAAACTCTAAATCCTAAACAAACATAAAACACAAAACTAAAAATCCCAAACCAAAAATACGCTTGTTTTAGGTTTGGAGAATTAGGATTTTGGGTTTATCATATTATGCGTATCGAAAACAAAGGCTTAAAGGAAGAGAAGCGTATTTATTCGGTAAGCGAGCTTACCGACGACATTAAAGTCCTTCTGGAAAATACCTTTCCCGAGGTTTGGGTTGAGGGTGAGATTTCCAATTTTTCCCAATCGCAGTCCGGACATATCTATTTTAGCCTTAAGGATCCCAAGAGTACTTTGCGCTGTGTATTCTTTCGGGGGGTAAATCAGGGTTTAAAATTCAGCCTGAAGGATGGATTGCAGTGTTTGGCTGGGGGGCGGATTAATGTCTATGCCCCCAGCGGCCAATACCAACTGAACATTCAAAGGTTAGAGCCTAAAGGCGCGGGGGCCTTACAGTTGGCCTTTGAGCAATTAAAGGAAAAGCTGGCTCAGGAAGGGCTGTTTGAGCCGGCCCATAAAAAACCGCTTCCTCTTTTGCCTTTACGGGTAGGGGTGGTTACTTCACCTACCGGAGCGGCCATCCGGGATATTTTAAATATTCTTAAAAGAAGGGCTCCTTTTGTCAAAATTATCTTGAATCCGGTTAAGGTTCAGGGAATCGGCGCGGCTGAAGAAATTGCCCAGGCAATCAAGGAATTCAATCAGTATAAAGAGGTGGATGTTTTGATAGTAGGAAGAGGAGGAGGAAGCTTAGAGGACCTCTGGGCATTTAATGAGGAGATAGTGGCCCGGGCAATTTATAATTCCCGGATCCCGGTAATCAGCGCCGTAGGCCACGAGATAGATTGGACTATTGCCGATTTCACCGCTGACCTGCGCGCCCCCACCCCTTCAGCCGCGGCAGAGCTGGTGGCGCGCCAAAAGGATGATTTAGTGAGTGAACTCGGGCATGTATTCTCCCGGATGTCCAGCAGTATAAATAATAAAATAAAGACCTTACACAAGGAATTATTTCGTTTCCAGGATGCCTATGTGTTAAAATATCCGCTTAATTTTATCCAGCTTTCCCTTCAGCGAATTGACGAATTAAGCCATAGATTGAATCAAAAAGCAGGGCATATTTTAGAGACTGCTCAACACCGGTGGACTCATCTTACCGGAAAGTTAGAGGCCTTAAGCCCCTTAAATGTTTTATCCCGCGGCTACAGCATAAGCTTTAAACTACCTGAAATGAAGGTGGTTACGGATATGGCCGAGATAAATATTTCGGATAAAATCCAAACCCGGCTTAAGAATGGGAGCCTTGTAAGTCAAGTTATAAATAAGATAACTCCGAGTGACTAAAAAGGAGCGAGGCAATGTCAGAAATAAAATTTGAGGAAGCGTTAAAGAAATTAGAAAAGATAGTCAGCGACTTGGAATCCGGCAAGTTTCCTTTGGAGGAGTCTTTAAAAAAATACGAAGAAGGAGTGCGTTTGGTTTCTTCCTGCTCCAAAATCTTAGAAACCGCCCAGAAAAAGGTTGAGGTTTTGGCTAAAAAAGAAGGCGCGTTTGAGCTGAAGGCTTTTGATGAGGAAGAATTAGAAGAAAAGTAAAATGCTGCTTGAATCCATAAATAGCCCCCAGGATTTAAAAAAGCTGAATATTCATCAGTTGAATATCTTATGCGCGGAGCTTCGTCAGCGTATCGTTGAGGTGGTTTCTAAAAACGGCGGGCATCTGGCCTCAAGCTTAGGCGCGGTAGAATTGATTGCCGCCCTGCATTATTGTCTTAACCTGCCTCAGGACGCGATTGTATTTGACGTCGGGCATCAATCCTACGCCCATAAGATTCTTACCGGAAGAAATGCCCGGATGGATAGCTTAAGGACATTAGGCGGACTAAGCGGTTTTCCCTCGCATACCGAATCAATCTATGACCCTTTTACCGCGGGCCACTCTTCCGACGCGGTTTCTTTGGCTTTGGGTTTAAGCGCCGCCGGTGCCGGTAAGGCGGTTGCCCTTATCGGAGACGGTTCTATCTCTGGCGGTCTCTGCTTTGAAGGTTTAAATAATGCCGGGCATCTTAAGAAAGACCTGTTGGTGGTTTTGAATACCAATGAGATGAGTATTTCTCCGGCGGTAGGGGCGGTGAGTGTTTACCTGAACAAGATAATTTCCCAGCCTTTGTATAATCGCTTCCGGGAGTCTTTGGAAAGGTTTATCCGCCAGCGCCTGCCTAAAGGCAGGGTAATTCTAAAGTTGGCTGATAAGTTTGAGAAAGAATTAAAGGGATTCTTTGTTCCCGGCATGCTCTTTGAGGAGTTAGGTTTTCGTTATTTCGGGCCGCTGGACGGCCATAATTTAGAAATAGTGATTCCCACTTTAAGAAACCTACTTACCTTTAAAGGGCCGATACTTTTACATGTGATGACTAAAAAAGGCAAAGGCTATCCGCCGGCAGAAAAAGAGCCGGTGCGTTTTCACGGCACCGGGCCTTTTGATATTAAGGACGGGAAGCCCTTGGCCGGCTCCACTACGCAAACCTATACCGATATATTCTCTCAAAAGATTTTGGAACTGGCTAAAGAGAATAAGAATATCGCGGCAATTACCGCGGCAATGCCCGAAGGGACCGGCTTAGATAAATTCAGGGATAAATACCCGGATAGATTTTTTGATGTAGGCATAGCTGAGGCCCACGCGGTTTGTTTCTCGGCGGGTTTGGCCAAGAAGGGTAAAAGGCCGGTAATTGCCGTTTATTCCACTTTTTTACAGCGCGCCTATGACCAGCTTATTGAAAGTGTGGGACTGCAAAATTTACCTATAGTTTTGTGCCTTGACCGCGCCGGCATAAGCGGAGAAGATGGAGTTACTCATCAGGGTTTATTTGATATAGTTTATTTAAGAGCTATCCCCAATATGGTGGTGATGGCCGCCTCATCGGCCCGGGAATTAGAGGCAATGCTTGAATTTGCTCTAAAGTTAGAACAGCCTTGCGCTATCAGGTATCCCAAGTCAGCCCTCAGCCCTCAGCCGTCAGCCTCCAGCCAAATTGAGTTAGCTAAGGCAGAGGTTTTGCGGGAAGGCAAAGATATCGCGATTATCGCCTTAGGGGCGATGGTTGATCCGGCGCTTCTTTGCGCGAATATGCTGAAGAAGGATGGTATTGAGGCTTGCGTAGTCAATGCCCGCTTTGTAAAACCGCTGGATAAAGAATTACTTTTAGGGCTGGCGGATAAATTTAAATATTTAGTTACTATAGAAGATGGGATATTAGACGCCGGTTTTGGCAGCGCGGTTTTGGAGGTAGTGAATCGCCCGGTATTAAGATTAGGGCTTCCTTGTGAGTTTATTGAGCATGGCCGGAGAAATCAGCTTTTAGAAAAATACGGCCTGGACGCGCCCGGAATTTACCGGAGTATCAAAAAACAGTTAATAGATAACGGGTGACAGTAAGGAATATTTTTCTGTTTTCTGTTCTCTGCTATTCGCTAACTAGCCCATGGCTTATATAAAAATCAACCGGGAAAAATGTAAGGGCTGTATGCTTTGTATTAGCGTCTGCCCCAAGAAACAGATTAAGCGGGATGAGGCCTTGAATAAAAGAGGGATAAATCCGGTTATATTTTTAGACAGCGGCTGTAATGGCTGCACCTTGTGCGCCGTAGTCTGCCCGGATATGGCAATAGAAGTGTATAAATAGAATTCAAATATCCACCGCCGTTGGCGGGGCAGGCAAAATCCAAAAATAAAAATTAAGTAATGAAAAAAGATAAAATCCTGTTGTCGGGGAATGAGGCTATAGCTCAAGGGGCGCTTGATGCCGGATGCCGCTTCTATGCCGGCTATCCCATCACTCCCCAGAATGAGATCATTGCCTATATGGCCCAGCATATGCCGAAAGCAGGAGGCGTTTTTATTCAATCTGAGTCGGAGCTGGCGGCAATTAATATGGTTTTCGGGGCCCTGGCCTCGGGGGCGCGGGCAATGACCAGCTCTTCCAGCCCAGGGATAAGCTTAATGCAGGAAGGTATTTCTTACATCGCCGGGGCAGAACTGCCGGCAGTTATCATCAATATTATGCGCGCCGGCCCGGGCCTGGGCAATATCTGGCCGGCGCAATCGGATTATTTTCAGGCGGTAAAAAGCGGCGGGCACGGAGATTACCACTGTTTAGTGTTTGCTCCTGCCAGCGTCCAGGAGGCCTACGATTTGACGGTTTTATCCTTTGAGCTGGCTGATAAATACCGCATACCGGTGATTATCCTGGGAGACGGCATGCTGGGGCAAATGATGGAGCCGTTACAGCTATCAGCTATCAGCTATCAGCTATCAGCTAAGGAATGGGCGGCGACGGGATGCAAAGGCAGGAAACCGAATGTGGTGAAGTCGTTTTATCTCAACCTGGGAGAGCTGGAGCAATTTAACCTAAAGCTTCAGGAAAAATACCAGGATATCCGGCATAGGGAACAAAGATATGAGACTTTTAACACAGACGACGCGGAAATCATCTTAGTTGCTTACGGAATGATGGCCCGTCTGGCTAAGAAGGCGGTTGAATCTTTGAGGGAGAAGGGCCATAAAGTAGGATTATTGCGGCCAATCAGCCTCTGGCCCTACCCTACGGATATATTTGAAGAAATCATCAGCCGCCAGCCATCGGTCAGGTTTTTAGTCATTGAGATGTCTTATGGGCAGATGCTGGAGGATGTCCAATTAACAGTAAATGGCAGAGTTAAGGTTGACTTCTTGGGGCGTTCCGGCGGAGGAGTGCCTTCGGAAGAAGAAATCATAAAGAAAGTCAAACAATTATGTTAAACGCGGAAAAAACCGCGAATAACCAATCACCAATTTCCAATAACCAAAAAATACCCAAACACCAATAACCAAATTCCAAACAAGCTGTTTTGGTTATTGATTATTAGTTATTGATTATTTTTTGGTTATTGTATCTTGATTATTGGTTATTTCACGCTAAGATATTATAGATAGGGGATTTTCGGATGAAAAAAGTATTTTCCAGGACTGAGTCGTTGCGTGAGGCAGACACCCATTATTGTTCAGGATGCGGGCATGGGCTGGTGCACCGCTTAGTTGCCGAGGCCATTGATGAGCTGGGTATTCGCGAAGCTACTATCGGAATTACCCCGGTTGGCTGCGCGGTGGTGGCTTATCATTATTGGAACTTTGACTGCGTGGAAAGCCCCCACGGAAGATGCCTGGCCATAGCCACGGCTATAAAAAGGCTTCAGCCGCAACAGATAGTTTTTACCTATCAGGGTGACGGAGACCTGGCGGCAATCGGCACCGCCGAGACTGTCCATGCCGCTAACCGGGGAGAAAATCTGACCGTTATTTTTATCAACAACGCGGTTTACGGCATGACCGGCGGGCAGATGGCCCCCACCACCCTTATCGGCCAGAAAACCGCCACCAGTCCCGAGGGCAGAAATGCCAAGAATGACGGCTTGCCTCTTAAGATTTCAGAGATGCTGGCCGGACTGGCCGGGGTTTACTCAATTGAGCGGGTGTCTACCGATTCCCCAAAAGAAATATTTAAAACCAAACAAGCAATAAAGAGCGCCTTTAAAAATCAAGTAGAAAACAAAGGTTTTTCTTTAGTGGAGATACTTTCGGCCTGCCCTACTTATTTAGGGCTTTCGCCGCTGGAAGCTATGGATTGGATTAGGAATACGATGAGCAGGGAATTTCCCTTAGGGAAGATAAAATAAAGTTCTTTCCCAGGTTTCTATCAATTGGAAAGAACTTGATTATAAAGATTTTTAATAAGATTACAGAGATGTATCATCGAAGGTTTAATCGCTGTAATCTTAGTTTCGGTGGAAACTAAAATAAGGCTTTATTTTAAGAATGTTTTACAGTAGAATAGGTTGCGATTGTGATTGAAAGAATTATTATCAGTGGTTTTGGCGGACAAGGGGTAATGTTTTTAGGAAAGTTGATTTCCTGGGCGGCAATGCGGGAGAATAAGTTTGTTACTTTTTTGCCGGCCTATGGGGCCGAGGTTCGCGGCGGCACCTCCCACTGCTCAATAATCATTTCCGACCGGGAAATCGCCTCACCCTGCGTAGAGCAGACTGATACCCTGATCGCGATGAACCAGCCTTCGGTAGACAAGTTTATCGGCCTGGCCGCTAAGGGTTCGGAAGTTTTCATTAACAGCTCGATGGCAAAATCATTACCGGATAATATCCCGGCCAAGATTAATTCTATCCCTTTTAGCGATATCGCTTCTAAATTAGGGAATATAAAATCAGCCAATATGGCGGCCCTGGGAGCGTATATCGGAAGAAAAAAGGTTTTATCGAAAGAGGGAATATTAAAGCTTCTACCCGAAGCCTTTAAAAACAACCCCAAGCTTATACAGTTAAATACACAAGCGATGGAAGAAGGATTAAGGAATGCTTAGAGTTCGTTTCGCCCTTCGACAAGCTCAGGACTACGCTCACAGAGGTTACAATGATTAGAGTTCGCTTCGCCCCCAGCCCCACCGGAAACCTGCATATCGGCGGGGCGCGCACCGCCCTGTTTAACTGGCTTTACGCCAAAGCTAAGGGCGGGAAGTTTATCCTGCGCATTGAAGATACGGATTTGGCGCGCTCCAAGAAGGAATATTTAGACGAGATTCTTAACTCCTTAAGCTGGCTGGGGTTAGAGTGGGATGAGATTTATTATCAGAGTGAGCGTTTTCAGCTTTACCGGGACTATGCCCAGCAATTGTTAGCTAAAGGCCTGGCTTATAAAGACGGCGAGGCCATCATTTTTAAGGTTACCCCGCAAAAAATAATAATTCCGGACTTGATCCGCAAGGAACCGATTGAGTTCGATACCTCGGTAATCAAGGACCAGGTATTAATCAAATCTGACTTAAGTCCGACCTATAATTTTGCCTGCGTAATTGATGACGCCTTGATGAAGGTTAGCCACATTATCCGGGGAGATGACCATATTTCCAATACTCCTAAGCAGATTATTATCTATCAGGCCTTGGGGTTTCCTATTCCGGAGTTCGCTCATCTGCCGCTGATTATGGGAACCGAGGGGGGCCGGCTTTCTAAGCGGACCGGGGCTACGGCCGTCAGCGATTATCGCAAAATGGGTTACTTGCCCCAGGCGCTTACCAATTATCTCCTGCTTTTAGGCTGGTCTCCGGGAGGTGACCAGGAGATAATTGAGCTGAAAGAAGCGATTAAGAAATTTGACATTAAAGACGCCAATAAGACCGCCGCGGCCTTTAACCTGGAAAAACTGGATTGGGTTAATTCCCAGTATATCAAAAAATTAAGCGATGAAGAATTATTAGAGCTGGTCAAGCCTTATTCTTTGGAGAAAGGGCAGATTAAAGAAAATTTTAATAGAAAATACTTATTATCTGTAGTAAAATTATTCCGTGAACGTATAACCACCTTGGCGGATTTTCCGGATTACAGCGATTTCTTCTTCCAGGATGAGTTAGAATTCAGCCCTGAGGCCGTCAAGCGCCTGGAGGCTAAGGATTATTCCCGGGAATTCAAACTCCTTATTGAGAGAATGGATTCTCTGGAAAATTTTGACTGCCTGAATATTGAAAATGCCTTTCGTTCTTTGGTCAAAGAGTTAAATATTAAAGCCGGAGACCTGATTCATCCGGTGCGCTCAGCCTTAAGCGGTAAGACTATTGGCCCGGGATTGTTTGAGCTAATGGAAGTCCTGGGCAAGGAAAAGATAAAACAGCGGTTGGATAGATTTATTAACCCAGGAACATAACCCATAAAAATATGCGCGGAACTATTATTTTTCTCCTAATACTGGGCGCGGTAGTTTCCTTGTCCGGCTGCTATACCCTTAAAGGCGTAGCTAAAGGCGCGGCCGAAGGATTTACCAAGGATGTAAATATCGCCTGGAATAGTGTCAACAAGGCCGACGCCTGGCTCCAGCAAAAGGCCTGGTAGAATTTTTGCCCTGTCGTCTAATGGTAGGACATCAGATTCTGGATCTGAGTATTGTGGTTCGAGTCCACGCGGGGCAACCAATCTTGACGCTCAGGCGAACTATATAATTTTAGACGGAATGAGGATCTCGATGAAAAAGATATTAGTTATAACTTTAGCATTTTTAATGATCGGCATATCAACCGTTTACGCTTACACCATAACAGCCGTTGACGACGAATTATTTTGCTTTAAAGAATCAAAATTTGAAAAAGATTCTCACCGGTACAAATCGATATTCGAGGTTAATGAAAAAGAAGGTACCATTACGGCAAAGCAAGATACTGATTTGAACGCTGAAGAGTCGTACGGAGATAATCGAGTATTTAAAATTGTGGTCATTCCCGATCTCCAGCCAGTGATTCATAAAAAAACTCTAAAAGCGATATATATTAATGGAAAAACTGGCGGTATAGAAATCATCACATTTTGTGAAGATGGTGCTTTCTTGTGGGCGAAAGTGTAAGATAACTATATTAATATGTCTTCAGGAAAATACGTCTCAGATAAGAAGTTTTAACGAAGCGGAAATCGGTTGTCATTTAGGTTATCATTCTTCCGGCAGCAACTTGCTGTATATAGATTCTATTAATTTCATTGACAATACCACCTTTATGGGTTATACTTTTAATGAAAGTAATGATGTAAGGAAGTAATGTAATTAAAGAGAGGTGCTTAAAATGACTATTCTCGAAACAGCAAAAGTGACATCAAAAGGGCAAGTTACCATTCCTAACCGTATCCGGCAGATCCTGCATGTTTCAGCGGGAACATCCGTTGCCTTTGGGGTTGGTAAGGAAGGGGTGGTTATGCTCCCCTGCAAGATTACCGCGGAGTCTCCTTATACTGCATGCGAGTGGGCAAAGATAGAAAAACTCGCTGCTAAAAAAGGCAAGGTGTATAAGAGCGCGGATAAGGCAAAAAAGCACATTGAGGCTCTATGAGGTTTGAATTCAAGCCTTCCTTTGACAGATCTGTAAAGAGTTTCCATGGCAGACAAAAAGAAGAGATAAAACAGACTGCCATCCAAGCAATAGATATCCTCTCGCAGGACAGGGAAATTCATAAGGGTATAGGTCTAAAGCGCCTAAAGAGAGATTTTTGGGAGATACGAAAAGGTCTTAAGGCACGCATTCTCTTCCGCTGGCAGGGGGATTTGGTAGAATTTGTGCTTGCCGGTGACCATAACGATATTAAGCGTTATCTGAAGAATATTTAATGGTGGAAGTTTCGGCAAGGAAGGGTAGGCCTAACGACAATAAATTGCCCTTTTTGCGGCGCGTAAAGAGCTTAATCATTGGTGGAGCTTCCTGAAGCTCTGCGGTGGTTTGTCTCGCATCAACACTGGGCAACTAAAATTGGGTCTTCCGTGTTTTAAGTGGGTAAATTAAAGCCTTTCTCCGACGCTAAACGCTCTTTAAAAACTTGACACATTTGCTAAAAACGGTTAAGGTGTGGTGTATG
>Ga0209211_10006773_pt1 | contig 16404 bp, 14 predicted proteins | sample RifGroA2_FD_183992 | JGI IMG/M metagenome (GOLD analysis project Ga0209211, IMG submission 183992) | Groundwater microbial communities from Rifle, Colorado, USA - Groundwater A2 (SPAdes) (version 2) | ecosystem: Environmental > Aquatic > Deep subsurface > Groundwater | place: Rifle, Colorado... | reverse complement strand
CTCTTGCTGTTTGGAAACTCACGACCCCGTGTTACCACGACGCCGCTTCCTCATGCTACCGGGGCGCACGGACAACTCCCCGGACGGGACTTCAGCCCGCTAGACTTACTGCTGTTACTGCGAACGGTCGCCTTCTTTTTGGTTACTTTTTCTTGGCGAAGCAAGAAAAAGTAACTAGCTGTCGGGCTACCCCCGACGGTTTTGATTTTGATTGATGGGTAGCCTTGCATAGCCAACTACGAGTTCGCGGGCTACGCCCATCCTTCGATACACCGCGCTACGCGCGGCACTCAGGACGAACGGGCATAGGTATTCAGCGAGAACCCCGGCAAATCTATGCGTTCGCTCCCGGCTAGCCGAACTTCAATCTGCCGGTATCCGCACTACGATCTCCGTCCCTCCGCCGGCCCGGCTTTCGATGGAAACCGTTCCGCCATGCATGAGCGCGCGCTCCTGCATACCGATTAGCCCGAACGAGCCTTTCTTATTTTTGTTCGTATCGAAACCAGTTCCGTTGTCGCGCACTCGCATAACGTATGCGGCGGCGTCGTTGTTCAGGACGATCTCCACCCTGTCGGCTTGCGCATGCTTGGCGACATTGTTGAGCGCTTCCTGAACGATGCGGAACAGGGCGAGGGATTTATTTTCATCGAGCCGGATTTCTTCGCCTTCAAGTTGCAGCTCGCATTGAATGCTCATGTTCGCGATGAAGTTTTCGACCTGCCACTTGAGCGCGGCGGCGATGCCGTAATCGAGCGCGGGCGGACGCAATGCCGAGACGATGTTGCGCGCCGTACCGATCGCCCTGTCGGTCAACATCTGCGCTTCCTGCAACTGTTTGCATATCGCGCCAGAATTGGCCGCGCAATCGTGGGCATACCCGGCAACCTTCAACTTCAACAGGAACAGGATTTGCCCCAGATCGTCGTGCAACTCGCGTGCGAGATGCGCTTTCTCTTCCTCGCGCACGGTCTGGAGGTGTGCGGCGAGTTCGCGCAATTGCTGCTCCGCGCGCTTGCGTTCGGTGATGTCATGACCGATGGTGATCGCGCCCGAAATTTGCCCGTCCGTCGCCCGCTCTGCCACGATAGAAACCAGGTTGGTGCGAATATCGCCCGATGGCGTGGGTATCGGCAGCTCGAGCTCGCTGCGCTCACCGGTAGCAAGCGTATGTTCCAGTGCCTGCCGGTAAATTTTCGGCATGAAAAAAGGATTGGATTCCTGCTGCGTCAAGCCGATCATTTGTTCGTCCCTGACAGCAGAAATCCTCTTCAGCGACGGATTGATGTAGGTGCGACGGCCTTCGCGGTCATAGCGGATCAGCGTGTCCGGCATGTTCTCCGCCAGAGAACGGAACTTTTGCTCGCTGGCTTGCAGGTCGCGATACATCAACAAACCGGTCAGCGCATCGGACAGCCGCTGGCCGATCTTCTGGAGCAGTGCGGCTTCATCTTCGCTCCAGACTTTGGCATGGGAGCACTGATGAATCCCGAATTGCCAAGGCTTGCCCTGCTTTGGATACAAAGCCAACGACATAAATGACTTGAAGCCAAAACGTTCCGCCACATCCGCAGGCAGCGGATACCCGGTTCCCGGCCCGAACTTCTCCGGACCGTCTGCCTCCAGCAAGATGCGCTGCGTCATGGCGACTTCCTCGTTCATCGGCATAACCATCCCCAAGGCGAGAGCGCCGGGATATTCCGGCTTGGTGCGTTCCATCGGCACCCACCACTCGGTCGCATCGGGATCGCAGGGATACATCAGAAATACCCGGTCGCAATCGAAGCTCGCAAGCACGACGTCGAGCACGTCCCTCATCATCTGTTCGAGATCCGTTGTTCTCTGAATAGCTTTATTGATCTTGTCCATGCACTCCAGGGAGCGGGCATGGGCTTGCAGCTCGCGCTCAGCCCGCTTGCGCTCGGTGATGTCGCGTCCGATGGCGAGAACGCCGACTACTTCGCCATCATCTCCGCGTTCGGAAAGCATGCGTATCTGGTGTATGCCAACCTGTCCGCCCAGACTGGGCAATATTTTTTCAATTTCTCCCGCCTCGCCGCTGGCAAGTACGGTATCCAGCAGTTGCGCATAATCTTCGTATGATCCGTCGGGATGAAATTCGCGCGGGGTCGTGCCCATCATTGCGGCAGCGACATCCCCCAGCGTCCGTTCAAGCGCCGGGTTGACGTAAACCGTCACCCCATCCCGGTTGTAACGCACGATGTTGTCCGGCAAGTTTTCCGACAAGGAGCGGAACTCGCGTTCGCGATCCACCTGCGCGTCTTCCAGTCGTTTGCGCTCGGTGATGTCGCGGAATATTGTCGCCAGCGGATACACCGCTTCGACGCCGTCTGGCCGAAGCGGCTGCGTGTTGATGGCAAGCCAAACAAGCGTCCCGTCCGGCCTGCAAACTCCCCGCACCGCATCGCGTAGCGGCTGCCCCGTGCGCGAAGTGATGATGGCGGGATGATTATCCCAAGAGCATCCCGAGCCATCTTCATGGATCAGCTTCACTGCCGATGCGACGATATTCGCAGGTCGTCCGATCAATTCGGCGGCGGCAAGACCCAGCATTCTCTCCGCGGCTGGATTGACGGCGGTTATTTCCGCATTGCCATTCTGGATGACAACGCCTTCATCCATTGCCAAAAAGACAGACTCGAACATCGTTTCTGTCGTACAAGCGATTCCGGAATTATTCAAGAATAATGCCCCCCATGACACTTCTCGACGCACATAGCGGCATAAACTCACCGGCTGTGCAGGCACGAAACCATACCCGAGCTTAGAGTTAAGAACAATAGACCGGAATATATAGGCAATCAAAACCATGTCGCGGCAAGAACACGGCACAGACTCGCTTTCAGACTAACCAGAGGCGATCAGCCAACGAGTCCGTTCAGCAGGCTGCGTACCGGCGTCGGTATCGCTGCTTTCAACGCGTCCTCCGCAGCTATCCACACACACCCCGCTTGCTGCACCCTCTGCGGCTTGCGCACCACCCGCAACAGCACCGGCGTGATGTGCAACTTGAAATGCGTGAAGGTGTGCGCGAACTCCGGCAGGTCGATGCGCTCGCCGACTTCGATGCCGTTGCGCTGCAGATAATCCTCCGCGACGCCCTGCCCGTCGTCGATTTGCGGCGGGCACCACAGCCCGCCCCAGATGCCGCTGCCGGGACGCTTCTCCAGCAGGATGTCGTTGTCGTGCATCAGCAATAAAAACGTGGCGTGCCGCTCCGGCACGGACTTCTTCGGGCGCGGCGTGGGGAGTTCGGCGATACGGTTCGAGTTCAGCGCGACGCAGTCGGCATTCACCGGGCACTCGCCGCACTTAGGCTTGCTGCGCGTGCAGACCGTCGCGCCTATGTCCATCAGTGCCTGGGTGTAGGTGGCGACATCGCGCGGGGGCAGCAATGACTCGGCCTGCTGCCACAACTTTTCTTCGACCTTCTTGTTCCCCGCCCAACCCTCGATGCCGCACCAGCGCGCGAGCACGCGCTTGACGTTGCCGTCGAGGATCGCGCGGCGTTCGTGATAGGCCAGCGCGCAGATCGCGGCGGCGGTGGAGCGGCCTATGCCGGGGAGTTCGAGGATGTCTTCGAGCTTGTGCGGGAATGCGCCGCCGAACTTGTCGACGACGATGCGCGCGGTGCGGTAAAGATTGCGGCCTCTGGCGTAGTAACCGAGGCCGCTCCAGTGCGCGAGCACTTCATCTTCGGTCGCGGCGGCGAGTGCGTTGATATCCGGAAACGAGACGACAAATCTTTGGTAATACGGGATGACGGTGGCGACCTGCGTCTGTTGCAACATGATCTCGGACAGCCACACGCGGTAGGCATCCTGCCCCTGCCAGGGCAGGTCGTGGCGGCCGTGCCGGCGTTGCCAGCGGATGAGGCGGGAAGAAAAATTCATGTAGGTCGGGCTCTGCGTGTGTTGTTGGGGCTTTAGCCCCTTACAACCACGGCGTACCCCTTGCGGGTGCTGCCCGACATGGTGGGCGTAGCCCACCCTACGGTCGCTGCTTTAGCCATGCCGAGCTTGTTGATGTACAGGATGCTCCATCGAGAATCACCGGAACAAGCCCTTGAGGCTATCCTTCAACTGATCCTGCACCCGTGTCTTGATCTCTTCCTTCTTGGCTTCGACTTTCTGCTTGGCGGCTTCGCCTACCATAGAACCGAAGTCCAGCGTGTATTTCAGGTCGGCGAACGGACCGCTGACGCGCACCGGGACGGTGAGGCCGCCGACCGTGTCCTTGCCGCCCTGGCCTTCCAGCGTTCTCGCCAGCGTGGCCTTGGCGAGGTAGTTCATGCTGTCGCGGCCAATGTCGATGTCGCCGTTGCCGGAGAGGCGCAGCAGCGGCGATTTCAACGACAGGTCGTCGTTGTGTGCGACGCCGTTGTTCACCTTGAAGCTAGCCTTGAGTTCGCTGAAGTCGGTCTTCTCGGCGCTGTCGGCGGACGAGGTCTGCGAACTCGACTTGCCCAGCATGCCCTGCGCGTCGCGCAGTTTCTTCGCGATGTTGATCCCCTTGATCGCGCCGTCGGCGAGGTTCAGCGACATCGTGCCGTTCAGCGCCTGCTTCATCGCGCTCACGGTGTCGCCGCGCATCGTCAGATTCATGCCGACGTTGCCGCGGCCTTCCAGCGTGTCGAAGTCGGCGGCGTCCTTGGTCAGCGCGGCGATGTCGACACCGCTCAGCGTCTGGTTCACCGCGATCACCGGCGTAGCCTGCGCGTTAACGCTGACGCTGCCGTTGACGCTGCCCTTGTACAGGTTGGCCGACAGCGGGGCGACGTTGAGCTGGCCGTTGTGCGCCTTCATCTCGAGTTTCAGGTTGAAGGTCTTCACGTTCGCGACCTTCAGCGAGCCGATGCGCAAGCTGCCTTCCAGATTCAGCGTGCGTAGCGCGGACAGATCGAGTGGCTGCTCCGGCCCACTCTCCTTCGGCGCTTCGGCGGTCTTCTTCGGCATGTAGAGGTCGGCGTCGAACTGATCGACATCCACGTCGAAACGGATCGCAGGACTCGCGAAGCCGTTGACCGCGACCTTGGCCTTGACCTGACTCTGTAGTAGTCCGCCCGCCAGTTCGACATCGACATGCTCCTTGTCCGCGTCGAACGCGAAGCTGCCCTTCATCTCGCTCTTGACCTGCTTGCCGGGCAGCGCGTCGCCCCTGGCGTCGAACGACAGCGTCAGCGCCTTGCTGCCGAACGCACGCGCATTGCCCTGTATCGACGGCAACGACAGCGTCGCAGTGATGTCGTTCGCGCCGTTCAGGCGTGCGGAAAGCGCAAGCTTGTCGCCGCTGAAGCTATCCTTCGTCACTGCGATTTTCGGCGCATCGAGTGCTACTTCGAACGCGTCCTTGCCCTTGGTGCCGCTGGCCTTCACGGAGAAGTTCTGTGTGCCGTACTGCTGCGCGGAAACGTCCGCGCTCACGTCGCCGCCCGCTTGCAGCTTCAATCCTTGCATATCCAGCGCCGCGCCATTGGCTTGCAAGTCCAGCCCTTCCAGCTTGTACAGCTGCTTGTCGAGATCGAAGGTCAGCGTGGTTTTCAGTTGGGTGGTGATGTCGAGCTTGGGCTTATTGGCTTGCAGCGCCGCCGACAGATCGATCTTGCTCGGCACGCCGTTGGCGATGCGCCCGGTGTGCAGGTTGAAATCCTTGATCGCGTATTGCGCGCCCGTACCTTCGTCGCGGTAAGCGAGCGACGTCTTCTCGATGGAGACGGAGGCGATGTCGAACTCGACCTGCTGCTTCTGCGAGGTTGCCTGCTCGCTCTTGGACAGCAGGTCGTCGATGTTGGTCGTGCCATCCTTGCGCTTAATCAGCGTCGCCTGCAGGCCGCTGACCGCGACCTCATCCACCACCGCCTTGCCGGAGAGCAGCGGCATCAGCGCCAGCGAGACGCGCGCCGAGTCGATGGCAGCGAACTGCTCTGCGCTCTTGAATTCGGACAGCGACACCTTGCCCAGATTCGCGCCGATGCTGGGGAAGAACGACAGCGTGATGTCGCCGTCCAGGCGCAGGTCGCGCTGCTTGCTGTCCTTCACCGACTTGACGATCTCGTCCTTGTAATCGTTCGGATCGAAGGTCGCCGCGAGATAAGCCGCGCCCGTGACGGCGACACCGACCACCGAGCCCGTGCCGATCAGGGTGTACTTGAGTATCTTGTTCATGATTGCCCCGCGATGAAAGACAGGAGGCGATTATAGCGGAGCGGGGGGCGGGCTCTACCCGACTCTACCCCCATCCTAACCTTCCCCCTGCAAGGGGGAAGGAACTGGTTCTGCGCTAATGAAAAATCAGCATGGTAGGGTGGGCTCTGCCCACCATGTCGGGCAAAGCCCGACCTACACGGCTCTAAGCATCCGGTCTTGCGACGATCAAATTACTTTTGAATACCGCGCGTGCTCGGTGCGCGTCCGCAGGTATTTGTCGAACACCATACAGATATTACGGATCAGCATGCGGCCCTTGGGGGTGACGACGATGCGCTGCGCCGACAGCTCCAGCAAGCCTTCGCGCTCGTATTCGCGCAGCTCGTCCTGCTCGGTCGCGAAATAGCTGTCGAAGTCGATGTTAAATTCGCGGTCGAAGGTCGACTTGTCGAGTTCGAAGTGGCACATCAGCGCCTGGATGATCTCGCGGCGGATCAGGTCGTCGTCGTTCAGCACGATGCCGCGCATGACGGGCAGTTGGTCTTTATCGAGCGCGTCGTAGTACTGCTCCAGTTCGCGGAAGTTGCCGCTGTAGGTCGGGCCGACTTTGCCGATGGCGCTGACGCCGAGCGCGACGAGGTCGCAATCGGCGTGGGTGGAATAGCCCTGGAAGTTGCGGTGCAGCATGCCCTGGCGTTGCGCGACGGCGAGCTCGTCTTCCGGCTTGGCGAAGTGGTCCATGCCGATGTAGACGTAACCGGCACCGGTCAGCTTGTTCACCGCCATGCTGAGGATATCGAGCTTCATCTGCCCACTCGGCAGGTCTTCTTCGTGGATGCGGCGCTGCGGCATGAAGAGGGTCGGCATGTGCGCGTAGTTGTAGATCGACAGGCGGTCCGGATTCGCGGCGATGATGCGGTCCAGCGTGCGGCCGAAGCCTTCCAGCGTCTGCTTGGGCAGGCCGTAGATCAGGTCGATGCTGACCGACTTGAAGCCGTTGGCGCGCGCGGCGCTGATGATGCGTAGCGTCTCTTCCTCGCTCTGGATGCGGTTGACCGCCTTCTGCACCTCGTCGTCGAAGTCCTGCACGCCGATGCTGATGCGGTTGAAGCCGGTCTGTCCGAGCAGCGCGATGGTGTCGTCGCTGACCTTGCGCGGGTCGATCTCGATGGAATATTCGCCGTCCGGCACCATCTTGAAGTGCTTGCCGATGGCCGCCATCACCTCGCGTATCTCGTCGTCGGACAAAAAGGTCGGCGTGCCACCGCCGAAGTGCAGCTGTTCGAGGGGCTGGTCCGGCCCGAGCAGCTCGGCCTGCATCGCCATTTCCTTGAGCAGGTAGCGCACGTATTCGGCGGACTTGCTGCGGTCCTTGGTGATGACCTTGTTACAGGCGCAGTAGAAGCACAGCGTATTGCAGAAAGGAATGTGGATATACAGCGACAGCGGGCCGCCGCCTGAACTCCGGCGCTGGGCCACCCAGTGCTTGTAGCTGTCCGCATTGAAATCCGCGGCAAAACGGTCGGCGGTCGGATAGGAGGTGTAGCGCGGGCCATTCTTGTCCAGCCGGCGTATCAGCTCCAGGTCAACGACCAGTTGATTGACTGCATTATCCATATATCCCCCCAAAAAATCGGCTAGCATTATGCCATTTAGCGGGCTATCTGAGTTCACAAAACCACCGCGATGTTTAGCCTCATTCCCATCCCGCCGCAAAATCGGTATGCTGCGCGACGCTTGACCGTACTAAACCACATATAGGAGGAGAAAATGAGTCAACAATTCGACATTTCGACCGAGGTCATGACGCGCGCCAAATGGCCGCATGAGATCTTCCTGATCAATCTGGTGTTCAACCATATTCTGGTGTTTGCCTCCACCTTCGGCGTGTTCAGCACCTTTCCGCTGATGGTACTGATCGTGCCGCTTACGTCGTTCGCGATCACTGCCTACATCATCGTCAAAGGCAAGCAGGTTGCCGCAAGCAATGAGATCATGTTCGTCAAGGCGCACTGGGATATCGCGGCCAGGCGCAACAAGCATTTCATGTGGCTGCTGAGCATCACCTGCGTGCTGGTCGGCGGCGGATTCTGGCTGTCCCATGCGATGGGCTGGTCGAAGATCGCCACAATCGCACTGCTCGGCGGCGTTGGCCTGCTGCCATTCATGGTGTCCCTGCTGGTGCTGATCGTTCTCGGCAACGACTCGATGTACCAAGCTCGCCACGGCAAATTGCCGAAACGTTACGTCGAACAGCTCCCCGCCACCGAACCCACTCAGGCTTAATAACATTCTTCGCATGAAAACAGAAAACAAAATCTACCTGATCGTCGGCGTCGTATCCGTCCTGCTCCTGCTCGGCTCGTTCCTGATCCCGGGCGAACCCACGATGAAGGACGACCTGCCCTGGCATATCGAGCATCCGACACCGAACACCGTGCGCGTATTCGGTTTGACGCTGGGGCAATCCAGCACCGACGACGCCCAGAAGAAATTCCAGGAAGAGGCGAAGCCCAGCTTGTTCAAGTCTCCCAGCGGCCAACTGATCGCCGAAGTGTTCTTCGAACAGGTCGATCTCGCCGGGCTGCGCTCCAAGATCGTGCTGACCGTTGAGGTTCCCGAAGCGGAACTGAAGGGGATGTACGAACGCGGCCTGCGCATGGCAGCCACCGGCAGCGGCAAAAAAATCACGATGTCCCCGGAAGATATCGCCCGACTGCGCACCTTTCCGATCGGCAGCCTGACCTACATACCGGGCTTCCGTGTCGAGAACGAGATGTTCCTGAAGCGCTTCGGTCAGCCGGCCCAGCAAGTGAAGGAGAAGGAGAACGGCGCGATCCACTGGCTCTACCCGCAGAACGGGCTGGACATCACGCTGGGCGGCGAAGACAAGCCGCTGCTGCAATACGTTACGCCGACCCAGTTCAACAAACTCAGCGAGCCATTGCTGGCGCACGGCGAGATAATCGCCCAATCGGCAGTACCATCCGTAAAACCGTAGCCCGGTTCAATCCGCAGATTCATACCGCAAACGCAGGGTGGGCTCTGCCCACCTTGCCTGTCCTGAGCATGTCAAAACAGTCGGGCAAAGCCCGACCTACATTGATGCGGCTCGTCCGTCCGTGATCAATCCGCAGCCTTGTCGCCCGCATCCCGCTTCGCCGCATTCCCTCGGTCGGTGGGGTGCGGCATCATGTCCTCGTCGTCGTCCATCAGAATGCGGTTGCCACCGCCATCCATGTCCTCGTACTGGCCTTTCCTGACGGCCCACACCAGCACCACGACAAACAGCACCCCGAAGAACATCATGCCGGGGATCAAACCGTAAATCACTTCCATAGCGTCACCTTTATCCCTTACCAAACAGCGTGCGTATCCGCGCCGCATTGCCGATCACCACCAGCGAGCTGATCGGCATCGTGATCGCCGCGACCAGCGGACTGACCATGGCCATCATCGCCAGCGGCACCATGATCGCGTTATACACGAACGACAGCCCGATATTCTGCTTGATGGTCTGCAGGGTGCGGCGCGACAACTTCACTGCCTGGCGCACCTTTTCCAGTTCGTTGTGCATCAGCACGATATCGGCGCTTTCCACCGACACGTCGGTGCCCGAGCCCAGCGCGATGCCGACATCGGCACGGATCAGCGCCGGCGCGTCGTTGATGCCGTCGCCCACCATCGCCACCACCGCGCCCTTATGCTGCAGCTCCTGAATGACCCTGTCCTTGTCCTGCGGCAACACCTCGGCGATCACCTCCATGCCGCCCAGCTGGCGCGCGACTGCCTCGGCCACCGTGCGGCGGTCGCCGGACAGCAGCGTCATCGCGATGCCTTCCGCGCGCAATTCATTCACCAGTTGCAGCGCGTCGCCGCGCAACCTGTCTGCCAGCGCGAGGATCGCGACATGCTTGCCGCCCTGCGCAACATGCACGCAGCTCATCGCCTGCGCTTCCAGTTCGTGCACCTGCGCCAGCAGGCTCTCGTCCAGCGTAACCGCGTTGCGCGTCAGCCATTCTGCGCTGCCCAGCAGCACCGCCCGTCCGGCGACGTTCGCTTCCACGCCCAATCCGGCCGTGGCATGGAAGCCACTCACCGCGATGTCGCGATAACCCAGTTGTCGTGATTCCGCCTCCGCGACGATGGCCTTGGCGACGCTATGTTCGCTGTAGCGCTCAACCGCCGCCGCATCGCGCAATACCTCCTGCATGTCGCTGCCTGCCGCGGCATGTATCTGCGCCACGCTCATCCTGCCCTCGGTCAGCGTCCCGGTCTTGTCGAACACGAAATGCGTCACCTTGGACAGCGTCTCCAGCACCAGCCCGTTCTTGACCAAAATACCGTGTTTAGCCCCCAGCCCGGAAGCCACGGCGATCGACATCGGCGTCGCCATGCCCAGCGCGCAGGGACAGGTGATGATCAGCACCGATGTTGCCGCCATCAGTGCGACCTCGAAATTGTGGCCATGCCAGAGGAAGAAGGTGATCGCAGCACAGATCAACGTGACCAACACGAACCACGGCACGATGGTATCGGCCAAGCGCTGGATAGGCGCCTTGGAGGACTGCGCCTCCTCGACCAGCCGGATGATCTTGGACAGCGTAGTGTCCTGCAGCAGCGAGCGCACCTCGACCAGCAACGCACCGGTGGTGTTCAACGTGCCGGCCGATACTTGTGCACCGACCGATTTGCTCACCGGAACGGACTCGCCGCTCAGCATCGATTCGTCCACCGCGCTATGACCTTCCAGCACCACGCCGTCCACCGGCACCTTGTGGCCGGGCTTGATCAGCACCTGGTCGCCCGGCTTCACGCCGCGTATCGGCGTCATCTGCTCCTGCCCGTCGCGCATCACGGTCGCGACGCGCGGCTGCAACTCCATCAGGCGCTTGGTCGCGGACAAGGCCTGATGGCGGAACATGCCTTCGAGATAGCGACCAATCAGGATGATGAAGGTCAGGTTGGTGACGATGTCGAAATACACTTCGCCGACGGTGCTGGCCGTGACCGTCACGTACACGGAATAGGCATAGGTGACCGACAGCCCGAATGCAATCGGCATGTCCATCGTCAGGTGGCCGGCGCGCAGGCCGCCGAACGCCCCCCGGTAGAAAGGATAGCCCGCATAGAACAGCGTCGGCGTCGCCAGCGCCATGCCCATCCAGTGGAAGAACTGGCGGAACTCGTCCTCGTTCGCACCGCTGTACAGCGCGATCGATATCCACATCATGTTCATCATCGCAAAGCCGGCGAAGAACAGACGATAGAGCATCGCACGATTGGTCTTCTTGATCGAACCCTCGGCGCTCTCGGGATCGTAGGGAACCGCGGCGTAGCCGATTCTGGACAGCGCGTGAATCAGGTCGGAGAGTTTGCTCTGGCGGTTATCCCAGCGCAGATGCAGACGTTTGGCGGACAGGTTGACGTTGGCGGACTGCACGCCCGGAATGCGTTTCAGGCCGCGCTCGATCAGCCATACGCAGGCAGCGCAATGGATGCCTTCGACCAGCAGGTGAATGTCGCGGATGTCGCCCGAGCAGGTGGTGAACTCCTGTTGCACTTCGTCGAAGTCGTAGATTTCGACATCCTTGGGCGGCTCCGGCGGAGGGCCCAGCAGCGCGCCCTCGGGTGTGCGCTGATAATAGCCCTGCAAACCCGCTTCATGGATCGCGCTGCAGACCGATTGGCAACCGAAGCAACAAAAGTGCCGCTCCACGCCTTCCAGCACCGAACGGTACTCGGCGTCGGAAGCAATCGGCAGGCCGCAATGGTAGCAAACGCCGATGGCGTGCTCGCTGTGCTGCGTCATCGACAATTACTTACTGCGCCGTTTCGGCAACCATGAACCTGTCGGTAGTCACCTTGAACTCATCCTCGCCGCGTTTGAGATGGATACGCAGCTCCCAGTAACCCTTCAGCGGGAAATTGATGAAGCCCTGATAATTACCCGGCGAGACTTCCTTGAAGGCAGTGGTGAAATCCTTGCTGGCATCGGCCGCCCGATAGGCCTCGACTTCCATCGTCCCGCTCACCGGCTTGCCGTCGCGATCCACCACGCTGATCTCGTACGAAGTCGGCGTGTTCATCACCAGCGCCTTGGGTTTCTTGATCGTAGTCTGCCAAGCCAGCGCCTGCTGCTCGCGCAGCTCCTTCAACAGGTCTTCGTTGGCCTTGCGATCCTTGGTCTTGTAGTCCTGCTCGACCAGCGCGGAGCGGCTGCTGTTAGCCGAATACAGGACGAACGTGATGTTGACGCCCAACACCACGACAATCAACGCTATCACCGCCAACACCCACGGGTTGCGCAGGGCGGCCTTGTTATCCTGTGAAATCATTGTGCTATTACTCCTGTCGTTTTAACGCTTGGGGCCATTGAACTTGGCATGGTATTCCGCCGCCACCATGGGATCTTCGACCGCCTGGATTCGAAACTCGATCGGCGTCACTTCCTTCTTGATGCTCTCGCCCGGGGCCTTCACGAAAATCGTGAACGACGTGCCGCGCCCATGATGGGTCAGCAACGGTTTTTCCGCTCCGATGATCAGCTGCCCTGCAACCCCGCCTTCCGCCGAAACGGTGACGTGCAGATCTTTGTCTGTCTTGTTGAGCACCTTGAACTGATACTTGTTCTGAATCGAGCCGTCGCTGAGCGAAACGAACAGCGGCTGGCGTTCCGGGATCACACTCAGCGTCATCGAACCCATGTGGGTGAGGCCATAGACGATACCGGCAAGAGAAATCAATATGATGGCGAGATACACCAGCGTGCGCGGATGCTGGTAAATCTTCTTGGCAGGCTTGCCTTCCAACTCGTCCAGCGAGGCATAGCGGATCAGCCCTCGCGGCTTGCCAATTTTATCCATAATGGAATCACACGCATCGATACACAGGCCGCAAGTAATGCAACCGAGCTGCTGTCCGTCGCGGATATCCACGCCAGTCGGGCACACCTGCACGCACTGGAAGCAATCGATGCAGTCGCCCTGTTGCGCGACCACTTCACCGCCGCGGCGCAGCTTGCCGCGCGGTTCGCCGCGGGTGAAATCGTAGGTCGGCAGAATAGTCTGCGCATCGGTCATCGTGCCCTGAATGCGAGCATAGGGACACAACCAGAAACAGGTCTGCTCGCGCAACAACCCGGCCAGGATGTAAGTACCTGCGAAGAACATGCCCAGTACGACCCAGCCTATCATCGACAACTGGAAATGCAGCAACATATTCCAATAGTCAAACGCGTCGACAAACCAGATCGAGAAACTAATCCCGGTCAGCAGTGCGATAGCCATCCAGGCGAGATGCTTGACGAGCTTCTTCTTGATCTTGTCGGCATCCCAGGGGGCCTCATCCAGCTTGCGACGCGCGATTGGATTGCCCTCGATCTTGTCTTCAATCCAGGTAAACCAGTCCGTCCATGCGGTCTGGAAGCAGAAATAACCGCACCACACTCGCGATGCAACCGATGTCACCGCAAACAGCGTCATCGCCGCCACCAGCAGTGCCAGTGAAAGCATCCAGATGTCCTGCGGCAGCACCGTCAGATTAAACAAATGGAATTGGCGATGCTCGATATCAAACAGGATGGCCTGCTTGCCGTTCCAGCGCAGGTAAGGCAGCAAAAAGAACGGCAACCACAGCGCCAATTGCGCATAATCCTTGAAAGTACGGAAGAATCCCGGCATGCGTTTGGCATGAATAGTCTTGTCTCCGGTGTTCACTGACCAGGTCTCAAACTCCTGGTAAATACTGGTGACCGCACCAACTTCCTTCTTTTCCTCTTGCATGCTCACGCTCTCACTCCTCTGCAATCCGACTAACCGCCAGATTTTTTATAAGATGACACTAAATAGGTTCTACTGCACTGGCGGAACCGATTCAAAGACACCCTGATGCTGGATAAAAAAAGGAGGAGAGTCACCTCTCCTCCTCCTCGCTACAACTTCGGGTTTACTGCTTGTCCTGACCCTTGGTTGCGTTCCTGTATGCCATGTAAAACAACCACGCGACAACAGCGACCGAACCGACCAGGCTGATGATCACACCCCAGAAAACGTAATCCTGATTCATCTCTTATCTCCTTTAAGTAAGTTCTGTGCGGGATCACTCCCGCACAGAGTGAGACAAATTACTGCGCAGCAGCAGGTGCGGCAGCTTCAACAGCAGAAGCTGCTTCAACCGGTGCCGCTTCCATCGCTACAGGAGCGTCAGCCTGACCGCCACCAAACTTGTAGACGTACACAGCCAGCTTCTTCATTTCTGCATCGCTCAGCTTACCTGCAGCCTTGAAGGAAGGCATCACCGCGACACGAGTCTCGGGAGTACCTGCATTCACGCCGTTGGCGATGGTGTACTTGATGCCTTCGACGGAACCGTCAAAGCGATACACCTTGTCGGTCAGGTTAGCCGAACCCATCGCAGCCATGCCCTTGCCATCTTCGCCGTGGCAGGCTGTACAACCCTTTTCCGCGAACAGCGGAGTGGCGGTCGGTGTGCCTGCTGCGACTGCGTTGGCAAGCGTATCGATTTCGGCGGCGGACAACATGTCCTTGTGCGCCATCATCATGCCTTGACGGCCAGCCGAGATGGACTCGTGGAGGTTGTCGACAGTGCCGCCATACAACCAATCGTCATCGTTCAGGATAGGTGCGAACAGACCTTGCTTGTCGGTCGTACCCACACCGTTCGTGCCGTGACAGGCCGCGCAGTTGTCGCCGAACAGCACCTTGCCGGAGCGAGTGACGTATTCGGTCAGTTCGCTGTCGGCCAGAATGGCCGCCGGGGTCATGTCCTTGAGCTTGGCTTCATACTTGCCGCGCACTTCGTCCACCACACCCTTGTCGGCTTCCATTTCGCCGATCGCAGTCCAGCCACCGATCCCCTTGAAGAAGTTCCCAGCATTGGAAACTGGAATCGACGGATAGTACAGCCAGTACACACATACCCAGATCGCGCTGGCGGTCAGGCCCAACATCCACCACTTCGGCGGCTGGTTGACCAAGTCCCCCAGATCGTCATCCCACACGTGGCCTGTCGTTGGCACGCCACCTACATCGTGTTTTTCACTCATCTTTTTTCTCCCACATTGATATGGTCTTCGTCGTCCAGGGCCATACCGGCCTGAGCTTCGAATGTATCCTTGTTAGACGGCCGAAATACCATGAAATAGACCGCCACCATGCCGATTGCAGAGACCAGGGCGAAGAACACCCCCAGCCAATCGTTCGTGGTCATGACTGCGACATCCATCCCAAAGTATTCGAACAGCTTAATCACGGTAGTTCACACCTTCTTCGAACTTGACGTGGTTACCCAGACCTTGCAGGTAGGCAATCAGCGCGTCCATGTCAGTCTTACCTTCCAGCTGCGCAGTCGCACCGGCGATGTACTCATCGGTATAGATGCTCTTCGGCACCGGATTGAACGGCATGATGGTCATAACTTCCAGCGTCTTGACCGTTTCCGCAACGTCAACCGGCTTGTTTTCCAGCCAGAAGTAGTTAGGCATTACGGACTCAGGCACCACTTCACGCGGGTACTTCAGATGGCGACGCTGCCACTCATCCGAATACTTGCCGCCGACGCGAGCCAGATCCGGACCGGTACGCTTGGAGCCCCACTGATAAGTGTGGTCGTACATGGACTCTTCGGCGATCGAGTAGTGACCGTAGCGATCCTTCTCGTCACGGAACGGACGAATCATCTGCGAGTGGCACAGGAAGCAGCCTTCGCGAATGTAGATGTTGCGACCAGCTGTTTCCAGCGCAGTGTAAGGACGTACACCGTCGCCTGGCTGCCAAGCATCCAGGGTCTTGTGCTCGGACGTAGCCGGATTCCAGACGATCTTGTCCATGGAGATGACATTACCGTTCAGATCCTTGTGCTGCGTGCCGTTGTACGTACCGTCGCCACCAGTCATAGCGGTGTTCGGCAGATAGAACAATGGCACGATTTCCACGATACCGCCGATCGCCACGGCGAAGGCGGACATCACAAACATCAGGAGCGTGCTGCGTTCGATCTTGTCCTGAAATTTGGTCGAATAAATTTTGTCGTGATCAGACATGTTTCACTCCTTATGCATTAGCCGGAACAGCGTTGGCTCCACGCACAGCACTAGCCGTACGCACAGTCATCACGATGTTGTAGAGAGCAATCCAGGCACCCAGGTTGAAGATCGCGCCGCCGATTGCACGCATCGCGTAGTACGGATGCATTGCGGACACGGATTCAACGAAGG
>Ga0209211_10006772_pt1 | contig 16404 bp, 15 predicted proteins | sample RifGroA2_FD_183992 | JGI IMG/M metagenome (GOLD analysis project Ga0209211, IMG submission 183992) | Groundwater microbial communities from Rifle, Colorado, USA - Groundwater A2 (SPAdes) (version 2) | ecosystem: Environmental > Aquatic > Deep subsurface > Groundwater | place: Rifle, Colorado... | reverse complement strand
AGCAAAGAAATTGGAAATAAAGAATTCTTTATTCTTTGCTGATATGAGAATGGTTATTACAGGGAAAAAAATCTCCCCGCCATTAAATGAGTCGATGGAAATACTGGGAAAAGAGGAATGCTTGAAAAGACTAACAAAAATATGAAAAATAAATTAACTTACAAACAGTCTGGTGTAAATTATGAAACGATTGACTACTTAAAAAGAATTGCCCAGACTGCAGGAGAAAAAACTGTTAATAATCTTACCTCAAATTATAAAGAAGTCAGTCAAAGCCGGGGAGAGTCGGCTCATGTGACGGACGCCGGCGATTATTATTTCGCCTCAGTCATCGAAGGATTGGGGACAAAGAGTTTGGTTGCCGATGAAACGTATAAACTAACCGGAAAATCTTATTACGATAGTTTGGCTTATGATACAGTAGCAATGATCATTAATGACTTAATTACTGTCGGAGCTAAACCAATGACTCTAATGGCCTATTGGGCGGCTGGGTCTTCTGACTGGTTTAAAGATAAAAAACGAGCTGAAGACTTAGTTGCCGGATGGACGAAAGCCAGTAATGATTCAGGAGTCGTCTGGGGAGGTGGAGAAACCCCGGTATTATCCGGAATTATTAATAAAGATTCGATTGATCTGGCCGGATCATGTTTTGGAATTATTAATCCGAAAAAAAATTTATGTCTGGGCGATAGATTACAGGCCGGTGACAGAATAGTTTTGTTTGAAAGCAGCGGAATTCACGCTAACGGTTTGACTTTAGCTAGAAAAATTGCTGAAAATTTGCCGGAAGGTTACTTAACAAAAATAGATGAAGGAAAAACTTATGGAGAAGTGTTATTGACTCCAACAATAATTTATGCGAAATTAATTGAAGATTTGCTAATAAATAATATAAACATCCACTATATGGTCAATGTCACCGGACACGGCTGGAGAAAATTAATGAGACACAAAAAAAAATTAACTTATCGAATCACCGATTTGCCACCGGTTCCGGAAGTTTTACAATTTATCGTTGAGCAGGGAAAATTAGATAACAAAGAAGCTTATGGTAATTTTAATATGGGAGCCGGTTTTGCAATTTTTGTTCCGGAAAAAGACGTCGCTCAAGTCTTAAAACTTTCAGAAAGTCACAACATAAAAGCTTATTCTTCAGGAGTCGTCGAGGAAGGCGAAAAAAAACTCATCATTGAACCAAAAAATATTATCTTCGAAAAACAAAGCCTACAGGTAAGAGTCTAAATTTTTCTTGATTCTTTCCTCAATCGGATACTCGAAGGCTTTGAATTTGAGGCCGGTGAGTTTTTCGTAAACTCCAATGTAACGTTGTGCGACGGCGATGATTAGGTCTTTGGACATCGGGGGAGGCGGGCCATCGCCACGGTAACCGCGTTTCACATACCAAAGTCTTAAAAATTCTTTGTCGAAATTTTCCGGCTCGAGTCCTTTATCGAATCGTGATTTATAGGTTTTGGCAATCCAAAATCTTGAAGAATCCGGCGTATGGATTTCATCAATCAATGTCAACTTGCCATTATGCAATCCAAACTCATATTTAGTATCTACAAGTATTAGTCCTTTTAATAAGCAAAGTTTTGTCCCATATTTAAACAAAGCCAAAGCTGCCTTTTCCATCTGTTTGTAAAGTTTTTCATTGACAATTTTCTTACCAATGATTTGTTCACGGGTCAATCTTTCATCATGACCGGTTGCACCAACTAATGGGTGAGTGGTTGGGGTGATGACGGGTTTTGGTAATTTCTGATTTTTTTTCAAACCTTCCGGAAATTTCAGTCCGTAAATTATTCTCTCGCCTTTTAGGTAAGATCCCCAGATGGAAGTATTGGTGACTCCCGAAATATATCCCCTGACAATCATCTCTACCTGAATCGGTTCGCAGTTTTTTGTTACAGAAACATTAGGATCTGGAACTTCCAATAAATGATTGTTAATAATGTATCTGGTTTTTTTAAACCAGAAAGCGGCCAACTGGTTTAAGACCGCACCTTTAAAAGGAATACAGCCGAGAATGACATCAAAAGCCGATTGACGGTCTGTCGTAATTAAAATTCTTTTTTTGTCTTTAAAATAAATATCACGGACCTTTCCCTGAAGTTTTTTTCCCAGAGACAAATCAATGGTTTTTAAAACTTTTGGGATGGATTTAAGGATAGCTTTTTCCTGAATCATATCGTTTTAAGATATTCTTTATAACCAATTTTTTTTAGTCTTTCCGTTTTTTCCAAAACGGAATTTTTTAGTTTACCGCGATATTCAGTTAATTTTAAATCCAACTCATTGTCTGAGGTGGCAAGAATTTGGATAGCTAAAAGAGCGGCGTTTTTGGCCCCATTAATTCCGACTGTGGCAACTGGAATTCCAGGAGGCATCTGAACAATTGAAAGCAATGAATCAAGACCGTCTAAAGATTTTGACTTAATAGGAACTCCGATTACCGGAAGAGGAAATATTGCGGCAATTACTCCAGCCAAGTGAGCGGCACCGCCGGCTCCAGTAATAATTATTTTTACGCCCCGATCTTTGGCAGATTGAGCAAATTCTTTTGTCGCCTCAAATGTCCGATGAGCGGATAGTACTAAGACCTCGCTCACAACTTCAAAATCATTTAAAACATCAAGGGCTTCTTTCATGACCGATAGGTCAGAATCACTGCCCATAATCACAGAAACAGTTACCTTATTCATATTATTTTTATTTTTTTAACCAACTGTCTGGCTCTTTCCGGAGCGTCGCCAATATGGGATTTAACTGACAGAAGTTTTTCCAATTGACCTATATTTAAATAATGGCCAATTAATTTATCAGACATCAAAAGCTGGATCATTGGATTTATTTTTCCTTTTTGAATTTCCGTCCAGGCAGTCATGGAAATATTTCTTAAAACTTCGTGCATTTCCTGGCGGTCGGCGCCATTTTTTGCTGCTTCCATCATAATTAATTCCGAGGCGATAAAAGGAGCATATTGTTCAAGATTATAATTAATTCTTTCCTTATTGATTACTAAACCACTGATAATTTTTTCAGCCGTTTCCAAAATTTGATCAGTGGCCAGAAAACCTTCGGCGATAATAATTCTTTTATTGGCCGAGTCATCAAGAGTTCTTTCCAAATAAGACAAAGAAGCATTTTCGATCGCTACTTGAGGAAGTTGGGCAACAAAACGTGATAAAGAACAAATATTCTCACTATTTATCGGATTTTTTTTAAAAGGCATTGCGGACGAACCAACTTGTTTTTTCCCGAAAGGTTCCGACCACTCTCCATAAAGAGGTGATTGAAGAATTCTTAAATCTCCGGCAAATTTTGCCAAAGCTGAAGCTATCATTACCAAACTATTTAAAACCAGATAATCATAAAGTCGAGGATAGACCTGACCTGTTATCAAAGCGGCTTCAATTCCCAGGTTTTTCATTACTTTATCTTCAAGTTCCGAAACATTAATTTTATTATTTTTAAGTAGTGCGTCATAACTAGCCGCCGTTCCGACCGCTCCCTTAATTCCTTTTCCTTTAATAGTTTTTTTGACAAACTGAATATATTCATAGGCTGTTAACAAATCTTGAGCATAAAAAGAAAGACGGTAGCCAACGGTCGTTGGTTCGGCTGGTTGCAAATGAGTATAGCCCAGGCAAGGGAAGTCGGCATATTGCTCAACTTTATCGGTCAGTAATTTTAAAATGATAACGATTTTTTTTTCAATAATTTCAAAAGCTTCTTTAATTTTTATCATATCAGCATTATCAACGATGTCCATGCTAGTAGCTCCAAGATGAATTTTCCCTCCGCCAATTTTTGCCTTATTAGCATATTCTTTAATGGCAGCAACGACATCATGTTTAGTCTCTTTTTCCAGTTCAAATATTTTTTCGATATCAATCTCTTTTTCATATTTCTTCAGGTCGGCCAATTCTTCTTTACTGACCAAACTGGCTTGATATTCTGCTTCAGCTAGTGCGATCCAGATTTTACGCCACAGTTCATATTTATGTTTTTCACTGAAAATTATCCTCATCTCGGGCGATCCATAACGCCAAGTGAAAGGAGAAAGAAAAGTCGAGTAATCAAAGCTTTTCATAATTTAATTATATAAAATATTTAACGGCATTTTGGAAGATCTTTAAACCCGGCCCGAATTTCGGGAGTTCTTTTCCTTCCCTCTTATATTTTTCTTTTAAATACGGCCAATTGGGTAGTTGGGTAAAAAACATCGCCCGCTCAGGATGAGGCATTAAACCAAAAATTCTTTTACTTTCATCGGTGATACCGGCGATATTTTCCAAAGTCCCGGTGGGATTGTTGACATATTTTATTGCCACGAATTTTTTTTTATTTATTTGTTTTAGGATTTCACCAGATGCAAAAAATTTACCTTCCCCATGAGCAATCGGCAAAGAGATTTCTTTAATCCCATAAAGCCATGGTGTATCACTGACAATTTTTAGATCAAACCAGCCAGTGGTATATCGGGCGGACTCATTTGATAAAAGTGCTGCTTGACGCTCTCCATATTTATTGTTGAGTGCGGGAACAAGACCCAAATTAACAATAACCTGAAAGCCATTGCATATCCCAATAACCAGGCTATCTTTTTTTACAAATTTTGAAATATTTTCCCATAGATGATTTTTTAATTTCAAGCTAAAAGCGTTTCCCGCACCAGTATTGTCACCGTAAGCAAATCCGCCCGGAACAGCCATGATTTGAAAATTATTTAGAAGATTTTTATTTTTTATTAGGTCATTAATATGGACTATCTGCCCCTGACCTCCAGCCAATTCAAAAGCATATTTTGTTTCGTCTTCGCAGTTCAAACCGTAACCAGACAAGATAATTACTTTTGGTTTCATATTTTAATAATTTTTAAATGTTGATTTATAAGATTCTTCAATCTGTTCAATATTTAAATTAACAATGACTTCATTTTTTAATCCTTTAATAATAAATTGTTGATTATTTGTTACTTGACCAATTAGTTTAAATTTGTTTCCTTCAATGATTTTTTCAAACTCTTTTTTATTTTTTGGATTAATTGTGACAAGTACTCTTCCCTGGCTTTCGGAAAATAAAACAAAGTCATTTCTGGATGTTTTTCCAGGTAAACCATTAAGTGAAATTTCAACTCCCAATTTTCCGGCAAGAGTCATTTTTGCTACAGCGACTCCCAATCCTCCCCGAGTGATACTGATAGCTGAAGAGATTAATTGTTTTTGACTGGCTTTGTGAAAACTCTGATAAAGTTTTTTATTTTTCAAAGCATTAACTTTAGGAAGATTATTCCCAACAGATTTATTCATGGCAAAATATTCTGACCCACCCAATTCATCTTTTGTTTCTCCAAGAATATATATTAGATCACCAGGAAATTTTACATCAATAGAAACGGTGTTAAATACATCGTTAATAATTCCGATTGAAGAAATTAAAAGCGTTGGAGGAATAGATATTTTTATTGGATTACCTTTTTCATCATAACCTTTAAAGTCATTAAACATACTGTCTTTTCCAGAGATAAACGGAGTTTCGTAAACTTTAGCAAAATCGTAACAGGCTTCAGCCGCCCTTTTTAGTTGAAATAATCGTTGAGGATCATTGGAACTACACCAGCAGAAGTTATCAAGTAAAAATATTTTTTCAACATTAACTCCAGTAGCAACCAAGTTTCTGACTGCCGTATCGATACAAGCACCCGCCATCTGATAACAATCAATTTCGCTGTAAGAAGGATAAAGCCCTTGAGATATGGCAACGGCGTGAAGAGATTCAAAAATTGGTTTTATAACGGAGGTTTCACCGTTAACTTTTCCCTTGCCTTGGAGCGGTTTAATGACGGAGTTTGCCTGTACTTCATGATCGTATTGTTTGGAAATGAAATCGAAACTGACGATGTTTAGTCTTTGCATCATTATTAATAGAACTTGATTAAGATTTTTTTGTTTAAGAATAATCGGCTCTCTAAATGTTGATTTTATTGGAATAGTTTTCATCGGTCGAACCGGTAGACCATTATGAAGAAATTCCATATCAATATTCATAATTGTTTTTTTATGATATTGGACAATACATTGACCGCTGTCATTAAACTCACCGATTATGGTCGTTTCAACGTCCCGGTTAGTCATTAATTCTAAGAATTTTTTCCATTTATTTTTTGGCACGGCGAATGTCATTCTTTCTTGGGATTCAGAGACCCAAATTTTCCAGGGTTCAAGCCCGGGATATTTAAAAGGAACTTTTTCCAAATTAACCAGACAACCCCCCGATTCTTTTGCCATTTCAGCAACAGAACAGGAAAGACCACCGGCGCCGTTATCGGTGATGCTGTTATAAAGTTTCAGGTCACGGGCTTCCTTGACTATTGCATCACTTAATTTTTTTTGAGTAATAGGGTCACCAATCTGGACAGCTCCGACCGGACTGCCGGAAGTCAACGCCTCGGAAGAAAAAGTAGCTCCATGAATACCGTCCTGTCCGACCCGGCCGCCGATGACGACGATATAATCACCAGGTTTGGCTTTTTTTATCGCAGATGATTTTATTGGTAGTAAACCCATTGTCCCAACAAAGACTAAAGGTTTACCTTGATATCTATTATCAAAATATAAAAATCCCTGGGGAGTGGGGATACCAGAACAGTTGCCGCCAGAATTTACACCGGCCACAACCCCGTCTAAAATACGACGAGGGGAGAGTAAAGGTTGTTTTCTCTCTTTGTCTCGAAATATTTGAGATTTTAAATTTGGATCAGCAAAACAAAATCCGTAGTAATTAACGATTGGTTTAGCTCCCATATCAAATCCGATTGCATCCCGGTTGACACCGACTATTCCGGTGATTGCACCACCGAACGGATCAAGAGCTGACGGACTGTTATGAGTTTCGACTTTGTGAGAAACAATATAATCTTTATCAAACCTAAAAGCTCCGGAATTATCAGTAAAGACAGAAGTACAAAGATCACGCTTACCTTTCCTCTTTCTAATTTCGACGGTTGCTCTTTTTATAAAGTGATTAAATAATCCGTCTTTTATTTCATCAATCGGGTCGGCAAAGATTGTGTGTTTGCAATGTTCCGACCAGGTTTGGGCAATTGACTCCAGCTCAATATCGGTCGGATTTCTCCCCAATTTATTAAAGTATTTTTGAATAGCCTTCATATAGGAAAGATCAAGGGCGAGGGGACCGCGGGAGGATCCATCTTTATTTTTAATTCCTGATTTTCCAATATTTACCAACTCTTCATCAGAAACATTTAAATCAATAATATCAACCTGATTGGCGGAAGTTAAATTTACCTGAGGTACAATTCTGTCCATACCTTTATCCTTCAAATATTCTTTTTCGGATTTTATATGAATTCTCTGGATCAGTGGGTTAATTAAATTTTTGGAAGGACGATCATTAAGAAATAATAATTTTGATGTGTAAATTCCTTCATTTTCAAGAAATTTAATCTTTAGTTTATCTACTACTATTTCCTTAGTGGTAGTAGCCACATTATCGGTAACTCCGGGGAGAAATCCTATTTCCACTGCCCAGGAAAATTTTTCTATATAAGTGGGTTGATTAATTTTGAAAGTTTGATAGACAGGGTTAATTAGAGATGAAGCAATTTCATTTAGTTGATCTTTATTAAGTTTTTTTACAATCGTATAAACATCAACAGTTTGATTATTAATAATTTCAGAAGTTATCTCAATTCTATTAATCATACCTATCTCCAAATATTAATCCGTTTTTCCCAATATCATGCCGATATTGCATATCTTTAAAATGAATTCCTTTTTTTCCGATTTGTTGGTAGGCTTTCTTGATTGCCTCAGTCAATGTTGACCCGTGAGAAGTGACAGTTAAAACCCGGCCGCCGCTCGTAACTATTTTTTTGTCTAACTCTTTGGTGCCGGCATGAAAAATTTGGACATCTTCATCTTTGGTTTTGTCTAACCCATAAATTTGTTCTCCTTTTTTATAATCACCCGGATAACCTGAAGACGCAAGAGTAACACCGACAGAAAATCCATTTTTAAAAATCAATTTTTTGTTTTTTAATTGGTTTTTTTGCTGGGCGAGAAAAATTTCCATCAGATCCGATTCCAACTGCATCATTAGAGATTGGGTTTCCGGATCGCCAAAACGACAGTTATATTCCAAGACTTTTGGACCTTCTTTTGTCAATAACAAACCAGGATAGAGTATCCCCTGGAAAAGACAACCTTCTTTAGCCATACCCTTAATGGTTGGAACAACAATTTCTTTTTCAATTTGTTTTAATAATTCTTTATCAACAAATGGAACTGGAGTATAAGCCCCCATTCCGCCAGTATTTGGACCCCGATTATTATCTGCTAGTCTTTTATGATCCTGAGAAGTTAAAAACGAAAGAAAATGTTTTCCGTCGGTTATCACCATAAATGAAACTTCCTGGCCGAATAAACATTCTTCAATGATAATTTTTTCTGCCGATTTGCCAAAAGTTTTATCAATCATTAATTCTTTCAAAAATTTTTCCGCTTCTTTTCTATTCTTGCATACAGCCACTCCTTTTCCCAAACATAAACCATCGGCTTTTATAACCTGAGGATATTTGGCTTTTTGCAAATAATTTTCTGCATCTTTAAAATTATTAAAAGAAAAATATTTAGCAGTCGGGATTTTATATTTTTCCATCAATTGTTTGGAGAATGTTTTTGAACCTTCGATCTGACTAGCTTTTTTTGTTGGACCAAAAATCTTTAATTTTTCTTTTCTAAAAACATCGACAATTCCCAAAACCAGAGGAGTTTCCGGACCGACAATCGTCAGGTCAATTTTTTTATCTTGGGCAAATTTTAATAACTTATTAATGTTAGTTACCTCAATAGAAACATTTTCTCCAATTTTTTTTGTACCGGGATTACCAGGGGCGAAATATATTTTTTCCACGAGAGGAGACTGTTTTAATTTCCAGCCGAGCGCATGTTCCCGGGCGCCGGATCCGATGAGTAAAATAGTATTTTTTTTCATTTTATTAGTGCCAAAAAGCCCGACGGTAGGTAAAAATCATCGGAATTTTTAATTGGTCAGCAGTTTTTATAACATCTTTGTCTCGGACCGATCCACCTTGTTGGATAATTGCTCCGATTTTATATTTTGCCGCCAGTTTGATTGTGTCGTTAAAAGGAAAAAAACTATCGCTTGCCAAAACTGCTCCTTTAGCCAAAAATCCGGCTTGAGATAAGGCAATTTCGGCCGACCGGTATCTTGAAGTTTGCCCTGAGCCGATTCCCCGAGTCATCGGAATAGATTTATCTATTATTGCGATGGTGTTGGATTTAATCCGGGAAATAAATTTCCAGGCAACTTTCATCTGTTCCAATTGTTTTTTTGAAGGCATAATTTTTGAGACAACTTTCCAATTCAGAAAACTTTTTTCAATTTCATCATCATCAGTCTGGAGAATAAAACCACCGTCGATCCATTTTATATTCATTCTTTTATATTGTTTACCAATATTTCCGAAGGTATAGACGCCGGTGCTTTTTCTGATCTCGAAAAGCAACTGTGAAGCTTTTTTATCAATACTTGGGGCGGCGATAATATCTATTATACTTTTCTGAATATTTTTAAAATCTCTGATCGCCTCAACGGTTTTTTCATCAATATTTTTATTTAAAATAATTACTCCGCCAAAAGCCGAGTGAGGATCAGCCTTAATGGCATTTATTAAAGCTTCCTGGCTATTTTTTCCTAAAGCAATTCCACAAGGAGTATTATGTTTTATAATGACAGCAGCCGGTTCTTTAAATAACCTAACTGCTTCAATTCCGGCATTAATGTCAGTTAAATTAATTAAGGACATATTCCGGCCATTAACCTTTTTCAAATTATTTAGATATGATTTTGATCGCGGCTCAATATAAACAGCTGCTTGTTGATGGGGATTTTCTCCGTATCTAAGATCAAAAATTTTTTTACCTGCGATAGTTTTTTTTTCAGGAAATAAATCAGTTTCTAAATATTTAGCTACTTGTGAATCATAATAGGAAAGATGGGCAAAAGCTTTGGCGGCTAATTTTTTTCTGAAATCATAACTGACGGATGAAATCTTTAATTGATCAATAATTAACTGATAATCACTTGGGTCAGTGATAACAAGAACACTTTCAAAATTCTTAGCAGCGGCTCGAACCATTGTAGGACCACCAACATCGATGTTTTCTATTGTATTATTTTCTTCAAATGGATAAAGATTACAGACGACGATATCAATCGGTTTAATAGAAAACTTTTTAGCTTCTTGAACATGTTTTGCACTTTTTCTGTTAAATAAAATTCCCGACTCAATTTGGAAACTGATCGTTTTCATTCGACCGTCAAAAAGCTCAGGATTTCCGGTAATTTTTTCAATTGGGACTACTTCTATTTTATTATCTAATAATGTTTTTGCTGTTCCTCCGGTTGAAATAATCTGGTATTTCAGTTTTTTTAGTTCTTTAGCAAGTTCAACAATTTTGGTTTTGTCAAAAACACTAATGAGAGCATATTTCATATTATGAATTGCATAATTTAATTAATGATTCAACATAAATCTGGTTTTCTTTTTTCTTTAGTCTGGTATAAAGACTATTAATAGTATCGCCCGGAAGTATTTTTTCAAAGCAACGATTTAGAACCGGTCCAAAATCAAAATTATTTGATAGAAAATGAATAGTAGAACCAGCATAAGTTGCTTTATTATCCAAAAAGTTTTGTATTGCAGCGTCAGTTAATTTTCCCCGGTTCCAAAGGCCTTCTGTCCTGTCTGGATTTTTTACAACACCATTTAATAAATCAGGAATTAGTCCAGGATGAATGTTTAATATTTTATTTTTGTATTCCGTAATTAACGATTGGGGAATAATTAGTTTCCATCCGGCTAAGATTACCAAATCAATTTGATAAGTTTTTAATATTTTTTCTAAATTATCGTTTTTATTAATAATCAATGTCGAAATATTATTTTTTTTTGCTCTCTCAAGTCCAAAAGCATCGGAAGAACTACTAATAACAATAGAAATTGTTGCATTTAATTTGTTATTTTTAATAGCATCAATAATGGCTTGGAGATTAGATCCGCGACCTGCATTGGAAATCAAAATTGCCAGTTTTTTCATAGTTCGACTTTGCTCACTATTAATTATTTTTCAAAAATATTTTTTCGAAAATTATTATCAATCGGAACGCTGTATTTTCCGGTAAAACAGGCATGACAAAGAATATTTTTTTTCAACTGTGTCGCTTGAACTAATCCGTCAAGAGATAAATATTTAAGAGAGTCGGCACCAATATATTTTCTTATTTCTTCAACAGATTTTTTATTGGCAATTAAACGTTTACGGTCTGGAGTATCAACACCATAATAACATGAATATTTAATTGGAGGAGAACAAACTCTGATATGAATTTTTTCTGCCCCACATTTTTTCAAAATTTCAATAATTTTTTTAATAGTTGTTCCTCTGACGATTGAATCATCAATAATAATGATTCTTTTTCCTTTAATAATTTTTTTTAGAGGATTAAATTTCATTTTTACCCCCATCTCTCTGGTTATTTGTTCCGGCTGGATAAATGTCCGGCCAATGTATCTGTTTTTTATCAAAACTTCACCATATGGAATTCCAGAAGCTTTGGAATATCCTAGGGCGGCAGAAGTGCCCGAGTCGGGGATTGCAACGACCAAGTCAGCCGCAACCGGCGATTCGTAAGATAGAATCTCTCCTGACCTTTGTCTAACCTGATGAACAAGTTGATCGTTCAAAATCGAATCCGGACGGCTAAGATAGACATATTCAAAGACACAAAATGATTGTTTTTTGGAAGATATTAATTGAGTACTCTTTAAACCATGATCATCAATCGTAACTAATTCTCCAGGTTTAATATCTCTTATATATTGAGCTTCGACTGTGTCCAAAGCACAGGTTTCTGAACAAACAACATACTCATTATTGATTTTTCCCAAAACCAGAGGGCGAAAACCATCAGGATCACGGAAAGCAAAAAGTTTTTTCCGGGACATGGCAGAGATGCTAAACGCCCCTTTTAAATAATAAAAACTTTTTGAAATTTTTTCTTCCCAGGTATTCCCCGGAGTTTCTTTAATAATATGAGCAATAACTTCCGTATCAGTTGTTGAACAAAAATTTACTCTTTTTAATGTCTTTGATAATTGATTGCTGTTGACTATATTACCATTAAAAGAAACTGCAAAATCATCATTTTTAAAATTAAGAATAACTGGTTGGACGTTATTTAAGGTATTACCGCCGGTCGTTGAATAGCGGGTATGACCAATGGCAATATAACCTTTTAATGTTTTTAAATTTTCTTCATTGAAGACTGAAGTCACTAAGCCAAGATTGCGAATTGACTTTGTTTTTTTACCATTGGAAACGACGATACCTGCTCCTTCTTGACCGCGATGCTGAAGACTCTGGAGACCCAAGAAAGTTAAATGGGCGACATCCTGTTTTTTGCTGTAAATACCGAAGATTCCGCAGTTATCTTTTAAAACATCTTCCTTTAAAAAAACCCGCTCTGAGCGGGTAGTATGCTTATCTGAGAAAATGTTATTCCTCATTAGAAGTAAATTATACGAAATTAAAAATTATTTTGCAAGGTGAATTTTATAATTTTATAAGATCCCTCCACTTCGGTCGGGATGACAGGGGGGAATGGTCGGGATGACAGAATGATTACTTGTCATTTCGAGCGATCCGCCAGCTGGCGGAGAGTCGAGAAATATTAATTATTATCTTCAATGCGGCCGTCTACAAGATAATATAATTATTAGAACGTTTATACTTACTATAATTAATTATAGTAAGTAGATTTTTTTAAAACAATAAAAAAATTAAATATGGATGTTTATTATTCAAATCTTAATAATTCAGTATTCTTATTTACCTCATCGTAACTAAAAATTCCACCACTCATACAAATGTAAATTCCTGCCTTGACTGTATTGAAAGAAGCAATACTATAGCCCAAGTTGAAAGCGGCGTCTGATACAGAAAATCCTATGATTGGAATCATAGACCCAGTCAAAATTATTTTTTTCTCTATTTTGTTTTTGGATAAATATTCAGCTAAAAATTTAGCGGTATTTTTCATTGTAAATGTTCCATGTGTTATTAAAATATTTTCATATGGACCAACTTCAATTATTTTTACTAATTTATTTAGGTCTTCAGAATTTATATCACGACTATCTTTGTCACAAATACTTTCAATACTGTATGAAAAATGCGGTTTGACTATATTTTTTAAGTAGTTATCAATAGAAGTATCTAATTTCATCATCTGTTGGTTTATTATTTCGTATCCTGGATCTTTAAACTCAATAGTCCCCCCCATCTTTAAGATATGAATATGATTTTTTTTCATATAAGCAAATTATATCAGAAGCAATACTTACTTTAATTAATCAAAGTAGACTGGTTTGTCATTTCGAGTGAGTGAAACGAATCGAGGAATCCTCCTTAAAAGATCCCTCGACTTTGCTCGGGATGACAAAGGGGAAAGTTAATAATACGTTTCCTGCCAGTGAGGGTCGGTTTCGACGTTTAATTCAAGATAGACTTTTTTACTGATGGCCAGAGCAATGTCTTTGCGGGCGTAACTGCCGATTTCTTTTATTTTGCGTCCACCGGCTCCAATTAACATTCCTTTATAACGGTCTTCAGTTACCAAAATTCTAGCTTTAATATACATTAAATGGTCATCCCTTTCCTTTACCTGATCGACAACAACCATCGTTCGATAAGGAATTTCCTCACCCATCATCAAAAATATTTTTTCCCGGATCAACTCACTAATAAATAACCGGCTGTCAATATTGACAATCGGATAGACAAGACCTTCAGGAATATCTAATTTACTTCCGGCAGGAATTAATTCAAAAATTTTATCCAGTAATGGACCGCAATTGGTTTTATTAATAGCGGAAATTTCAAAAACGTTCGGAAACTCGTCTTCCAGAAATTTATATTGGGGAAGAAAAGATTTTCCTTCATCATCAATTTTGTTAATAACTAAAATTTTTGGTTTATCAATTTTACGGACAAGTCCCAAAACATGAGCTTCTTCAAAATCTCTCTTTCGGGTTTGATCAATCATATAAATTACCACATCAACTTCTTCGTGAATTATTTCAATGGTGTTTTTATTGATTTTTTTTGATAATTTATCTTCGGCTTTTCCAAATATTCCCGGTGTATCGACAAATAAAATCTTACCTCTTTCTTCTTCGTAAAGTGCTTTAATAGCAAATCTGGTTGTCTGAGGTTTTGGTGAAGTGATCGCCACTTTTTGGCCAATAATATTATTGACGAATGTTGACTTGCCAACGTTCGGCCTTCCAATTAGTAAAACCTTTCCTTGTTTAATTTCCATGGGCTCATTTTACCAAATTTATGTAGTTAAACCCAGCTTAAACCAGAGGCAATTGATTTATTAGATTTAGACCATTTAAAAAGACTGAAGCTTGTAATTGCCTTAATCGTTAGTATTTTGACTTCAGGGATGTTTTGTACTCCAGCTTTTTTCCAGATATCAGAGACGAGACTGCCGCAATAAGTAGCTTTAATCGTATGTTTAAGTTTTTTAGTAATTACTCCTATTTTTGTTTTAAATTTTAACGGATCAAAAGATTTAACATAAAATTTTTTTATTAAAGGAGCAAAAAAAAATGAATAAACAGCCGGCTTACCATCAATCAATCCTGTATCAGCAATGTCTTTGGCGATTAACCCAGCCTTATTAATTATTTCATCGGTAACATTTGGCGGAGGACCAATTAAAATTTTTTGATAATGTCCCGGATCATAAAGTTCAATATATTCATAGGCGGTAATTATTCTTAGCCCTGATTTATCAGACTGTTCGTTCGTTAATGGGCCGACACCCAATCCCATTGGTGATGGAGTAGAGTTTAATAAAATTGCGTCAAAAAGATTTAACATTACACTATCTTGTTCGGGGATGATAGCAACATGGTCAATATAGTCTTCTTTTCGGATAAAATAAACTGCCCAACCCGGTTTAACTAAAATAGTTTTAGCTTTTTCTTTTGCTTCTTTCCATGATCGGCAATTTATTGTAGGAACGTCAGAAGTAATAATTTTTTGTTTTTTATTGACAAATTTTTCTATTTTGTCATGAATTGACGCTAAGCTCATATAGTAGTAATTTTATCTCATTAAATTCCATTCGGGAAGAGAATATTTTTTATCTTTTAATTCTTGTGCCATTGCCAGTTCAGATGCGGTTAGAGAAGTCTTGTCATATTCCAACATTAAAGCTTTTTCAAAACCTTTTACCAAAGCCTCTTGGCAGGTTTCAAAATTAATTTGTTTACTTAATAACAGATTTTTTACTCCCACTACTCTTTGCTTGACGTCTTTGATTAATTTATCTCTTAATTTTTCCTGAGGTACCTTTAAAAGGCTGAACATTTTTTCCACGTTAACATCTAATAAAATTGTTCCGTGTTGCAGTAAAACATTTTTTTTCCGCGTTTGTGCATTGCCGGAGATTTTTTTACCGGAAGCGATGATATCATTTAAAGGAACAAACTGAGACTCAATTCCCAAAATCTTTAAGCCTTCGATTATTCCCTGACATATTTTTTTATAAGAAGAGATAATGTCTTGGGGAATAAATTGCCCATCAACCGGGGAAATTAGACTGTAGGTAACTTCTGCTTCGTGAAAAACCGCTCCGCCTCCGGTCACTCTTCTAATATAGTCAACCTGTTGTTTTTGACATTCATTCATATCAACCTCTTCTTTTAAACTTTGAAAGTAGCCAATTGAGATTGCCGCCGGCTTCCACCCATAAAACCTTAAAGTGCTCTGATAATTTTTTTGAGCATGAATTAAAACCGCCTCATCAATCGCCATATTTTCATAGGCGCTTTTAAAACCGGTAGTTAATAATCTTATTTTCATATTTCTTTTGCTGTTAATATTGCCTCAGTCAATCCGGAACTATTAATTCCAAAACAATCAACCTGATGGTTTTTCCAAAAATTATCCAAATGTTTTATTAAAACTTCTTTAGATATTTTACAACTCTCCAAACTTTTTTCAAGTTTACTAATTATTTCTTCCGGATAAAGAAAAAAATCACCAGTGATTTTAATTTTTTTAATTTCATTATCTACTGTTTCCAATTCAATTTTGACCAGTTTTCCTTCAGGAATTTTATAGACAGATTTTTTTATCATATTTTTTTTAATTCCAAGTCTTCGATCGCTTGTATAAATTCATCTTTCGATAACTTATAAGGATAATTATATAACATATTACCAGGTCTTTCATTATAATATGGTCGATTACAACCAAGACAGCCACAGGTTTG
>Ga0209211_10006770_pt1 | contig 16404 bp, 15 predicted proteins | sample RifGroA2_FD_183992 | JGI IMG/M metagenome (GOLD analysis project Ga0209211, IMG submission 183992) | Groundwater microbial communities from Rifle, Colorado, USA - Groundwater A2 (SPAdes) (version 2) | ecosystem: Environmental > Aquatic > Deep subsurface > Groundwater | place: Rifle, Colorado... | reverse complement strand
ATTAAAAAATAAAAAAATACGCGTTTCCGGATTTGGCCATAAAGTTTTAACGCGAGATCTGCGGTGTGACAGCCTTTTGTCGTTAGCTAAACAGACCGGTTTTTATAAAGATTATTGTTCATTGGCGATTGAGGTCGAAAAAACTTTGGGAGAAATTTCTTCTAAAAAATTACCACTTAATATCGATGGGGCCATGGCCGCCATTATTTTGGATATGGGATTCGATGCCGAGCTTGCGAAAGGTTTTTTCTTGATTGCTCGCGTCCCTGGTTTGGTGGCTCATATATATGAAGAGACAAAAAATAGAGAAGGATTACGCAGAATCGATGAGACTGCTATTGCTTATGAAGGCGAAGAGCAACGCAGTTTATAATATGTCTATGTATCGCATTGAAACGACAAACGCGACCGGTGATTATGAACTTCTCGACAGCGGTGATGGTGAGAAGCTGGAGCGCTATGGAAAAATAATGATAGCGCGACCCGACCCTCAGGCATTGTGGCATAAATTATTGCCCGACGCGACCTGGAAAAAAGCTGATGCCTATTTTAAGCGTGAAAAAGCCGTGACGCGTGGAGATGGATCAAGCTCCGGTCGTGATGCCGGTTGGCAAACGCGCTTCGTTGTCCCTGATCGTTGGGAAATTGGATTTGATAAACTTCGTTTTTTGATAAAATTATCACCGTTTAAGCACACGGGTTTGTTTCCTGAACAAGCGAGTAACTGGGATTGGATTCGTGAAAAAATTAAGAGCGCTAAACGTACCGTGCAAGTGTTAAATTTGTTTGGCTATACCGGCGGGGCCACTTTGGCGGCTGCGCAAGTGGGGGCCGAGGTGTGTCATCTTGACGGTTCAAAGACGGCGATTGGTTGGGCTCGCGACAACGCGACCGCCTCTGGTTTGGCAGCTAAACCGATTCGTTGGATTTTGGATGATGCTCGTAAATTTGTGGAACGAGAGATAAAACGAGGTCGCCGGTACGATGGCATCATCATGGATCCGCCTGCTTTTGGACACGGTCCAAATGGCGAGGTATGGAAAATAGAGGAAGATTTTCCAAAATTACTGGAGGTATGTCGCGAAGCTTTGAGCGATAAGCCGTTGTTTTTTCTTATTAACGGTTATGCTTCCGGTTACTCCGCTCTGGCCTATAAAAATAATTTATTGGGAGTGATGAAAGGTTATGAGGGAACGATTGAAGCGGGGGAGTTGACTATCGGGGAGTCGCAGAGCGATCGCTTGTTGCCATGCGGAATTTTTGCCAGGTGGAGCGCTAATTAAATTAAAGATTTTATAATTGAAGCCTTGACGAAGGGCTTGTGGTAAACTGGCTCGCATATGGAATTACAGGTTTTGTATGAAGATAACCATTTAATCGCGGTATATAAGCCAGCCGGTATTTTGGTACAGGAGGATAAAACCGGGGACGCTTCGCTGTTGGATCAGGTTAAATATTATTTAAAGGAAAAGTATCACAAAACCGGTAACGTTTTTCTTGGGCTCATTCACCGTTTGGATCGACCGGTCGCCGGGGTGATCGTGTTTGCCAAAACTTCTAAAGGCGCAGCCCGAGTATCTGAACAATTTCGTAATCATGAAGTGGAAAAAGTGTATCACGCGGTTGTGGTCGGCAAACCGCCTCAACAAAAAAACACCCTCATCAGTTACTTGCAGAAAAATGAAAATAGTAATAAAGTAGCTATCTCTAACATACCATTGCCGGATTATTTGCGGGCGGAATTATCATATGAAGTTGTGCGGAGTAATGGAAAATATTCTTTGTTAAAAATTCAGCTGGGTACCGGGCGCTCGCACCAGATACGGGCGCAGCTTTCGGAAATCGGCTGTCAGATAGTTGGGGATGTAAAATATGGCGCTCCAGAACCGCTGCCCGACAAGTCATTGGCACTGGTCGCCACGTCGCTTACTTTCAAAACCGCGACGACTGATGAAACACACACTGTAACTATTCCTATTCCTGAAACTTGGAAGAAGTATGTCTAAACTCGACCCGGTATTGTATCATGAACAATTGGGAGGAAAGATTGAAGTTATTTCGCGCGCTAAATTGGAAACGCGAGAAGATTTATGTTTGGCCTATACGCCCGGTGTAGCTGAAGCGTGTCAGGCGATTGTTGCTGATCCTTCTAAAGTATATTCTTTGACGCGAAAACATAATTTGATCGCGGTCGTAACCGATGGCAGCGCAGTTTTGGGTTTAGGCAATATTGGCCCCGAAGCCAGCTTGCCCGTCATGGAAGGCAAGGCAGCTTTGTTTAAAGCGTTTGCCGATGTAGACGCCGTACCAATCGCCCTCAAAACGCAAGATGTCAAAGAAATCGTGCGGACGGTAGAGCTTATTGCGCCGATGTTTGGCGGTATTAATTTAGAAGATATTGCCGCTCCGCGTTGTTTTGAAATAGAAAAGCAATTGATCGAAAAATTAAACATTCCAGTTTTTCATGATGATCAACACGGAACGGCAATTGTCGTTTTGGCGGCATTACATAATGCATTACGGGTGGTGCGGAAACAATTAACGCATGTTAAAATCGTTATCAATGGTGCGGGCGCGGCCGGCATTTCTGTAGCTAAATTATTATTGGAGGCAGGAGCGGTTGATGTAACTATTGTTGATACGTTAGGCGCAATTTATGCTAAGCGGCCTAAATTGGAAGGTGAAAAGAAAATATTGGCGGAAAAAACAAATTTATCCCGCCACAAAGGAAACTTGGCGGATGTGTTAGTCGGGGCTGATGTTTTTATCGGGGTTAGTCGGGCAAACATTGTTACGGCGGAAATGGTCCAATCAATGCGTCGCGATGCGATTGTGTTTGCGATGGCTAATCCAATTCCCGAAATAATGCCGGATCTGGCCAAAGCTGCCGGAGCACGAGTAGTAGCAACCGGTCGCAGTGATTTCCCCAATCAGGTAAATAATGTTTTAGTTTTTCCCGGCGTCTTTCGCGGATTGCTCGATGGCCATATTCGTAAAGTGTCCAAAGCTATGAAACTTCGCGCCGCCTATGCCTTGGCTGATTATGTTAAAAACCCGACCGAGGACTGTATTTTACCAAGTCCGCTCGATAAACAAGTGAGTAATGTTGTTGCTGACGCCATTCGATCCCAAGTGGTTTAGGGCAGTTCTTCTTAAAAAACATAGTCGAAGCTGTCGTCGATTTTCGTAGTTTACATTTTGAAATAAAAAATCCCCGAGACGGGGATTTTTACGAAGCAGGACTAACGTTTCTTTTTCTTTTTACCGGCTTTCTTTTTCTTGGTTGCTTTTTTAGCTTTCTTTCGTTTCTTGGCTGCCATAGTGGCCACCTCCTTTCATAGCACTGCGGAGTGCAGTGCGAAGATAAATTTTTTCTAAACTCGCGATCGCGAGAAAAAATTTTTCTTTGATGACTTTTTACACGACAAGCATGTCTGTAAAAAATAAACTTCGACCTATAAGTATTATAAGGGTATTCATAGAATAATGAAATAGTAAATGTCAAAGTTATGCACAGCCCAAGCGTTTCTGGTTTCAGATTTTTTTCATCATTAAAAAAATTCGCAAAAACAAAAAGCATCACGAGGACGCTTTTTGTTGGCTTTAAACGGGTACATCTTTTTCATGTACCTGTATACAAAATTCGAGCGACTCAAATTTTTTATACAGCGGAGAGTAGTGGCGTTGCCAGCACACTCTCCAAGGGATGTTTTTTATCATACACGCCCTTTAGTCGTGGATGAACCTGGTCAAACAGGATCGGCCCGATGTCTACTCCCGATACTTCTCCGCCTTGGGGTACGGGCAGACGCCGGAACGCTCGAAGCGCATTAGGCCAACGCTTTGGTCGGAATGGGCGAGGGGGTAGTTTCCCTCTTTATACCATTCCGTTTCCTCCGCCTTGTCCGTCAGCTGGTTCTTCCAGAAGTACCGGGCCATAAAGCGACCTCCCAGCCCTTCTTCGAGAACCGCGACCTTGACCAGGCCGCTCTCCAAGTGCTCGACGACCGGAAGGCGCTCCGCTCCGTACCGTTCATCGGGAGCCACGTGCTTGGCCTCCGGGTCGAGGAAGGCAGCCGTGTCGTAAGCGCGAAAGAATGCGCACGTCGGCTTGGCCCTTTCCACGTCGCCGATAGTCAGGTACGTGGTCCCGTCGAGGTCCTTGATGGTGATCATCTCGGGCTCGGGAGGCCTCACCTGCACCGGTTCTGGCGCGATGGTCGGGACGACAGGTGCGACGGTGGGCGTGAAATCGTTGCACGCGACGACAGCAGCGACGACAGCGATCAGAATAAAAGAACGCATGTGTACTCTCCTTATAGATTTGTCACTTTGAGCCGATCACCCTATGTGATCAGCTTAAAATGACGGTACATCCCGTAGAATGTACTGCCAGACAAGCATAGTGGTAGGACTTTTGAGTCCTCGATACGATGTTTAATTGTTTTAAGCATCGTGTTGGGGAGAGGTGTAATATTTACACCTCAAAATGGGTTGAACTAAAGTTTGCCTGACGTCTTTTCCAACACCTCCTTTTTATTGGTCAAGGTGTATTGAAGCGTGACGATCGGTACATGATGTCTCGATGTTGAATTACAATGCGGACAGTCCGGTTTCTCTTCCTCCTCCGGTGAAAGAAATGTTTTGGAACAACTAATGCATCGGTACATCACTATTTCGATTTGATCGTTGAATGTCATGTTTTCTCCCGAGTCCCGGTTTGCGCGGGTTCATGTCGCCTCCGAATATAAGACGTGGTTGAGAAAGTGGTAGCTGTACTCCATCGTGCCCTCGATGAAGTACTTGAGAATTTTCTCTCTTCTCAGATGTGGCTTTTGACCACACTGTGATTTACACACGCTCGGCAAACCGCTGAACTCGTGTGTACGCATAGCCAGCTACCTGGCAAGGCGTTTAGCGGATCATCACCGCCATGAGGGGTAGGGTTTGTGGAGATTCACGACAGGACAACTGCACGCACTGTCCTGTACCGCTCCGACCCTATGGCCCGCCCGTTTTGTTTTCTAGGTGAAAAGAAAAGGTGACTAAACTCCCACGTAGCCAACGTAAGAGTTTTTGAGGATTTTCGCCCGTATGGGGTGCTTATATTTCCTCTTCCCATTGTTTCTTTCCCGGCGTCGACATTCCGAGGCTCTGAGGGGATTAACACACCAAAGGGCCAATCTTGTGGCAGCTCAGGTGTGTGCGGCTTTGCCGGTCACGCGGCAGTACCGTACTTCAGGATGGTGGAGACTCATAGGCGTTGATGAAACTATATCAGGCATATGCTCCGTCCCGTGGCTAAACTATTTAATTTGTAAACCGTTTGCTTGACGGTTTCAATAGTCACAAGCTAGCAGATACAAAAATATCTGTCAAGTATATACTTTACAAAATTATCTAAATATATCAAAAAATGGCTAATTTTAGCCATAAAGTTATCCACAGTCTGTATATTAATTTATGATAAGGGAATATTTTATTATATAGAATTTAGAATTAATAAATGCTGCTTATTTAGGAGAATACTTTACAATTCACTTGAATAGGCTTGACAAATATCTTAAAATATGCTATAATTGTGTCCTACAAAGTGATAGGAGGCGCCTATGGGCGGCTACTAGCGTAGAGAAGCTAAGGCGTGGTTAATCCCATAACTCGCACCTGTTCTTTCCACAATCCATCGCACGCAGTGTAATCACCTCATGTAAGTGAAATTGTAGAAGAAGGTAACGGTGTATAGAAAAAAAAGAAAGGAAAAACGATATGCACGAGGACTTGTAGTTCCGATCTCAGGTTAGGTAACTCAGTCTATACACGTTCTGTCGTTTCAGAGGTGAGGCGACTAGACGAAAAAGTTCACACGATGTGAGCTTTGTGCGAAGGACGTGGAGAGGAGGAGTCATGGGTGGCCACTAAAACCGAGAACCCGTAGTACCCGAGCACGATTTGGAGGAATCGTAACCTCGGGTGATGTATTTTTGGAGTGTTATGCTAAACTCTCCCAGAGTAAATCAAATGCCGCTTGAAGAGTATCTTTAATTTCCTTGCTCTTAATCATCACGCTGATCTGTTTGCTTTTAAAGCTCGACAGCCAGATGGTGTCATTATAAAAGAAAATGTCGCCGTAAAATTGATGATCGTTGTTTAGAAATTTTATTGTCTTATTGTCTTCGGTGTATTTTTCTTTTTTCTCTTTGCTTAAGAAAATCAGATTCCTTTTCATTTTCATTTTTGATAGTTTTTTGAAAAATGTTTCACGCACTCCTTTTTCGTAGGGGTATACTTGCTCAATTTCATCAAGATTGCCAAATTCGCACACTAGATTGATATTTTTTTCTTGGCTCAAAACGTCTTCTTGAATAGCGCCAAAAGCCTCTAAGCCTTCAAACATCTTTACAATCGGTTTGTCGCCGCTTTGTACTAGCTTTAATTCATCGATATTATCTTTAATTTCATGCATGATTGTTTTCAAACTGTTCATTTTTGTGTCAGCGAGAGAAACAATGCGTTCCGGCGGTTCGGCGGCATAGACCTGTTTTTTGCCTTTTTCCACGCTGGTCATGAGACCTTGTTTGGTCAGTTCACCAATAGCGCTATACACCGTAACCCGCGAAAGTTTGGTTTCTTTGGCAATATCTTGGACGGGGGAAGGGCCGGATTTTAACACATTTAAATAGACAGTAATTTCGCTGTCATGGAGACCGAGAAGGCTTAAATATTTGTTCCACTTTTCCATAATGATAATTTTATACACTCAGTTTAACACAGGCATATTTTTTAGGCAAAAGTTGCACAGGAACACAAAATAGCAGTATACTTATAAAGTATTCATTTATTTTATCTCATATGTCTGAAAAAGGTTCACGTGACCAGGAGCTCGCCGCGCTTGTGGAAAGCCAGGTCAAAGATGATAAAACCACTAAAGTTTATACTACAAGAAAAGAGCATGTTGTAAGTAATTTAGGTAGATATTTCGAAGACGAATCGTATGAGGATCGTTTTAATAAACTTGGTTTTGATAAACGCAATCCAGAGGCCCTACTCATGGCCGCTGAATCAATGCAAATGACGATTGAGAAGGTGAAACAGCTTAGCGAGGATCATAACAAAATATTTTTGGCAATAATGGACAATGGTTCCGTTGAAGAAATAAGCAGCGAGCTATCATTATCGCCACGATCTGTTGTTTTAATGATTCGCGAATTGCTGGCAGTTATACACCCTCATTATGCTAAAATGTTTGAAAAACAATTGAAAGCTAAACAACCCGATGTGGAAATCACGAAAGAGTTATCTGAATCGGACTTACCAAGTGAAAAGCCAACCTTTGATGAAATATCGGGAAGAGTGATTTTGACAGAATTGATGCGTGTCATGTCACTGGATCGCCTCCATGCCTATTTGAATAGCTGTGGTTATGAGATATCACGAGTTACTGCTTATCGTGCGAAAAAATCAGGCTGGTTTAATCCATCTTACTTTAAAGAAGGGGGTGATCGGGTTTTGAAAGGTAAATTTGTTGAATTGACTGCTGACGAGAAGCTTTTGGATGTTGAGGTATTAGCTAGCCAGTTTGGTGTCGGCTTGCCATCAGCGCGGCGGATGAAGCAACAAGGCTATTTACACGTTGACTCTATTAACACCAAATACCGTGACCGATTGAAAATCGACCCATCTCGGATTAAACAAGAGTTAGTTGGTTATTTCGCGGGTAGTCGTAGAATTTTATTAACAGAAACTAAAAATGGAGAAGAGTAGGCTTGGTGCTGCGGAGTTCGTCTTTTCCGAACTGAGTTGGCTGTATAATCAGGTGAAATTGAGCTTTGATCAAATAAATCAAACTGGGTCGCATAATTTCCAAAGAGCATCAAATAAACTTTTCATCAAAACGGCAAATTCCTGACTTTCAATTAAAATACCAAATGATTCTTTTTGTGATGACATAATTGCTACTTTATTGCCACAGATATATAAACCAAGTGGCAAATTAACCCAAGAAGGGGCAAAGCGATAATCACGCAGATAATCCGACTTGTTAGTATACGCTGTGTTAGCGACTTCCTTTGTTTTATTGCGTATGCCAGTTGATTTAATACCCTGATTAATCCTACGTTGAATCCAGTTTGTAAAAAATGTTTTTCCAACAACTTGCTCAATATTTTCTACGGCGGTGAGATAATACATGTTTTTATCAGTAATATTTCGTAACATCTCGTTATGTAAATCTCGCACTCCGTCCCGATCTTGATAATAAATAATATTTGGCTTATGTGGTGAGCGATTAGCTAACGCCTCAAGTAAAGGAACGAGTTGGTGTAGGTAGGTTTCTTGTTGCTTGGCTTCAGATATTTTTTCGGTAGCACGATCAATTAACGCCTGTGGTTGTAATGGTATATATATCTTTTTATCCTTTTTAACAACACTGCTTACGAATTTCTTTTGTTCGAGCTGGTCAAGAACGGCATAAGTAGTCGTTCTTTTGATTTTAGAACGTTTAGCGATCTCGTAAGCAGTTCCTAAGCCCAGTTCATGAGTAGTTATAAATATTTGTGCCTCTTTATCAGAAAGGCCTATTTGTTGTAGTAATTCTTTAGTATTCATAGTTAGTCGACAGTTATAGACGTCAAAATTAGTATATCACAATGATTAAAATATGTCAATAGTTAGCCAAATAACTATAAATTTGGCTAACTTGTTAATAAATATAGTCGTATATCATTGACTAAATGCTGAAAGCATGATAATCTTATAAGTTCCAATTACGGAACACAAGGAGGTGTAAAATGCGGAAGCATGTCGTTGGGATTCTCGTGGCTTTTATCGCCGTCATGGTTTTCCACTGCCTGATCCTCGGCCAGGAGAGGGTGGTCGAAGACCTCAGCACGCCGCTCGGCTTTGCGGTGCTGATCCTGGGAAGCCTGGTTGTCAGCGTGCTCGTCTACTGGATGTTCTACGCCATGATTCACGACATGGCAAATCAGAAGGTCGTGAGGGGACAACAGGCATTGGTGCCGTTCCCCACGAAGATCCTGACCCTGTGTCATCCGTTGGATGGAAGCCCGATGGTTCGCTTCCAGTGCAACAAAGACGGATGCGATGGATACTTGGCTGCGCCGTCAGATGGCAGAGAGGTATTCGTGTTCTGCCTGAAGTGCCAACGCAGACTCGACAAGCCAGAAGTCGCCAAGATCGTCGACAAGCTTCCTGGGGCAATTGCATTCCTGTAATGCTACTCGCTTCTACGTGCGGCCGTCACGTTAATCCGGCACCCAATTGTGCTCCTATATAGAAGTACATAGGATAAATAACCAAGCTGATAAAGCTCGGTTTTTTATTTTATATAAAAGTGTTCAATACTAGCCCCAACCGTCGGGCTTTTTTTGTTATTTCGAAAACAGGCAAAAACACCATAATTGCACAAAACTTTTCGGCTAAGAGTAGCACTAAAAAAGTGTGCACATAAATCTTCCCCAGAACTTTTGTGCATTCGTTTTTGTTAATTTACCAATATATAAAATTCTGAAAAAGTTTGCTTATTTTTGCCCGAGATAAGCCAAACAAAAAATGTTCTGCAAACTTTTACAAGAACTTTTAAGAACAGACAAAAAGTATGCTGACTTTACACCTAAAATGGTGGCAATAAACGGCTAACTTAAAAGCAAAAAAAGTTTTACCCCTAATCTTACCGGTAACTTTGGGGAAAGTCATTTTACTAAACTGGATACAAGCTGGACGTCCAGCTTCGTCAACTCGCTTTTGGCACAATAGATACGCTTTGAAAATATTGTTTTTATCTTTCTTGCTTTCGGACAAGCATTACCTTTTTTCGGGCGGTCGCCAGACCGACGAAAAAAGCTAGCTTCCGAACAGGGTGGGAAAACAAAGAACGAAGCGATGAAGTGAGCGAAGTAATTGGTAAGCGTTTGGCCACGAGTGAGTGATTGCGACCTTGTCCTTCGCAAGCACTCGCTCGCTGGCCGGTCGTCGTTCACTCGTTGTTATTCTTGATAATAGGTGAACTTAATGAGAATTTTTGCAAGATTTATTTATGAATATTACGAATAGAAAAATAGTTATATCGGGTAACATTCGCGAACTCTACCAATTCAGTAGAGCCATATCTTATGGCTTCCCTCTGCACCCCACCACGAAGTCGATCGCCCTCCCTTATAGGCCTCAACTCGCTGTCCTTGACGAAGCCACCGAACAAGAAAAAAGTAAACGCTCGGAAATGAGAAAACGTTCGGCTTACCAATCAAAGGCACACCTCCGTCGCTTACTAAATGCCAATGCTGGGCAGTGGCATGACTCAATCACCAATTATGCGTACAAGCCGGTTTTCATCACCTACACGTTCCAAGAAAATATTACCGACATTACTAGAGCCAACAAAATATTTACGATTTTTACCAAGCGGTTAAATTACGAAATAACCAAGAAAAAAGAAAGTTATTTGAAATATGTGGCTGTCCCTGAATTTCAAGAACGTGGGGCTGTCCATTTTCACGTTTTGTACTTCAACTTGCCTAAACGAGATTATCTGTTTAGTACGATACGACGATTATGGCGAGAAAAACAATTAAAGGTCGTGGTAATTAACGACGTGCGAAACATCGGCGGATATTTGAGCAAGTATTTTACCAAACAAAATGGCGATGAACGAATGAAAGGCAAAAAGAAATATTTTGCCAGTCGTGAGTTATTACAACCCAAGGTGGTAATGGACGAACAAAAAATTGATGAGGTAATGAACGGCCTTAATGAGAAACAAAAAGTGTTTGAGCAAAAATATAACAACGCTTATGCTGGTGATTTTACTTACTCCGTTTTTGATGTAACAGTGAACGCAACGACGACATAGTATGCCGGAAACCAAAGCCGACAATTTTATCTTTTCTGAAGAGGCAGTACATAATTTTGTCGGGCTTTATCGTGTTATGTTGAAAGTACGACGCCGATTATTAGCCGAGGGCTACATGATTAAAAATGGCAAAAAGGTACGGCGATCTGGCAATTTAAGAAAGACGTGTTATAATCCAAACGACTATGACAACCAAACCACATCAAAATGAGTATTTAATTTACGCTCGCAAGAGTACAGACGACGCCGATAATCAAAAAAACTCTATTGATTACCAAATCGGCGAGTGTTTGCGATACGCAAAAAATAATACTCTGATCGTGGCGGATTATTCTGTCGAAAGTTTTTGCGATACTGGTGTTATCAAAGAAAAACATACTGCCTATAAAACGGCTGACGTTGAAGTAAACAAAGACGGTTCTTTTGTATACCGCATTGAACGCCCAAAATTTAAACAGCTTATCGACCTACTAATGAGCAAACAATTTAAAGGCGTAATTTGTTTGTGTTGGGATAGAGTAAGTAGAAATGACCAAGACGGAATTATAATAAAAAATTTAATCAAGAATGGTGTAGACATCCGTTTTGTACAAACCAAGTACGAACAGACAAGTTCAGGTGAATTACATATGGACATTGACGGTATGTTCGCGGCTCATTATTCAAGAGTAATTAGTGAAAAAATACGAGGAGCATATAGTAAACTTCGAGCTGAGGGTAAGTGCGCCTACAAAGCCCCAATAGGTTATCTGAATTTTGGGTCTGATAACAAACCACTGGATGAACAGCGAGCACCCATTGTAAAGCAAATATTTGAGCTATACGCTACCGGAGGCTGGGGATTGAGGCAATTAGCCAAGTGGGCGAACGAACAGGGTTTAACGAGCACGCCGATACATAAGAAAAGAACAAAGGCAGAAATATTGGCCGGTAAAGAGCAAGAAACCATGGCGTGCCAAAAACTCAACGAAAAAAGCATTGAAAAAATATTAAAAAATCCTTTTTATATTGGCAAGCTAAAAGCGATTGGCAAAATAATTGATGGCGTACATCAACCACTCATTGATACCGGCTTGTTCAACAAAGTACAAGAAACACTAAAAACAAGAAATGTTAAAATCTGTTACGTTGATAAAGAATTTTTTACTTATCGTGGGTTTGTGCGTTGTACATGTGGACGTCTTTATTCTCCGTATGAACAGAAAGGTAATAATTACTACCGTTGCAATTGTTTAAGCACTTGCAACAGTACCGACCGAAATTTAAAAGAAAACACCGTTGACGATACAGTCGCAGACATTATGGAAAAAATACATTTTTCTGATACAGAATTAGCAGAGATTGAAGCACGAGCCAAAGACGAACTTTATGATGTGGTAGAAAAGAAGCGTCAATTTGAAACCGGCACACTTGAAAAACAGCGTCAACGTATCACCGACGATTTAAGATATTTAGAACAAAACAAAATAACTTTGCTTCGTACCAATGTTTACACAATTGAACAGTTTATGATTGACAATGAACGGCTACAAAACGAGCTCAAACAAGTTGAAGAAAAATTATCTTCTCAAAATATTTCAGCAAAAGAAATGTTAGATACTGTCATTTCTTTTTCCGAACTCGTAAAAGAGGCTAAGATATACTATAAAAACGCTCTCGATAGTGAAAAGCGAGAAATGGCAACAAACGTATTTTACGAACTCAATTTTAAGGACGGAATTATTACTAACTATAACGCAAAAGAGGGCTATAGTGCCCTCTTAAAACGTCATAGTGTGAACTTGCGTGCCTCCAGAGGGAATCGAACCCCCATCTTCAGGTTCGAAGCCTGATATTCTATCCGTTGAACTATAGAGGCATGCGGTGGAGTGTAGCACAAAATCATTAAATAATCAATCTTATTAGCGGCAGCCCCGCACACGGACAGATGTTGCTAATCGTTAGTACCTGGCGTACAATAATTGCTGTAATTATATTTAATTTGTATGCGCGATCGAACGATGTCGGAGCAGTTGTGGGGTAAGGTTATCGAGCGTGATGGAATTTGGAAAGAAAGACGTAGTGCATTGTTGGGTGAACTTAAACAAAAGGTGCAATGCGTTAATTTTTTAATTGATCAAAGTGAATTAATAGCGCCTGACGAGGTTGACTTCAAAAATAAAATTGATCAAATTTGGAATCAAGTTTCGCATTATTTTGGTTCGGACACGTTGGATAAGGCTGGGCAAGTTCTTGCTATCGAAAAAAAAATTAATGAAGTTTATGAGTCCTTGCCTGGTGAGGACGAAACTAATCAAGAGGGTGCAGCAGAGGTATTCGAGCAAATTGAAACATTATATGAACAGCGAGAAATTTTATTGGACACCGCTGAACATGTTTTATTTATGGCGCGTATCCGAAAATGCATTGAGACGCTCTTAGAAAAGCATGAAGAGTTGTTAATAATTCCTACGGATGACGCAGAAGCAATCAAGAAATTGAAGGAAACATACCCAATGTTAAAGGATTTAAGCGCTGAACACGTTGTCCGGGTGGTCCATGGTCCTTTTAGCGTGAGTATTGTGGTGGCTGGAAATGAATATGATCGGATCTTTGGGAAGAAAAGTGTCGGACTCCATTTTGGAGGCACGCCGATTAATATTATCCGTCACCGTAATTATTCTGATGAACAATCAACAATTCATCACGAGAACATTCATAATCTAACTGAGGGCAGTGTAGCAATTGGAAGACCGATTGATCGTTTCTTGAGAAATTTAAAAAATTACACGCATTGCCGCACGTTATCCGCGCCGGAAAATATTTTAAAAAGCTCACTACGACACCTTTCTTCCGTGCGTCAGTATGTCGACCTCTTACACGGCGAAATAGTGGCTGCTTTTGAACAAGCGGAAGAGCAAGGATTTATATATGAAAAATTTCCTGCTTCTCATTTTGAGAAAAAGGCCTGGCCTTTTAATACGGCAGGCAACGATGCGGTTGAACTGGTTAGAACAATCAAATTAGAAAAAAAGGTAACTGATGATGAAAAATTAAAATCTGTTTTGCAAAGCTTAGAAGAAGAAATAATAAGACGTTTTGTGGAGACGGTGGAGAAGATTCAGAAGTATCTCCAGATAGCCGAATCAATAGGCGGGAAAGCGCGCGACGAAGTTGAAACTCTCTTCTATGTACTTCGTCCGATGCAATATCGCCACATCGCTGCTTTTTTGGGTGAATACTATGGGCAGGAATTGTTAGTTGAAAATGAAATCCTGCAAAGTTTGACGGAGTTTTATAGTCTGGATGATTTGCGTGGTGGGGTCAATTTATTGCGACAGAAACCTGATTATTTGACGCCGACTTTGAAAAACAAAATCAGTACCCGGGCCACATCATTGATCGGAGGGTTGGTGGCTAAAACAATGGCGGTCGGCCTCTTGTCGCTTGAAGACAAACGGGAGTACATTCGTCTTATTGATGAATTGGCGGAAAGGTGTGGTAATCAGCGTGGTTTTGGTGATCTGGTGGAGCATGTTGGATACGCTTTTATGGACGACTTTATTGAAAGGGATATTAAAAATGATTTTGCCAGTTTGCGAGATTTTTATTCTTCATTGCGAGATGATGAGAAGAAAGATTTGCACCATGCCATGGAAGTCTACATGGATTTTATTCAAGACGATCTCGGGCTAGATGATATTGAAGAAATTAAGGAGCGATCGCTGTGGAAGGTGCTTGAGTCGTTGGGCTGGGCAAAACGTATGGAAGAAATTTTAAGACGATCTTAACAATTAAAAGCCACTGGTTATTGGCTTTTATAATTTGGCAGTATCGTTGGTTATGAAATTTGGTGTCGGAGTGACTATGAAATAAGCGTGATTTTTTCCGGAGGCACGTAATCCAGCAGCACTTCAGAAAATTCAAAGTTATCTTTAAATTTCATTTGGTCATGTGCTATTTTTTTGTTTGCTATTTGTTGGGCTAATGGTATGCAGTTTGAGGACACAAGTTTAGTTGGAAAAGCACTAATCACTTCTTTACTTTTGTATTGGCTGTCTTTGCTTGTCCTGTAATAATCTAGCCACATATAGGCCTGCATATCTGGTGTATAGATAATTTTCATAAGTGAAAAATCGGTATGTTTTTCTCCTCCGCGATTGTAAGAGAGCCCGCCCGGTTGCAAAAATTCTTGGTTTGGTCCATCTACGTCGGCATAAATATACAATTTATCTGTGAGGCCGGTTAAAAAACCGGGGATGAGGCCTTGTTTAAGGACGCTCTCAACCAGCGGTCGTGGCGTTAGATGATATAGCTCAAGGGGCTTGGCAGTAGACCTGTCAGGAGTAGCAGTGACTAATGAATCAAACTGGTGGTTTAATTTCTTTCCACCTCGAAGTTCCGCGATGGTTTTAAATAGATCTTTTTGATCTTTGATTATGCTTTCATCAGATTTCAGTCCAGCTTTTTTTAAAGCGTCTTTCCATAGTATTCGTAAAGAAATAATTCTTTCGGATACTTGGTCTGATTTATTTTTAGGGTGTTCCAGCAACTGAAGCAGATCGGTAAAATTCGTTGTTGTTTTGGCATACGCGAGCCAAAGACGTATTTCTTTAGGTCCAGTGTCTCTGTTGCCGCGAGATTTAATAATTTTTTTTATACTGGCAATCAAGGAATCAAGGTTCGAAAATTCTGCGGGTGATGTTTTGTGTATCTCCTTTTCGGCTGCGTCCCAATGTAATTCGTCGGCAAGCACATCTGCGTACGTGCGATAATTTTTATATTCATCCGCGTCTATGCGAGCTGTGGCATCAGGTCTTCGTTCCATAAAATAGTTAATAATATGACTATATTAACATTAAATGACGGAGCTTTCAACTCCGCTATGGCAAATATAAACGACATCCTAGAAGTATCATTGTTTTTTGTGGGTCGGCTGGGAGTCGAACCCAGATCCTCGAAGTTAAGAGCTTCTTGCTCCACCAATTGAGCTACCGACCCGTGGTTCCGTTTATACATCAATTAAAGAAATTTTTCAAGGGTGGCCACGGTAATGTTATTAAAGCGGATCACCGGGTTCGCGTTTCATGATGTGCACTTTTGGCCCTTTCCAACCCTTGACCTTAATGGCCGCTTCGGCCGCTTCGGTCTGCGCCTCTTGTTTACTCGAACCATAGCCGCTCGCAACCAATTCTTTATCTAGATACACGCCAACTTGAAAGATCTTATTATGGTCGGGGCCTTCTTCATTTAATACTTTATAGGTTGGCGTAATACCGAGCAACTCTTGGGCTGATTCTTGGAAACGACTCTTGGCATCGATCCACAAACCGTTTTCAAGCACATAGGGGAGTTTGATCAAAATCCAGCGAGTAATAAATTGTTTAGCCATCGAGTAGCCTTTGTCGATATAGATAGCGCCGATCAGCGATTCCATCGTGTTGGCCAAAATATAATCGCGAGCTTTGGTGCCGGCGTCTTTCGCTTCGCCATGGCTTAAAAACAAATATCCTTCGAGATCGATTTCGTAGGCAATGCTAGACAAAATTTTCGCGTTCACT
>Ga0209211_10006769_pt1 | contig 16404 bp, 12 predicted proteins | sample RifGroA2_FD_183992 | JGI IMG/M metagenome (GOLD analysis project Ga0209211, IMG submission 183992) | Groundwater microbial communities from Rifle, Colorado, USA - Groundwater A2 (SPAdes) (version 2) | ecosystem: Environmental > Aquatic > Deep subsurface > Groundwater | place: Rifle, Colorado... | reverse complement strand
CAAAATACCATCATAACGGACGCCTCTTTTAATTTCGCGTTTCACAAACGCGCGTACGTCATCCACAATCCATCTGATCGGCTTATCTTTCAATCCGGATAACTCCGCGTTGTTTCGCGCCCATGTAACAGCAACTTTTGAACCATCAACGTGGCACACGCTTGCCCCAGCGTGCGCGGCCGCGAGCGTGGCGCCGCCGGTGTAGCCAAACAAATTTAATACCTTAACAGGATGAGCGGATTTTTTAATGCACTCTTGCATCCACGTCCAATTTGAAACCTGTTCAGGAAAGATGCCTACATGTTTAAAAGCGGTTGGTTTAATCCAAAATTTTAAACCAGCAAGCTCTATATTCCACCTCTCGGGTGTATGTGCGTCAAATTTCCACTCCGCACGCTCTGCGGTGCGAGAAAACTTTGCGTGGGCGCTTTTCCATGCCGCGGATGCCAATTTTTTATGCCAAAGCGCTTGCGGATCCGGGCGAGACACGACAACAGCGCCGTAACGTTCCAACTTTTCCCCATCGCCACTGTCCAACAATTCATAATCGCGGCTGGGGGTGGTGGTCAAAATTAAAGAATTCATCATACCAAAATATCTTTTAAAAGAGGAATGAGTTTTGCGTAATCCATGCCGGCGTTAGTATCGTGTTCAATATCCCCGCACACAAGGGGTATGCCGGATTCCTCGGCATTTCGCACCATCCATTGCCAGCCTTTTGCATCGTAGGTTTCCGGATGTTTTGAATCCGCGTGCGCATGCGATACGACTAAATCACACGCACGCGGCAGATGCTCATTCAATTCCCGTATATGATCCGCGGCAGTAAAATCCAAAGCCTCCCCGTGCAAACGATTGGCAAGGCTGCTCACAAAAATGATCCGCGCTTTTGACCGCGCAATCGCAGAACGAGTTTCAGCCATTAAAAGCCCGGGCAAAATACTCGTAAACAAATCTCCCGGACCCAAAATAATGTAATGAGCATTCTCAATCGCCTCACGCGCTCCCGGCAAAATAGTCCCCTCCGGTTCAAGCCACACACGTGTTTTGCGAATTTTAGGATCATATTCTGGCACATCAATATGAGTCTCCCCGCGCACCGTTGATCCGTTCTCAAGTTCCGCACACAGCTCAACTTGATCCAACGAAATCGGCAAAACCGTTCCTTGCAACTGCCATAAGGCATTCAGCGCTTCAAGCGCCTGCACCATCCCGCCGGTTTGATCGTACAAATGTTTAATTAACAAATTTCCCGCATTGTGCCCCTCCAAATCTTCACGTATTCCGGTAAATCGCTGTTCATAAAAAAATCTGCGTAACCATTCAAAATCATGTATGCTCAATGCCATGGAAGCGCGCAATAAATCTCCCGGCGGGAGCATGCTGAATTCTTTGCGCAAGCGGCCGGAAGACCCGCCGCTGTCCGCAACGGAAACAATCGCCGTTATGCCAAGCGGCGCACCTTCCAATTTTAATTGTTTGAGCGCGCGCAAGTTAATAGCATGCGCATTGCCTCCCCCGATGGTTGCAACATTTATCATAAGGACCGACACCAAATGCGCTTTTGTAACGAAATTCCTTAATTTCGAGACAAAATCGCTGAATAAATTGAAACTATTCTACCGTTACACTTTTTGCCAAATTACGAGGCCTGTCTACATCACGCCCAAGCGCGGCCGCAATATGATATGCAAAAAGCTGGAGTGGGATGGTATTCAAAAGCGGTTCAAGAAGTTCGTGTGTTTCCGGAACATACATCACGTCATCAGCAAGTTCACGCGCCGTACTATCACCCTCGGTGGCAATCAGAATAATGCGAGCGCCGCGAGCGCGAATCTCCTCAACATTACTGCGCATTTTGTCATACAACTGGTTGCGCGTCATAACACACACCACGGGAAAATCCTGTGAAATAAGCGCGATGGGTCCATGTTTCATTTCTCCGCCGGGCAACGCTTCACTGTGAATATATGAAATTTCTTTCAACTTCAAAGAACCTTCAAGCGCAACCGCAAAATTGATTCCACGCCCCAAAAACAGCATGTCTTTATATGAAGCATATTTTTCAGCAATTTTTTTAATTGCAACATTCTGCAACAAAATATGCTCCATCTGACGCGGTATTTCTTTCAACGCATTTAACAATTTTACTCCCGTTGGCACGGTCATGCGCCGTAGGCGGGCAAATTGAATTGCGTATAATAACATGATCGCCACCATGTTGGTGTAGGCTTTGGTGGAAGCGACAGCAAGCTCCGGCCCCGCGTGTATATAGGTTCCTCCGTCGGTCTCTCGCGCAATCGTCGACCCTACCACATTTACAATACCACGCACAGATGCGCCTTTACGCCGCGCTTCACGCAAAGCCGCCAAGGTGTCTGCAGTTTCACCCGACTGCGAAATGCCAAATACCAGCGTCTTTTCATTAAGCACCGGATCACGATAGCGGAATTCACTTGCCACATCCACTTCCGCAGGTATGCCCACCAGGCGTTCAAATGCGTATTTTGCAATAATTCCCGCGTGAGAAGCGGTGCCGCAAGCAATAAACAATACGCGTTCAATAGCGCGCATTTGGTCTTCAGTCATATTGATTCCACCCAGATGAGCCGTCCCCTGCTCCAAATCAATACGTCCGCGAATCGCATCTTCAAAAACAGACGGCTGATCAAAAATTTCTTTCAACATGAAATCAGGATATCCTTGTTTCTGCGCCTGTGTTTCATCCCAATCAATTTCTTCCACATGTTTCTCCACCTGTTCATGCTTCATATTCATAATCATGACGCCACCACGCGTAATTTCTGCTATTTCACCATCGTTTAAAAATACCACTTTTTTAGTGTACGCAAGCATGGGGGTTGCGTCACTTGCCACATAATGCTCACCTTCGCCAATTCCAATCACAAGAGGGCTCCCCATGCGTGCCGCCACCAGTTTATGCGGATGTTGCGCGTGCATAACCACAAGACCATATGTGCCGCGGACATGGCTTAAGGCCTTTTGCACCGCATGATTCAAATCACCGGTATAGTGCGATTCAATCAAATGCGCGAGCACCTCCGTATCGGTTTCAGAAGTCCAGCGATGTGAATTTCCTAATTTTTCTTTAAGTTCACGATAATTTTCAATAATACCATTATGCACAATTACCAAGTCATCTGTACACGCAACGTGAGGATGCGCGTTGGCTTTAGTAACTCCTCCATGTGTCGCCCAACGCGTATGCGCTATTCCTGTAGAACCCTCACAAACACGACCCCCTAATACTTCCGCCAATTGATCAATTTTCCCCACCGCGCGCACGCGGTTCACGCGAAAACCATCAAATATTGCAACACCCGCGCTATCATAGCCGCGATACTCCAAACGACGAAGCCCTTGTAAAAGAATAGGGAGCGCAGGTTTAGTTCCAATATATCCTACGATACCGCACATATATTATATTTAATTTCCTTTTAATTTTTTACGCTGATCCGCTTCCTGTAAATTTTCAAGCGTATTGATACCAAACCATTCACTAGTGTCATCCAATTGAACCATCTCGCATCGTTTACCTTGTTCCTGCGCCATTGAAAGCGCGGCAGGCAACCCATATTCATTTAATTTTTTCATGCGCGGCATGGAGGGGAATACACTCTCAAACCAAGCGCGTTCAAAACAAAATGTTCCGGTGCTGATTTCTTTGATAGACGCTTGTTCAGGAGTAAGATATTCTTTTTCAACAATCATCACGCTCCCGTCAGGTGAGCGTACAATGCGCCCCAACTGCGACGGATCCTCCACGTGTGCCGTCAAAAGCGAAAGATGCGCGCCTTGGCCGGAATGCTTTTCAATAAACGTTCGCATGGTTCCCTGACTATAGAACGCGCTATCATCACCCCCCATTACCAAAACCTGTTGAACATCTTGAGGAAGCACGCGCATACCGGTGAATGCCGCGTGTGCCGTTCCAAGAAGCTCGGTCTGTTCCGCGTACACAAAATCGGGGCCAAAAAATTTACGCAATTGATCTCCTTGATAGCCAATAACAAAACAAATCCTGCTCGGCGCAAAACCGGCCGATAGTAAACTCTCCACCGTATGTACCACAATAGGCTTGCCGCCTATCGGCATCATTACTTTTGGCGTATGGATCACATTGAGCCGCGTTCCCCGACCAGCGGCTAAAATAACCGCCGCAAATGTAGACGGAAGCATACAAAAATAGTTATGAAAAACTCGTCGCGTGCACAATGGTCAGATAATCTCGCACTTCCTTGAGATGTTCAAAATTCAAATATCCCGCGTCACGATAGGTCAAAAGAGGCACCTCAACGCGGCGTTTAATAACAGGAATGACGTGAGGAAATAATGACGAAACGTTGTGCACCTCCTCAAGCTTGCTCGTTAAAAAAAACATGCGTGGCTGAACGGTACCAAACAATGAATACAAAATATCCGTACGCTTCAAATCGGTAAAATGAACATTCTTAAAAAACCACTCAATGCCGGAAGCTTGCACCTTAGCGCGTTGAAACTCGGGGTTGCCAAAAGAAAGGAGTGTCAAATTAATATTCAAACTCAACATACGGTTCAAAAAATCAAGCGCGTCAGAGTATAAATATTTATAACTGTTTGCCAAGACGCGGCGCATTACGTCAAGCATTTCTTCGTGCGATCTATTAGTAAATGGCTGGAGCAATTCAATGTGCCGCTCAAGACGATAAAAAACCTTTCCATCTCCGGTATTACGCGCCTTAGGATATGTTTGCCAAAAAATTTCAGTACTCACACCAAGACTTTCAAGACTCCCCGACAAATCTTTTTTAAATTGAGCGGTGTCAAAAAGTGTGTGATCAAATTCTAGGACAAGTTGGTTAACCGGCATATATTTTCTAAGAATTAATGATGTTGAATAAGATAATCTTGAACGGCAGCCAAATTTTTAAAGCTTGGCATCCCACTTTCTTCATAATCATTCAAAGAATAATCCGCCCGCTCTCTCACCAAAGGGAACCAATGCGGATAATGTTCAAAAATTTCTTTTGTCTCCAATACTTTATCATTTAAAAAATATACAGGTTCCCTTTCATCAACCAAATCAGGGATAACATTTAACTTATTCGTGTCAACAAATTCAATATGATCAAAAAAATGAGCAAGACCTGATTTTACCACTTTATTATTCTGAAAAACAGGATCCCCAAGGCTTAATAAAATAAGAGTCTTGCCTTGATTTTTTAAAAAATTAAGAAAAGCAGGGGCGTCATCAAAAACAAAATTTTCATTTTCCAATACATTTTTAAAAGCGTTTTCCAACTCTTGCGCGGTGGCAAAATCCGAATGAAGCGCGTACAAATTCTCCGCGTGCCGAGCAAAAGTGTAACTCAACATGCCATGTCTACTATCGCGCGTCTGTTTATAGGTAGACCAAAATTCTTCTTTTGAAAATCCAAAACGATTCGCGCTTTCGCACAACATTCTTTTAAAACGATACGCGTGAAACAAAGTATCATCAAAATCAATTATCATTTTTTGTATGTCATGCCTCATATATGCGCCCACAATTGTTCAAATAAGACTTTCTGCGTTGCGTAAATTCCTTGATTTTCCAAAATCACTCCAGCCAATTCATTCCGCGCGTCAACAGTAAGATACGCCACTTTGCCCGCGTACACAATAGTATACGTTGACGCTGGCTCCTTAATTTTTATCCATTTACGCTCGTCGAGCCCACGAAGCTCCCCTCCTGCTCCCAACGCGATCACCTTAACCTTTATACCGCGTTTTACTCGTTCCGTACTGTACTGCTGATATTGCTCATAAAGGCGCGCGCGAGTATCTGATGCTGAATACACATAATACTCCTTCCCATTTTTCTGTGTCGCCTCTAACACGTCATTCAAAATACTTCGAATTCCGCGTTTACCCTCATAATACTTGACCACCGGTTTTTCATCAGACGCCTCATAAAGAGCTTTTAACATTGGGATAATTTCTACAGCCTCATGCTTTAAGTCGTCAAGCTTTTTTTGCCTGCGGTCTATGACTGCCGTTATCGCATCAGGACTCTCCGCGACAAAATATTGCTTCTTTTCTTTATGAAAATAGCTTGTCATTCCTTCTCTCATGAGGGACTTTAAGATGTCATAGGTTGTCCCTCTGTTTACGCCTGACGCCATGGCAAGCTGGCGCACAGAAGCCTGTTTAAGTCCAAGAAGAGTAGTATATACCTTAATCTCCTTTTCTGAAAACCCTAGGTGTTTAAGCCTGTCTATTCTTGTCATAAATTGACCCACTTTATTTATAATTATATACTATATTAAGATAAAAATACTGTCAACTTTTTATCTACAGTTTTGTGGATAAATTATAAAGACAGCTCTAGACAAAAGAAATCATATCTGTTTAAATGGATATAAGGAGGCGTTAGGAGGTCTAACGTTCTTTTCATTTCCATCAGTCCACGGAGGACTGCCATGACACTAGAACTGGTCATAGCTTGTGGATTTTCGGGCAATGTTGAAAATATCTTGTTGCCTGACGTGCCGCATGATGTTATTCCCGCCGGCGTTGAACACAACAAAGTTCCCGGATGCATCATAAGCCCTAGCCCTGAAGGGTCGGAAACTCGTTACGAGGTTACACTGCCTCGTGGCGATAAACTTCAGATTGGTCCGTGCGTGCCTCACACGCGTTACGCAGGAAGTAGCATTAACATAGGCGCCATGGCAAAAACTCTCGGACATCGGGTTCATTGTTGGATCACGCTTGATACCGACCCTCATGGACGCGGTATGTTCAGATCATTGGATACAAGAGGTATCCGCGTCAACTGCATTCCCTGCGGATCAACACCGCTGACATTGGGCATAAGAGGAGGTGGCGCCACCACGCTTCTCATGCAGAAACCCGCTCCGCCGCAGTTCGTTTTGCATGAGCAAGCAATCCATCAGATTGCCACAGGTATTGCGCTCTGTCAACCGAACATTTTCTTTGCCACAAGCATTGGAGAGGTAGAACTTTCTTGTGTTCAAACCGCCTTTGAAAGACTTGAGCAAACATTTTGCGTGTTTTGCCCTCGTATTTCAATTCTCGGAAAAGAACATCACGAGAAAGGACTTCTCAAAGCCATGGCAAGTGCTGATGCCGTCTTCATGAACAGACGAGAATACCGCCACCTCACAGACGACGAGTTTGCTTCCGACGAGGCATTTTCCTCTCGAGAACATATTGTGTATGCCGTGAAGATGCTTGCTCCGTATATCACGGACGCAAGACAACGCCTTTTTGTGGTGACGTGCGATACAGATGGGGCTTCTGCCGTCGCGCACCGAAACGGCAACACAGAAGGGATTCATGACGTACAGGCAATTCCAATTACTCCTGTCGTGGATACCACCGGCGCAGGAGACGCTTTCGCTCTTGGCATGACGATTGCCTTGTGTCGTGGTATTTCATGGCAAACCGCAATGGAATGGGGAACAAAACTTGCGGCTGAAAACGTAAAAGGCCCCGGCGGCTGGTTTGCCGCTGACACAAAAAACAATCCCCTTGTTATCACCCCCGCGTTCTTTGACCCTCCAACCACCTAAAATATCCAATTTCTCGGATTAAAACCAATCCGAGTTTTTTTTATGAGTTAATTGTCTTAATCAATTGGTAATACGCGTCGTCTTTCATCCATGGATATGCACCGAGCACTGGTTTCATATAATCCATAAATTCATCCGTAGCACGCATTTGTTTCCAATCAAAAAAATTATCCGGCACAAAACGGTAATTCCCCTCACCAATAACATTTTCAAGCTTGCATTCGCCAACTTCAACAACAGCGCCATTCCTCACAACGCTTGGCATAAACCCAAATTTTTCCTCTTTTAATAATTCAATGCTTTTTATGCCCAATTTATACGCAATAACGCGGTCAATATCTATGGGGTGCCCGCTCTCCAAAAAATTTCCAGGATAAATAGCTTTGGCATAAACTCCCAAATCTTTTTTTAACCTATCGCGCAGAGCAAGACAAACATATTCCCGCCGAACAGTGCCAAAATGATCTGTTTGGTCGTCGTCGCGGGCATTCAATGGTTCATCAAACCGCGCTTCCTGGCTTACCACCACGCATGCAAAATTTCCGTTTTCTTCATACCTCTCTCCAGTCAAACGCACCACCTCTGACAAACTCACCTGCTTTTCCGGAGGAATTATAACATCTGCTCCTCCGCACGCGCCAGCCAACGCGAGCCATCCGGCATGCATACCCAAAGCTTCAATCACAAAAATACGAGAAAGCGTATACGCCGCGTCCTCCCTGATTTCTTTGACAATCTGTGCCATTTGAATCGCGGCAGAGGGGTATCCGGGAGTCCAATACGTTTCTGATAAATCATTATCAATAGTTTTGGGAATTCCTATAACAGGAATGCCTTCTTTTTTAAAAAGCTCACATGCTTCACCAAGCGTATCATTGCCGCCAATCGCAAAAATCACATCTATCTGATGTTCTTTAATTTTGAGCTTCACTTGTTCAATGCCGTTCTCTACTTTAAAAATATTAGTGCGCGAAGAACGCAAAAAAGTTCCCCCAATTTTTTGTATCAGTTCAGTATCCACGGAAGAAATATCCACTATTTTCCCATTATCAAGCAAACTCGCCCACCCTCTTAACCCTCCCAAAACAGTAATGCCGCTTTCACGCGCGGCGTCAATCACCCCTGCGAGTGTTGCGTTCAAAGCAGGTGCCAACCCCCCTCCAGTAAATACTATAATACGTTTATAATCCATATATTTCTGACTCCATTATACCCATGAGCAAGCTGTTTGTCTACACAATTCATGATATCTTAAGATACAAAAACAGCCCACCTTATAAGTTCCGGCGATGGTCTACTTTTGCGGCTCCGGGTTGGGAACAGCTATCATCGACACTGAACTGCTTAACTACCGAGTTCGGGATGGGATCGGGTGTGGCCAGCTCGTTTGAATCACCGAAACATATAAAGTGGGCTGTCTAAAAAACTGTCACCCTACGCGTTTTGTGCGCGTGGATGGACAGTCCCTTGTAACGAAAATACAAAATGGTGCAATTAATTGAATACTATTCTTCTTGAATCAATCTTCCGAAAGATGGAGAAGAGAACGATCGATTAGTACTCCTCCGCTCAACTCGTTACCGAGCTTACACGTAGAGCCTATCAAGGTCGTCGTCTACAACCGATCTATGAAATTTAATCTTGAAGACGGCTTCACGCTTAGATGCTTTCAGCGTTTATCCGCTCCGAACTTGGCTACCCGGCAATGCGCTTGGTAGCACAACCGACACACCAGAGGTTCGTCCTTCCCGGTCCTCTCGTCACATATTCCCTTATTTCTAAGAGTGTAGACTATATCTTCACCCCAATTTAAATGGGGTGTCAGCGTATTATAGAAGTTTAATTCCTGATTATCAGGTACCTTCTATCTTTCCGTGCCTTTGGGCAAGGATTAGTCGTTACGGGGTCAATCCTACAATATTTTGTAATTCTTCTTTGCTCTTTTTAAGTTTTGTTGCATAATTATTTTTTTGAACAATCAAAATATAATGCAACAATTTTACTTTTTCTTTTTGAGTAAGAAGCTTTATGCTTTTTCGCGATAACAAACTGCATGCGGCAAAAACCGCTTGAGCTTGAAGTTTTTTAAACTTAATGTATGGAAGTAATAAGCAAAGAATATCACGAATTTGTTGAAACCCATTTATTCTTATCCTTGAAGCATAATACTGCCATCGCCATCTAAAAAACCGGCGATATATGCACATTCTACTATTGTAAGACGACTTCCCACGGTATTATCTTTATAAAATTTTATGGTCCTCACGTATATGATACCACTTATCCTTTGGACCTTCAAGATAAGAAGCTTAAGACCATATTTTTATAATAAGACTTCACCGTTATAAGCTGAATTGTCATCACATCTTACGATGTGAAGTAGCAATAACCCTATATGGGTTTACTAGGGAAGAGTCTTCTCAAATTTCCGCGCCCATAACAGATAGGAGACCGACAATTTGTTACTTTGCAAACCACATCAATAACAACTTTTGCTCTGTGGTGGCATATCATTTCTGATATGCTCTGCATATCGCTATGCAGTTCGGACTATATCTTCCTCGTTTTAGAGGTTCGACGTATAGTCTCTGAGGGTTTTACTTCACTGTGAAACATGAAACTCTGGAATTATATGAAGTAATCTTCCCTGCTGATTGTCTGCACTCAACACTTTTTTACATGTCATATACTATAAAGTATACCACGTAGTGTGAGATTCTTCCAACTCCTACTCCTGTAAAGAAGTTGTGCCAGATTTTCCAGCATTTAGTCGAATTTATAGACAGCACGATTTTCTATACTGTCTCGCGACGTTCTGAACCCAGCTCGCGTACCGCTTTAATTGGCGAACAGCCAAACCCTTGGGAGCTTCTCCACCCCCAGGATGCGATGAGCCGACATCGAGGTGCCAAACCGGGTCGTCGATGTGGACTCTTGGACCCGATCAGCCTGTTATCCCCGGAGTAGCTTTTATTCGTTGAGCTTCGACCATCCTATATTGGATCGTCGGATCACTATGTTCTGCTTTCGCAACTGCTCGACATGTCCGTCTTGCAGTAAAGCAGGCTTGTGCCATTACACGTCCAGCTCCGTTTCCATCGGAGCTAAGCCTACCTTTGTAAACGCCTCCGTTACATTTTAGGAGGCATCCGCCCCAGACAAACTATCCACCAGATACTGTCTCCCACTCCGGATGACGGAGCGGAATGAAGGGTTAAAAAAACATAAGGGTGGTGTCTCATCGGCCCCTTGCGGGTCCCACCTACTCTGAACATACGTATTCTTAACTCAATACCAAGTTATAGTAAAGCTTCACGGGGTCTTTTCGTCTAGTTATGGGTAGGAGGCATCTTCACCTCCCTTGCAATTTCACTGAGTCCCTCGTTGAGAGAGTCTTCAAGTCGTTATGCCATTCGTGCGGGTCGGAACTCACCCGACAAGGAATTTCGCTCTGTCTGTTATCCCCTGCTTTTAAAGTAGGGATCTTAATCATTTCTGTTAAGATCTGCATGTCGCCATGCAGTTCGGACTATATCTTTCTCATATTAATGAGATTCGGCGTGTAGTCTCTGAGGATTCTCTAAACGGATTACTTTTTTACGGTTCATTCGTGATTTCAATGTCATAATTTTCTGTTCTGACCTTGAGTCACGACGAATTCCGGAAAAATCTGAACCTGTTATCCATTCCGCATAAAGCCTTTCCTGCTGGTTGTCTGCACTAGAAACTTTTTTACTTGGTATATTTATTTTAAGGAATAAATATACCATAGTAGTCCTAGATTCTCCAGAGATTCCAGCATATAGCCAAATTTTACTAAGGCAACGAATTTTCACCTTAGGACCGTTCATACTAATGTTAACTCACAATCTCTTGTGAGATCGGACTATATCTTCTTCGAAGTTTCATCACGAAACTTACGAGGTCTAACGTATAGTCTCTGAGGATTTTCTTGTTGCATTATATGACGAATTGTGTACTTTCTTTTTCTACCGATACCTTCATTCAAAGTCTCACGTAATACCATAATCTGTTGCAATCCTTCCACGGTGAGATGTTTTTTTTCCATCATCAACCTAATAATTTGCTTAAAGATGGAAAAATTTTTTTTCTTGCGTTGAGACAAAAACGGAAATCGTTCAAAGAAAGGTATCACTCGTTCAGTCAGAGATAGTGGATTGCTAACAACATAATAATATATACCATCTGGCCTAGATTGTAGACGTCCACATCCTAAAAGTTGTCTAAACTGTGCAAGAATGTACAGTTCTTTTTGTGATACGTTAAAGGTTGGAACTACCTGCCACCCCATAGCATGGTCGGGTCGTCTACGTAATGATACATTAAAACTCCCTTCACCATCGGTGAAACCAGAGAAATAATAACCTTTTTCAATTGGTATATATCTCAACCACTCTGCACTTGTTTGTTGCATATAATATTCAAGAATCTTTCCTGCGGATTGTCTGCGGCTCTAGTTAAAAGCCACTGGTTGATTTTTACTGCCGATTATTCGACGAGTACAACCAGACAAACAGAGTTTCCCGCAAATAGTTAGATTTATTTACGTAACTACAATGTCCTAGATTTATAGTTACGGCCGGCGTTCATCAGCGCTTCGGTTCAAGGCTGCCGCCCTTGCGGGCATGACCTCTCCCCTTAACGTTCTGACACTGGCCAGGCATCAGCCCCTATACATCATCTTTCGATTTTGCAGAGACCTGTGTTTTTGGTAAACAGTCGCTTGAAGTCTTTCGCTGCGCCCCATCTTGCGATGGGGAAGGCTTATCCCGAAGTTACGCCTGCTTAATTGCCGAGTTCCTTAACGAGGGTTCTCTCATACACCTGAGCATATTCACGCCCGTCCACCTGTGTCGGTTTGCGGTACAGACTCTGTATGCTTAACGTTTTTTGTCTTTTCTCGGCACCTCTCTATCCCCAATCAACAAACGCCTTGCGGCGTTCATTTCTATCTTTCGAAACGCGTATAACCGAAACGCGCTGACAACTTCAAGATGCGTCAACAAAAAACAAACATACAAAGGTGCAGGAATATTAACCTGCTTAGCCATCGGCTACCTCCCCTTTAATTGAGAGCTCACCTTAGGATTGACTAACCCTGGGTCGAGTTGCGTTGCCCAGGAAACCTTGGACTTACGGTGTTCCGAGTTTTCATCGGAATTTTTGTTACTTATGCCAACATTCTCCCTTCTGAACGCTCCACCGGCTCTCACGAGTCCGACTTCACCGCATTCAGAATGTTCCTCTACCGCTTGACGCAGTCAACACAATGTACTACAACCGCACGCGTCTCTTTGCCATGCTTATTCTTAACTCATTTAATAGGCTCGCCTTCGGCTTCGCCTAAAAATTATTTGTAATATATCATGTTGACTGCGTCAAACCCGTATCTTCGGTATCATGTTTGAGCCCCGGTACATTTTCGGCGCAAAATAACTTGACCAGTGAGCTGTTACGCTTTCTTTAAAGGATGGCTGCTTCTAAGCCGACCTCCTGGTTGTATAAGTCACTTCACCACCTTTTACACTTAACATGAATTTAGGGACCTTAAATGACGGTCTGGGCTGTTCCCCTTTTGACTAGTGGAGCTTAGCCCCCACAGTCTGACTCCTAAGATATAGTCTCTGGCATTCGGAGTTTGGTTAAAGTGCTACGGATTGCTCCGCACCACCTCATTCAGTGCTCTACCGCCAGAGGGATCTCTTAAGGCTAGCCCTAAAGCTATTTCGAGGAAAACCAGCTATCACCGAGTTCGATTAGAATTTCTCTCCTTACCACAGCTCATCCCCGTGTGTTGCACAGCACGTGGGTTCGGACCTCCATGTACCTTTCGGTACACTTCATCCTGGCCATGGTAAGCTCACCCGGCTTCGGGTCTTATATGTGCCACTAAATCGCCCTATTCAGACTTGGTTTCCCTACGGCTCCTTCCGTTGTCCGGAATTAACCTTGCGACACACATAAACTCGTTGGCTCATTCTTCAATAGGAACGCCATCACCCCTTTCGAGGCTCTGACTCCTTGTAAGCGTATGGTTTCAGATACTATTTCATCGCCCTTCCGGGCTGCTTTTCACCTTTCCCTCATGGTACTTGTTCACTATCGATCACAAAAAGTATTTAGTCTTGGAACATAGTCGTCCCAGCTTCACGCGGGATTTCACGAGTCCCGCGCTACTTGTGAGCAGTTCTCACAGAGTGATATTTTTTTTCATGTACGGGGCTTTCACCATCTATGGCCGGTCATTCCAGACCGTTCCATTAAAAAATATCATTTCTTCTCTGTCTATCCTCATTGAGGGGGATAACAAAACTGTCACGCAACACCATCCCGCATATTGGCCCTCAAACCTTAAACAGCATACATAATCTCAACTTGCGTCAAAACTTGCCATACTGCTCAATGCAGGTGGTTTAGACTGCTCCCCGTTCGCTCGCCACTACTTGGGGAATGAGTTTCGCATACACGAAACATTGATTTCTTTTCCTCCGGTTACTGAGATGTTTCACTTCACCGGGTGTACTTCATTATCCTATGAATTCAGATAATGATTATGCGACATAACTCGCACAGGGTTTCCCCATTCGGAGATCTCCGGATCACAGGCTGCTTGCCGCCTCCCCGAAGCATATCGTCGGCTGCTACGTCCTTCTTAGTCTTTTTGTGTCAAGGCATCCACCATACGCTCTTAATGCTCTTCTCCATCTTTCGATGGATTGTATACAAGAGAATACTATTAACTAATTGCTTTAATGCTTTTGCTATTTTCATTTGTTCTTAAATTGTCAAAGATCACGTGGCGAATACCGGCCACCATGAAACGTTTGCGCATGCACCCAAGCGCTTCATGCTTTCCGGTATTTTCTTTTTTTACTTGAACAAAAAATAAAAAACCGCCAATTCCGGCGGATACTTTTAAAAGTATGGTTCTTAACCGCCGAAAGACTTCTTTAGTAAACGTATTTTCATATATTCTTGTGTGAAGAAAATGTTTACTCAGAGGTCCATGTCTGGCGGCGCGTTTTTTTGAAAACACTTCGTCCAAAAACTGTACATGAGAGAGATTTTTACTCGTGATGAATAGTATAGTACTAACCACTTAATTTGTCAAGGATTTCTTCATCTATTTTATTGATTGCATAAAAAATGCTTTAATTAGCAAAAATATCACCTCAAAAAGGTGATATTTAAAAGTTATGCACAAAGCCTATTTATTTCCCCAAATTATACAATCTTTTAACTTCCGCGGCACTTAACGCGTAATTATACAAACGAACATCATCAACGCGCCCATCATAAAACGAACCTGTGCCGGTGCGTGCACCAAAGGTAAGTGCTGAAGTATCATCTGAAATACTGCCGGAAGCAGAGGTTGATAAATCACACGTGGAAGTAATATCCACTAACGTTTCTTGAACTCCATTTACATACAGTTTGAGTATGCTTGAGACGTTGGTGTCAACCACAATGGTCACATTGTGCCACTTTCCAAGATTAAAAGTATTTGTTGATGCTCCACCGTACAATCCGCCGGACAATTTAACAAACCCACAAAATTGATTTCCATTTGCCGAAAAAATTCCATATCCCGCAGTATTTACATTTCCTTTTTCAACAATAGAATTAATATTACCCGAAACTGTCGAAACAGTTCTTGGGCGCACCCACGCGGAAAGCGTCATTGTGGCAGATGGCTTGAGTGCGCTTTGATCTGCTATTGTTACATAGCTTGTTGAACCGTCAAAATTCAAAGCCTGTCCTGTCTTTCCCACCACTCTCGTTGGCAAAGTCGTGCCGGAAAGCGTGCCTGTGGCAAAACTTGTGCTCTTGTCATACGCGTCTGTGCCTGCCATATCTTGCGCATTAAAACTCCACATACCAACCAAATTTGTTTTTGCGCGGGCATTGGTTGATGCGTTCACTTTTGACGCGCCTAAATTATATAACTGTTTAACCTCTGCCGCGGAAAGCGCGCGATTATAGATTCTTAAATCATCAATTGAACCATTAAACAACGTTTGGGCATTGCCATCACAACGTCGTCCTATACACAAATTTGATGTAGAAGTGATTGTATTAAGTGTTGTATAAGTGGATGAATTATCTCGTACGCCATCAATATAAATGAGCATTGTCTTGGAAGATCTGATATGCTCCACCACAACATTATGCCACTTATTATCTGAAATACTGGTAAGGGAAGACACCTGTGGAGCATTACCACCGTCATAACGGGCAAAGAAAATTGTACCATCTGAATTAGCCCTAACAGTATATGAATACCCACCGGCGGTTCCATCCCATTTTTCCAAGATTATCGCACTACTTACTGTTTGAGGATTAAATTTTGTCCAAAATCCTATAGTGAAATCATCGGTATTGGCAAAATGGATAGAATTCTGATGGTTAATAGTAACATATTTGCTTGAACCATCTACTGAAATTGCTTGTCCTAATTTTCCCGTTACACGCGTTACGGTACCGGTAATAGTGCCTGTGGCAAAACTTGTGCTCTTGTCATACGCGTCTGTGCCTGCCATATCTTGCGCGTTAAAACTCCACATACCAACCAAATTTGTTTTTGCGCGGGCATTGGTTGATGCGTTCACTTTTGACGCGCCTAAATTATATAACTGTTTAGCCTCTGCCGCGGAAAGCGCGCGATTATACATTCTTAAATCGTCAATTGAACCATTAAACAACGTGAGGGGATGGGCATCACAACGTCGTCCTATACACAAATTTGATGTATTAGTGATTGTATTAAGTGTTGTATAAGTGGATGAATTATCTCGTACGCCATCAA
>Ga0209211_10006768_pt1 | contig 16405 bp, 10 predicted proteins | sample RifGroA2_FD_183992 | JGI IMG/M metagenome (GOLD analysis project Ga0209211, IMG submission 183992) | Groundwater microbial communities from Rifle, Colorado, USA - Groundwater A2 (SPAdes) (version 2) | ecosystem: Environmental > Aquatic > Deep subsurface > Groundwater | place: Rifle, Colorado... | reverse complement strand
ACAGAATATACATTTGGAGTACCATACATTGCTCAAGCTTTAGTTTTATACTACAATAAAGAATTTATTACCGAACAACAAGTCTTAACTTGGGAAGGCATCTTGGCAGCAGCTGCTACAGCAAACAAGCAAGCATTATCTTTAACAGGCACAGATGGATTTAATAATTCATTCCTTCTACTTGCTAAAAATGCTACAACTCAAGCAACAAGCTTACGTCTTTATGCAGACGGCGACATCAATGAAAACTATGCAACAGGCGATGATGTCTTAAGCGTATTGAAGTGGGGTCAAAGATTCTTCACCAATCCAAATGGAGCGAAGAGACCTACGGATTCCGGTTGGACTGTTGAAATTCAAAATGAAATCTCTATCGCTGTCATCGGCGGAGCATGGCATTTCAATGCTGCTCAAGCAGCTTTAGGAAGCAATCTAGGCGTAACTAAGCTTCCAACATTCACTGTAACTTCACAAGATGTTTACGGATCAACTCCAGCTGGAACAGAATTCCAATCTGGAACATTCGCAGATGCTAAGATGTTTGTCATGAAGAAGGGCAGCGATAAAGCTGCATACCTGCAAGACATCATGATGCATTTATCAAGCAAAGAAATCCAAGAACAATCATTTACTGAAGCGAACAATCTTCCTTCTTACAAGAATGCGAAAGATGAATTTGATTCAATGACTGGGGATTCCGTTGAAATTCAATTGGCTGTCGCTCAGCTTGAAATGTTTGAAAGAGGAATTCCACAACCATTCGGTGCGGATACACGCTTTAATTTCTATTATTATTCTAAGGGTGCTCCTGACTTAATCATGGAAATCTTGGAAAATAAGAATGATTTATTTGATACTGACGCTGCTATATTGGCACAAATGCTGATCGTTGAAGCCATTTGGAAAACTGGAGTAAGACCAACCACTTAGTCTTCTCATCGAGTAGGAGGATATGATGAGCAGTAAAAACGTGCAACAAAATCAATCAATCATTTCTCGAATCCTTGTTTCCATCCTTACCTTTTTCAAGAATATTGGACTTGGCATCTATAAATGGATTATCAAAATAGGTGTGGGATTGAAAAACTCAACTGTTCATTTTGCGACCAGATTCAGAGATTCAAGCACATTGACCAAGGTTTCTCATTTCATCATGGGATTTGGCAATATGGCTAGAAAACAAATCGTCAAAGGCCTGCTCTACTTCGTTATTGAAGTAGGGTTCTTGACTTTTATGATTATGTCTCCAGTCGTCAATGATACGCCAATGGGATTCAGAGCTATAAAAAACTTTATCACTTTAGGTACGGTTGAAGGAGATATCTTCACACCTACCGACAATTCAATGCTGATGCTTTTATTTGGAGTAGTCACTACAGGAATCATTTTCATGTTCCTTGCAGCCTATTCATCAAATATCAAGAGCTCATGCCTTGCAGACGAACTGCAGAAGAAGGGTAAGAAATTACCAACCTTTAAGGAAGATTTGGCAGAATTGATGGATGCGAAATTCCATTTGACCATGCTGACTCCTGCAATTATCGGTATTGTGATTTTCACCATTCTTCCAACCGTCTTTATGATTTTAATCGCATTTACCAATTTTGATGCCCAACATCCTGCTGGACAGGTTTTGTTCGATTGGGTCGGATTAGAAAATTTCAGAAATATTTTTAGCGGATCTGGTGAAATTTCTGTAAGGTTCCTTCCAGTTTTATCTTGGACGATGATTTGGGCATTCTTTGCTACATTCTCCAATTATATCGCTGGTATTTTGCTTGCGTTGCTCATCAATAAAAAGCAGATTAAGTTGAAGAAACTTTGGAGAACAGTATTCATCATGACGATTGCCATTCCACAGTTTATTTCTCTTCTGGCTGTTCGTAACATTTTATCCGAATATGGTCCAGTGAATAATTTGTTGATGACGATTGGCTTAATCGATTCTCCAATTTCATTCTTGGCGACTGCAGCCAATGTTTGGACTGCGCGCATTACCATCATTGTGATCAACTTGTGGGTAGGTATTCCTTACACCATGCTGATGACAAGCGGTATTTTAATGAATGTTCCACAGGATCTTTATGAAGCAGCAACGATTGATGGCGCAAGCAAGCGGCAGGCGCTCATGAACATTACGGTTCCTTATATTGTATTCGTTACGACGCCATACCTGATTACCTCGTTTGTAGGTAACATTACAAGTTTTAACATTATCTATCTCTTGACGGGCGGCGCACCGATCGTACCGGGCGGATATAAAGCGGGAAGCACCGATTTGCTTGTGACTTGGCTGTATAAATTGACGATTGATGAGAACGAATATAACCTTGGTTCCGTCATCGCCATCATGACATTCATCATCACTGCGACAGGAACCCTGCTGACTTACCGCAAGAGCAAGGCATATAAAGATGAGGAGGCGTTCCAATAATGAACCAATTGACTATGAAAGCTCCAAAATCTAAAAGCATGAAAAAAACAGAAAGAACATCAACCATTACCGGTTATATCACGTTGATTATAATGTCTGTGATTTGGATGTATCCGATTGTTTGGATCATTTTAAACGCATTTCGAACAGAACGAAATAATCAAGGTGATTTGGTAGGAATCGTTGTTTCCAACTATTTCCCTAAAGCGGTCGGTTTCGATAATTTCATCAAACTGTTCACGACAACCGAATTTCCGACATGGTTCATGAACACGCTTGTCGTCGCTATCTTTAGTTTCATCTTCTCAACATTCCTGACACTCTCTGTCGCTTATGTCATGAGCAAACTGAAATTTAGAGCGCGCAAGAAATTCTTAAATGTGGCACTGATTCTTGGATTATTCCCAGGATTTATGTCGATTATCGCTATTTATTACATCTTGAAGGCTGTCAACCTGACTCAATCGCTCGCAGCGTTGGTTCTCGTCTATTCAGCAGGTTCAGGATTAGGGTTCTATATTGCCAAGGGATTCTTTGACATCATCCCAAATTCATTGATTGAGTCTGCAAGACTTGATGGAGCGACTAATTTTCAGATTTTCATTAAGATCATCCTTCCCATCAGCAAACCAATCATTATTTATACAGCACTGATGTCATTCACGGGACCTTGGATGGACTTCATTTTCGCCAGGGTTATCCTAGGCGAGACCAACACGCACTTACATACGGTCGCTGTCGGATTGTACACGATGCTTTATGGACAATTCGTCGATGTGAATAAGTTCACCATGTTCGCAGCAGGTTGCGTGATTGTCGCGATTCCGATCGTCGCTATGTTCTTATCGATGCAGAAGTACTATATTGAAGGCGTCACTGCCGGATCAGTTAAAGGATAATACATGATTAGAAAACTATGGATTGGAATCAGCTTGCTGGCACTATCATTTCTGTTATTCTCTTGCACAAAGCCTGAGTATGTCATAGAAGTTGATGAACAGCTTGAAGCACACATTTTAGATGATCAGTTTAGAACCTACTATGAAATATTCGTAGGTTCCTTTTCCGATAGCAACAAAGACGGTCTCGGTGATTTGAAGGGAATGACAAATAGACTTGATTATTTGAATGATGGAGATCCCAATTCAGGAAAAAGCTTAGGTATCGATGGAATCTGGCTGATGCCGATCATGGAATCACCCAGCTATCACAAGTATGATGTCGCGGACTACATGTCCATCGACAAAGATTATGGTACGCTTGAAGATTTTGAAAACTTCGTCGATGAAGCAGATAGCAGAGGCATTAATGTCATCATCGACTTGGTATTAAATCATACTTCTATGTATCACACATGGTTCAAACAAGCCAAAACAGCGATTAACGCTGGCGATTTGACCAACCCCTATATTGAATACTATTCACTTGTTAAAGAAGATGGAAAAGAACCCGGCAAAACCTACTATCCATTCGCTCAAGATTATTTCTATGAAGCGAACTTCTCTCAGACAATGCCAGAACTCAATATGGATAGCCTTCTTGTTAAAGCTGAAATCATCGACATCCTGCAGTTTTGGTTCGATTTAGGTGTTTCAGGGTTCAGATTGGATGCCATCAAGTATGTTTACTTGAATGACACTCAAAAAAACCTGGACTTTTGGAGCTGGTTCATCGAAGAATGCGTCAAGATCAATCCTGATGCTTATATCGTTGGAGAAGTTTGGTCGGGAGATGCGTTGATTGCTCCTTACTATGCAAACTTCAGCAATTTCGACTTCGGAATGTCTCAACTCGAAGGTGCGGTCGCATCAACCGCCAATGCTGCTGATGCTGTCAACAATTATGTAAGTTACTTGAATAATTATCGAAACATGATCGACGATTATAGCGAAAACCCAAACCTGACTCCATTCATATCAAATCACGACATGAACAGATCGGCAGGATACTTAAATGTCTCCGATTATAGAATGCACATGGCTGCCAATCTTTACATTTGGAGCTATGGGACACCATTCTTATATTATGGTGAAGAAATAGGTATGAAGGGCAGCAGAGGTACAGAAAGCACGGATGCGAATAGAAGACTGAAGATGCTTTGGGGAGATAAGGATACAGTCATAGATCCAGTGGGATCGACCTATGATATCGAGAAACAAACCAATGGCACTGTCAATGATCAGTTAAATGATCCGAACAGTTTGTTCAATCACTATAAAAAAGTGATTATGATCAGAAATGCAAACCCTGAAATTGCCCGTGGAACCTACACATCGCTCACCTTTACAGGCTATTTCACCTTTGGCGGATTCCTATCAACTTATCAGGAAAGCACCGTTGGAATCTTTCATAATACTGGGGAAACAGCGATCACAATCGACTTAAGTTTATACACAGATTATACATTTACAATCTTGAGAGGATTTGCAGGAAAAGGTGTGGCAAGTCTCTCAAATCAGTTTTTAACAATCGACGGATTGACAAGTGTGGTAATAAAATAACGGTACCACAATAAAAATTCAGCAAACATATTGTTGTTTATGGGAAAAAATGTTAAAATGAAAACGCTTATATTAAACAAATAAGAGAAAAAAGGAGAAAAAAATGAAAAAATTATTATCAGTAGTAGTTTTATTAGTTGCTGCATTTATCCTTGTCGGATGCAATACTGTTAGCGACGAAATCCTAGTAGATGCTGCTCATGACTATTATGCAGCTGGCGCTGTTACAGGTTGGGGCGATGCAGTAGGCAATGAAGACTTTAAGATGGAAGCAATTGCTCGTAGTGACGAACGTGTTGCATCAATCGTTGATGAACTTGAAGGTGCTGTATATCTGTATTTAGTAGAAGTTACTATTCTAAGCTCAGGTGCAGGTTGGACTTTCACTTACACAATTGATGGCGTTGAAACTGTATTTGATGGCAACCAAGCAATCAAGATGATCAGAACTGATGCAGATGGCGAAATTCCAAACTGGTGGGGACCAAGCCCAGAAAGTGGAGAATTCTTCAGTTTGACTCCAGAAACTTATTACATCCCACCTTATGTTGAAACTCCAAGCCCACAAGGCGACTGGAATTCAAACCCAGGTGCATTCGCAGCTGCAACTTTCTACATGATTTTTGCTGACTTCGGTACAGGCGAAGCAAGAGGTTTAGGACTTATTGCTAAATAAGTTCAACAGTTACAAAAACTAATTTTAAAAGGTGAATGGCGTTTGCTATTCGCCTTTTTTCTTTTCCTATATTTTTACATATTTTTAAGAAAGAAACCGATTTTTTGATTATGCAAACGGTCACATACATCATTCGTGATTCTTTGTGTTAAAATAATAATGAATATTATTATAAAGGAGATTAATCATGCAAAATATATTGACTAGCAAAGATTCCTTCAAAGAGGCGTTTTTGCATGATCTTAAGGATAAATTTGGTGTGGAATTGGAAAATTCCTCTGTCTTTCAACGCTATACGGTTTTAGCGACGATTTTAGATAGAGACTTGGAATCCGACTATCAGAAAACGAATGCATATGTGAAAAACAATAATCTTAAAAAAACAATTTATTTTTCAATGGAATTTTTGATGGGAAGATTGATCACCAACAATCTTCAAAATAGCGGTGCTTATGATGTAGTCAAGTCAGCATTTCAAGACATGAACATTGACATGAATGAAGTTGAAGAGGCTGAAGCGGATGCAGGACTTGGCAATGGCGGTCTGGGAAGGCTTGCTGCTTGTTTTCTAGATTCTGCAGCATCAGTCGGTTTACCATTATACGGTAACAGCTTACGCTATCAGCATGGTTTTTTCAAACAGGAAATCAGAAACCACAAACAGGTGGAACTTCCTGATCCTTGGTTGAGGAATCCCTTCATATGGGAAAAAAGAGTCGACGAAGATGCGATAGAAATTCCATTATTCGGTTATGTTGAACATACCAGACTGGTGAATCCGCAGTGGATTAAAGCCGTTCCTTATGATGTTAAAATCGTAGGTGATCAAAATGGAGTCATCACGAAACTTCGTTTATGGTCTACTGAACCTAGTGACCGTCAACTGATCAAGAGTGACGCATACTTAAAAATGACCACTCAAATTTGTGATTCACTTTATCCTGATGATTCAACAGAAGAAGGAAAGTCACTCAGATTGATGCAATCCTATGTATTTAGCGCTGCTGGTATCAAATCTGCGATCAACGAACACAAAAACGCCGGAAGAGATATCCGCACTTTGTCAGACTTTTATACCTTCCAGATCAATGATACGCATCCGACATTAATCATTCCTGAATTAATGCGCATTCTGATGGATGAAGAATTCATCAGTTATGAAGATGCTTGGCATATTACGCAACGTTCATGTGCATTCACAAATCATACGATTCTTTCTGAAGCGCTTGAAAAATGGAATATCCAGATATTTAGAAATCTATTGCCGCGAATTTATGAAATTATCGCAGAAATGAACAGACGCTTCAAGTTTATTCTTGAATCTGATGGTCGTTTCAACAAAGAACAGATCTATATGATGGGCCTTGTCGGACAAAACCATGTACGCATGGCGCACATTTGCATTTATGGTTCATTCTCAATCAACGGAGTTGCTGAATTGCATACAAGCATCCTGAAGAATACCGAAATGAAGCATTTCTATCATTTATATCCGCTCAAATTCAATAATAAAACGAATGGTATCACCCATAGACGCTGGTTGATTCACACTAACCACGAACTTGTCAAAATTCTTGATGAAAAAATCGGGGATTCATGGCGTAAAGACCTAACACAACTTGTTAAATTTGACCAATACCGTTTTGACAGAGATGTTCAAAACAAGGTCAATTTGATGAAAAAGGCTAAAAAACAAGCACTTGCTGATCGTATTTATAAAGAACAAGGTATTGAACTTAATGTCAACAGCATTTTTGACATCCAGGTCAAGAGACTTCATGAATACAAGCGTCAATTGATGAATGTGCTTCATATCATTTATGTATATCAGCGTTTGAAGAGTGATGCGCAATTTAAAGCGAACTACCATCCACATTCATTCATTTTTGGTGCGAAAGCGGCTCCAAGCTACACAATGGCGAAATATGTCATTGAATTGATTGATACGATTTCGGAAATCATGAATAATGATCCAGAAACCAAAGATTTACTCAAGGTCGTTTTCGTCAGAAATTATAATGTAACCTATGCAGAATACATCATGCCAGCAGCAGATCTTTCTGAGCAGATATCCACAGCAACTAAGGAAGCCAGTGGAACAGGCAACATGAAGTTCATGATGAACGGTGCAATCACCATCGGCACGATGGATGGCGCAAACGTCGAAATTGTTGAAAAAGCCGGTTTTGAAAATGAAATCATCTTCGGTCTATCTGCAGAAGAAGTTACCAAACTTTATACATTCAACGGCTACAAGCCACGTGAAATATATGACCAGGACCCAAGACTTCACAAAGTGTTTTCTTTCATCCGACAACTCAATCCAAATCCTCAGCATTTCGATTACATTTTGAATGCTTTACTGAATAGTGACTATTTCCTTGTCATGAAGGATTTTGATGCTTATGTAAAGGCTCACGAAGTTGCCAATAGTGCCTATAAAAACCGCACGCGCTGGTTGGCGATGTCTATTTCAAACATTGCAAATTCGGGATTCTTTACCTCAGATCGGACCGTTGAACAGTACAATAATGATATTTGGAAACTTACAAAAATAGCATTATAAGGATGTGAAACAATGGCAAGACAAACCAATACAGAAATAAGATCTTATACCTTTTATCAGGTATTCCCGAGACAACATTCCAAATCGCACGATTTTATCGGTGTGATCAAGGATTTAGACCGCATTCATGCGATGGGAGTCGATGTTTTATATGTATTGCCTGTTCATCCCATTGGCGAGCAAGCAAGAAAAGGCCAACAAGGAAGTCCATATTCGATTGTTGATTACTTTGAAATCCATCCAGGACTGGGCACCTATGAAGATTTTATCTTATTGATTGATGAAGCGCACAAAAGAGGGATGAAGGTGATGATGGATATCGTCTTCAATCACACCTCAAGGGATTCCAAACTTGTCAAAGAAAAACCAGATTGGTTTTATAAGAATGACAAGGGTGAATTTGCCAATAGGATCGGAGATTGGAGCGACATCACGGATCTTGATTTCAAGAAGAGGGATGTTTGGAATTATCTGATTGATGTTCTAAAGTTTTGGGCGAGCAAGGTTGACGGATTCCGCTGCGATGTAGCGCCGCTCCTCCCCCTCGATTTTTGGATGGAAGCGAGAAAAAAGATTGATTTGATCAATTCAAACCTGATTTGGCTCTCTGAATCTGTGGAACCGGGATTCATCAAATATCTGCGCGATCATGGTTATGAATGTTATAGTGATTCTGAAATGTATCAGGCATTTGATGTTTGTTACGACTATGACATCTTTAGTTACATGAATGAATACTTGAAAAACCCAAACAAGCTATCCAGATGGCTTGAGGAAATCGCACGCCAGGATGTCATTTATCCAAATAATTATATTAAGCTCAGAAGCTTTGAAAATCATGACCAAGAACGATTAAGAAGCAAAGTCAGAGATCATGCTCATTTCATGCAGATGATGGCCTTGATGTTTTTCTTGAAAGGTCCAGCCTTTATTTATGCGGGACAAGAACATGAAATATTTGAAAAACCATCCTTATTTGAAATTGATTTAATCCCTTGGAATTCAGAAAATTCCATCGAAGTATTTATAAAACGATTATCATCCTTAAAAAAACAACCCATTTTCTCATTCGGGAATTTTAATTTAATCCATAGCGTCAATGTTGCTGTGATGTCTTATGCTTACCAAAATCAGTTTTTAGTTGGGATTTTCAATCTCGAATGTGCAACATCCGTTGAAGTTCCTTTGATTGATGGCAACTACACGAATTTTATCAATGACGAAGATATTGTCGTTGAACATGGTAAAATAGAGTTAAATAATCAACCAATCATCATTGACACGCTAAAGGAACATATAAAATGAGAGTATTTATCGATAGTTTAACTCTGATTCGTATTGAGAGTGACGTTTATATTTATCAAATCGAATTGGAAGACAATACACTGAACTGGTTTAAGAACGAAGGTTCTAATCAGTTTTTTATGTCAACTAAACCTATCGCTTTGCACAAAAACGACAAAATAATAATCAATCATGTCAAGTTTCCGCTTGAAATCGGACTTGTTACCCTTACAAAAGAATTTGAACACCATTACAGATATGATGGACAGCTTGGATGTACGTACACTAAAGAGCAATCTACGTTCACTTTATTTACACCTGTAGCCAAAGAAGTTTATGTTGTCATCGATGATATCAAGTATCCGATGGATTACCATGAACCGGTTTGGCATGCTGAAATAAAAGGTGATATTGAAGGAAAAACTTATCATTACCTAGTTCGTTTGGTTGATACATTTAAAGAAGTTAGGGATCCTTATACAATAGCAGCATCTATTTCAGGCAGCCATATTATCGACTGGAACCAAACCTTGCCTATCCAACCAACACCCATTCATCTAAAAGATTATGTCGATGCAGTTCTTTATGAAGGTCACATCAGAGATATGACCATGCATCTGGATGTTGAATCCAAGGGTTTGTTTGAGGGCATGAGCGAGCATAGCAAATTACTTGGCGGATCTGTCCTTGATTATGTTAAAAAGCTTGGCATGACACATCTCCAGCTTCTTCCAGTGTTTGATTTCGAAGATGTTGATGATCTAGATAAGGATTTAAAATACAACTGGGGATATAATCCAAGCCAATACTTCTCGATTGAAGGATGGTTCAGCAAGGATCCAAAAAACCCCTATGATAGAATCAACAGCTTTAAGAAATTGATTAATCAGGCGCATCGATTAAACTTAGGAATCAATATGGATGTGGTCTACAATCACGTCTTCAAATATAAAACATTCCCGTATGACGATTTGGTTCCAGGATATTTTTACCGTCATGATCATTTCAACAAGATGACAGACGCATCTTATTGCGGGAATGACATTGAAACTAGAAATTACATGGTCAGAAAGCTGATTGTAGATAGCTTAAAGCATTGGGCGCTCCATTTCCAAATTGATGGATTCAGATTTGATCTGATGGGATTGATGGATATGGATACGATGCATCTGATAGAAAAAGAACTTAAAACAATCAATCCAAGTATCATGCTCTATGGAGAAGGTTGGAACATGTTGACTGAAGTTCCAGCAAGACAAAGACCCAATTTAGGAAATCAAGCGATGTTTCCGGGATTTGCTCAGTTTAATGATTTCTTCAGAAATACGATGAAGGGTGAACTCCATGGTCCAGAGCTCGGATTCGCCATGGGAAACAAACACCTGATGTATAAGGCGATGGATGCCATGGTAGGCTCGCCAACCATGTTCACTTCACCCAATCAGTCAATTAATTATGTGGAATGTCATGATAATCTAACTTTTTACGATAAAATGCTTTTATCATGTGGCTTTGAAAATCCTGATTTTAAGATCTGCCAAGATTTAGCGAATCATTTAATCGCAATCGCGCAAGGCGTACCTTTCTATCATGCAGGACAAGAATTCTATCGTTCAAAGAAGGGCGTTGAAAACTCTTATAACAGTCCGGATGCTATCAATCAGATCCATTGGCATGTACAAGAAGAAAGCGTCAACAAGCTAAAAAAATTACTAAAACTCAGAAAAAAATATAGTTTATACAGACAAACTTCTTATAACAATTCAATCACCATTTCCAGAGAAAACAATGTCATCATCTATAAACTGGAAAACAAAAAAGAAATACTTGTTCATTACATAAAAAACTATTTTGATTTAGAAAAACTTCCATTGATGCATGGTGAACTCATATTCCCCTCTCAAAAAGCACTTTCAGAAGATTCATACATTTATGTGGACCAACCAGGTATCTATATTGTACATATTAAAAAATAAGGAGAAAAACAATGCGTCTCATATCCGATTTTGATGTCAATGAATTCCTTCTTGGAAGATCCAGCAATCTCTATGAATGGATGGGCGCTCATCTCTTAAAAGATGAGCAAGGAGCCGTTTACGCAACACAGTACACGGTTTACGCTCCAAATGCCAAAGAAGTCAGACTCATTTCCTCATTCAATAATTATGAAGGTTGGAAACATGTCTTGACGAAGATCCATCACATGGGATTTTTTAGAATTGAAATTCCTGGCAATCAGGAATATGAAATCTACAAATATGAAATTCATACGCAAAAAAACAGAATCATTTATAAAGCTGATCCATTTGGATTCACATCGGAGATCAGACCGCTCACATCATCCAAGGTTTATGATATGGAAGGCTACGCGTGGAATGATTCCTTATGGAATTATACGAAAAAGAAGAGTTATCAAGAGCCTTTATTGATTTATGAAGTTCATTTGGGGTCCTGGAAGAGAAAGTTTGGAGCATTCATCCCTTATAACGAAATCGTTGACCAACTTGCAGCTTATGTCAAAGACCAGGGATTCACCCATATCGAGTTGCTTCCTATTTATGAGTATCCGTTAGATGATTCATGGGGATATCAGGGAACCGGTTACTTTGCAGCAACCTCAAGATATGGTTCTCCAAAGGATCTGATGTACTTAATTGATAAGATGCACCAAGCAGGCATTGGTGTAATCTTGGATTGGGTCTTAGGTCATATCTGCAAGGATGCTCATGGATTATCCTTCTTTGATGGAACACCTCTTTTTGAGTTTAATGATAAAGATAGAAGAGAGAACGTCACCTGGGGTACAGACAACCTTGATTTCTCAAAAGGAATCACCAGAAGCTTTATGTTATCCGCATTGACATTTTGGATGGATTACTATCATGTTGATGGATACCGCATCGATGCGGTTTCCAATTTGATCTATTATTTGGGAACTAAATCCAAAGGTGTGAATCAGGATGCTGTGAACTTTATGCGCCAGATTAGTTTCCATCTGTTTGGCAAGGATGACCGCGTTTTATTCATGGCAGAAGACTCCACCGATTTTCCTTATGTCACCCATCCGGTTGACACAGGCGGCATCGGATTCAACTATAAATGGAACATGGGTTTCATGAATGACGTATTGCGTTACTTCAAGGAAGATCCCATTTACCGCCAGTATCATCACGATAAGATTACCTTTGGACTGGTATATGCCTTTAATGAGCAATTTGTTCTTCCATTCTCACATGATGAAGTCGTGCACATGAAGGGCAGTTTAGTCAACAAGATGCCAGGAGATTACTTTCAGAAAATGGCGAACTGGAGACTGCTGTTGACCTTATGGATGACACATCCAGGAAAGAAACTCTTATTTATGGGACAGGAATTCGCATCCTTCTCAGAATGGGCATTTCAAAAGGAACTAGATTGGAATTTATTTTCCTTCCCAGCACATCAGCAAGCGAACCGATTCTTCAAAGATCTAGCTCAGGTTTATCTCCATCATCCAGCACTCTATCAATATGATCATGATCCAAAGGGATTTGAATGGTCTGTTGTCAATGATAGCGCCCAAAGCGTCTTCGCTTATATCAGAAGAAGTGATAAGGAAACCATGGTCGTCATTCTCAATATGACACCTAATGTTCATGAATCCTATGAAATCGGAGTTCCAAAGTCAGGACGCTATGAAGAAATCTTAAATAGCGATAAAGACATTTATTTTGGCAGCAATCAATATAATGGCACTCAACTGAAGACAATCAAAGGAAAAAAAGATCAGTTTGAATACTATATCAAACCTAAACTCGGTCCTTTATCAGGTATGATTTTGATCCATAAAAAATAGAACTTCCGTTTTGGAAGTTCTTTTCTTTAGGATGATTTAGTAGTTTCTCTTTCAATCAATTTGACATCGATGATGTCATGAAGATTATCCAGTTCCACACCTCTGATCAGTCTAGTTAGATTGATGAAGGATTGTTTACCCATGAAATTCACAGATTGATGCACTGTCGTAATGGATGGTGTCACCCATTTGGAAAATGGAATATTGTCGTATCCGATCAAGGACACATCCTGAGGAACTTTCTTTCCTAGTCTCTGCAGGATGTTCAAGGTTGCGAAGGCAATGGTGTCGGAGAATGTAAAAATTCCATCAACCTGAGGATTATTTCTAAGAATTTCTTCAATCAGTTTGACATCGGGATTAACCAAGTCAAAGTCGAAGATATCTGCATAAAGTCCATGAGGTTTCAGTTCATTCAAGAAACCAATCGTTCTTTCCATGGTGGTGAGAAGAAATGAAGGACCTCTGAACAGCAAAATGTTTTTACAACCTGTTTCAATCAGTTTCTTTGCAGCTAAACCGCCGCCTTTGACATTGTCAGAAGTGATTGAGGGTATATTTTCATCCAAAATATGGTCAACGGTAACGACAGGGATGTGGAGTTCGGCAAGTTTGTCGCGATTGGAGAAGTTGGATGCGATGATCAAACCTTCAATATTATATTGTTCAAAGAACATCAAGTATTCAAGTTCTCTTTCAGGATCGTCTTTGGTGTGGCAAAACATGATTTTATATCCGTAAGCAGCAGCCTGAGCTTCAATGCCTTCAAGAAGTTCACCATAAAAAGTCGGTCCGATGTGAGGAACGATTACTCCGATGATTTTTGAACTTCTATTGGTAAGGCTTCTCGCCAATTGATTGGGAATGAATCCTAAATCTTTGATGATTTTATGGACTGCAATCTTAGTCTCTTCATGCACATATCCCTTTTCATTGATGACACGAGAAACAGTCGAAACGCTCACGTTCGCTTTTTTCGCAACATCGCGAATGGTAGGCTTCATAGTGTGGACTCCTTTTGAAGAATCATGAACTGATATTCTTCTACATAGATTTTATCATGAAGTTCGATGATTTCTCCAGTATATAAATTTTTATAACAATCTTTCAAGGAATCAGGAACCTGAAGAAGAACTTTCTTGCCATTGTTGATGAGGATTAAAATCTCATCATTCTCTTTAGTCTTTTTAAATATACAGATGGATGAATCAACGAAATGATAATCATAATCACTTAAGGATGGATGTGATCTTCTAAGCTCAATTAGAAATTTGACGAATTTTTTCAACTCTAGATCCTGATTTTTCTCGTCCCATGGCATCGTGCGTCTATTATCTGGATCATGTGCGCCTGATAGGCCGATTTCGTCGCCATAATAAATGTTTGGGGAGCCTGCAGAAAAAAACATCAATAATAATGCGAGTTTGACCCGTCTGATGTCATCATGAAGCCGGTGTCTGATGCGTTCTGTGTCGTGGGATCCAATCAAGTTAAACATATTTTCCATCACATTTTTTGGAGTTGTTGCCAAATAAGTGACCAACATATCCTTGAACGTGATTAAATCGATTTTGTGCTCTAAATATTGCCATAAGGGATAACTTAAGGAATAATTCATGACTGAATCGAGTTGGTCTCCATGAAGCCATGGATAGGAGCTGTCCCAGTTTTCACCTAAAATGAAAGTATCCTTTTTGACTTGTCTGCTGACTTTTTTGACCAATCTTAAAAAATCATGGCTGATTTCATTGGACACATCAATCCGCCATCCATCGATGTCATAGTTTTTAATCCAAAATGTCACACAGTTTAAAAGATACTTTTCAACGATTGGATTGGAGGTGTTCCATTTGGGCATATTGGGATTGAATGCGAAGGTCTTGTAATTTAGGATTAATCCCTTCGAATACATGGGTTTTCCGTTCTTAGTCAAGTTAAAATTAACTACTGGATATCGATCGATGAAGAAGCAGTCTTTGTAGATGCTTTTCTCACCAAATTTGACGACATCTTGAAAATAAGGATGGTTGAATCCGAGGTGGTTGAAAACCCCGTCCAGCATGACCTTGATGCCTAAAGCATGCGCCTTTTTGACCAAGTTTCCAAAATCTTCATTGGTTCCGAATTGCGGATCGATCATGAAATAATCTTCGGTATCATATTTATGTGCAGTTGGCGATTTAAAAATCGGCGTAAAATAAATGCCTGTGATTCCAAGATCAGCAAGATACTCGAGTTTTTGTGTAACACCCTTCAAATCTCCACCATAAAGCTCATCATTTTTTACAGGAAGGTGTCCCCACTCAAGAGAACTATTCTTGGTTGAACTATAGAATCGGTCCATGAAAATCTGGTACCAGACGGTATTTTTGACCCATGGAGGGGTTTGATGCAGATCCTCGTGATTCAGGTAGGGAAAGTTGTAAAAAGCAGACAAATCGTTAAAATCGCTATGTTTAATCTCATGAGTCAGTTCAATCATGCGTTGCGCGCCATATAAAAAAGAATTGTTTCCGTCATGGATGATGAAGGCATATTTTGTCCGATGAAACAGAGGTTTGATTTCAACAAAAAAATAGTCGAAATCTATCGATTGATAGCGCTTTTCCATCTCTTTGGTTTCATAGCCCCAAGCAGAAGAACCTTCTTTATTCTTATCCCATTTGAATGGATCGCCAAAAATGATTTGAGCGGACTTGATGTCGTTTTTGGCTGCTCTAAAGAGGATATGCAATGTATTTTGATCGTAAGCATAAGAGTATTCCGACTTGGCATTATGCCAGAGCGCGAGCTTATTCATAGTTATCACCAAAGTAATTATATCATATAGGCATTTTGTTAAAATGTGAAACCGCTAACATTATGGTATTCACTATGTATCTATGATACAATGAAGCGGTAAAGGAGTCCTGATGATGATAAAAAAATGGTGGATGGAAAGCGTTGGATATCAAATATATCCCAAGAGCTTTTTAGATAGTAACCAAGATGGCATCGGAGACCTTTTGGGTATTTATTCCAAGCTGGATTATCTGAGTGAACTTGGTGTCAATTTAATCTGGATTTGCCCATTTTACGACTCGCCAATGGATGACAACGGGTATGATGT
>Ga0209211_10006763_pt1 | contig 16420 bp, 16 predicted proteins | sample RifGroA2_FD_183992 | JGI IMG/M metagenome (GOLD analysis project Ga0209211, IMG submission 183992) | Groundwater microbial communities from Rifle, Colorado, USA - Groundwater A2 (SPAdes) (version 2) | ecosystem: Environmental > Aquatic > Deep subsurface > Groundwater | place: Rifle, Colorado... | reverse complement strand
CGGTGAAAAACGTCCTGCCCAGCACCGCAACCACCACCATAGCCCCGCTTGAGGACGTGCAGGTCTTCTATACGGCCCCAACCGGGATCGAGTTCAAGGCGGCAAGCCCGTTTACCATAGGCACGATTGACAGCGGCGGCTCGGCGTTGGTTTCAGTGCCGTTCCGCGTGCTCCCCACAGCAAAGAGCGGGGTCATAACTGCTTCGTTTTTCATATCGCAGAAGGACAAGAACGACCTGAAGACCGTGAATGCGATAATAAGGGTGGTCAACCCGCCGATAATAACCCTTTCGTCAGACCGCCAGACCATACTGAGCACGGACGTGATAAACCTGACAATCACGAACAACGGAGGGGCGGCGAGCAAATTCGTGATAAAGCTTGCGGATGGCACCAATTTCTCTTTCATGGGCACCACGCAAATATACGTGGGCGACCTGGCAAAGACAACAGTCGTGCAGGTGCCGCTTGACTCGAGGAAGGTCACCGAGGGGCTGAACACGATACCATTTGTAATCAGCTACCAGCAGGAAGGGGGGGACACGGCAAACGAAACGAAATACCTGACTGTTGCCGTAAAGAAGGAGAAGGCAGACATCTCATTCACGCAAGGAGAGCCAATTGTGACCAACAAGGACAACATCCTGAAGATGAAAATCAGGAACAGGGGGCGCGCACTGGACGATTTCCGCGTCCTTCTTACGGATGAGAAAGTTAAGGCAAGGGAATCCAGCCAGATTACGCTTGGCAACCTGGCAACAGGGCAGGAAAAGGAGTTCGAAGTCCCGGTTTTTGCCGATGAGCAGCCCGGTGTCAGGAGCACCTCTTTCAACGTCAAGTGGGTGGAGGACGACGTGGAAAAGGAGGAGGCTTTTAGCGTGCCGATCGTGATAAGCTCGGATGCGGAAGTCGGGATCTACCTGGAAGTGAAGCCTGCGCCTCTCGCCGTGGGGGGGGATTACACGCTTTCGGTTACCACCTCAAACCTCGGCTCCTACAAGATTGCGAACGTGGTGGTGGCAATCGAGGACAGCCCTTCGTTTGACATACTCAACATACAAAAAGAGCAGTACATAGGCAACCTGGACAACGACGCGTTCTCCACTGTCCAGTACAAGATAAGGGTGAAGAGCACAATCGCAGCAGGGGATTACCCGCTTGCCTTCAAGGTGCGCTACAAGGACCAGTCAGGCATATGGATAGAGAAAGAAGTGAAGACCATAGTTTCAATAAGGCCTGCAAGCGAGGGCGTGCAGAAGGACAATGGCAACGGGACCCTGATGCTTGTCGGGATTGTTGTGCTGGCAGGTGCAGCCTACTGGTACTTCAAAATGAGGAAGACTGGCAAGTCTTCATTAGCTGGTGAGCGAGCGAAGTGAGCTCAACGGATGAGAAAACCTAAAGTAAAATAGTTTTCTCAGAAGCGTTTGCTCGGCAATATGATCTTGTTTCGAGGTGCATGAGTGAAATCCATCGACATCGTGATGTATTCGCTCAAGAGCCTGCGGCACCGGCAGATGCGCTCCTGGCTGACCATACTGGGAATCGTGATAGGCATAGCAGCTGTGATCTCCCTTCTCACGCTCGGGCAGAGCTTCAATGACCAGGTCAACCAGCAGCTCTCGGCGCTGGGCTCGAACACGATTTTCATAACGCCGTCTGCAGAGTCGTCGGGCGGGTTCGGGGGCGGCGGATTCTCGCCAAGCGCAGGCAAGCTCTACGACCGGGATGCGGAGCGAATCAAGCGCGTGCCGGAAGTTTCTGTGGTGGCAAGGCTGCTTTCCATCAGGGCAACCGTCGGCTTCAAGGACAAGAACCTCACAGCGAGCATAACGGGCATAGAGCCCGGAGTATTTGAGAAAACCACCGCCTTGAAGATCGCCTCAGGCCGCTTCCTTCTGGACAATGACCGGCGCGTGGTGGTGATCGGGAACAAGATCGCCTACGACACATTCGGAAGCAGGAACACTGTTGGCGTGAACAGCGCCATACTGATAAAGGGCATCAAGTACCGCGTGATCGGGATACTCGAAAAGTCTGGCGGGGGTTTTGGCTTCAGCAACTCGGACGGCAGCATAATCATACCGTTCTCAGAGGCGCGCGACATGTTCAAAAGCACCCTTGCCCCGAACGAGGTGCAGGCAATCGTGCTGAGTGTATTCGAAGGGTCGGACATGAACGAAGTGGTGGACAAGCTGAAAAGCGAGCTTGACGCCAGCCACAAGGTCAAGCCCGAAAGCCGCGACTATTCGGTTGTCGACCCGGCAAGCATACAAAATGCGGTAAGCTCGGTGCTTTCAATGATAACCGTTTTCCTGGGCGCAATCGCGGGCATATCACTCCTGGTTGGCGGGCTGGCCATTGCAAGCAGCATGTTCACCAGCGTGATCGAGCGGACCCACGAAATAGGCGTGCTCAAGGCCGTCGGCGCCACCAAGAACGACATACTGCGGATATTTGTTTTCGAGGCCGGCGCTGTGGGGGCCATAGGCGGCGCGATAGGTGTGATGATAGGCATGATCGTCGCATACGCTGCAAGCGCATTCGGCCTGCCGGCTGTTGTGGACCCGGCACTCATGCTGTTCGGGATCTTGTTCGCATTTCTGATTGGCATTGCCTCGGGCTATGTGCCTGCGAGGAATGCGGCAAAATTGTCGCCGGTCGACGCACTGAGGTACGATTGACATGAGGCTCATGGACATATTCAAATACTCGCTTGAAAGCCTCAAGCACCGGCAGATGCGCTCCTGGCTGACCATACTGGGGATTGTGATAGGCATAGCTTCGGTGGTGGCGCTCCTTACCATCGGCGAGGGCTTCAATGCCGAGGTGAACAGGCAGCTGTCCGCCCTGGGCTCGGACACCATATCCATAACCCCCTCGACAGACCCGTTCGCCAATCCCTTCACCTCCCCATCCTCAGGAAAGCTGTTTGAGAGCGATGCCGAGCGGCTCAAGCGCATCCCGGAAATCACCGACATCTCGCGCGTTGTCTATGGGAGGGCGTCCGTGGGCTACAAGGACAAGCAAATCACCACCCTGGTCATGGGCATTGACCCGGACGTGTTCCAGAAAATGTCAGCAATCGAGATTGAAAACGGGAGATTCCTGCAGGCCAACGACCGGAAGGTGGTTGCTGTCGGCGGCACCTTCGCAGAGGATGCTTTCGGCGCAAAAAACAGGCTCAATATCGGCACCTACCTGCTCATCAACGGGGAGAAATACCCGATAATAGCGGTGCTCAAGAAATCTGGCGGCGGCTTTGGGCCGAACACCTTCCTTGACAACGGCGTTTTCATTTCGTACAATGACGGCAAGGAGCTTTTCAGGGACAGCCTGGCAGATAGGGAAGTGAACGAGATAGACGTGAACGTGCGGGACGGGGCGGACATGGACAGCGTGGTGGAAAGGATCACCCTCGAGCTCGCTTCGGCGCACAAATTGCGGGTGGAGGACAAGGATTTCTCGGTCGTTGACCCCAAATCAATACAATCGGCTGTGGACAGCGTCCTTTCGCTGATAACGCTGTTCCTGGGCGCCATTGCAGGCATTTCCCTTCTGGTCGGCGCGCTCTCAATCGCGAACAACATGTTCACAAGCGTCTTTGAGCGCACGCACGAAATTGGGGTGCTCAAGGCAGTGGGTGCCACCAAGGGGGAAATTATGCGGATATTCGTTTTCGAGGCCGGTGCGGTTGGGGCGATAGGCGGGCTTGCGGGCGTGCTGCTCGGATATGGGCTTGGGCTTGCGGCCAACCTGTTCGGGCTGCCCACCTCAATCAACCTGGCAATAGGCGCGTTCGGGGTGATGTTCGCATTCGTGATCGGGCTCATCTCGGGTTACGTGCCTGCCAGGATGGCATCTTCCCTGAACCCAGTCGACGCTCTGAGATACGAGTAGGGGGTGAACCATAAGGGGGATGTGCATTTTCGGCGATCCGAAAATGCATCAGACATGGAGCGATGCGTCGCTCCATGCTGAAGCTTGCGTTGGCTTCTGCCCCTAGGGGTTGACGCGCTGAGATACGAGTAAGCTATATATTACTAGCCAGAAGATGAGCTACATGGCGAAAGGCTTCCTTTCCCTTGCGCAAAGCAGGAAAACCGCGCACGAATTTTCTTCAAAACAGGTGAGCAAAGCCGACCTTCTCAGAATACTGGAAGCAGGAAGGTGGGCTCCCTCTTTTTTGAACCTGCAGCCCTGGGAATTTGTAATTGTCAAGGAAAGCCAGGCTAAGGAGGCGCTTCTCAAGTCAGCCTATTACGGAATATACACCTTCGGGGACTTCAAGGGCCTGCCGCCGGTTGTGGTGGCGATTGTCCTCAAGAAAAAATATTGGGAGGGGCAGTACGGCTACCCGCGCAGGGACAAGCCAGGCGTATTTGAGGCTTATCTTTCAATTGCAATGCCGGCTTCGAACATGGTCCTGGAAGCTACGGATTTGGGAATCGGCTCAGCGATCCTAAATGTCAATGCCTATGTTGCTGAGCGCACCCTGAAGCTCAAGGACGGCGACACCGCCCCCCTGATTGTGTGCTTTGGCTATGAAAAGCCCGGAGCTAAAGCGCGCAAAAGATCCAGGAAGCCTATGGAAAGCCTGCTCCACTACGGGCATTACGGCGGCAAGGAATGACATCTGATTTTTAAATTGCTTCTTTCTTATTCCCCACACAAGCAGGCCCGACTGCTCGGCGCACCGAGCACTGGGCCGCAATTCGCAAAATTGCAGGGATAGCCAAGCTTGGTCAAAGGCGCAGGACTCAGAGGACCCTTTTTTCCGCTCCAGATGCGGGAGAACGCGTTCTCCCACCTCGCGAAGTTCTGCGGAACTTCTCGATGGGTACGCGGAAAAAAGCGTCCACGGAAAAAATAACGTGGCCTGTCTGAGCCATCCTGTCGTTTAGACGTTCGCAGGTTCAAATCCTGCTCCCTGCACTCTTTTTTTATTAAATCGTTCTGGGGACCAGCTTCGGAACCTTCTTTTCGTAATCCGAGTACTTCCTGCCGAATTTCTTGCGGAGCGCGTTCTCCTCAAGCCCCATCCAGTAGAGAAGGACGGCATTCACCCAGATTGCGCAGAGAAGGGATGCCAGGTAGGGGAACAGGAGAAACACCCCCCATGACATCAGCATGTCGGCAAAATAGATCGGGTGGCGGACAATCGAGTACAGTCCGGTGGTGATGAGCTTCTTTATCCCTGCTGCGCTTGAAGAAGCCTGGCGGTTTTGCCAAAGAGCTATTGAGAAAAAGCCGAGATAGGTAATTAGTATTATCGCAAAAGCGAATGAGGCTGGCGTGTTCCTTTCGAATATGGTGAGGGGCGGGGCAAGGAGCAGTATGGCCGCAATTCCTGCGAATGCGATAAGCCACATCAGGATAGGGGAGACGAATTTTGCCTGCATGGAGTTACCAGTCCAGAACGTATGCGAAAACAAGCGGCGCCACGATTGTTGCGTCAGACTCGATTATGAAGCGCGGCGTATCCCCGTCAAGCTTGCCCCAGGTGATTTTCTCATTCGGCACTGCGCCGGAATACGAGCCGTAGCTTGTGGTGGAGTCCGAAATCTGGCAGAAATAGGACCAGAAGGGCGCTTTCTGCTTCAGGTCCTGTATGATCAGGGGAACAACGCAGATCGGGAAGTCGCCCGCAATCCCTCCGCCGATCTGGAAAAAGCCAATCTTGTGCGAAGTGGTTTCTTTTTTGTACCATTTTATGAGCTCCTCCATATAGTGAAGGCCGCTTTTTATCATCCCAAGGTGCTTGAGCTTGCCCTTGAAGTGCTGCGAGACGAACATGTTTCCCAATGTCGAGTCCTCCCAGCCAGGCACGAAAAGAGGAAGGTTTTTCTGCGCTGCAGCAAGAAGCCAGCTGTCATTGGGGTCGATTTCGTAGTGCTTTTCTAATATTCCTGAGAGCAGAAGCTCGTAGAGGTACTCGTGGGGCAGCCTGCGCCTGTCTTCGTCCTCGTCCTTTTTCCAAAGGTTCATCACTTCCTTCTCAACCCGACGCATGGCTTCATCTTCTGGTATGCAGGTGTCTGTGACGCGGTTAAAGCCTTCGTCATACAGCGCCTTTTCATCTGCAGGAGAAAACTGCCTGTAGTTGGGCACGCGCTTGTAGTGCTTGTTCGCCACCAGGTTGAATACGTCCTCCTCAAGGTTGGCGCCAGTGCAGGTTATTGCGTGCACCTTGTCCCTGCGGATCATTTCCGCGAGTATTTTGCCAAGCTCTGCAGTGCTCATGGCCCCTGCCAATGTGACCATCATCTTTCCACCGGAGTCAAGAAGCTTCACGTATTCCTCTGATGCGTCAACCAGGGTGGCAGCGTTGAAATGGAGGTAATATTTTTTCAGGAACTGCCTGATTTTGTGTTCGCTCAATGTTTTCACCCATTTCCGGAATTTTCATAGTGAAAATGTAATTAAAATTTATATTGCATTCGGTTTTTTTGTAAGCCCTCAAATTTTTCCTCTCTCGTGTAAACCTTCTTCTACGTCGTGACGCAGGATTTGCGCAAAATCTTCCCCTCTTGCCCTGGCTGTCTGGTAGAGAGTTTGCCTGATGGCAAGCCCGTCCCTGCCCTGATCGCCATGTCTGTCTGGGAAGGGAAAAATTATGACGCTATCGGTAGAATTTTAAGCGCTTACGTTTTTTTCTGAAAAAAATTCTGGAAAAAAGAAAAAAATCAGTCAATTTCCGCAAGCGGCAGCTCATCAATCTGGGCAGCAGTATCCGCCTCCTCCATGATGAGAAGGTCGGATTCGGAAATTCCTTCCAGTGTAGCTCCTGATGTCACTGCTCCTGAGGGCTGTTGCGGATTTTGGGCCTGCCCCCTGCCTGCGCAGCCTAAAGCCAGCAGCGAGAAAGCGAGCAACGCCACCACAATGGTCTTGTAGTCCATATCAAGCACCTCTTCAGGAAGCCCCTGCGGCCGTTGCCTTGCTCCTTATGTGGTCGCGGATGAGCCTGGCTGCATCCCGCAGGTTTTCCCAGATAGACTGCTCTTGAGAGGAATCCATTTTTGCGCTGCCCACGCTTGAGAGCGTGCTTCTAACAAGGTCCAGTTCGCCTTGCGCCTGCGAGAGGTAAGTCGAGGTGCCGCTTGATTCGAGCTTGTTTTTAATTGCCTGCAGCCTCTCAAGGTTTATCTTGGCAAACCCGTGGTAATTCTGAGGGGAGGTTCCGTTGCCCCCCTCGCATCCGTTGCCAAGGCAGTAGGTCTTGAGCGCTGATTTTATTTGCTCCGAGTCTCCGGTTGCCACTGCATTTTGCAGGGGGATGATTACGCTGGTTTTCGCCCCGTCAATCACAGCCTGTATTGCTGAAACAGAGACGTTTTTTGTCGCAAGCGAATCGGTGGTGGACTGCCATTGCGCGATAATCGAATTGTAATGGTCGATCCTGGACTGCCCAAGCGACCCGACTGCGCCTTTTTCGCAATCCTTCATGCCCTGGAGGGCCACCTGGTAGGAATTGCGAAGCTGGGCTGTGGTTTCATTGTCAAACCCGTAATCCCTGTAATTCCGCCTCTCCTGCGCAAGCAGCCTTATTGCTTCGGTCATGTCGGGCCGAATCGTCCCGCTTACAAAAGAATTGAAAGCTACCGCATCATCTCCAACTGAGAGCGCTGCAAGCTGGGACTTGTCATCTGCAAGCTCCGAAGATATACCTGAAAGGGACCCGGATGCTTCGGGCACTGCAGAGATCACGTCATCAACGATTGCCGCAGTGAAGTCCAGCCTGCAGGCAAGGTGCTCGCCCCTCACGTCCAGATATTTGCCTTTGCCTGAAGCGACAGCCAATCCCTGCCTTATCTTAAGGCCGAAATCCTTCACGCGCTGGTTGAGCGTGGACATCCTGTCAACCCAGCCCCTTCCTTTTCCGCTGTTCGAAGAGTTGTTGGAGTCGCCACTGACCCTCATCACTCCGCGATTGTCGCTGTCGTCAGGCTGGTCGTTGAAGTCGTCGCTGCCCTGCTTGAGCATGATTCCCTTTCCAAATCCCTGGCCTGCGAACAGCGATGCCGCAAGCACTGCAATAATGAACACTGCCGAAATCACGCTTAATTTCCCCATATTCATGTTTTTCACCCTCCTTTTGCTTGCCGGACAGGAATCGATTCACCCTGCCAAAGCGGAACTTTAAAATGGGCTTTATTTAATAACATGCTTACGTGGCCTTGGAAAGGGAAGCTTTATTGTGGCTTATTTTTGAAAATAAAGCTTTAGAAATGCTTGGTTGGCTTCACCAAGCCAAAATAGCCAGCTGGGATTTCCTGAAAGGATTTAATAGCTATCTGGGGAAAACCAAATTCATGCACAAGGCGGTTTGCCTGGCGGCAATAATCATCCTGCAGGCAATGGCAAGCGGAGCCATTTTGCATGGCACTGTTTACGACTCGGACACCCTGGATACGGTGGACAAGGCGATCGTGAGGGTGGACACCAGCCCTGAGCAGCTGATGGTTGCGGAAAACGGCGAATATTCCTTCTTCCTGCCCAACGGGAATTATACTATTAAGGCGCAGTCGGGCCAGCTTGAGGCGTCAGAGGGCATTATCATTGAGGGCGACGGAAACTTCACGCTCGACCTGCTGCTTTTCCCAAGCGATGATTTTTTCCCGCCTGATGAGAACCTGAGCGAGGAACTGATAGGCAAGGAATTGGAAGAGGAATTGCCAGCAGGCATTGTTTCGAATGCCACGCCCCCGGCCAGGGAAGAGACTGGCTTGATTCCAATTTTGCAGACGATAATCATGGTCCTGGCATTCGCAGCGCTCCTTTATCTTTTCTGGAAGAAAAGGCAGCCGGAAAAGCATGTGGAAAAAAAGGGCGAAATTGGCAAGACAAGAAAGCCAGCCAGAGTAGCGCCGAAAACAATTGTGCTTGAGCCCGAGCAGAAGGAGGCATTGAAGCTCCTGAAGATTTCGGGGGGCGCAATCACCCAGAAGGATCTCCGCGCAAAGATGCCCTATTCCGAGGCAAAGGTCAGCCTCATTGTCACCGAGCTTGAGGGGATGGGGCTTGCCAGGCGCTTCAAGCAAGGCAGGGGAAACATAATTAAGCTTGTCAAGGGTTGAACTTCCATGGCGATATCCGAATGCCCTGGATGCACTTTTCATATACCCCTGCCTCCGAATCTGGAGGAAGGGGACGTCATGGAGTGCCCGGACTGCGGCGCAATGGTCAAGCTGAAAAGCATGAATCCCCCAATATTCGAGCTTGTGAAAGAGGATTAGCATGGGAATGAAACACCTGGTGGCGCTCATCCTTATCGCAGGCATGGCATTCTCCTCCTGGAGCCAGGTTATCAACATAACTGCAGTTGACATTAACGGCGCGCCTGCGGAAGGCGCGGATATCCTGATTACCTACCAGAAGTCAAACAGGTTCTTGGAGAATGACGGCACGCTTGCGGGGAGAACGGATGCCGATGGCAAATTCAATGCATACATTAGCAATGTGGTGCCTGATGTTTACCATAATACTGCGATAGAGGTGCAGGTCTCCCATTATTACGGAGGCAGCGAAAGGAGGGTTGAGCAGGCAGGCCCTGAGCCAAAAAAATTGGATTTTTCTTTCCCATTCAAGGTGGCTCCCCTCAAGATCCATGCGCTTAGCATCGAGGGACTGCCCCTTGAGAATGTCACTGTTTTCCTGTCAGGAATAACAGTAAAGAAGGAAACCGGGACAGACGGAAGCGCTGGCTTTTCCGTTTTGGAAGGGGAGGCTTTCTCGGGATTCGCAACCTTTCAGAACAAGACTGTCACCTTTGATTCATCCGAGGCAAAGGAGGAACAGGGTGCCATGACAATAACACTGGACATCCCTGTAAGGAAAATACCCGAGAACGCTAACGCAAAGAAAAAAATCACTTTGAACTTGCGCCTGAATGAGGTGGACGGAAAGCCTTTGGCTGGACAGGAGGTCAAATTCCTCTTTTTCGGGGAGGAAAGCTCGGCAAAAACGGACAGCGCAGGCCTGGTGGCTTTTGGAACAGACGAATCTGGGCCTCTCAGGGTAACTGTCTGGAAAAACGAATACAACTACAGCCGCCAGTATAACATCAGCGCCAGCAAGAATGAAAGCTTCACCCTCCCGAGGCTAATGAAGCTGAATTCCTTCAGGTATGTCAAGGAGCCGGAGGAGAACTGCTACCTTGTCCTTGCGAACGTCACAGACCCGAGGCTGAGCGTGCCCAGGCAGGGCAAGCTCATCAGGCTTCTGCGCGGATTCAACACCAGCCAGGGCATCGGGATGGATGAGAATGGGTATTTTTCGGCAAGGATTTGCGTCACTGCAGGATTAAGCGTGATTATGAACATATCGAACAGGTATGAATTTGTGACCACCAGCCCGCTGTACCTTCCCTGGGAGCCGCCAAGGCCACCTCCGAACATGTCATCCTCTTCAAAAGAGCCCGACATTACGGAGATAGGGCTTTCGATTACCGCCTTCCTAATGGTTGGCGGATTTTTTGCCGCGCTTATCCTCAGAAGGAAGCAGGCCCAGCGCGGGGTGCAATACGTCCTGACCTATTTCCACCAGGTTGTGATGAAGTTAATCGGCGCGGACAAGAGGAAAAAGCCCACGCCCAAGGTTGCAGCCCCACTGCAGCAGGCAAAGCCCAAAGATGAAATTACCCAGAAAATCGAGGCAACCAAGGAAGAGGAGCTGGAAAAGAAAGACGCGCAACCTTAATCAGATTATTCTATTTGAGGCGTATCGTGTCGAGGTCCATTGGTGCTCGCGAGTCGATGTGCATGAGCTTGGAGATTGTCCGGCTCAAATCCTCGCACTTGGTTTCGTCCCCATGGAGCGTGAATATCCTTTCGGGCTTGGGGCGCATGTTCTTTAGAAGCGACAGGATCTGGGGCCGGTCGGAGTGGCCGGAGTAGCCCTCCACGGTCTCTATCTGCATGTTTATCTTGAGCGAGGTCGCCCTGCCATCGTCCCCAACTGTCGAGATCTCCTTCATTCCGCGCTGTATTTTCCTTCCCAGCGAAAGCGCAGACTGGTAGCCCACGAAAAACATCGCGCTTTTCGGATCGTCTGCAAGGAGCTTGAGGTATTCCACTGAGGGCCCGCCTGAAAGCATACCTGATGGGGCGATGATCACCGCAGGGTCCCCTTCGGCGATTTCCTTCCTGTCCTTTTTCACAGGCTCGAATATCTTGGATTCGAAAGGCGAGTCATTCGAGAGTATCCTTCTCTGTATGTTGTGGCGCAGGTATTCCGGGTATGCGGTATGGATCGCGGATGCCTCGAGGATCATGCCGTCCAGGTAGACCGGGTAGTTGAAGTCCCGGTTCTTGGATGCGTATTCCTCCATGACGAGCATGATTTCCTGCGAGCGGCCGACGGCGAATGTTGGAATGAGGACCTTCCCGCCTCTTTGGCAGGTGGCAAGCGCAAGCTCCACCAGGCGCTTGTCCGCGTCAAACCTGTTGGGCTGGACGTCGTTCCTTCCCCCGTAAGTGCTGTCTATGAACATGGTCTCAACGCGGGGGAAAGAGGTGCTCGCCTGGTCGAAAAGGCGCGTGAAGCCGTATTTTATGTCGCCTGAAAAAACCAGGTTGTGCAGGCCGTCGCCTATGTGCAGGTGCACCATGGCGCTTCCCAGTATGTGCCCTGCATTGTAGAAGGTGAGCTTGATTTCCGGAGTGATGTCGATCACCTCCCCGTAGTCCACTGTGACCATGTGGGAGAGCTCCTTTTGTATGTCCTTTATGCCGTAAGGCGCCGAGTAGGTGGAGTTCTTGTTCGCAATCGAGATGAAGTCCATCTGAAGCAGCATGGCAAGGTCGCGGGTGGGCGTGGTGCAGTAGACCGGGCCGTCGTAGCCGTATGCGTAGAGGTAGGGAATGAAACCGCAGTGGTCCATGTGCGCGTGCGTGAGCACCACTGCGTCGATCTTGTCCAGCTCCATGTTCATTGCGTTGAGGTAGGGGTATGCCTTGGAAGGCTCGAATGTTTCGGGGTTTATGCCGCAGTCGACTATGACGTTGCTGTTAGGCGTCTGGACCAGCGCGCAGCTCCTGCCGACCTCGTAAAATCCGCCCAAGGCAGTTACCTTCACCCAGTCGCTCTTGTTGGGAAGCGCCGAGCAGATTTTCTTGCCCAGGCTGGTGAGGAATTTCTTGCGGCTGACCGCCTCCTTGAGCATGGTGGTGCGAACCCCCTTGATTGTGGAGGATGGCATGGTGGGGGTGCGCAGGATTACCGGCGCCCAGGAAGTCTTCTGTATGATGGACTTGAGGGTCATGCCGCCCTTGCCTATCACAAGCCCGGGCTTCATTGCCTCAATGTTCACTTCGGAGAATTCAGGATTGAATGCAATGTTGGTGACACCTGCCTCGGGAGGAACGATCTCCTTTATGTGCTTCAGCGCCTCCTCCATGGGAAGAAGCGAGGAAGGGTCGCTTTTGACCAGTATCCTTTTCCTGATTGTCCCAGCGATCTTGCGGATGAGCTGGTCGTTGGCATAGAATGCGTTGATGTCCTTGAGGTAGATTACAATGTCCAGCCCCTCTGCCTCCACCTTGGTGAGCCGGCATTCGCTGGGCACCATCTCATGCAGTTTTTTCTCTATTTCCTTGAGTTCCAAGTCGTCGCCTTTTTGAATTCGCCATTATTTGCGAAATTTAACGTGAAAAATTGCACCTACTGCAGAAGCTTTTCCACTTCGGAGCGCTCGTAGCGGCGGAATCCGCCTTTTGTGACTGTGACCAGGTCCACGCTCTCGCCCGTTGCCGCGTCGCGCTTCATTGCCGCGGCGATGGCCTTTGCCGCTGTGCGCAGGTTGTCCTTTATCGAGCCGCCTTCCTTGTACATCTCCTCAAGGAGCCCGTATGCTACAGGCGAGCCCGAACCCGTGGAAACGTACTTTTCCTCGGTCATGCCGCCCAGTGCGTCCAGGCTGAACACTTCGGGCTTTTCGTCGCCCACTCCGCCGATCAGGAGCTGCACGTAGAACGGGTAGAACTTGTAGTTGTGAAGCAGGTTGGAAAGCAGCATTGCCGCAGCCTTGACCCCTATCGCTTTGCCGTGCTTGAACTTGTACAGGTTTGCCTCTGCCTGCATAAGGCGGATCAGGGCCTGCGCATCGCCCACCCCGCCGGCAATGGTCATGGAAAGCCGGTCGTCTATCTGGTAAATCTTCTGTATGTCCTTGTTCGCAATGAAGTAGCCCATTGTGGCCCTCCTGTCCGAGGCCATGATTATGCCGTCGCTGCACACCACGCCGACCGTGGTCGTTCCGGTGGAAAGCGTCCTCTCTTCTGCGTCCTTTTCTATCTTGGTCGCCATAGAAATCCCTCTTGTGGTTTTTCAAATCATGCGAATTTAAAATGAATCTCCTAATCTCTTTTGAGGATGAGAGTCTTAGAAGAAAAGCGAACTCTTTAGGAAAACAAAGGCTTAAAAGGGTTTGTAGCAGGCTGGGGAAAAGCTAGTAGCGCCTCTCCTTGCCGCCCTCCTCCTCGAAGATGAGGAAAAGGTCCAGGCACTCCTTTTTCATGAAGCCAGGCCGGATGCTTATGCTGCTTTTGCCCATGCGCTTCATCACCTTGTTCGGTATCTCAAGCTCGGAAAAGCCGCACTTTTTCGCATCTGAAATGCCGGCTCCGTATATTATATTGCTGATTTTGGCCCAGTGGATGGCTGAAAAGCACATGGGGCAAGGCTCGCAGGTGCAGTAGATTGAGCAGCCCGAAAGGTCGATGGTCTGGAACTTCTGGCAGGCTTTCCTTATTGCCACGATTTCCGCGTGCGCGGTTATGTCATTCCCGCCCCACACCTCGTTGTGCGCCACCCCCACAGGCACGCTGTTCTTGATTATGCAGGCCCCGAATGGCGCCTGATTGTCTTCGATCCCCTTCTTCGCCTTGTCTATCGCAAACCACATGAACTTTTCCTTTGGCTCCATAGAATTCCTTCCTGAACAAGTAGTGATATTAGGTGTCCTGCTTCTTTATTCCATCTTGCCGTCGTCCCGGAAAACTTTTGTTTCAGGCTCCTTGACCTTGGCAATGTTCTCTTCAGCTTGCGCCTCGCCGGGCGTCTTTGTCTTGGGCGTCTTGGAGAACGCAGCGTCCCGCTGTTTCCTGTCCCTCTCCTTGCCTTTCAGGTCTTCGCCAACCTGGGTCAGAGTCTTGGCCGACCCGCCGCCCTTGGGCGAGGATTTTTTCTGCTCGTTGAGTTTCTGGATTTGCTCGTTGGCCCATTTGAGAGTTTCAGTGTAGCCAAAATCACGAAGTCTTTCAGCAACTTCGTTCCACGACATTCCAACTTTGATTTGTGATTGCTCTTGTTTTTGTTGTTCCTCGCTTTTTCCTTGTGCGATTCCTTCTGTTTTCATCTTAGCTTGAACCTGTTTTACCTCGACTTCAGTCAGATACACTACATTTTTTTCTTTATTCGTATCAACTTCCTTTTTTTTCATTGCAAGCAGATTGGTTGGTGGTGGAATGTCTCCTTTCTTTGTTGCTTCTTCTTTGATAGGGGGCGTTAATACTTCGGGTGTGATAAGTGGCTTTTGGACTGGCTTTTTTGCATATTTTTCATTGTCCCCCATACAAATCTCTCTATCTGCTGCCTAGTAGAGCCAATACGTCTTCTTCCACCTTTATATTTAGAGTTTTCAGATTTAGTTCCAATCTTACTGCTTCAGTTCCATTTGTCATTGTTTCGTCTCTTATGAACACTTCATCAGGATTTCTGCCTCCGCTGATAGTTGGCCTTTTGAACAATGGAATCTTTCCAAACAAACTTTCATAGGTATTACTAAGTCGCTCGTTCGGTGTGATGACCAATAGAGTTGTTGGCGTAGTGGCGACAATTGAACCATTCGAAGATGTGTAAATTGCGCCATCATGGGTGAAAATTTGACTTCCGTCATTTGTTTTTGACCCTGCAGCATTAACAATACCTGTCGAATCTTTATTCATCTCTATAGTCACTCTGAGGATTGCATTTTCAAATACTAAACAAACTCCCTCCGCCTTACCATCAACAACATCAATCTTCTTCTTTACTAAATTATCAGATGCAGTTTCAGGTAGCCCTATATCATTTAGGGCTTTTTTTATGTTTAAGTTGAGATCTACTACAAATCCACCGTCCACCGTAGAGATATTATCAAGCTGCAGCATTCCATCCTTCAATTCAGCGTTGTGTTTCCGCACAGGCTCTTTCTCATCGCTCTTGTTGTCTATCATCTCAGTCGTTTTGGGCTTGTTATCTGCCAGAAGCCCTTTCTCCTTTTCCTGCGCGTATGTTGGCGAGAGGGCCGCGCTGAGTGCTGTGAAGGTGGTAAACAAGATTGTCGCACTAACGACTGGGCTCTTGAGAATTTCGCCTGTTTCGTGAAGCGCCCTCTTGAAGCGGGAGGTTGGGTGCTGCTTTGAGCTTCCGCTAGTGTGAATGGCAGCCTTCTTTTGGATTTCGTGATGCTTCATGAAACCACTTATCGAGAGCTGCGCCTGTTCAATTACCCCTATCTGCTGCCTAGTAGAGCCAATCTGTCGTCTTCAACGGTTATAGCTAGAGTTTTCAAGTTTAGTGCAAGCCTTACAGCATCAGTTGTACTCATCATAGTCTCGTCTCTAATAAATACTTCGTCCAATGTTCTTCCACCGCTGATTATCGGTCTTTTTAATGGAGGAATTTTTCCAAATAGGCTTTCATAAGTAGGACTCCAAGTGTCATTAGGTGTAATGACCAATAGTGTATTTGGCGTTGTTGCAACAAGAGTGCCGTCTGACTTTGTAAAGATTGCCCCTTCATGAACAAAGAACGTACTGCCATCCTTTGGTATGTGTTTTTTTATAAGAACTGCTTCTAAATCGTCAGTCCTATTCAAAATATAAATAATACCTTTCTCAAAAACAATATACGCTTTCTTCCCTTCTTCTCCTAATTCTGGATATATTATTTGTTTTATATCCTTGACTGTTGCATTTTTTAGTTCCATTTCAAATAAAATTTCTTCTATATTTATTACCGCAGTCCCGATATGTCCATTCTTTAATTTTGAATTGGGAAAATATAAAGAATCATTCAGAATTTCAACATCAAACGTCTTCTCGCCAACTATCTTTATCCCGTTCTCGTAAGTGACCTTCCTGTCATTCTCAACATCTTTCTTCTCTCCAGTTGTCAGCAGCGCAAGCTCTGTCTTTGCCTTGTCCTTGGTCTGTGCCTGAGTCTTGCCTGAGCCAAACGTGAACGATGCAGCCGTTACAATCATGGATACAGTCAGAATTGGGTGCTCGATTGCTAATTTTCCAAGTTCCCGGAAGAAGCGCGCTGTCTTGTTCTGCTTGGAGCTGCCGCTCGCCTTGTGCACAGGATTGAGCTGCTTGCCGTTCTTCTGCATAAGCTAGCCTCTGGCATCTCTTCTCTCTGTGTTGTTTATGAA
>Ga0209211_10006762_pt1 | contig 16420 bp, 14 predicted proteins | sample RifGroA2_FD_183992 | JGI IMG/M metagenome (GOLD analysis project Ga0209211, IMG submission 183992) | Groundwater microbial communities from Rifle, Colorado, USA - Groundwater A2 (SPAdes) (version 2) | ecosystem: Environmental > Aquatic > Deep subsurface > Groundwater | place: Rifle, Colorado... | reverse complement strand
CATTGCACCAGCTAGCCGAACATGGTAATACCGTTATCATTATCGAGCATAATTTGGATGTGGTAAAGAATTGCCAGTATGTCATCGACCTCGGGCCAGAGGGAGGAGAAAAAGGCGGAAATGTTCTCTATCAGGGTCCGTTACCTGATATCATGAAAGTAGCATCATCCTATACAGGCAAATACCTGAAGATGTTGTTAAAAAAATGAAACGCATACATATATTTTACATTTCCTTCTTCCTAATAACCATTAACTGTTTACTAATAACTCGTTCTGTTTTTGCAATCGAGAACTTCCGCACCGATTACACCGTTGACTATTTCCTGAGTGAAAAGGACAATAATATCGCCTCCCGCGTATCTTATAAAATAAAAATTACTAATCTTACCTCCGACTTGGTGATAAAAAACTTCTCCATTTTATTTCCTAAAAGCTTCCAGATTGGTAACATAAAAGCCGCCGATGATTTCAAATCAATCATTCCCGTAGTTTCAGATGCAGATGGCAAAAATACGATTAGCGTGGCACTCACTGATCCCATTGCAGGTCTCAATTCTGAAAACAATATATATCTTGATTTTCTCCAGCAAAACCTTTTTAAAGTGAATGGAAATGTCTGGGAAGTGATTCTCCCTACTGTTGAGAATAAGGAGGGAGAGGGGGATTACACCATCATCGTACACCTTCCCCCAAATTCGGGCAAGCAAATTTCTATAGCAAAACCGAAACCGGATCATATAACTCTGAATGAAATAACATGGAAGAATCCAATCAATCGCACTATCTACGCGGTATTTGGCAAACAACAAAATTATGCACTTCAGCTTCGTTATCATCTCACCAATCCCAACCTAAATCGAGTATATACGGATGTTTCCTTCCCACCGGATACCCTTTATCAGAAAGTATTTGTAAACTCCATCCGCCCTGAGCCGGCAATCACGAGTATGGATGAAGACGGAAATTATATAGGCCGTTATTTTTTGAATCCGAAGGAGGAAAAAACAATATTGTTTGATGGGGGAGTCATTGTCTCCTCCGAACCACGGGAGGATATGAAAGGACCTATTCGCACTTTATTTAAAGCTCAACAAAAGTACCTCCTTGCTCCGAGCACCCACTGGAATTTGTCTGAAAACAGCATTCCTAAAAATATTTCAACCATACCTGACATATATCGTTATGCAGTGGATACACTGACCTATAATTACGGAAGACTAAACACTACCATTACCCGTTTAGGTGCACAACAAGCTCTTCAATACCCGGATCAGGCCGTATGTACCGAGTATTCAGATGTTATGATCTCAATTGCTCGCGAGAAGGGACTATACACTCGAGAAATCCAAGGGTATGGGTTTTCCAATGACCAGGAGTTGCGCCCGCTTTCAGTGAACGCAGACATTCTCCATTCCTGGCCGGAATATTATGATGATACAAAACAATTATGGATTCAGACCGACCCCACTTGGGAAGACACTTCGGGTATCGATTATTTCAACTCCTTTGACTTAAATCATGTCGTGTTTGCTATTCATGGAAAAAAATCCGATTATCCTTACCCTGCGGGGAGTTACAAAACGCAAGATAGCACGAAGGATATAAACATTACTCCAACGGCACAATTTTTTTCTGAATCGAAATCAGTTTCGTTTGAGACGAATCCTCTTCAAATACCTAACTTAAATACGAACTCCTATCAATTAAAAGTTACGATTCGAAATACGGGTAACACATTTCTTTGGAATTTTCCTGTTTCAGCTGAGGCAGATAAGTTAACCCTTTCACCGGCAACTCAGATAGTGAATGCCCTTGCTCCTATGGAAAGGAAGGAACTGACATTTGATTACATTCCTAAGAGTCAGTTAGGTGATATAAAAACTACTTTGAAATTATCCTCAGATTCCAAACTTCTCTATGAACATGAGATGAGTATTGCCTCATTTTATTACAGCATTGCGAAAGTCGCAGTTATTATCGCTCTCTTCATTCTCGGCCTTGGGGTTGCGGTAAAATTGATGAGAAGATAATGGTTTATCGTTACAGATATAATTAGATGTCATTGCGAGCGAATTGAGGAGAATATAATGGAGCGTGGCAATCTAAAAGTTATTGAGATTGCTTCGGCGTCCCGCCTAGTCAGGACTTCTCGCAATGACATTATGGGTTATGTTAAAATATCACTATGAATAAACTCGTTACATTCGCAATAACCCTGAAGAGAAGTTTGACCGATCCAAAATATTATTCCGATATCCTTTCGGCATCCTTTTCTTTTTCCCTTAAATATCTTTTCGTTCTTCTTTTCTTCATTGCCCTGATTCGGGGGATTGTTTTTTCAGTTGCATTTATTCCCACCGTACCTAAAATTCCCGGTTATGTTCAGGAAAGTAAGCAGATTATTAAGAGCCTCTATCCTGCAGGACTCACCGTAACTATTAAAGACGGCTCACTCAGAACCAACGTTGACGAACCCTATTATATTGCCTTTCCATCGAGGTTTAATATTAAAGATATGAGCTTACTAGTTATTGATACGAGAGCTTCGGTAGACGCATTTAAGAAATATAACACCGTATTTCTTGTCACTAAGAATGCCCTCGCATATCCTGATTCCGATACGAAGGGAAGTTACAAAGTATATCCCTTTTCCGATTTGAAAGGTTTCGTTATTATAAATCGTGAAGCTTATGACAGAATTACCACCGCTATTCTTCCCTATTTTACCTATTATCCGTTTGCTATTTCGGCTATTTTTATTTTCCTTCTCTTGGTTGTTCCTGTCTTTGGATCCTTCTTTGCATTATCAGGAGTATTGCTATACCTCCTCGTTCTCACGTTAGTAACACATCTTATATCAAAGTTCATGAAACTCGGATTAACCTATTCACAGGTTTTTCATCTCGGTATCCACGGCCTCACTTTCTCGCTTCTCTTTAATATGTTTAAATCGTTGACAGGAATTACTATTCCTTACACCTATACCGCCCCTTTCATACTTTGGATGATTATTGTATTTAATCAACTCAAAAAAACTCATGAAACAAATCTTTCCCCTTCAAAATTCACTTAATAAGATTTCCTATGCCGATTTACCATCGACTGCTGGTATTTACTTATTTAAAAAGGGTAAAACCTATCTTTATATTGGAAAATCTATCAATATTAAAGCCAGAGTGCTCTCTCATGTTGAAAACTCCCAGCAAGATACAAAAGAGTATGCTATCGTATCCCAATCAGATAGTATTGAGACACAGATTACTGACTCTGAATTCAAAGCTCTCCTCCTTGAATCTGAATTAATACAAATTCACCACCCTAAATATAATGTGATCTGGCGTGATGGGAAAAGCCATCTCTACATTAAAATTACGGAGGAAAAATATCCCAAGATATATCCGGTGAGGAAAGAAGATGATAAGAAATCCCTCTATTTTGGTCCTTTCTCATCGACGCGAAACGTAGAGAGTCTTCTTCGAACTATTCGCCGTATTATTCCTTTCTGCTCGCAAAAGAAGATTACAAAGCGGCCCTGTTTTTATCACAAGATAGGTCTTTGCGATCCGTGTCCAAATGACATCGGATCAAGAGGAAAAGAATATCGGCATAATATCAGGCGGATCGTTTCTCTCCTTTTAGGAAAAACAGGAATACTGCTAAACAGCATGAACCGGGAATTGAAGACGGCCATAAAAGAAGAGCATTATGAAGAGGGATTAAAGATCCGGAACCGCATACAAACGCTTCAGTACCTGATACAGAACCGCTCTTTTGAACGGTATGGGGAACATGATTTTGATAACTCAAAGCAAAGCTTAGAAGACCTATTCACCCTTATTCACCCCTATTTCCCCTATCTTTCCCGTCTGGATCGTATCGAGTGCTATGACATAAGCAATCTCTCTCAGAAACAGGGAACCGGGTCCATGGTGGTGTTGACGAATGGCCTGTTAGATAAAAATCAGTATCGTCGTTTTAAAATCAAGAATGTAAAAATTCAAAGCGACTTTGACATGCTTGATGAAATAGTCACGAGAAGATTTGGGAATAATTGGAATAAGCCTGCCTTGATTGTAGTAGACGGTGGAAAGCCACAAGTAAGGAGGATTATAAAGGTTCTTGAAAATTTAGGTATCGAAATACCACTTTTAGGCATCGCAAAAGATCCGGATAGGTTTATCTTGGGTGTGAATGGTTTACCTACCATCAAGCCTCGCATGAACAATCTGGGGTATCGTCTTGTCCAGCTCATCCGTGATGAATCCCACCGCTTTGCTCGGAAATATCATTTATTTTTGAGAGACAAGGAAATGATATAATTATTTGTATCCTATGAAAAAAATCTTCCGCATGATTATATTCTCCGCACTTGCCCTCATATTTACCTCATTTTGGAATAAAGGTTTTCAAATAAATTTGAACACGTTTTTTACCGCAACCCTTGTTCTTGCTTTTGTCTTTTACCTCATCGTTCCTTTATCAAAAATTATCCTCCTTCCCCTTAATATTATTACTCTGGGACTCATGTCATTTCTCGTTTACTTGGCTATTTTGCACCTCAGCAGTGATGCATTTCATCTATTCACTATTACTTCCTGGACGTTTCCTGGTGCTTCATTTCTTTTCATAAACATCCCAAAATCATATATTCCCTACCTGGGCAATTTAGTTTTGTCTTCTGTGTCTATATCAAGTATAATTAACCTGTTAGAGAATCTGGTTTAATTTTTAAATAAAATTTCAAATTATGAGAGTAGTCCTGATAATCATAAACATCATCGTTTCCATCCTCATCGTTGGTCTTATTCTTATGCAAGGGAGGGGTGCCGGCTTGGGAAGTGCGTGGGGCGGCGGAGGGGAGACATTTCAAACGCGGCGTGGAATCGAAAAGGTTACTTTGAACATCACTATTTTCTGCATTATATTATTTTTTATCATATCCGTCGTTAGTTTTTTTGTCAAATAACGCATGGATCCCGATAGTCGCAATGTTCGGTACTACTACTGGTTGTTCCTTGAGTTTGCTAAGAAACATCTCAAGCTTATCTTTTTGAGCGCGCTTATCTCGACCATCGCTATTATTAGCACCATTACCATCTCTCCTTACCTTATCAACCTCCTCACCCCGCAAAATACGGTTATTGGTATGGTGGGCTCCTTTACGATTGATACCTTACCCGACGATATACTTTCTAAGATATCCAACGGTCTTCTCTTTATGAATGAAAGGGGGAAGCCAATTCCCGTCCTCGCCGAATCGTGGGAGCTAGTTGAAAATGGCCTTGTATACCGCTTTCAGCTCAAAAAGAATATACTATTGGACGATGGAAGTTTTTTCACTGCCAAAGATATCAATTATCGCTTCAAGGATGTCACCATGCGTCTGAGGGGTGACTACTTGGTTGAGTTCGTCCTCAAAAAGCCACTTGCCATATTTCCCATTTATCTTACGAAGCCGATAGTCAAATATCCCAAACTGGGAATAGGCGGTCTCTACAAGATTGACCGGTATAAATATAAATATGATAAGTTGCTTGAATTGAGTCTTACACCGAATAAAAAAGACATAAACCGCATAACATATAAATTTTACCCTTCTGAATCTCAGATGATCAATGCATATAAGTTGGGGCAAATCACACAGATGGACCTTTCTAAAAAAAGTATTGCGGATGTTTTTTTGCAGTGGAAAAATACTAAAGTTGAGAAGGTGGTTGATTATTCTAACTTACTTACATTATTTTTTAATTATAATAATCAGTTTTTAAAGGAGAAAGAGGTTCGCAGTGCCATAAAAATGGGAATTGACCGCGAACAATTTTCCGGTTTGGGCGCAAGCGCCAAAACATCAATTCCTCCAAGCTCCTGGGCATATCAGAATAATATCAAAGCGCCTGTGTATGATGCAGAGCTTGGTCAAAAGATAATCAAAAAGTTCCGTGAGGCATCGGATTCTGCAAAATTAAATTTCAATACATACTATGATTATTTGGATGTAGCAGGCGATATCAACAAAAATTTAAATGAGATTGGTATTCCGACTAATCTCAATGTAATTTCATATTCTAATTCTAACGATTTTGATTTCATGCTTGCCTACTTGAAGATCTCCCCGGATCCCGATCAATATTACTACTGGCACTCTACACAAAGCCTGTCTATTGCCACCGGGTATAAGAATCTCAAAATAGATAAATTATTAGAAGATGGTCGAAGCACTTTTGATCAGGAAGAAAGAATAAAATTCTATTATGATTTGCAGAAAAATCTGGATGATGATAATACAGCGGTATTCATCTATTTCCCCTATAACTATACGATTAAGAGGAAGTGAATGTTATAATTTAGCTGTTGGCTAATAGCTAACTTGCCCGGGTGGTGAAATTCTACTTGCAGTTTGTGAACCTTGGTGAACAATTACAGCAAGTTGATCCTGAGCAATGATAGAATAGTTTAGCGAAGGAGAGCATACACGAAAGAAAGGCAACTTTACAATTAGATTTAGGTTAAAACAGCCCGGGTGGTGAAATGGCATACACGCAAGACTTAAAATCTTGTGACGCAAGTCGTGAGGGTCCGACTCCCTCCCCGGGCACCAGAAAATTTTTTCAAATTTTCTGGTGTAAACACACTTCGGCTTCAAGAGCCACATCATAAGCCATGGGCAATGTTTTGAGCTTCTTTATTTCTTCCATACTAAACCATCCATGATTCATTGATTCATGATTGAGCACAATTAGAGCATTTACGTCCTTCATTTCGCACAAATAACAAATAAGTAAACCGTGCCAATTGTTTCTGATGGGGGAGAATATGCGAGGAATTAGGGTAAGGATGTTTATTTCAACACCTAGCTCTTCTTTAATTTCTCGGTTTAATGCGTCTTTAGGCTCCTCCCCCCATTGTATTCCTCCTCCCGGAAAATTCCAACAGTGTCCATATCCCAGGTCTTCGTAATCTATTTCCTTTCTCTGCGTCATCAGATACTTATTAGTCTTTTTATCATAGATGACAGCTATGGTAACGGCTACAATCTTTCTCACAGTGTTTACACCGAAAAAGTAAAATAAATTAAAGTTTTGTTACTTTTACGGTGCGACCAGACTGACTTGAACAGTCAACCTACTCCTTAGAAGGGAGTTGCTCTATCCAATTGAGCTATGGTCGCATTTGAGCCTGGACGCAGATTTGAACTGCGGACCTGCTGTTTACAAAACAGCTGCTCTACCGCTGAGCTATCCAGGCAAGTTAGCTTTTAGCAATTAGCTACTAGCTATTAGACAAAAAATGCGACAAATAAACTAACTGCTAAATGCTAAAGGCTAACAGCTGGCGGCTAACTCGTGCCCGGGAGAGGACTTGAACCTCCACGGGTTGCCCCACAGCCTCCTCAAGACTGCGCGTATACCATTTCGCCACCCGGGCATTACTCGCTCAGACCTATTATGAAATAATGGGCTTGAGCGAGTTATGTCCTCCTTTATTTTAGGCATGAGCCGTGTTCGAATAGAACGAGAAGGCGAATGCGTAAAATTTGGAGGACTTTTTTACATTTTCATTATATCAAACCAGCCTCTCCTGTTCTACTCCTCTTGATGAAGATTTTATCTTGAGGTGTTTTAGGGCTTTAGAAGTTAATACCCGACCACGGGAAGTTTTTTTTATAAGGTTTAATTGAAGAAGATATGGTTCGATAAATTCCTCAACTGTTTGCCTATCTTCAGACAATGAGAGTGAAATAGTTTCTATCCCCGTGGGAGTATTTTGATATTTTTCACCCACTAAATTTAAATATTTAAGATCCCCGTCAGTTAAGCCAAGCTCATCAATACCCAATAAGTTAAATAATTCATCCAATAATTGATTCGTAATTTGCTTATGTTTGTTTACTTCAATGACGTCCCTTGCTCTTTTGAGAATTCTATTTGCAATACGGGGAGTCCTCCGTGACCGGATGGCAATATGTTTTGCGGATTCCTCTGCAAGGGGGACTTTAAGGATTTGTGCCGCCCTTTTTATGATGGTAATCATTTCATCTTCATTATAAAAATCGAGCCGAAGTATAAGTCCAAATCTGTCCCGGAGAGGTCCTGATAATAAAGCAAGTTTGGTGGTTGCACCGACGATAGTTATCTTAGGAATGGGGAGACGGACGGTGCGTGCCGCCGGTCCTTTTCCTATGATGATATCCAATGCATAGTCTTCAATGACGGGATATAACATTTCCTCAACTGCTTTCGGTAAGCGATGTATTTCGTCGATGAAAAGAATATCATTCTGTTTTAAATTAGTAAGAATTGCGGCAAGATCACCCACTTTTGTGATAGCCGCGCCGGACGTGATCTTTATGTCCCCGCCTAATTCATTTGCAATGATAAACGCGAGGGTAGTCTTTCCAATCCCGGGAGGACCGTAGAGAAGAACATGTTCGCTGGCAATTCCTCTTTTTTTTACCGCGTCCAAAAATAATTGAAGTGTCTGTACTATTTTCTTTTGCCCAATATATTCAGCTAATTTTGTTGGGCGTAAGTTGAATTCCTGTTTATTATCTTTCATAGTTTATATTTGTCATTGCGAGCCGGTCATCTTACAGCGAAGCAATCTATATAATATTTTAGATTGCCACGCTCCATTATATTCTTCACAATTCGCTCGCAATAACATATGATTACTTCTTCTGTACGGTTAGTTTTAAGGCGTGTTTAATTTTCTCCTCTATAGATAAATCTTTTGGCAATTTTGAAAATAAGTTTTTAGCCTCCTGTGTCTTATAACCAAGCGCAATGAGTGCTTCAATGACCGTCTTATCATCATCGGACATATTTATCTGGCTGAATTTAAATTCAGATTTTACCATTTGTGATAATTCAAGAATAATTTTCATTGAAGTTTTTTTTCCGAGCCCAGGAACTTGAGTAAAATACTCTACATCATTTTCTTTGACAGCGCCCAAGAGTTCGTCTACTCGCGTATGGGAGACAATATTGAATGCAGTTTTTGGACCTACACCTGAGACGGAAAGAAGGAGTTTAAAAAAATGATGCTGTTCAACCGATTCAAATCCAAACAAAACAAAAGCGTCATCACGGACTTGGAGGTACGTGCGAAGATCGATTTCACTGCCAATTTTTTTTGAAAGAAGGTTTGGTGTTAAGAAAATCTCATACGACACACCGCCTTGCGTTTCAATCAATCCTACATTTCCCTCAACTGAGCTCAGTACTCCCTTAATTTTTCCTATCATACCCCACATTATAAACTATTTTCCCAATTCATCCCGCTCTATCTGCCAGAGACGGTTATATTTTGCTACTCGCTCGCCGCGGGTAGGGGCTCCAAATTTTACAAACTCCGATTGGATGGCAACTGCTAAATCTGCCGCAAAATCATCATTAGTCTCAGACGATCGCGACGCTACGATGTAGGTGAGGTTCCCGCGCCGCGCTATATTGACCAACTCCAGTACTTCGGTCAGCGTTCCTATCTGATTGGGTTTAATCAGAAAGCTTGTGCAGGCACTTTCTTTTATTGCATATGCAAGTCTGTCCTTGTTCATTCTGATTGGCTCATCTGCGATGATATAAATATTCGAAGAGACTTTACTGCTTATCTTTTTCCATCCGTCCCAATCATCTTCAGCAAAAGGGTCTTCCAGCACGAGAACTGAATAATTTTTTGTGACTGATTCAAGAAAATCAAGATATTCTGCCTGCCGCAGAGAGTGTGTTTTATCCTTTATGGTATATTGTCCATTGCGGTAGAAATGGGTCGCCGCCAAATCAATTCCCAGAAAGATGTCCAATCCGCTCCTCATTTTCTTCTGAGTTATTGTTTCTGTTAATATCTCAAGTGCATCTAAATTGGTAGTTAAATTGGGACTAAACCCACCTTCATCACCCACCGAGGTTGTTGCATTGCGGTATTCAAGCACTCGCTTTAGTTCTGAAAATATTTCGACAGCTTTTTGGTATGCGGTCCCAAAAGTAAAAGAGGAGGAGGGGATTATCTGAAATTCCTGAAAGTCCAACGTATTATTGGCGTGAGCCCCTCCATTTATCGAATTAAACATGGGGGTAGGAATTTTTTCAACAAGTATTTCTTCTTTATATACAGACTTATACAATTGGTTTATATATTTATAGAGGGAAATATTTGCGCTAAGGGCACCTGCTTTTGCCAAAAGTTGAGATATGGTCAAGATGGTATTTACTCCGAGCCTTGACTTGTTTCCTGTCCCGTCGGCTTGAGATAACCACTTATCTATTTCTAATTGCTTATTGACCGATGCACCCTTTATCTTCGGAGCAATAAGCTCATTTATGTAGGAAACCGCATGGGCCACTCCCATGCCAAAAAAACGATTCGGGTCCTGATCCCTCAGGTCTACCGCTTCTTTTGTGGATGTGCTTGTTGCTCCAGGAACAGATGTCACCACATACAACCCACTATCCATCGTAAGCCGTGCCTCAATGGTGGGATAGCCTTTTGAGTCTATTATCTCATAGGCATGTATTTCCTTTATGGTTGACATAGGTTACTTTTTTATCGCTTGGAAATGTCTTTTTTCTATTTGGTAAATCAGTTCGCGAGTGCGATATACTGCATCAGGGTTGACTGAAACACTCGTAATTCCCGCCTTTACTAAACGTTCCACAATATCGGGATAATCTGAAGCCGCCTGACCGCAGATTGAGGATGTTACTCCGTGCTTTGCGGCGGTTGAAACAATATATTCCAATACTTGTATGATGGCTGGATTGCGCTCGTCATAGACATTGGCAACCTCCTGATTATCACGATCAACTCCGAGCAACATCATAGTTAAATCATTCGTTCCAATCGATACTCCTGATATCCCCACCTGAATAAACTCTTCCAAATTAAACGCACAGTAGGGGACCTCTACCATGATAAGAAGACGAAAGCCAGGAAGGGATAAAAGACCAGATTTCTTAACCAGTTCTTTTATTTGAATTATTTCCCATGGCACTCTCACAAAAGGAATCATGAGATGCAAATTGGTATATCCCATATCCCAAATTTTTTTTATTGCCTGTAACTCCAGATTAAACTCACGGGGATCCGCTATATAGCGACTTGCGCCACGAAACCCGATCATAGGATTCTCTTCATGGGGTTCATAATCTTTTCCACCTTTTAAGTGACGGTACTCATTTGTTTTAAAATCAGTTGCCCGGTATATAACAGGACGCGGGCTAAATGGTTTCACAAACTTTAAAAGATCTGATACCAATTTCTGGACGTAGACGTCTTCTTTCTTTAACCGAATGAACTCTTTAGGATGAGTACCAATCCCTGCCACCATGAACTCAGCACGCAAAAGTCCAATCCCGTCGCAATCAAGCTTTGATGTTTTAAGGGCCATCTCAGGCTCTGCTAAATTTACATATACTTTTGTCAGGGTTTTATATCTATGTGCGGGTTCTTCTTCTTTTTGCATATCTGAAACTTTTTTAACATCCGCTAGTATACTGCCCTTATATATTTCTCCCGCCTTCCCGTCAATTGATACAACCATTTCATTTTTTAATTTTTGTGTTGCCCCATCGACCCCAACAATTGCAGGTATGCCAAGCTCTCTTGAGACGATTGCGGCGTGTGAAGTGCGTCCTCCTTTTTCCGTGATGATACCTGCGGCTCTCTTCATCGCCGGTACATAATCGGGGTTTGTTTGAGGAGCTACGAGAATATCCCCTTTTTTTATTTTATCTATTTCATGAGGAGAGTGAATGATTTTAACCGGCCCAATTGCAATCCCGGGGGATGCTGGTGCTCCCATTAAAAACACTTCCCTTTTTGTGCCTGCAACCGAATCGGTAGATGAGTTATGCGTTGTAGTAATGGGACGGGACTGTACGATAAAAACGGTGTCTCCCTCAATTGCCCATTCGATATCCTGGGGAAAGTAATAATGGTCTTCAATTTGTTTGACCAGTAAGGCAACTTCCACAATCTCCTTCACGCTCAATTTTTGCAGGGCTCCTTCAGATTTAAATAATTTAATTTCCTTATTTCCCATACCCGACCTTACATACTTGAGATTTTGATACTTGATATCTTTCATGAGAAGGACAAAAGAGCGTTTATCAACCTCGTAATGATCAGGGGTTACTTTCCCTTGTACAATATATTCACCCAGTCCAAAGATTGCCTCAATGACAATTTTTGTCTTATCATTGGTAACCGGATCAATGCTAAAAGCAATACCCGATTTCTCAGACTGTACCATTCTTTGAACAACGGCGGCCAAACCGATTTTAAAATGATCAAATTTTTGCTCATGGCGATAATATATCGCCCGAGGAGTAAATAGGGAGGCCCAACATCGCTTAATATAATCTAAAAGATGTATCTCTCCCTTCACATTTAAATACGTTTCCTGTTGACCGGCAAATGAAGCAGTCGGCAGATCTTCTGCCGTGGCTGAGGAACGGACTGCAACCACGGGTGGATTATAGAGATGTCTTACACGCTTCAAAGCTTTCTTAAAGATGTTAGGGTTTTTCTTAAAATATCCGTCTTCCTTCGCTGTTAAATTATCATAATAGACCAATATTTCATTTACGAGAGAGTCGGGAATATGCGCCTTCATAATAAGGTCTTGGATGTGCTTTGATGCCTGATGGAGCTCTGTTGAATTTTCAAAATTGATGAGGTTTAGAAAGCCTTCTATCTTTTTTTCCAACCGATTTGATTTGATGAAGTGAAAATAAGCGTGGGATGTTACTACAAATCCATAGGGGATGGGGAGCTTTGCACGGGTCATTTCCCCCAGGTTTGCACCCTTTCCGCCGACCAATCCTACATCTGTTTTCCCCACCTCCTCAAACCACACGATATTCTTGCTCATATACTATCAATATACATAGAAAAGAAGGTGAAATGCAAGTTTACAAATTTGCTACCCAGTTCATGACGCCTATTGCCCCACCAACAATTGCTCCGTATGAAAATGCTGTGGCTATTGCGACTGGCACTGCGGCTAGGATATTTAAACCGAACAGAAGCCCAACTCCTAAGACACCAAAAATGGTTGCTCGTTTTGCTACTTCAGGAAGTAGTTTTGTTGGTGTTTTTGGTGCCTCAACTGCCATAGGGCGTATTATAGCATAAAAATATGGCTTTGTCTATATTATAGGATATCTATGTCTTTTATATACCAAAAATCTGGAAGAGCATTTCACTTAATTTATGAGGAAAAATATTTTTATAGGCAACATCTCCGGTAAGGAAATGCCTCATAAAAGGATCGATGAGGAGATGAGATACGCCGGGTATTCCTTTACCTGCCAGTAATAAATTGCGAAGATACGAATTTGCTATGATCGCATCATTTAACCTCAAAAATCCATCAGCATATATGTGGTCGTCGGGGGGGAATTCCTTTTCCATTAACCGTTGATAATGTGTAAAATCACCAGTAATTATTGCTTTTGCTGCAGCTTCTGCTGTAGTAACGGCGGCGCCAATTCCGTCCTTATATAAGCGGGTTAGTCCAGTGTCACCAATCATTATACCTCCACCCATGCCAGAAATAAGATAATGCTCGGGAGAAGCAACCGTAATGGTATTTCTTGAGCAAGAGCAAAGTTTGCATCCTCCATCCTTAACTAATGAAGTATTCCTTATTTTATTTACCAATTCATTAGGTAGAGCATCAGCTAGGTAAGGTGAGGAAATAAATTTATGAGTATCTTCCGGCGTTACGTCTCCGTCTCCCATGACTATCATGGTTAAAGATCCATTGTCCTTTGGAATTAATGCTACAAATAATACATTGGAGTCTTTTTTAGTTTTATCGTATGGCAACACAAGTACTCGTGCATAAGACCCAAAATGCTTTTTTAATATATCATCTCCTACCGCTATTTCCATCACGGTTGACTTTTGAGTTTTGGGGGCATCAAGCTTTTGACCGTCTGGAACTTTTATGTGTTTTTCTACTAATTCTGAGTTATGGCCAAAAGCACCCACAAAAAAATCCGACTTCAAAGGCTCGTGCATTTTATCAAGATATACCAAGGCCTCCTTGCCTGAGCTTAAGTCAACGTCTACAATTTTTCCTTTGTGATAGCTTACGGTAGGATATTTTAGTGCAGTTTGTAAAATCAATGCATCCAACCCAGGCTTTTTATTTTTATCATGTAGTGGTCCATGGCCCCGGTATACTGATCTCATGGGTGTCTTCACTACCATTTCTTCCCCCGTTGGCAGGGTGACAATAAATCCATCAAGTTTTCTTCGAGTAGCCTTTTCAACTGGCACTCCTAATTTTTCTAATGTTTGCGCTGTTCGTTCTTGAATAAGCCCACCACAACCATTGCAAGAGGGTATCTGTTCTTCTAGAGGATCTATTTTATCAACACATAACACACTTAACGCCGCTTTACCTAGTACAATGGAAGCTACTCCTCCGGCAACATTTCCCCCTCCGACGATAACATTGTTTAGGTGAAATTTTCTTTCAGGACGAAATCGCCACATTATTTCTCCCATTATCTAAGGTGTAAATAATATGTATCTATTATACAACATTCCACTCCAATTTAACCGCCTCGGTTAAAAGTTGGTCTTTGTGACAGACTAATATGATAAGATTACTATGTATGCTTAAAAAACTTACTCGCCAGTACTTGGAGCAAAAGAAAATTCCCAAATTTCTTATTACTGGTTTGATTTTGGCCTCCGTTTTGGGTTGGACTGGTTGGAAAAATCTTGATAAAATAAAGAATTATTATCAGATAAAGCAAATCTTTCCAAGTAAGACTAGAGTTCTTTCCGTGATTGATGGTGACACTTTAGTGATGAAAAATGGTTTATCGTTTAGGTTGTTAGGTATTGATGCCCCAAATCGAGGAATACCAGGATATGAAGAAGCTAAGGCTTATCTGACCCAACTCGTTGCCGGTAAAGAACTGTCACTGGAATATGATGCGTATCAAGATGATAAGTTTGGCAGAATACTAGGATACGTTTGGATTCCCTGCAATGAAACAATATTGATCTACTGTCATGACGAACGTGCCCTCGTGAATGAAGTTATGACCAAAACCAATCATGCAATTAAAGTCGTCTATTCCCACCGAAAAAAGTTGAAATACGACTTCTTCTTGCAGTAGATATGTTGTATACTGCCCTTATCAAACACATTGACGTTTCTCAATATGACCCATTGTTGTAATCCTAAAATTTGGCTCAAATTTTTTCGAGCGGTTAGTGACCGTCATCGCCAGAAGATTCTTACCCTCTTGAAGAAACACAACACCCTTAACGCATCTGATATTGTCAGATATATTAAACTATCCCAACCCACTATCTCTCATCACCTTGGCCTTTTGAAACAAGCTGATCTCCTTACTTCAGTAAAGAAGGGAAAAGAAGTATATTACTCTTTAAATAAGAAAATGATTTCCTCCTGTTGCCTCGGATTCAATAAAGAATTGGGGAAATAATGTATCTATTTGATACCGTTATACATATTGACATATTGAAATGTATCAATATATAATAATTATATTATCAATTATCATGAAACGAGGTGATACGATATGCATTTTGCAAAATTCTTAAAAGATCTTGATGTAAAAATCGAGAATAAGGGAGAAGAACTTCTCATTTCTGTAAAAGGAGATAAAGAAAAGATTGCAACTGTTGAGAAAAAACTTGGTGCTGTCAAGGAATTGTGCTGTGGTTGTTGTAACGATGAAGGAGGTTGCTGTTGATTTATTAGGAAAGCCCTGCTAGCGGGTTTTTCTTAGTTAAAATAAGTGCTCAACTGAATAAAAGCTTGACTGCTTACTTCAAACCAAAAAGATACGAGCCGACCTTCCTTGTTCGATTTTGTATTGACTACGATGAGATTTGGGTCTGCCCATCCGGTTACGTCGGTTATGGAGTAGTCGGGCTGCTTCTGAGAGAACAGTTCCTGGATATTTACGTACTTTACCTCTTCCTTCAGGGGAGCTCCCGATGCAGTTAAGACATAGTAATTATTTGTTGTGGGTGTTATTTCCTTGAGGAACAAATATTTATTATCAGGTGACCACGTATTGTAGGGTATTAAAAGATCTTGAGATTTATTTAATTCTTTCGTGAATATCATTTGCGATATATTATTAGACGATGAAGTCGAGAATGTATATTTTGTCTGATCTTTTACCCGCTGCTTTGTCATTATGAGATATTTTGTCCCATCGGGCGAGTCCATAACTGATTTTACTTCAGGATATGAAGTAACAACGGTTCGTTCAGATAGAGCTACGTTCGGTATTATTGCTGAGAAAACCCGTTGGTCTATCTTATTATTTCGTTGCACTAATATAAATAGACTAAGCGCCGTTCCAAGAGTGATGATAAAAAACATTTCCAAATTATGTCTAAGTGTAAACATAGTATTT